>Ga0163148_10005444_pt1 | contig 12735 bp, 11 predicted proteins | sample OliLakLV19MP7P2_FD_148606 | JGI IMG/M metagenome (GOLD analysis project Ga0163148, IMG submission 148606) | Freshwater microbial mat bacterial communities from Lake Vanda, McMurdo Dry Valleys, Antarctica- Oligotrophic Lake LV.19.MP7.P2 | ecosystem: Environmental > Aquatic > Freshwater > Lake >... | reverse complement strand
CTTCGCCACTTGATCAAGCCTGGTTTGGAACTGCGGCAAATCCAACCGCAGGATGCCACGACCCTGTTCGCGGTCGTCGAGGCGAATCGCGCGTCCTTGCGTGTGTGGCTGCCGTGGGTGGATGCGACGAAGAAACTCGCCGACACGGAAGCGTACATCAAAAGGGCGCAGCGTGATTTCGCGGAGACGCGGGCGTTTACCTGCGGGATCTGGTCGATGGGCCGGCTCGTGGGGATCATCGGCCACAACCGGATCGATTGGGGCAATCGCATCGGGTTTCCGGCTTACTGGATCGCCCCGGACAGCGAAGGGAAGGGGATCATGACGCAATGTTGTCAGGCGGTGCTTGATGATGCGTTCAAAAACCTCCAGCTCAGCCGTTGCCTGATCCTGATCGCGGTCGCAACGGACAATCTCCGTGCGCAGAAAATTCCGGAGCGATTGGGGTTCACGAAAATCAGCACACTGAAAAAAGCCGAGTGGTTGTACGATCACTACGTGGATCACATTATCTACAGTTTGGTGGCGCCGCAGCACCGGAAGCCGGGGGAACCGAAAGCGTAAGGTCGGTAGTTTTAGGTAGGGCGTGACCGCTGGGCGCGCTGCGGCTGCGGCACGGCGTCGAGCGCCGGCCCAACAAAAAGACCTCGGTCATAGAGCAATCCGGAGTCGAACCGAGGTCCGTAGGTTGCGAGTTCACCTCGTTCTGCTGGCCAGCAGAATGGTGCGACGAGCGCGCCACCGACACGCACCACTCACCTGTCGGTCTCACCGCGCCTCGTTCCATTCCGGAGCCGAGTACTGCTCAGTCAGGCCGCTGACTTCGTCTTCGTTGAGTTCAGGCCAGGGAACTTCTTCCGCTTCGCTCCCAAGCAGGCGACCGAGCGCGGTGGTGAACTTCACTTGAAACTCTTCCCAATCTATCGGGCCGAGCCGGGATTTTTCAATCGAGCCCTGAAACAACAGACCATGCTTGTTGCGCTTCATGGCGGCTCCGGCGATTTTTTCGCCGGTCACGGAATTCAACACATCGTAGAGTTCGGCGCGGACAAAACAGATCGTCGGCATGGCTGAGAGTGGCTCGCCTTCACACCCTTCGACGGGGTCGCAACTCGCCTTGAGCACCACCGGTTGGCCCAGCGCGACGAGGGCCTCCACGAGACACACATGGACATCGTGGTATGCTTGCGTGGCGCGGGCGTCGTAGAGGGCAAGTCCACGCGGCAGCACGAGTGCATACGTCCAGTCGTTCCGGTGATCCACGATGCCGCCACCGGTGGCGCGGCGACAGAGTTCGGGATTAAATAAATGCGGCAATCCTTCCTGCGTTGAAGCTTTGGAAGGCAAGTTTGCGCGGACGTACGCGATCTTCTGGCTATAACCAAACGTGAAGGCTGGCGCGCGCCACTCATAGTGGCGGAAACGGGAAGCGCTTTGCTCCGGGTAGCGCTGCAACAGCAAAAAATCGATCGCCATATTTTCGGCGGCACCGGCAGTGCGAAGAGGGAGAACGTGGAGGGACATTAGGAAAGGCTGGAAGCTTTCGCGGCGGTATCGACGTAGCGGCAGGCCTTCGTGCCTGCCGCTGATGGTTGGTTCGTTCCGTGGTAGGAGGTGCGCTGGTCGCACCATTCTGCTGGCCAGCAAAACGAGACAAGCTCGCAACCTACGACGAACGATGCCCTCGGGAAGAATTCATTTCGAACGACCGAGGATGTCATGGAGATGATTCGTTGCTCGCGATTGCGGCTGAGGCTTCGCGGGGTGGGGGCACCCCGCCCACAAAATGGCATTTTCCAAAATGGAATCATAACCGAAATCCGCATAGCTCACCGCTCCGGCGCGTCGAGCAACTGGCGGACGGAGCGAAGCAGCGTGCTCAGCGCAAATGGTTTTGGGAGATGGGCCACGGTGTTCGGAGGGAAATCCTGAAAACCGGCTACCGGGGCATCCATGGAAAGACTGAGCACGCGCAACTGCGGGTTGCGCCCGTGCATGCGCCGCGCGAGTTCACTCGCTTGGCCGACCCGGCAATCAACCATGAGCAAATCCGGCGCGGTGTCAGCGGGGGTTTCGGCGGGTTGAGCGAATTCCTCCATGACATAGCCGTCGGCCGCCAGAATACCGCTGACCATTTTGCGCAGCACCATATCGGATTCCACCAGCCAGATGACTTCCGTGCCGACCGTGGTGGGCAACGCCGTGAGCGTGGAAGGACTGAAAATCTGCTCCGCCTCGGAGGTCTCGCAAAAAATCAACTCGAAGGTTGAGCCAACCCCCAGCTTGCTGCGCACCTTGATGTTTCCGCCGGCGCGCTTCACCAGATCGAGCACCGTGGGCAGACCGAGGCCGGTGCCGTGCGGCTTGGTGGTGAAAAAGGGTTCGAAAATTTTGCGACGGATCGCCGCGGGAATTCCCACTCCGGTATCGGTGATTTGGATCGCGACCTGGCTCATCGGTGGCGCGCTGGCATCATCGTCGGGCGTGGCGCGGCTGGTGCGGATCGTCAGTCGCCCACCCTGGGGCATGGCATCGCGTGCGTTGAAACTAAGATTGAGCAATGCCTGTTGAAACTGGGTGGGATCGATCCGGATATTGCCCAGATCCGCGGCGAGCCGCAGTTGCACTTGCACGGCATCGCCGACGATCCGGCGGAGAATATCCGCGATCTCCCGGATGAGCGTGTTGGCGTTGACCACGCGCGCCTCCGTTTCCTGCCGGCGGCTGAATTCCAAAATCTGCCGCGCAATGCCGGCGGCTTTCAGGCCGGCACGATGCATTTCCTGCAAATCTTTCTGGGCCTCCGGGGCGGCGGCGAGCTTGCCACTGATGATTTCGCAATAACCGTTGATGACGGAAAGCAGGTTGTTGAAATCGTGCGCCACGCCGCTGGCGAGCTGGCCGACGGTATCGAGTTTTTGCGAATGCAACAATGCCTCCCGCAACCGGTGCTTCTCCGAGATATCGCGATAGAGGGCGAGCAGGTAGCCCGTGCTCCGTCCCGCCGTGCGCACCGGACAGTATTTCCACGAGGCGAAAAACGCGGTGCCGTTCCGTTGGTGCAGCCAGCCTTCGCCCAGCTCGCGGCGAATCACGGCAGCGGGATCGGATTTCACGCCTTGCAGCAAACTGGTGCTGCGTCCGACCAGCTGTTCCAGACTGAAGCCCGTGAGTTTTTCCGCCGCGGGATTGGCCCAAACAATTTCCACGCCGGCGTTCTGCCAGCGATCCCGGGTGAGGAACGCCGGCTCGGGCAGCCCACGCAAGGTCTCGACCTGCGCGGCCAGCACCTTGGGCAACTCCGGGAGGAGCGATTTGGCCCGACGGCGCAGAGGAGGTTTGGTTTTTGTCCGGGCCATGGAAAAATCAGGAAGCGAGGCGTTCGATCACCCACTGGCCATTTGTTTCGAGCCGGTAGCGCAACCGATCATGCAGCCGGCTGCGGCGTCCTTGCCAAAATTCCACGCTCGTTGGCGCCAAGCGCCAGCCGCCCCACTGCGGCGGCAACGGCACTTCCTCGTCGCCATATTTTTTTTCAGTCACCCGAAAACTTTCCTCCAGCACGGCGCGCCCGGCGATCACCGTGCTCTGGGGCGAAGCCCACGCGGCTAGCTGACTCTTGCGCGGCCGGCTGTGAAAATAGTCTTTCGCCGCCTCGCGCGATACCTGGGACACCGTACCCTCCACGATCACCTGCCGCTCCAGCGTGATCCAGGGAAACACGAGCCCGGCCCGGGGATTGGCCGTCAGTTCTTCGCTCTTGCGGGAACCGTAGTGGGTATAAAAAACGAAGCCGCGTTTATCCACGCCCTTCAACAGCACGGTGCGCACGCTGGGCTGGCCATCACCGCCGACGGTGCCGAGCACCATGGCATTGGGTTCGTAGAGCTTGGCGGCTTCAGCTTCCTTAAACCACGTGGCAAACTGGCGGAAGGGATCCTTCGCGAGGTCTTTTTCAAGCAACCCCGCTAATCCGTCCTTAAACCACGTGGCAAACTGGCGGAAGGGATCCTTCGCGAGGTCTTTTTCAAGTAACCCCGCTAATCCGTAATCTTGTCGCATATCTGCCATCGCCATGGATCGCATGGTGGAGTTGTACTCCACGCTGTCAAAATTAACCGCGCTGTGCACCCTGTTCACTTCGCCATGCTGCCCCTCGCCGACTTGCCCGTCTGGGCCTATCCCGCGCTTTTTGCCGTCGCTTTAATCGCCGGCACGGTGGACGCGGTCGCGGGTGGAGGAGGATTGATCACCTTACCGGCACTGCTCGCCCTCGGGCTACCGCCGCCCTTCGCGCTGGCGACCAATAAACTTCAAGCCGTGTTTGGCTCGGGCTCCGCCGTTTTGAACTTCACGCGGCAGGGCGCAGTGGATTTACGCGAATGCCGCCTGGGCTTTGCGCTCACGACGGTGGGAGCCTTGGCCGGAGCCTATACCGTTCGAGTCCTCGATCCGCAATTTCTGGGAGCGATCATCCCTTGGCTGCTGGCTGGCATTATCGTCTACATGATTTTCCGCCCGAAACTCGGCGAAACCAGCCAACACCACCGGATGGAACGTCCGGCGTTCTACACTTTGTTCGGATTGGCTTTGGGTTTCTACGACGGGTTTTTTGGACCGGGGGTGGGTTCTTTCTGGATCATCGCCTTTGTCACGGTGCTGGGCCATGACCTCCTTCACGCCTCGGCGCACGCCCGCGTCATGAACTTTGCGAGCAACTTGGCCGCACTGCTGTTTTTTGCTGTTGCCGGCAAAGTGGTCTGGCTGCCCGGACTCGTGATGGGTGCAGGACAGTTCGTTGGCGGTCAAATTGGGTCGCATCTGGCGCTAAATCGCGGAGCCCGCTTTATTCGGCCCATTTTTCTAGTCATGGCCTCGTTGGTGGCGCTGAAACTCATTTACGCCAGCCTCTCGCCTCATCCATAATCCTCTGTCATGAAGCCCGCCGATTACCTTCTGAACCAGCAAGCCGCCTTGGTTTCCTACCTGCAGCAGTTGATCCGCCTTCGCACCGTCAATCCTCCGGGCGAAAACTACGGCGAGATCACCACGTTGTTAGCCGACACTTTACGCGAACTCGGCCTGCAAGTCCGCCGCCTCGCCATTCCCCGGGCCCGGCAAAAGAAAACTCAGCCGGACCAACTCGATCACCCGCGCTACAACGTCATCGCTTTCTGGGATGCCGGCGCAAAAAAAACCATCCACTTCAACGCGCATTTTGATGTCGTGCCCGTCTCGGGAAACTGGCGCCACGCCGATCCTTTTAATCCGGTCGAAGCCGCCGGCTGGGTTTACGGCCGCGGCAGCGCCGATATGAAGGGTGCGATCGCGAGCATAATTTTTGCGCTGATAGCCCTGCGCGCTACGGACACCAAACCACTTTGCAATGTGGAGGTCTCCTTCACCGCTGATGAGGAAACGGACAGCGTCCTCGGTGCCAATTGGGTGGTGGATCACGGCCGCCTCCGCGCGGATTACGCCGTGGTGGGCGAGGGCGGGGAAGGCGACGGCGTGTGCTGCGGCCACAACGGCGTCGTGTGGCTCAACGTTTCCGTGCAAGGCAAAGCCGCCCACGGCTCCACCCCGCACAAGGGCGTGAACGCACTCGAAAAAATGTCCGCGCTCGTGCTCGCGCTCGCCGGCTATAAAAAAATTCTGGCTCGCCGGAAATTCCGCACGCCCGAGGGCAAAATCATGACGCCGACACTGAATCTCGGCGGCGTCTTCAGCGCCGGGGAAGGCGGCAAAGTGAACACCGTGCCCGCGTTCGCATCGTTCACCATCGACCGTCGGGTGTTGCCCACCGAAAACCTCCGTGAAGCGGAAAAGGAATTGCGCGCGTATTTAAAGCAAGCGGCCGCCAAGATTCCCGGCTGTGTGCTCACGGTGGAAAATATTTCCAACAACTATTCCTGTTACAGCGCGCCCACCTCGCCGTTTTTCAAAGCGGCGCAACAAAGCGTGACGCGTACGCGCGGCCGACCGGCGCACGCCATGGTGTCCACCGGGTTTAATGATATGCATTTCTTCGCCCAGCATCTCAAGATTCCCACGATCGGCTATGGGCCCAGCGGAGAAAATTACCATGCCGTCGACGAGCGTGCCCGCGTGAAGGACCTCGTCCAGTCCGCGCAAATCTACGCGGACTTGCTGACGACGTTTGGCGGGTGAGGTTGAAAAAGGGGCTCGTCGATTTCCACCTCGACGATCTGCGTAAAGGTTATGGTTAACGCCCATGCGTCGGTGTGGAAACCGACGCCCACCTCCACGCCAAATTAACTTCTGATTCCCTGCCTGCTGAAGTTCGGGCTCTGTTGTCGGTGGTGCGCTGGCGCGCCACGGTCGTTCTGCTGACCAGCAGAACGAGGCAAGCTCGCAACCTACTTCCTGAAAACTCACCGGCCCGGAGGCCGGTGCTACGCCAAATCAGCTCCTAATTCCCTGCCGGATCATCGCGATCGCGATCGCCGCCAGCAGCATGGCGATGATTTTGGAAATCGCGCGCAGGCCGGTTGCGCCAATTGTGCGGCCCAGCCATTCGCTGTACCGCAGCACGAGCGCGACCAGCGTGAGATTCGCCGCCAGCGCGACCAAAGTAATGGTCAACCCAATCGCCTGATTCTGCGCCAGCACCAGCAAAGTGGTGATGGCCACTGGGCCGGCGATCAACGGCATGCCCAGCGGGACGACACCGAAATCTTCCGGCAGATTCGCCGGCAAGCCGGCCGGCTGGATCAATTCCTTGGCCGCCAAAATAAAGAGAATGAGTCCGCCCGCGATTTGAAAATCGCTCACGGAAATCCCCAGTGCCGCAAAAACACTTTGCCCCAGAAACAAAAAGCCCAGCGCCACGAGCCCGCCGGTCCACGTCGCCTGCTTGGCGATTTTTTGCCGGCGTTCCGGAGTCTCATTCTGACCCAAGGCCAAAAAAATTGCGGCCAATCCAATCGGATCGATGGCTACAAAGAGAGGGATGAACGCTTGGAGGAAACGATGCAGCCAGTCGATCATGCGATTACATTGGCAATCGTGAGGAGAAACGCAACGTCACGCTCGAGACCCCATGGACTTCGGTTGTATTTTGCAGGTTGTCGGGCCGCCCCTTGCAGGCGTGCCTTCTGGGGACATACGCGCCGGCCACAAGGGCCCGCCTACCGTTCAGATTCCCTCTCGGCTTTCCACAATCCATGCGCAGCTTGTCCTCTTGTTTGTCGAGCGATACGTCAGTATGTTCTGATCAACCAACAAGGAGGGCACTATGCCTACCATTAAGATTCATCTGGAAGAAGCGGAGTATCACACGGTGCAACGGCTCGCCGAATGCACCCACACCCAGCCGGAAGATGTCGCCTATTGCGCGTTGAACCGGTTGATGCTCCAAGGAAAAGAAAAAGCGGTGCAGGACGACATTGTCCTCACCCATCGCTGGCGGCGGGACAATCTGCCGCTCTGGAGTGACAGCGACAGCCCCGGCTCCGTGCACGCCTATGAAGGCATGCACGACTGCGAGCCCGCCAAGAGCAAGTACTCAGTGTAATTTCGACCGGTAGGGCACGTTATTCTTAACGCGCCGCGCGATCCTCGCGACCCGACGATGCCTCCCGCTCAGCGAGATTCCGCAGGGCGGCGGGGAGCTGGGCGTATTTGAATTTAAATCCTGCCGCGAGGAGCCGGGCCGGTATGACGAATTGTCCGGCCAACACAAGCGAAGGGTCCGTGCGTAAAACGTATTTCGCCATCAGGCGCACAATCCAAGCCGGTGCCGGCGGACACCACGGCCGATGCACCGCCTGACGCAGCGCGTGCATAAATTCCGCGTTGGTCACCGGATCGGGCGCGCAAACGTTATACGCCCCTCGCATGGTTTCGTCTCTAATCACGCGGAAAAATACCTCCACCAAATCCTCCTGATGGATCCAACTCAGGCCCTGTTGCCCCTTCCCGGCCGCACCGCCAAGAAAACAGCGGGCCAACCTGGCAAGCGACGGTAACGCTCCTCCCTCCACACCCAGCACCACGCCCAAGCGCAAGACCACGGGCCGAACCATAGCCGGACACGTAGCCGCAAAAGTATTTTCCCACTGGTCGCACACGGCAGCGAGAAATGTTTTTCCTACCGGACTTTCTTCGTCAGCCAGCGGCAAACCTCTTGACCCATAATAACCGAGGGCACTCGCCTGCACCCACACCCGCGGTGGCTCGCGACATTGGTCGAGCGCTGCGCCGAGCACGCGCACCGAATCGAGCCGTGACTCGAGAATCTGCCGCTGATGCTCCGGCGTGTGCACGCAATCTACGTTACGCCCGGCCAAATTAATCACCGCTTCGGCCCCATCGACGGCCTGAATCCACGCTCCATGCGTTTCAAAAACCGAGTGATTGCTCCCAACAATCGGCCGGGCCGGCCACTGGACCTCAAGCATGCCATCGGTTCGTGGCTGAGCAGGTCGCCGGGTCAGCACCACCACTTCCCAGCCTTCCGACCGGAAGCGTCGACCCAGCCGCGTGCCGATGAATCCGCTGCCTCCCGCCAGAATGACTTTTTTCGCCATGACAGAGTAGAGGCAGGATTTTCTTTTCATAGCAACCTGTAGCCTAAGCTGGCCCCGATTTTTGCCCACGAATCGCCCGAATGCCCACGAATCGCCCGAATGAACACGAATAAAACCGTTGTACTCATCAGCCTTCCTTTATTCGTGTCCCATTCGTGTAATTCGTGGGCCAACCTTCGGCATCTTTGATAAGTTGGATTGCCTCGTCGCCCGGCCCCGACCAATGACTGGGACGGATGGCCCACGCTCATACCAATTTCTACGATCTGACCCGGCCCGAACTGTTCGAGTTAGCTGCTAGTTGGAATTTCCCCACGGTGCACGCCGCAAAACTATGGGCGTATGTCTATCTGCACGGGGTGGAAAACTGGCGCGCGATGCCCGAGCTGCCCGCGCGCTTTCGCACCAAAGCGGAAGCCTCACTCGATTTTGGCCGACACGAAACCGCCGCCGAAACCCACAGCTCCGATGGCTTTACCTGCAAGTATCTCTTGGCGCTGAATGATGGCCGGAAAATCGAAACCGTCCTCATGCGCTTCACCGGCCGCGTGACGGCGTGCATCAGCAGCCAGGCCGGCTGCGCCATGGGCTGCGTGTTCTGCGCGACCGGACAGATGGGATTTGTCCGCCACCTGACCGCCGGTGAAATCGTCGCGCAAGCGATGCACGTCGATGCGGCGTTGCGCGAGACGACTGGAGCCGCGTCGCCCTCGGCGCGGTCTACAATCAAGCGCGGTGAGGGCACCGCGCCTCCCTTGGCTGACGCGGCCAGCTCATCCCCGCATGATCGGCACGAACGACTGCGCAACATCGTGCTCATGGGCATGGGTGAACCGCTGCACAATTACGACGCCGTCATGAAGGCCGTCGATATTCTGCGCGACAACAACGGCCTCGCACTTGGCGCGAAAAAAATCACGCTCAGCACCGTGGGCGTGATTCCGGGCATCATCCGGCTCGCCGACGAAGCGCGCCCGATCAATCTCGCGGTTTCATTGCACGGGGCCACGCAGGAAGAGCGTGCGACGCTCGTGCCCGTGGCAAAAAAGTGGCCGCTCGATGAATTGATGGAGGCGTGCCGTTACTACATCGCGAAACAAGAGCGACGGATTTTCTACGAGTGGACTTTAATCGACGGAAAAAACGACACCGCCGAAAACGCGCATGCCGTAGGCCGGTTATTGAAAGGTCAGCAGGCGCAGGTAAACCTGATTCCGCTCAATCCCACCGAGGGGTACAACGGTGAACCCACAGGACGAGAAGCCGCGAAAAACTTTCAGCAAATCCTCGCCGGTTATGGACTGCCCTGCACCGTGCGTCAGCGGCGCGGCATCGATATCGCTGCCGGTTGTGGGCAACTGGCGGTGGCGCAGAAAAACTTGTAGCCTCGTTTGAGGGCGCAGCCCGAAAGCGGGACCTGTTGGTATGCGGCCGAGTTGCGAGACAAGCTCGCAACCCACCTGGAATTACAAAGCGAATCCGTCGACTCCTGCGGTCTTCGCTGCGTCCGAGGCGAGCCAGGCGCGAGCGTGAGCCAGCGCAGTTTCATCCACCGCGGCACTCCGCGCTTGCAGGCGCTGCAGAGCGGTGAGCAGGGTGAGGTGGCCGCTGACATCTTGCGCGGCGGGGAGAAAATCGGTCGCCACGGGATTCATCTGCGCGGGAGCAAGCACGCCCTTTTCACCCAAGAAAAGCGTCAGCGAAGCCCCGAGGGCTTGCACGTAAGCGAGGGGCGAAACAGGGGCGGTGTAGGCAAGTCCGTTGCCGACAGGCAGCGGGGTCCATTCCATGTAAAGCCGGAGCTGTTCGTGAAAAGTGCGGAGCGCTTCGTCAGCGTTTGCCGGGGTCCAACGGGCGGAGAATTGTTTGAGTTCGCGGAACTTTTTCACCTCCCAAATTTTCATGGTCAGTTCGAAGTCGTCGTTGCGATTCTTGAGCGCGCCGGTGACGACGTAGTCGATGGGTTCATGGGAGGACTCGATGAGCTGGCGGATATTTTCCGCCGTCCACTCGGCACCGAACACCGCGTACTGGTGCTGACTCGAGGTGCCGATGGCGGCAATGGGCACGTAGCCCGCGCCGAAAGTGAAGGTCTCGGCGAACCACAACGGCAGTCCGCGCGTGAGCCGACCCATCGTATCCTCAGGTTGATTGGCGAGTTCCTCGGCGTTTTTAATTCCGGGCAAAGCACATTGGGCAAAGGCCACGCGTCGTAGTTTGCCTGCCTTGTTCGGCAACAGTTGAGGCGCGACCGTCTCGAGCCCATAAAACCAAATCGGTTTGCTGATGCTCGCGAGGCTGATCTTGATCACCTCTGGCATCTCACCCGAGGCTCCACCGCCAACCGCAACCGCTTGCTCGCTCCCAGCCATCAGATCGGCCAGTGCGTTGGAAAACCCAAAGAGGCGGTCTTCCAATTCCGGACGTTGCAGAGCGAAAAGAATATCGAGCAGGTGCTGGGCGGACTCAATGTTGCGCGTGACCAGGAAGGCTTGGAGCAAATTCAGCCCGGTGGCCGGTCCGTGCCTTTGCGCATCGTAACGGGGAGCCACCAGCTCGATCAGCTCGGCCAAATGCCCATGCGCGCCGAGATCGCCGGAGATGGTGACGAGAATATCAGGCCGCGCGCCGGCGTTGGCGAGCACCTGTTCGTAGATGACCATGGCGCCAGGCAGATCCTTGGCCCCGAGCTTCGCGCGCGCGTCCGTGAGGAGCGGCATGACGCCGCCGGCGATGGCCGGCTTGTCGTCACCGGGGTTGTTGGAAAGAGGCTTTCCGTTGGCTAAGCGATCGAAGAATCCCATAGCCGACAGCAAAGCGAGGTCCGCGCGCAAGGGAAGCGCTTTTCCACCGGCGCGCCGACGAGGAACCCCTCGCGCAACCGCACCACCGCCGAGCTGACCCCGGCGAAGAGACCGATAACACTGGGAACGACACTACTGGGGAGCAGAATGCCGTGCAGCGAATCGACGGCCTGGGCTTGGTTGGCGGCGTAGCCGAGTTTGGTGAGGAGTCACGGCTGTCCAGTTAAGGTCTGAGTTAAGTTTTTCATAGTGCCTAAATCCATTGGGTAGCGACGCAAACAGGGTGTCTTCGAGCTGGAGCTGACGGAGCTGACGAGCTGACGGAGGGGGTCAGGCTTGGTTGTTTGCGCTTGCGCTGATGCGGTGAGTTGGTTTTCTGACGGGCATGGCGAGACCATTGCGCTTGGAGTCGGCGGCGGGGGTGTACCACGTGTTGAACCGGGGGAACTTCCGGCTGGACCTCTTTCGTTCAGAGAAGGCGAAGGCGGCATTTCTGCAATGTCTGGATGAGGCCTGCGCGAAGACCGGCTGGGAGGTGCACGCGTGGTGCCTGATGTCGAACCACTATCATCTAGCGATCTCTACACCCCACGCGAACCTCGCGGAGGGCATGCGCTGGTTGCAGGGCACCTTCGCCGTGCGCTTCAACCGATTCCGGGCTGAGCGGGGCCATCTTTTCCAAGGCCGGTACAAGAGTCTGGTGGTCGATCCCGACGGGGGACTCGGCCCGCTCTGCCACTACATTCACCTCAACCCAGTGCGGGCGAAGCTCCGGCCGGTGGCAGATTTGCCGGACTATCCGTGGACGAGCCTGCACGGCCTGATGCGTCCGAAGGATCGACCCACTTGGTATCAACCTGGTCCGGCCTTGGCGCACGCCGGTGAATTGGCGGATACCCCCGCCGGACGCCGCAAGTACCTCGACTATTTATCTTGGCTGGCGGAGGACGAGCCGGCCCAGCAGGTCCAGAAATTTTCAACGATGTCCAAGGGCTGGATCATCGGCACGAAGCACTTCGCGAAGGACATGTACAAGGAGCACGCGGAGGCAGTCGGACAGGGACGAAGAATGGCCCGGGAGATGACCGAGACGCGCGATGAAATCTGGCGGGAGGAATTGCTCACGCTGCTACGCCAGCGCCGCCGCGGCGAGCCGGAGTTGGCAGCCAGCCCGAAGTCGGCCGAGTGGAAGGTCGCGCTGGCGGCGGAGCTGAAGGCGCGGAGCACCGTAACGAATCGCTGGCTGGGGAAAGCGCTGCACATGGGCGGACTGCACACCGTGAGCCGGCTGGTCAGCGCCTGGCAGAAGGAGCGCCCACAATGAAGCAACAGAGCAAACAACCAAGCCTGACCCCTTCTGATCGTGCTCGGAGCACCGT
>Ga0163148_10005443_pt1 | contig 12735 bp, 10 predicted proteins | sample OliLakLV19MP7P2_FD_148606 | JGI IMG/M metagenome (GOLD analysis project Ga0163148, IMG submission 148606) | Freshwater microbial mat bacterial communities from Lake Vanda, McMurdo Dry Valleys, Antarctica- Oligotrophic Lake LV.19.MP7.P2 | ecosystem: Environmental > Aquatic > Freshwater > Lake >... | reverse complement strand
TATCAGCGATCAGACCACCCATTGGAAAACCGATCCTTCTTATACTTCTCAGGTAAATTACAATTATGAAACACCCTGCCTGCTGGAAATTTATCCTGAAAAAGCCCCCGGTATTCAATTGCAGCCGGGCGAATTGTTTAAATCTGTTAGAACCCATGAGTTATTGATGGACAGTTACGATCGACAGCGAAGGGGATTGATGATACGAAAAATGTACCGCACCGTTGCGCCATGGACCACACAGAACCCAATCTTTATGCACCTTGTAAGCAGTAATGATGAGGAAGTGCGAAGTGCCATCAATCAATGTGCGGCTACCGGCTACGAAGCGGTTATATTAAGTTTTGGCAGCCATTTGAATATGGAGGACAGTTCAATTGCAAATATCAACCGATGGAAAATATTAAGTGATTATGCACACAGCAAAGGAATATTGTTAGGCGGGTATTCTCTTTTCAGCAGCCGTCGTATCAGCGATGAGGACGATGTAATTGATGTAAAAACAGGCAAACCCGGTGGTGCGTTTTTTGGCAATGCACCATGTTTCGGCAGCAAATGGGGGTTAAGTTACCGGGATAAAATAAAATACTTTTTTGCACAAACCGGTTTCGATATCTGGGAAAATGATGGTCCTTATCCCGGTGATGTTTGCGCTTCAACTACACATCCCGGGCACAAAGGTTTTGATGATTCGCAATGGAGGCAGATGGAAATACAAAAGGATTTGTATCACTGGCTTAATGAAAGTGGAATTTATATCAATGTACCCGATTGGTATTTTTTGGATGGCACCAATAAAATTGCCATAGGGTACCGGGAAGTAAATTTTTCTTTATCACGGGAACAACAGCGAATCCTTAACCGTCAGAATATTCATGATGGAACAATAGAAAAGACCGGCTCAATGAGTTGGGGTTTTGTGCCGCTTACCAAATACCAGGGTGGTGATGAAACCGCTGTGTTAGAGCCACTGAGCAAGCATTTGAAAGATTATGAACAATTAATGGTGCAGTATTACGGTGCAGGTGTGCAGGCCTGTTATCGTGGGCCACGTTTATATGATAATGAAGCAACCAGGCAAATGGTGGCCGGTACTATCAGCTGGTACAAAAAATACCGGGAAATACTAAATGCTGATATGATACAATTACGCCGTGCCGATGGCAGGGACTGGGATGGGTTTATGCATGTAAATCCGCAACTTAAACAAAAGGGTTTTGTGATGCTTTATAATCCCACTAATAATAAAATTACAAGAACCATTAAACTGCCATTGTATTACACCGGGCTTACACAAACAGCAATAGTAAAAGACAAAAGCGGACGCTCTGCAAAATATACCCTCGATAGAAATTATGCTATCAACTTAACTTTTACCATTGAACCGGATACTTATACCTGGTTTGTGGTGGAGTAAATTAAACCGTTTTTTGTTAACGTAATAAAGGGCTTTAAAATCCTGAATCTTATATTCAGGCTTTGCTGGGTTGGTGATACCAGTCAAACAATTATATTTTAATTTCCTTTTTATAATGTGTTTAGTATTTTTATGCAAATTGCAACGCAATGGATGTAAATATTGAATCTTCGTGGAAAGAGGTATTGAAAAATGAGTTTACCAAAACTTACTTTTTAGAGGTAGTTACATTTTTAAAAATGGAAAAAAATGCCGGGAAAATTATTTATCCACCCGGTCCCTTAATCTTTAATGCTTTTACCCAAACGCCTTTTCATAAAGTAAAAGTGGTAATTATCGGGCAAGATCCCTACCACAATCCCGGGCAGGCACACGGCCTTAGTTTCTCAGTTCCCAGCGGTGTAAAACCGCCACCATCTTTAATGAATATATATAAAGAGATCAACGCAAGTGTTGGTATAGCTATGCCGGCAGAATTTGGTAACCTAACCAAATGGGCAGAACAAGGCGTACTATTATTAAATGCTATGCTTACTGTACGGGCCAACGAACCTGGAAGTCATTCCAAAATTGGGTGGATGAATTTTACTGATGCGGTTATAAAAAAAATATCTGATGAAAAAAGCGGAATTATATTTTTGTTATGGGGTAAGTTTGCGCAGGAAAAACAAGTGCTGATTGATGAAACCAAACACCATGTATTAAAGGCTGCCCATCCATCGCCTTTTAGCGCCTACCAGGGCTTTTTTGGTTGCAATCATTTTGTAAAAACCAACCAATTGCTAACTGAGAAAGGGATGCAGCCAATAGACTGGAAATTATTAACGCCTTAACCCAATGTTTTATTCTGCCCAAAAAAGCAGGGTAAAAATCTAATTAAAACCAATATGCAAAAAACTGTTCGGCATTTCAAAACAAAAAAAAATAGTTCCGGTGCTGAAAATATTGCGGTAGATATTTTTGCCCGTATCTGGGCTTTTTGGGGAATGGTTTCTTTTGTAGTAACATTTTTAATCATTTTTATTCCCTCCATGTTGTCTTATTTCTTTCCTGAAAAGCGTGGGCAGGATTATTTTATCTGGGTTTCCCGCTGCTGGGTTAGCATTTGGCTTAGGATGATTGGTTGCCCGCTGACCGTAAAGGGGCTCGAAAGTTTTAAACCCGGTGAAACCTATGTTATAGTATACAATCACAATGCATTGCTCGATGTTCCTTTATCTGCGCCTTTTGTACCTGGTGGTAATAAAACCATTGCAAAAGCTTCCTTTGCAAAAGTGCCGATCTTCTCGTTCTTTTACAAACGAGGCTCTGTATTGATAGACCGGAAAAGTAACGCAAGCAGGATAAAAAGTTTTGAAGAAATGAATAGGGTATTGCAAAAAGGGATGCACATGTGCATTTATCCCGAAGGTACCCGCAACCGAACAGCAGAGCCTTTAAAAGCTTTTCATGATGGCGCTTTTAAATTGGCTGTAGAAGCAAAAAAAGACATCATACCCTGTGTAATTGTTGGTACTCAAAAGGCAATGCCTATACATAAAAAATTTTATTTGCTGCCCACCCGGTTATACATGTACTTTTTACCGGCTGTCACAATCGAAAATGAATCAGCCCAATCAATTAAGGAAACTGTATTTGAGCTGATGAAAAATAAATTTGTTTCTGAAACAGGTAAAGAGGCATAATGATTTTTATCTTTTAAGTATGTTTTGAGCATCAATTGAGCGTATTTTCAACCTGTTAACGATTGCATAATGAGTTTTTTAGTTTCCACATTAACTGAATGATTATAAATGTGTATTTTTGGCCGCAACCTTATAAAATAAATAATTATCGGGTTTTAATTCAATTGGTTAAAGAATATTTAAAGAATAATAGAATTTTTTTGACATGAAGAAAAAAGTTACTAAGATTGGCGTACTTACTTCCGGTGGGGATTCGCCTGGTATGAATGCCTGTATAAGGGCGGTAGTAAGAACCGGCATTTACCATGGGCTGGAAGTTTTCGGTATTATGCGTGGATATACAGGTATGGTTGAAAATGATATTTTTAAAATGGAAGGCCGTAGCGTAGCAAATATTATTCAACGAGGCGGTACAGTATTAAAAACATCTCGTTGTAAAGAGTTTTTTACTCCCGAAGGCAGAAAAAAAGCATATGATAATTTAAAAAAGCATGGCATTGATGGATTGGTTATAATAGGAGGTGACGGTAGTTTTAGAGGTGCACAAATTTTCAGCAACGAGTACGATATACCTTGTATAGGTTTACCGGGCACCATTGACAAAGACATTGCCGGTACAGATTTTACAATTGGTTTTGATACAGCCGTTAATACAGCAGTAGAGGCAATTGATAAAATAAGAGATACCATGGATGCACATGACCGGTTATTTATAATAGAAGTAATGGGTAGGGATGCAGGTTATATTGCTTTGCATAGCGGCATTGCCACAGGGGCAGAAAATATTTTAATTCCGGAAAGAAAAACTGATATCGAGGAAGTAATACGGCAATTGGCTGAAAAAGAAAGACGCCATAAGTTGGTAAACCTGATAGTAGTTGCAGAAGGTGATGAATTTGGCGGTGCTAACGAAGTAGGAAAAATTATCCAGGAACGGCTACCCCAACAGGAAGTAAGGGTTTGTATTTTAGGGCATATACAAAGGGGAGGATCGCCCAGTTGTTTCGATCGGTTAATTGCCAGCCGTTTGGGTTACTCTGCTGTAGAATGCTTAATTGAAGGCAAGTACAATGTATTTGTAGGAATCGTTAACAACCGCATGCATTACACACCCCTGAACGAAGCTGTAAAAAAGAAACAACGCATAAGTGAGGAATGGATGAAAATTGTTAAGATATTGGCATCCTAATCTACTTAACTTTAAAGGGAGACAACCCACGTCCTCTTTCTTTAATGATTGATTATAATTATTTCACCGGATTTTTAAATAAGGGACTTATCGTGGAAAAGTTCTGCAATGAATTTAGGGCATGAGTAAAAATATCGGCAAATACCTGCATACAGAAATGGACAAAGCGGCTGGCATAAAGCACACCATGAAAAGAACCAAAATTGTTGCTACTGTTGGCCCCGCCTGCTCTACTTACGATAAATTACTTGACCTGGTTAAAGCCGGTGTTAACTGTTTCAGACTCAACTTTTCTCATGGTTCTCATGAAGATAAAACAGTTATCATTGATTATTTAAGAGAAATAAATAAGAACGAACCCTATAATATAGCCATCCTCGGCGATTTACAGGGCCCTAAGCTAAGGGTTGGTGATCTTGAAAATGGAAGGATTGAATTGAAAGAGGGGCAGGAAATTATCTTCACTACCGAAAAAATAGTTGGTACGCCGGAAAGGATTTATGTATCCTATCCAAGCCTTGCCAATGATGTAAAAATTGGGGAGCGTATTTTTCTGGATGATGGAAAAATGGAAGTGAAAGTAATTGAAATTCTTAACCCCAATGAAGTTAAAATTTCTGTTACATTGGGTGGTACTTTGTTACCAAAAAAAGGTGTAAACCTGCCCGACTCGGCACTTACCATGCCTTCTCTTACAGATAAAGATATTGCCGACCTTGAATTTATTTTAGAGAAAAACCTGGATTGGGTTGCGCTGTCTTTTGTTCGTTCAACTAAAGATGTACGGGAGTTAAAAAGACTTATTAAGAAAACTGACAGTAAAATAAAAATTATTTCAAAAATTGAAATGCCGGAAGCATTAACCAATATCCGGGATATTATTATTGAAAGCGACGGCATCATGATTGCCCGGGGTGATTTGGGTGTTGAAGTTCCGATTGAACAGGTTCCATTAATTCAAAAAGAAATCATTTTAAAATGTATGCACCGTGCCAAACCGGTAATTGTTGCAACACAAATGATGGAAAGTATGATGGAGCGTACCAAGCCCAACCGTAGTGAAGTAACTGACGTTGCCAACGCAGTGCTGGAAGGTGCTGATGCGGTAATGTTGAGCGGCGAAACCGCCATGGGAGCCTATCCTACACTGGTGGTAGAAACCATGAGTAAAATCATTATGGAAGTTGAAAATAAGGCCTATAATTTTGACAGGGATGATATACTTACCCCACAGCCGCATTCGCCTTCATTGTTAAGTGATGCGCTTTGCTCCAGCGCCTGCAAACTGGCCAAAGATGTAAATGCATCCGCATTGGTGGGAATGACACTTAGTGGTTACACCGCCTTTATGCTTAGCAGCTATCGCCCCAAAGCCCCCCTGTTTATCTTCAGCAAAGAAAGAACCCTTATTAACCAGTTAAGTTTAAGCTGGGGTGTAAGAGCTGTTTATTATGGTGAAGAAGTAAGTCTGGATGATATTTTTCTGGACCAGATAAATATTTTGAAAGAAAGAGGATTTCTGCAAAAAGGAAATATTGTGGTAAATACTGGCAGCACGCCTATTGAATTACATTTACCTACCAACGTTATTAAAATAACAGAAGTGGGTTAACAGTTTTATAGTTTTTTGAAAAGCCCTCTTAAATTTAAGAGGGCTTTTTAGTTTTCCTATATTATCGAACAAGAACTATTACCAGCATTGAATAATATTTTACAACGCCAGCAAACTGCATCCCCTTATATCCGAATTATCGAGGCGCCCCAAAATTTCAAAGCTGCCATCTTCATATAATTTGCCTGCATCATCTGTTGCTAAAAAGGCACAGGAATAAAGGTTTGCCAGATCAATAATATTTACTGCCCCCGATAAAATGTTGCCATCCTTATTGCTTTGGACGGCAAATGGGTCATCTTCTTCCCTGATTAAAATTTTCATCCACGGAGGCGTATTAAAAATTCCGTTGCCTTTGGAGTATGCCTGGCTAAGCAGTTCCGTCATGCCATATTCGGATTGTATTTGTTGCAGTTGAAATGCCTGTTGCAAAATAGCCTGTACCTGCTGCCTCGTCATCTCTTTTTTTCTACCCTTCATGCCACCGGTTTCCATTACGCTGGTATAAAAAAGCGGCATGGGAAATTGCTCCGCAAAATCCAATAACGCAAACGTAACGCCTATCAGCAAGGTAAGTTGTTGCTGTTGTTCCAGTTGCTCAATTGTATTTTTTAACTGCTGATAATTATTAAGATAAAAATCGCTTTGTGGGTGGCCACTTTGCTGTATCAACTGATCAACCATCATTACCAACGACGAATTGTTTCTTTCCAGGTAAGAGGGGAGGAGTCCAAGAATACAATAGTCTTTAACATCTCCATAAAATAACCGAAAAGTTTTATTGAAACTTTTTTGGTATAAACCGATGTCCTTTACCAAATGTTTGCTATTAATGGTTTGTGTGGTACCGCTGCTTTCAAAAATCACTTCCGGGCTAAACGCTGTGGTTGCTACCGTATGTGTTTTAAAAAAAGCGATGGGTAAATAAGGTATTTTTTCAATTGAAGAAATGGAAGTTTCCTCTATGTTGAGTGCTGTACAAAATTGCCTGTAAACAGCGTTGTTATTATACTGAAAATGAAAAACCTCCATTGCTATTTCAGTAAAATCAACTTTACCTGCATTGAAAATTTTATCTTCCAGAACGGTATTTTTAACAGCTGTATTCAATTTCTATTGGTACATTTGGTGTATAAAATACAAAGATGCGGAACTACATTATAATTGCTGTTATTTGTTTGGGAATTATCAGTTGTGGTAAAGATAAATTTTCTTCTACCCCAAAGTTGACATATAAATCTGTAAATACTGAAGTACTGGACAGAGGTCAAATTGTCAGCTTTAAATTATCCTACACCGATGCGGAAGGGGATTTGCAGGATACTATCTATGTGCAAAAAGTTGAACCTTCCTGTGCGCTCAGTGGCTTCACGTCAAAATACGTAATGCCTGCTTTTCCTGTTACACCCAATTCCGAGGGAGAAATTACGGTTTCCTTTGGTTATAATGTAGATAATTTTCCGTTAATAAAAGCGCCTCAATGTGGCAGAAATGATACCTGTTTTTTTAGGTTTATGCTCAAAGATAAAGCGCAAAATAAAAGCGATACAGTAAACTCCGGACGGATAGTAATTATTAAATAGCAACTCCTGCAAAAATTATTTCATTTTTTTGTATCCCATGCTGTTTGGGCTGCTTTATGTGCAGCAGCACTTGTATTTCAAACCCATCAGTTGTTTCATTTACCGCTTAACCGGAATATGATGGGCTTTGTTTTTTTTGCTACCATCTGTAGTTATAATTTTCATTATTTAATGGGCGGTATTTTTGTTGAGCAAAAATTTTCATGGTCGTTTTTGTATAGTCAATACCAGCGGGTACTTTTTATGGCTGTTGGTGGTATCGGTGCCTGGCTCTTTTTTTCAGCCGTACATGTAAAGCCGGTAAATGCAGCCATTGCCTTCCTCCTTACTTTTCTATACTCGGTTCCTTTAATTCCCCTTAAGCAACTGGATTTTACCCGAAGAGCGGGTTTTGTAAAAACACTATTGTTGTCGTTTACCTGGATGTTTGTTTCGGCATACATGCCATTGAGCCGCTTTAATATACAATTTACTACAGGAGGATGGCTAATGATGACCAGCCGTTTTTTATTTATGCTGATGTTATGTATTTTGTTTGATAACAGGGATAGGTTAATTGATCGTAAATATGGGTTGCACAGTCTCTCTACCGATTTGCCACCAAAGCTGATGAGGCGGTTGATTTATGGTTTGTTTGCATTATTATTTATAACCAATTTTTTATTTAATCAGCACGGAATTACCCTATTGCAAACAGCTGCCTTGCAGCTAACAGGACTTATAACGATGGTATTTTATATTTTTTCGAATAAGAAACAAGGCTATTATTTTTATTATTTTGGGGTAGATGGCCTGATGATATTATCAGCCTTGCTTACAACTGTGGTAAGTATTTAGTTATTTTGTAAAAATCAATATTGTATGGCAAAAGAAAAAGCAAAAGAAAAAACACTAAAAAAAGAAAAGCAACAGCCAAAAGCGGCCAAAAGTATTTTAACTGAAACATCCTATTCATTTTTAAAAGATTACATCAATAATCCATCTCCTACAGGCTTTGAGAGTGGCGGACAAAAAATGTGGCTGGATTATATAAAACCATTTACCGATTCTTTTTTTACCGATCCTTATGGTACCGCGGTAGCAGTTATTAATCCTACTGCACAGTTTAAAGTGGTGATAGAGGCACATGCCGATGAAATAAGCTGGTTTGTAAATTATATCACACCGGAAGGCTTAATTTACCTGAAACGCAATGGTGGTGTAGATCACCAGATTGCACCATCCATGAGGGTATTTATTCATGGCAAAAAAGGCCCGGTTAAAGCAGTATTTGGCTGGCCGGCCATTCATACAAGAATGGGAAGTGGCGATAAAGAAACACAACCTAAAGTGGAAAATTTATTTTTAGATTGTGGCGCCAGCAATAAAAAAGAAGTTGCAGATCTTGGCATTCACATAGGTGCTGTGGTTACTTACGAAAATGGTTATGATGAGCTTGCTTATGATTATTTAATTGGCAGGGCTTTCGATAACCGTATTGGTGGTTTTATGATTGCTGAAGTTGCAAGGTTATTACAACTCAATAAAAAGAAACTTCCTTTTGCTTTGTACATTGTAAATGCTGTGCAGGAAGAAATTGGCCTGCGAGGCTCAGAAATGATTGCCCGCAGAATTAAGCCTGATATCGCCATCATCACAGATGTAACGCATGATACCACTACACCGATGATTAGTAAAATGGTGCAGGGCGATACAGCTTGCGGCAGAGGACCATCACTTACTTTTGGGCCGGCCGTACATAATAAATTACTGAATGTGGTGCAGGATGTAGCAGAAAAAAATAAAATTCAGGTGCAGTTGCATACCGTTAGCCGCAGCACAGGTACGGATACTGATTCATTTGCGTATGCCAACGATGGCTGTCCGTCTGTATTGATTTCCATACCGCTTCGTTATATGCACACAACTGTAGAAATGCTGCACAAAAGTGATGTTGAAAATACCATTAAACTGATGTATGAAACATTGCTTACGTTAACTCCAAAAACCAATCTCAGTTATTTTAATTAAGGTTAAATTTAGATGGAAGGATTACTGCTGGTTACATCGATAACCAGCAGTAATACCAAAGTTAATTTCATTTTATACTCCCGATAATTATCCGGATGTGTTGGATTAAATTCATGTAAAGCCTTTGTGGGTGGGCTTTAGTAAAACTGCTGTCCGGTTGGCAAATAAAGAAATATCATCCCACAGAACGAAACATCAATAATAACGAACTAAATGAAATAGGCAAAAAACTTATAAAGTTTATTGGCACAATAACAAGACTGAAAGTAATAGCGAAAACCGGAATTTCCGATTTTTCTATAAATGTTAAATACAATGAAACAACAAAACGCAATACAAATATTTGAAGACAAAAAAGTTAGAACTGTTTGGGATGATGAACAGGAAAAATGGTATATATCTATTATTGATATAATTGAAATATTAACTGAAAGCCCCAATGCCAGAAAGTATTGGAGTGTACTAAAAACAAGACTAAAAAAAGAAGGCAGCCAGTTGGCTACAAATTGTAGTCAACTGAAAATGCAATCGGCAGATGGTAAATTTTATAAAACCGATGTAGCCGACACCGAGCAACTTTTCAGGCTGATACAATCTATTCCATCGCCCAAAGCAGAACCTTTTAAGTTATGGCTCGCTAAAATAGCCAGTGAAAGACTAGATGAAATGCAAGACCCTGAATTAACTATTGACAGGGCATTGTTTGAATACCAACAATTAGGCTACAGTGAAAATTGGATTAACCAACGCCTCAAAAGTATTGAGATACGCAAAGAACTAACCAATGAGTGGAAAAGCCGTGGGTTGAAAGAAGGACAACAGTTTGCAACCCTTACCGATATTATTACAAAAGCATGGGCAGGTAAAACTACAAAAGAATATAAAATTTTGAAAGGGTTGAAAAAAGAAAACCTGCGGGATAATATGACCAATACCGAACTAATATTAAATATGCTGGCAGAAGCCTCTACCAAAGAAATTTCGCAGGCAGTTAATCCAAAGGATTTTGAAGAAAGCAAGATTGTTGCCAAACAAGGTGGCAATGTTGCCAAAGTAGCAATGAAAGAACTGGAAGCCAAAACAGGTAAAAAAGTAGTAACAGCACTTAATGCTAACGGTTTATTGAAAGGAGGAGAAACTGTAAAAAGATTAAATCCAAAGCAATAGTCTGAACCATCATTCAACTGATTTATTTTTTTACATAATAGAGCAGTACAAATATGCAGAGCTTACATCCATGGTTATCAAAAATTGCTATGACAGTTGAGAGTGCATTAGGTAACAACGTTAGAAAAAAGGCAATGAATAGAAGAAATATTATTTGGATATTTATTTCTTTCCGCCACCAAAAGCGGTAATTAAAACAATTAATAAAACCGAATCCAACAAACCAACTCAATCCGCTAAAACCTCCCTACAATTTTTAAATTTATCAGTCGTGGTGTTAGCCTGTTGGGGATACTGTACACAGTGTTAGCAAAATCTTTTATCAATTGATAAGAGATTGTATTGGGTCTGTCAATCAGGTTAAACACTTCAAAGCTGGCCCAAATATTTTCAAAATTCCGGAAGGGACTAAGGCTGCGACGTTTGTTTTTTTCTCCCAGCAACAAAGCGCTAAAACCAATATCAACCCTTATGTAGGGATCTATTATTAGTGCATTCCGGTACTTAACGCTATTGGGAATATTGAAAGACATGTTGCTGCCATAAATCATGTTCAGGTGAACCTTAAAATTTTTGTTGGTAGCCAGGTAATCCTGTAAAAATAATCCGATTGTAATCAGCCTGTCTGTTGGGCGCCTTACATAACCAACATCCTGCCGGGTACTGTCAGCAGGTACTTTATCTGTTGAGGAGGAGTTGATGATTTCTCCGGCTGCATTTTTATATTGATAATAATGATCACCCTCAATATCTTCTTTGGTACGCATCAAACCTATGCTCAGCCAGCTTTCTGCATCTTTTACCAATTCGCCGTATAGCCTCGTTTCAATTCCGTAGGCATACGCTTTTGCATTATTTAAGCCGAAGTAGCGGATGTTCACATTTACCACATCATAGGGAATTACGTCCCACATATTTTTGTAATAGGCTTCGGTGGTAATACGAAATGCGGTACTGCCTTTGAGGAAGTTATAATCAAATCCACCTACAACCTGGTAGCTTTTTTGAGACTTAACCAACGTGTTTACGGTGCCATCATATTTTCTAAGTTCCCGGTAAAAGGGTGGCTGGCTATACAAACCTGTCGATAGTTTAAAGACCATATCTTTTTTCCAGTTAGGCTTAAAACTTATTTGCGCCCTTGGACTAATCAGTAATTCTTTGTTGAGCGAATTGTAATTATAACGGAGGCCGCCCTGAAAAGTTATGTTGCCGTTGAGCTTGCTAAAATTGATATTATCCTGCACATAACCACTCAGTTTTTGAATAGATAAATTGGTATTGCTGTTTAAAAAAGAATTAAGCCGTCCGGTATTAACCGGTAAGGAATAGCCGGCGCTATCCTGGTATTCCCATTCGTACAATTTATCTTTAATGTCCGTTTGTTCAACACTGTTGCCAAATTGAATAAAATGTTTTCCCTTTTCAATACTTCCTTTTAAAGCTGCATTCCATACTGCAATGTCTAGTTTATTTCGGCCATAGTTTTGGTAATAACCTGCGCCCAGTGGATTTACAATTTGCCCAAAGGAACTGCTGTTATTATCAAAATCCCTGTCGCCAAAAAGGTAGGCACCTGCTATATCAAAATTTTCATTCTCCTGATTTTGAAAGCGGCTAAGCATCCACTTAAGTCTGAGTTTTTTATTGGGCTGATTAATGGCACTGAAGCCAATAAAATTAGTTTTGTAGCCATCTTTTTCCTGTCCTTCAAAAAAGATATCCAACCCAAGGTTGGCAGTAAAAAGCGGCGAAAAAACAGATGTTGTTTTTGATGCACTTTCCGGTATCAGCTTAAATTTGGTTGAGGAGAAGTTACCCAGCAATTCAAGTTGCCACTTTTCATTCAATTTGTATGATAGATATCCTTGCACATCGGCAGATGAAGGGATATAAGCGCCTTTAATTTCCTGGCTGCTAAGCAAATTGCTGTTGTTGCGGGTGCGTGCGCCAATTAAATAAGTGATCCTTTCATTTTTTGCGGAGCCTTCCAGGTGAAACCCCTGTTCTAATAAACTGACATAGGCGGAGCCTCCAAAATTTTTAGGTTTTTTGTATTGAATATCCAGCAC
>Ga0163148_10005436_pt1 | contig 12746 bp, 8 predicted proteins | sample OliLakLV19MP7P2_FD_148606 | JGI IMG/M metagenome (GOLD analysis project Ga0163148, IMG submission 148606) | Freshwater microbial mat bacterial communities from Lake Vanda, McMurdo Dry Valleys, Antarctica- Oligotrophic Lake LV.19.MP7.P2 | ecosystem: Environmental > Aquatic > Freshwater > Lake >... | reverse complement strand
AGTCACAACATTCTTTGTAATCCTTCATGTTCTTTCAATTTTTGAAGAACTTTTTGTTCGATCTGTCTCACACGTTCGCGAGTAACATTGAACTCAGCACCCACTTGTTCGAGTGTATATCTCGGACCATCGATACCATATCTCATCTTGATGATCTTTGCCTCTCTTTCATCTAGCATATCGAGAATCAACTCAAGGTTTCCTCTTACGGTTTCTTTTTCTACATGCTGATCTGGTCTCAGTGTCGATTCATCAGCGATAAGATCTCACAAACTATCTTTTCCATCATCACCTACTTCAGCATCCAGAGAGACATTACCAAAAATAACTTCTTCTAGCTTTTTGATCTTCTTGATGGGAAATCAAAGTTCTTCAGCAATCTCTTTTGAGGTAGGCTCACGTCACAGTTTCTGAAAAAGATTCTGTGATGCTTTATTATAGGCATTTATTTCATCGATAAGATGGACAGGAATTCTTACATTCTTGGTCATATCAGCAATTGACTTCGTGATGGATTGTTTGATCCACCAGGTCGCATAGGTAGAGAATTTGAAATCTTTATCTGGATCAAATTTTTCGATCGCTTTAATCAATCATGAGTTTCCTTCTTGAATCAAGTCAAGAAACGATAATCTCGATCACAAGAACTTTTTGGCAATAGAAATAACCAATCTTAGATTAGATTCTACAAGTTTCTTTCTTGCATAGTCTTCATTTTCTCCATATCTGATCGCATACGCGAGTTCTTTTTCTTCGTCACCCGTCAATAACGGAATCTTTCAGATTTCACTGAAATAGAGTTTGATGAAATCTTTATATTGTTTGTCGTTGATCGTATGGGTTGTTTCGTACAAGGTAATCTTACCGAGTTTACTTTCCGATTGCTGTAATCTTACTTCATCAAGAAGAACATCTTCGATCGTTACTATTTTTATACTGAGCTTATCAGCAAGATCATAAAACTTTTCTAGGAGTTCTACTTGCTTATCGATATCGTTGATCTCGGAAAGAATTTCATCCTCCGTGATATACTCTTTTTCTAATCATTGTTTGAGAAGTTTTTGTAAGCCCAAGGTGAGCTCTATAATATCCTCGTATAGTTTATCTCGAAGTGCTGCTTTTGCTCCAGTAGACATAAAGTATGTGTAGAATTAAAATAAGATCAAAGATAGTGATTTGTATATTCCTTCTATATTTCTACTGAACGACTTCCATGACAATTACCTGATTTCCTGCTCCGAGACTTTGCATAACTATATTTTGTAATGTTTTTTGATATTCAGTTGGATTGGTTGCTAGCTGTTGACGAATTCAGAAAAACTGAGTCAATGCTCTCTTTTCATCTTCAGTAAGTTCATTTGGATTGAGTTGTGTTCACTGTGCTATTTTTTGTGTCGTAGATGGACTCACCTGTAATCACATAATATCTGCTATATCTTCAAAAAACATACCATCTTTCACTCTCTGGTCTGCAAGAGCCATAATACTGGACATGATCTGAGGTTCTTGGAAAAATCTTACAATCATCATCTTCGCTCTCATTACCGTCAATGCATCTCCCGTAAGTGATCAAAAAGCGCTATTTGGCATGATAAGAGCATACTTAGCACCTAGGTTATTTGAAGACACATAGCGGATATATCACTCTTGTACCAAGGCAGCAAGCATACTAATCGTCCCATGTTGTTCGATAGCTCATGATACAGGATTGAGACGAGCAAAAAATCTTTCAAAGAGTCATTTATTTCCGTCTCCTTGTACGACTGTTCAGATATTAGGGTCTATTGCCAAGTATCTCAATCATTTATCTTTAAGTCTTAAATACGATCTACATGTATTATTATCACTAAACCATTGAGATAATTCAGACAGAAATTGATCACTCAATACTAACTTTTGGTTAGTAATAAAATATCTTGCATACGTCCCTGCTATCAACACTCATTCATGCTCTTCTCTATCATTAACCAATGAGAGAAACTTTTTATAATGAGGAAATTGTAAAGAAAATACATCATTACTTCAATACTTTCCAGTAACAATATTGGTAGGGGTAATTTGTCATTGAGTATTTACTTCAATTTTTTGAGTAGTTCCATAATTGGTTTTATATCGCATAAATGGTCACCCTCCTCCTTGTGTAGATATTCTTACCATATTATACCATCACTGTCGGATTCCAGCAAACAAAAACACAGCAACAAAAAGACCTATAAGGACACTATCGACTATACTATCCGTACGACGACTCATTGAGTATAAGAAAGTGAGAAATGAGAGTATAGATCGCACAATAATACCTATTCAATACCATAAAATTCCTCATCAGACAACAAGTCGCAATACTCGTCAGAAGATCGTAACAACGTGAATAGTAATCAGAAAACGTTCACGTTGAATGATTCCGTAGAGCAATCAAACAACGGTAAAGACAATCAAGAGCAACCAAATAATACCTATATCGGTATAGTAACTACTAAGATTTTGTAGAGATCGATTAAAGGTTATATTCAAAAAGTTTAAGTATTTATAAGGAAGGTACACTTCATTATACGTAAGACTATCAGTGGTTTTTTGTGCGATTCTCATTGATTCTCCTTGCATAATTCATTCTAATGCAAGAAGCTGTTGTCTATACGTACTGGAAAGTTCACTGACCGATGCACTATTTACTCACTTTTTCAAGGCATCAATAAAGGTGAACGCAGGACCATCTTGACGTAACTTTTGCTGAACTGAAGTAAGACGATCTAGAGAAAAACTCTTTCGATCTTCTTCCATTTCACACAAGGTTACCGCATCATGACTATCGAGAAAGAATGGAGAAAACGAGTGACATCATGGCGACATTTTCTTTGTCCACCAAGGATCTATAAAAGGTAACACCCCTCTACGTTGATCGCTTGGATTACCTTTTCGTCCGTATCATACATATCTTCCCACATCTTCATCGTAAGCATTTCCTACTATAGGTTTCAGTTCGTTATACAGTGCAGAGCTTGTAGACAATCACTCCGAAACCAAAGAACACGTAGCAGGAGAGGGAGGAAGTCAACTATTTTGGACAAGTTTCACGGGGACCCTTTCCTTTTGTGAAGAGCTATTTTGTCCGAGAAGCATTATTTGTACCCATTCTTTAACTCCACGATCACCACTTCCATAAAATATGCTCTCAGGAATATAATACAGCAACTTAGCTCCGACCATAACTAAGAGGAAACTTCATCACCAAAGCACGAGCAACGCACCATACTTCATGATTTTTTTATATCCATTGAGAAAGAAGTCAACAAGTACTCATCATCACCCCAGAGCTACCAACCAACTACCAATAATAGTTCAGAAATAACCGTCCACTCATCTCATCTTTATGAGTGCTAGTCATCATATAATAAGTAAGGGAAAAGCAAATACTCATACTAGTCAGAACCAGCTTCCTCGTAACAATAAAAAAAAGTTTAATACATCAAAGGTGGCAGTTGGTTTCGCAAGTACTGCGAACGCAAAAAAGAGTCCAGAAAGTGAAAGTCGCTTTTTGACTTCTTTTTTTGCTTCATGAGATGTATGATGTTCACAGAGATATTCACGAAGAAACAGAAATCAACTCAGTAAAGCAACAATAATGAGTGCTAATACTCACATATCAGTCTTGTTATCAATGAACACAAGAAACGCTCACATTCAACTCGATATCCACTGAAAGATAAAGAAACTTCCTAGAAGAACAAGTAAACGATTACCTATCCTACTCGACTCAGATTCATCTTTGTAAAGCGAACGTAATACAGAAATCAACGCCCAGACAAGTCATGTACCAAAAAGAGCAACAAACAATCCACTTAAAAAGTTCATTTCTATGGCGATGGTGTCTGCTGATATTCACATAAATCACTGAGATGGAGAAAAAAGACTAAACCAAAAAGTGATATACGATAATCGTATTCATCAGAATCAACGCATAGCCACTTCGTTCCAGTAATATCCATTGTGCAATGCAAACATTTTAGGGACAAACATATATGCGTGATTAGCATCTCGAGCAGTTGGATAAGGTATATATGCGAGAATAAATCAATTATAAAAGTACCAAACAAACAATAATAAGAGTATAAATACCGCTACGTCAGCACATCATGTAAGAGTAAAAAGACGAGAAATTCATCATCAATTCTTCATGAAAGAAGGATTTTCATAGATTCGCAAAGCAAAACAACCCAGAGCAACAAAAACAAAAAACCATGCCCATGTCTGTGCCTGTCATCGGTAAAACAAAGATACGGAAAAACAGGCTACAAATATTCCTGCTAGGAGATAGATAAGTCAGCTACCAAATATTCCTCCTTCAGTACGAGGAAAAAGTTCTTTCATCAATCAATGCCGCATATCTTCTAATGATTCACGATATACTCGTATCAAGTAAACACCAGCTCACCAAACACATCGGTTTACTAGGGGAAATGCTATATTTAAAAGTAAAAGCACATATTCAATACTCAAAAATCCAATCAATCACAATGCCAAGGTAAACAAAAAAGTCATTACTGACCCATCAAGAGAAAGGTGTAGGAAGCGTTTATTTACTCGTGTTCACAACGCTATAAGTTGTGCAAAAAACAGGGTTGCTAATCAAAGAAGAAATCAACTATTCAGCAACATTTTCATCCATGCTCCTGAAAAAAGATCAGACTTTATTCCTACGTAGACAGTAGAAAAAAGCCGTAATCCTAACCACAACAAAAGTATCCATGATCGGAAAGATGCTTTTTTACTTTTTGTAATATATACTACAGGGAAAAGAGCGCAAACAAGACCAAGAAAGAGAATAGTAAGATTTTGCCACATCGCATCACCCGTTAGAAACTGGCTATAGTATGGATGCGTATGCATATACTCCTGCATTATTGGGCCAAGAAGCCAAACAAGTAAGATAAGTCATCATAACAGAAATACTTTCTTTACTAGATTTTGCATATTGGCATCATAAAAACATAAAAACAACTTCTTACAAATAGCTTAATTTACTTTATTTTTTATTCCTTGAAAGAATTATATATTTCGATGCATAAGTAATACATAGACGATCAAACTTCAAATTTATTTTTTATGATGATGTTTACCTACCGAAGCAACGAGCAACTCTTGTATAAAAGGCACCATCAAGAACAAGGTAAATAGAATAGTTACTATCATCATCGTTCCAAATCATTTAAACACATTGGTTCAAACAAAAAGCAAGAGAACAGCTATCAATAAAGTAGTAACATTTCCATCTCTAATAGCAGGTCGACTTCTTATGTATCATTGTCTTATTGCTTCGACACCATGTGCTCATTGCTTCTTTTCTTCTGCAATTCTTTCATAAATCAAGATATTTGCATCCACTCACATACCGATACTGAGTAATATTGCAGCTAATCAACTCAGAGAAATAGCATATCAAATCAGTTTAACAAAGGCAAATAATAAAAACAAGAAAAATATAAGCGTAACAACTGAGACAATAGCGTTACGTAGAGTGTAAAAAACAACCATATAGATAAAGACCAATACCAATCAAATAAGTCCTGCATACATAGCTCATTTTAGTGCACTATCTCCTAGTTTTGCAGAAACTTTTTCTTCATTGGAAAGGATCAAAGCAGCAGGTAAAGCTCATTCATTCAAATCCTGAACCAATTGTTTTACACTTTCTGGAGTAAAGCTTCCATCTATCTGAGCACTTCATCCACAAATTTTCTCTCTAATAACTGGTGCAGTGACCATTGATCCTCAGACAAAAATTGCCATTTGCTTTCCTACTATTTTTTCTGTTAGATTACAAAATATCCCTTTTCCTTTATCATCAAAGGTGATCGTAGCAACGGGTTGTCCTAGTTGTGATTGTCCTACGGATGCAAATTTGAAGTATGCTCCATTCAAGATTTCATTTGTTGTAGGATCTTTAGCAAGAATCCACGCTGGTTTATCACTCACGACAATTTCTTCTATAGTATATGTTATTACTTCTTCACCAACACTAGTTCATGAAGCTACAGCTCCTGTCGTCGTTCATGTAGTTATTACTCTCGAGATAGTTCGTCCTTGGACAACTGTTTCACTTGTCGTAAGTCCGCTAATAGGAGGAATTACTGAGTGAATACCTTCAAGTAATGAAGGATACACAGCTCAAAGCTCTCTAGGAGCAAGCACATCTTGTTTTGTACGGTAAATTTCTGGAAGCTGCTCTAGTGTTTGCGTATCATAACGTGAGTAAAATACTTGATCTCACTGATATGCAGTTCACAATGCTTGCATACTTTCTGGTTCAGCTACAGCTTGTTTGAGAATATCTTCAGCAAACAACTGCCTCTCTTCTTTTATATCACTTCCATCTCCTTCATACGGAGTTTTAAATTCCAATTCAACCGTCTTTCCGATAATGGCCTTTGCTTGATCAAGATCAGAAACTCATCAGATCTCAATAATCAAAAACTCATCTTCTCCTATTTTTTGGAGATATGATTCATAATCACTTACTCACAACTGTGAAATTCTGTTATCAATATTTTTTAAGATAATATTTTTCACATTGTTGGTCACTTGCGTGTACTCCTGAGGATTTGTATAAGCAATCTTATATTTACTAAGGTCAATCTTATAGCTCAATCTTACTCATCATGCTACATCCATCCCCTTCTTGAATGATTTCCATCAGTCTGTTGCCAAGGTATATGAACTCCCTCATGTCGAGGTAGGGATGATTTTAACGAAAAGAATAACCGTACAAGCAACAAGAAAAGCAATCAAATACCATACCAGTGAACTACGAAACTTCATCAAATGAGGAAAAAAAGTAAAATATACTATATAACAGCTAAACAACGATTACTCACCTCTCTCTATTTCTGTCCAGATCCTTTTTTTGTTTGCAACCAACGTTCAAAAAACTGCATCGGAAGATTACCCAATGATTGTATCTGCATTGAGATTTGTTCTATCTTCACCAATCATGATCTTACACGCCACAATAATCAAACAATCATACACAAAATCACGATAAGAAAAATCATGGCGACAGATCCAGAAACGATAAGAAAATCTTTCGCCCAAAGTATAAAACAAGTTCAACACATGATTATGGTTATTATAAAAAGGAAAAGAAAAAACTTCAACTATAAATAATATGCAAGTGAGATAGGTAGGTAATACACAGGAAAAAAAAATAGAATACATCATTTTGTATTCCAAAAAATTAGTATGTATTTTCATTATTATTGCAAGCCGATTTGCGAGACCCCCTCAGCTCATAAGTACATATTTTCTTTTTGAACAAGAAACGCACGACGATATCGCTGTTCAGCCTCGTCTTTATTTCACTGTTCTTGAGCTATTTCTCATAGGAGCTTAAACAGTGAAACTCTAGGATACCAACTAATAATACGACGTAAAATCTGATATGCTTTTTGCTGTTCCCCTGATGCTAAGAGTATTCATCCTTTACCGTAAAGACAAATATACGCTTTATCTTTCATCTCAGATTGACAACGAGATTCCAATCTGGAAATAAGTGAGGAGAAACGATTATATAGTACATATCACGCTTTTTTCTGTCCATTGTACAACAACGAATCGAATATAGTATACACATCTGCATCTTGGAGAACTGGTTGATTAACTAATTGATTCAGTAACACATCAACTTTTTCGTAGTCTTGTAGAGCAATATAAGAAAGAAACATATATCTTACTACATCAGGATAGTACACACTAGATGGTGAAATTTGCTGAAACAGTAAAATGCTCGCTTCATACTCTTTCAGTGAGTAATGAGCAATTGCTTGAAAAAATTGATAGACATCACTGTATCAGGGATCTATCTTTTGCAGTTGCTGAAGAGATAATGATGCTCCTTTTCGATCTTGAAGAGCCATACTACTATACGCAATAAGTTGTTCTGCAAGAAGGTATATCGGATCGATCTGTCTTATTTGTTGTCAGATATTACGTGCAGGTCACCACCATCCTTGTTGATACAAAAACATAGCTCGCACTCAGCGAAGATAATAGATCGGTGGTGTAGAACCATACTGTTTTGTCGTTTCTTCCAATGCACGAAGTTGTTTATACTGTTCATTATATTTACCTATCTGCATCCCTGAGAGGTAAAAATGAGCATTATCCATATCTCCCTTGATAAGGGTAATGACGAAATAATAGAGATTATACTCTGCATCATCAACACTCCCCTGACTCTTTAATGTTTCGATAAAATCTTTCATTTGCTTGAGTTGTGCAAAGGTGAGATCAGACGTATTCATGAGTAACTTCATCATCACAGGAATCTCTAGTGTATCTTTCAATGTCGTGATATCAGGAAGTTCTTTCAGCAACAAAGATGCTTCATCAAATCTTCATAGTTGCGTTGCATACGAAATAGCCAAAGGCAATGCTTCGATACTGTTATGTTTTTTGTATAAGTATGATGCAAGAAGATATTTTTTATAGATAATTTCTGGATCATCACTCCCTACGAGATACGATCATCGTTCTTCGTTTTGTGGAATCGCCTCTTCTTCCTCTGGAGCAACATTTGCGTCAGATCAAGAAAGACCTTGCGCAAGGACAGCCTCGTATTCATTATCATTTACCAAAAGATCCCCTTCACTATAAGGAGTAAACTTTTTTCGTAAGGAGACTGCTCCAGTTATCGTTACGAGTAAAAGAACAAAAATACGTAATCGAGTATTCATAATAAGATATATAGGTATATTAGTATCGTTTGCAAACGGACATTCACTTCTACGCAAGCTTGGTAAGCAGTCACACGACACCGATCATTGCTGCGTTGTCAGTACAGTAGACGAATTTCGTAGGAAATAGAACAGTTACTGAACGAAACGCATTGTGTTCAGCTATTTTTTCACGAAGTCTTAGATTTGCCGAGACTCATCATACGACACCAACCGTTTTTGCTCCATACGTTTGAGTAGCTTTTAGGAGTTTTTCTGTGAGGACATCAGTTACTTCTTCTTGAAAGAAGTAAGCGACAGAAGACTTACTTTCCTCACTCGAAACATCAATCAATCACCTCTCGATTTGTTGGTGTAATTGACCTTTTATACCAGAAAAACTGAAATTATACGGCTGGTCAGGCAATCTCGCAGCGTGCAGAGTTATTGGTTCTGATCTCTCAGAGTGAAGAGCATTGAGTGCCATCTCTCCGATCCATCTTCATCCAGGATACGGTCATCACAGCATTCTCGCGACCTTATCGAAACATTCCCCAGATGCATCATCAATCGTTTGTCATAACTTCGTCACTCTATATGGTCACACTGGCAATGACTGCTCTACTGCAAGATGATTATGTTTGACCACTCCTCTTTGTTCAGTCAGAACAACCTTTTTTGTTTCACTTTCCGATGATGATTCTACCAAGTACAGATCATTATGTCATCCACTGATAGTCAAGCAAATATAAGGGAATTGTATGTCGGCAAGTGTTCTCTCGACCAGAATTGAAAAAACATGTCCCATGATATGATTTACTTCAACGACTGGTTTATCGTACATTTTTCATAACGTATATGCACTAGTAATTCAAACAACGAGCGCTCCTGGAAGACCTGGATGTACCGTCACCGATATGGTATCTATACTCGCTCGATCTACTGCTAACTCTTCTAGAATAACCAATATCTTTTCTGCATGACTTCTTGCTGCAAGTTCAGGAACCACTCATCACCATTGCTGATGTTCTTTCGTTTGCGTATAGGATAATATATGATCGACGGCAAAATGTTCTCCAGTAAAGTTCACTATCGCCAACGAGGTATCATCACAACTTGTTTCTATTGCTAAGGTTTTCACAACTATACTGTGGAGATATAAAGTTTATTTACGTAAATTTCTATGTAACTGATTACTTTTTCTTCCCAAAGAGCAAGTAAATCACCAAAAAAGGAAGCAGTAAAACACGCCAGATCGATGGTTTTTGCCATAAGTATGCTGGATATTCTTTGAAGATAAACAACAAGAGACGGTTCATTACTTCCGACAGAGAAATAAATATTGACTTATGTGTATAGAGTTATATTATATTTTTATTGTAAATAACAATTTACTACGTAGAAAATTCATTTTGAATTTTCTGCATTCTACTTGTTTCGTTTTTGTATGCAATACCTATGCAGGAATTAAAACCTTTCAAATCAGCACCTTTAAACCAAAATCCTACAAATCAGGACATTGTACAAAAGGCACAAGAAGCTCTTGATAAGCTCTTTATCGAACATGAAGAACTACGAGCTAATATGACGATAACGACGCAAATGCATGCACTCCGAACGTGATTTTTAGCTCTTGTTTATTTTCTGGACGATGAAGAAAAAGCAGCCTATAGTCTAGGACGAATGTATCTTCCTTTTATGAGTTCACTCCTCTTGCATCGACCAGTGCGGAAAATAAGAAAAATGATCTACCTCATAAAACATCACCCTAGAGATATATGCAAATATCTTGAAGATCCTTGGAACGAGAGGGAGTAAAAATATCTTTACTATGGATTGCCACGTCGTAAACTCCTCGCAACGACGAGTAAGGTATGTAGTAAAAAGATACTAACAAACATAGAAAGAAAGATTACTCCAATTCCTTCACCATATACGTTCAGACAAGCGTATATCACAACTTAATGTAATAGCCTCTTACTCCCACTCCAGAAATGATACTGAGTCTTTCATATCCGCGTATCTGAGCAATCTGCTCTGCACAGGCAACGAGTTTTTTTCCCAGTCACTTGTGTTGTGCCTTTTTTTCTGACTGAACATTTATTTTTTCCATTTCACCGTAGATATGTAACTCTCTCATGATTGCTGTTCACACTCATAGTCCTTCCCAGTCGACGGTATGTCATTCATCAGAAAGCAACACTCTCGTAAATCACGCTAAGTACCCCAGCGCATCCTCATATGAGATAAATAGCTCTTCACCATTTGATGATCTATAACGTCTCACGACCAAAAAGAGTTCTTCATCCGCAGCATCAGATCATGGTGCATAATTCATCGTGCCATGTCAGCTCTTATTTCTAATCTCTCTACATCTCGTACATAGACAGACGTATCATCTCATCGAGGTTGCATCACATTTTCCTCATACGACAAACGTTTCGATACGATCGTCACACTCTCGTTCTTTTTCATCACTACTTATATAGTGTTCTTGCAATACATCCAACGGTTTCTGAAGTAAGGGAGAAAGTTCTTCTAATGAATCGAGCTGTTTTTGCGGTGTCTGTATCAAAGCATCTGGAGAGGTATTTCCTCGTACTCTTCCATAATGCTGTGCACGTAACTCAGCATTTTCACGAAAATCTTTTTCCATTTCATTCATGACCATTTGTCTCAGATTTGGGGTGTTTGCTCACGCGACTACCTCATTGGTATCGAAATCACGAGCCAGACGTTTGATTCTGGTATATGGCGGGATGTACTGATGTTTGACCGTCTTTGTGATATGTCGCAAATCTTTTTCATTCAGTGCATGATATTTTCCTTCCTTTCGCAGATCATATAACTCAGTATTTGGGATAACTGCAGTCGGATAGAATTTTATCTCGTCAGGTTTGATCGATGGTGCGCTATAGGCAATCTTGAATGTTTCGAGATCTTTTTCTACCGTCGATCCATATAGTCCAGGCATGAAATGACAAGATATCTTGAACCCATACTGTCTGAGTCTATGCATTGCCTCCTCTATCTCATCAGTCCCATGACCACGTTTATTCATATCGAGTACCGTATCATCGAGTGATTGAATTCACATTTCTATTCTCGTCACTCACAACTCACGCCAAAATTGACAATTTTTATCAGTCACATACTCAGGTCTGGTTTCTAGCGTCAATCAGATGATTCTATGAGCACTCGTGACGTTGCGTTCTATTGATTCCTGGACGGTTTTGGGATAGTCGATGGTAATTCCTTCGGTCGCTGTATATCTCGGCGCTTTTGGTGTAGAAAAATCGATATCGATCTGTTCGAGAAACTCATCGAAGTGATTGCACGCATCGTACAGCCCTTTTATGAACTCTATTTTATATTTCTGGGGATAGACATCTCGTGTTCATCACAGCACGATCATTTCGATCTTGTCTGTTGCATGTCCTGTAAGACTTAGGCTAAGTAATCTATTGTATGCTTGTTTGTACGGGTCGAAATTATTCAACAATGCTCTCATCGCACCTGGCTGGGTATTGATATACGATTTTGGCATCGTTACGTCATTTGGGCAGAAGATACACTTCCCTGGACACCAAAACGGTTTCGTCAGTACTTGGATAGGTACTATTCCTGACATAGATCTGATAGAACGTTTTTTCAAGACCTGTTCGAGCCGATGTTGTAATTCGATTTCTTTTTGCTGGACCATATATTTATATGTTTTCAGGATAGCGACATTGGTCGGCATATCAGCCAGTTTATGTTCTTTGCAAAACGCTCTCTTACACAAAATCATCTGCTCGTGAGTACGCAAAGCAGATGGCAAGGCAAGTAAGGTGGTAACTAAGAGGTTAAGTTGTTCCATTTATCGATGTATACTGATGTTGGTGAAAGTTGCAATTTTAGATTGTAAGATCGTAGGATATATGTACAGATAAAATATTTATTATTTAAAATATCAAATGCAAAATAGATTCTGTATGAAAATAATAATATGAATTTTTCTTTGCGTACTTATGTTTTTAATTTTAATAGGATATTTTA
>Ga0163148_10005435_pt1 | contig 12748 bp, 9 predicted proteins | sample OliLakLV19MP7P2_FD_148606 | JGI IMG/M metagenome (GOLD analysis project Ga0163148, IMG submission 148606) | Freshwater microbial mat bacterial communities from Lake Vanda, McMurdo Dry Valleys, Antarctica- Oligotrophic Lake LV.19.MP7.P2 | ecosystem: Environmental > Aquatic > Freshwater > Lake >... | reverse complement strand
CAGGCGAGCTGCGCCGAAGCCGACGTTGAAGACGGGAAAAGTCTGGTTTGCTCGCCCTTTCGGACAAATTCAATTGTCGTTTTTTTATCTAGACGCAAACTCCTCCACCGTTATGTGCGATTGTTGATGCGCGCGACAACACGAAAGGGGCTCCACTCTTACACGGCCACTGGAAATTACTGTGCCTTCAAGGATCGTAGAGTTAAAGGTTAAAATGGATGCGAGTATAAAGATTCCAACCTCCCGGCCCGCACTTCCCACATGGATGGATCCCTTCTCGGCTCTCAGATTGGGAATCTTAAGTACATGTAGTACTAGCTAAACTATGAGACCAAACTATCATGCATGCGGCCATTGCACACTACCAGCTCTAGGCGGCTAGTAGTGATGCCAGTAGCTAACCAATGTGCGCGTGTTGCCAGCCGAGAGACCATGTCTACTAGAAAATTAACTGCGGGAGACGATTCCGCCGACTCGCTTTGACTATCCGGGACGGAGGCATGACTCGACGGATGCAGCGGGTCAGGTCTCACTCTACAATCGTCCTAGGTGCAGCGTGATACTTCCGTCTTGTTAGGCGAACGCTACTACATAGTAAGGGAAAGCTTTTGTAGCTGCGAATGTGGACATGGCCAGGCAGCCAACGCAGCTTCCGGCATCAATTTCACGCGCCTTCAAGTTTAGTTGCAACTGAACCAGTTCATTTCATTTCTGCCCCGTCGGTTCAACAACTACCAGTCTGCCGGCTGGCTTGTACCGACGGACCCGGTTTCTGCTACCGACCTACCTCTAGCTGGGTTCAGTTGCCATTAGCCAGGCAGCTGCTACTCACGCCTGCGACTGTCCTGTCAGGGCGGGTTAGACTTGCGGGTAGAAAATCGTATCTTGTAGGCGTCCTGGCCACACAAAAGGATAAAGCTACTCAAAACTAACCTGTACTGGTAACAGTGTTCCTGCCTACATCTTTCGGGTTGGATCACTCACGCACTTCAGTTGGACAAACTTGGCTCATTGACGGAAGCCAGCGCAACATACCGCAAGACGGATGGCGTATCTTTCTGCTTACCAAAGACACCACAGTAGACTGCTAGTGCTAGCAACTGAACTACTGATGAAGATATCTCTCGCCAGAAAGCTCAACAGTGAGCTAGTCCACATCTACTAAACTATCTAATAACGCACTTCCAGATAGAAAATCTTGTTCACTGATGGTCCTGGAGCAAGGCTAGAACTGAAATCAAACGTAACATGGGCAGTAGGTCTAGCTAGACCACAGGTTCTGGAAGGGGTAGCTTCACATACGTACTCGAACTGAACTGGACCATTGCATGCTGCTTTTGCCAACCGGCTGTTAGGTTGACAGCAGGTAGAGTCTCACTGAGTTTTTAGGTAGGTCAAATCGTTCTGGTGTTGGATTAACTACAAGTACTCGTGATATCCGTTTTGTGTCGAGGCAACTGAACAGCTGCTCGTCCATGTCTTTGGAAAGTACTGGTATGTAGAACGACGTTCCTTATTATCGACGAGAGAATAAAATAATTAGCAAGTGAAAGTATGTCATTGGCTGTTCTCTTGAGCATCTGTTGCTAGAAAGCTGTCTGTGGACTACGTCATGCTTTCTACTCCGAGTACTTTGCCTCCCATAGTAGACGTCATCAGAAATAGAATTTGGGAACCAGATAAAGCCGAAAAGCGAAGCCTTCTCTGGGCAGATCCAATACAGTAGTACATCGGTTCGATTTGATTTTAACGCGTGGTATGATTGGCAGCTGCGGCCCATGGTGCGATTGGCAGCTGATGGAGCGACATGATGGAGTGATGGTGTGATGGGTGGGTGCGAGAAGAACAGGAAGAGAGATCCATCCTCTCTTAATTATTTTCTGTGTTCGCACGGAATTCAAAAATCGAACAATCTTGACTAATAATTTAGCCATCAGCCATCAACAGCCATCAACTTACAAAATCAGTTGATTAGTCTACTATTTTATTATTTCTTGTGTTTAGCTAGCTAGCTATAGTAGCTACTCGTACTTCACAATCTAAGCTACCAACAAACCACACCATCCATCCATACATTCCAACGAGCCATTCATAAATACCTAACCTACATTCACCAGCAAGAAATTCTCAAGCCTGTTTGGTGCTTCAAGACCAAAAAAAGACGAGAACGAATTTCCCTTTTTCCTTGCTTTCCTTTCTACTTTCCGTTCTACTTTCCTTTCTACTTGACTGTACTATCCTTGACTGTCTCAACATGACCATGACCATGACCCGCACTACAACAAGCATCTTGCTGGGAGCAGCCCTGCTTTTGATGGCCAGTCAAACGACTCCCTGCGACGCCTTTTACATGCACCGCGTTCCCTATTCGTATTTTCGAACCAGCGACGAATTGGCGCCTCCCCAACCTCCCTTGGATTCGGACGGCAGTCACGATGTAAACGTACCGCAGAGCAACGACAACAACCAAAAGAAGAAGCATAAGAAATTGAATTTGGATCACCTTCAATTTCCCGTCGTCGTCGATGAAGTCTTGAGTTTGTCTCAGTGCGAACGTTGGTTGTCGCACATTTTGAAAAATGCCCATGCGGCGGCGGGTCCACACCAAGCCTCTGATTCGGATAGCCATAATAGTGGTAATAATAATGGCGAGGAACTCTTTCTCGTGCAACGCGGAGTCGGTGCCGATTTGTTGCATGCCAAAATGCCCCTCAAAGAAGGGATTCACGAAGTCTTGGAAAAATCCACGCACCACGATCCCATTCGCGTGACTAGCATTAGCGATGCCAACGAGGCGGAAGCCCAAGGGGGGGAAGGTCGCAAGTGGAACCAGGAATTGCCCGTCAATGAAATTTTCGATCAAGTCTTTGGTGGGACCGTCGATACCGTCACGAGTAGTTTGGAGGAGGATGACAGTGACAAGAAGAAGACGAACCAAGAAGAAGAAGACGACAAAGACGCCCGTGCCCAAGAACAACAAGAATTGAATTGGTTTGCTTGTTTGGAAAAACACTTGCCCCTTCAAGACACGCTCGTCGTTTCGGGAGAAGGCGGGACCTCTTCCGTACTCCAGTGTCATCCCTACACACACCTCCATTTGTGCATTGATGGCTCGCAATTGATTCGATTGTTGCCTCCCCTGCATTGGCAAGACAATCCGACGCTGCGCAACAGTGCGCACGCCATTTTACAAGAATCCTGGGATGGCTATCCCATCGCCTTGGGATACCAAGCCTCCTTGCAAGACAATCTCAATTTGTTTGCCCATCGGCATTGGGATGTCGATCAATTGACGCGGACACTGACGCAAAAGGATGTTCAGCGCTCCGGTGGCCGCAATATTTATGACTCCTTTCAACATTGGGCCGAAGATCCCCACAAGTTGCATCCCAATTTCGCCGTCGGCGACATGATGGTGGAAGATTATCGTGCCGATACGGACGATGAAGATCTCATCAATGCCATTGTCAATGACGGTGTCAATAAGGACAGTCACAAAGAAGACGACGAAGACGACCAAGACGACAAGGATGCTTCCAACAAGAAGAACCGTCCCGATCAGAAGGCGCATCGCTTGCATCATAGTTTGTGGCATTCCACCGTCGCCTTGGCGGGGGATTTGGTCGTCATTCCACCGGGATGGTGGTACCAAACTTACACGGTCGAACCCTGTGTCTCAATTGAATCCCAACGTTGCGCGGGAACGCACATGGCCCAGCAATTCATTCATCACATGCTCGAAGAAACACCTGGTTTAGACCGTCAACTCTTGCTGGAAAAACCACAGGGACCTCATTCCAAAGAAGAAGCCCAAGAAATTATGGATACCCTCATGGAATTGTTGGAAGAACATCATGACAATGTCAAAGAATTGGGCATTACAGCTGCTGCGAATCGTCAAAGTGGCGGTGGTGCCAAAAGTGCGCTTTCCAAGAGCATCAAGCAACAACAACAACAAGTGGGTACCTGGGACGACGCTCCGACTCCAACACCACCCTTTGGACCGTACCCTCCTCCCTTTGGACCTCCCTTTATGCCCTACGAAGAACAAATGCAAGCTCATTTTTATGGTCAGCAGCAGCCTCCCTTTGGACAGGGTCCTCCACCTCCCTCTGGACCGCAACAGCAGCATCCCATGTTTGGACCACCAGGACAAGGGAACCCTGCTTTTTTCGGAGGTCAGCCGCCTCAGACTCCCTTTGGACAAGGTCCCTTTGGACCCTACGCGCCTCCCTTGCATGGTGGCCATATGAACAACCAAAAGGATAACCAAAGCGACAACAAGAATAAGAATGGCAGTGGTGAAAAATGGGTTGCGGACGGAATCCCTCCCCAGAATGGTCCTTCGAACCCTTGGAATCAATATCCGTCGGCTCCTTTCCATCCGCAGCAGCAGCAACCGCAACAAAATCAGCAATTTCCATTCCCGGGTGGTCCCCAAGGAGGACAACCATGGGAATACGATCCCATGTCTCCCTTCTATTATTACGGCAGTGATGGATCGCCACTACAACAGCCACCCCAGCACAACAATCCCGCACAAAATCAGCAACAACAGCAACAACAACAACCAGGTCAGTTTTGGGGTCCCGATATGAATGCTCCCCAACATGCCTATTATCATTCTCCTCCCTATTACAATGATGGAGGATTTCGGAATCAATCGCATACCAACTGGCGCCATGGTCATGACGACAACCGTCATGACGGTGGCAATGGCAGTGGCGGCAACGGACCGAATCCATGGAATTGGGAGGGTACTTATTGAGTTCCAAGCGAAACGATAGTGGAACGATTGCTTGGTGGTGGAGAAGGAAGGAGCGGGAGTGCAAGTACTGTGGCATTTACACGCTGGTGACGGAAGGTTGTCGAAGAAGGGGACCGGCCCTGTGTACATTGATTGATGGATTAGAGGTAATCGTCTATATCGATTTACTATTTTATATATATTCTATATTCCAAATGTGTTTTCTGTTTGTAGTAGAACATAATTATTAGTATAGTGTTGTTTCGACGACCTTGTCAACCGCCAGATGAATTTCTCTAAAGCAACCCTGGCAGTTCGTGCTTCACAACTTTCGTTTCTCATCCGCGGATGCAGACTACAAAAGCTACAGTAATGGAAGCCTTCTGGAACTCGATCCGTATCGAATGGTTTGGCCAATACTTAGACCGACCAATACTGTATAGTATTCGATGTGCGCTGTGATATTTCGTTTTGCCATTCCCAAGGCTCGTCACAAAAAAGTGATTGCGGAAATGGTATACAGTAGTGGGCTGTGTGGCTGTTGAGTCGGCAATAAGTCCATGAATCCATCGAAGTAAAATACGAAAAATCAAACATGGAATTGTCATCTCACGGTTTGGATCCCCATCCGGCAGCATCGCATTGAATTGTTTGGCCACTCATTGACCGCCCATTCGATTTCGAAAAATGGATGGGTGGAGCTCGAAGAAGAATCCTAAAGCACAGTACAGCGAATTTTTCCATTCTAGGGCCACAAAAAGACACGGCTAGCTAAAATGAAAATACTGGACTTGATTTGGGCTCGATGGGACCAATCAAAGTAAAACTCGCAACGAATGACTTTTTTGTAAAAACATACTATTGAAAATATATTTTCTGAGACTGCATGACGACACGGAATGTATTAGGTTTTATTTCCTTTCCTTACTTCGTTCTTAACTTCCAGTGGATAGGGGCGTTTCCTACTAGTAGTGCTTCTAAAGATTTCTTGCCGAGACGAAAGACCGCACGTGATGATGGCCCACTTTCGCTCTGCAGGTACTGTAAAATATATTCTCGATCCAAGAAGAATCGTCTTGCTGTTGTGGTTGTAAATGGCTTTATAATGCGTCCTGTCTACTTTGGACGCTGACACCATGAATGAATGAATGAAAGGCTCGAACTTGCCAGCTGCAGATAATAAAATAATCGAAAAATAGCGCTCTAGATCCATAAGTAGTACAAGAAGACATTGGTGGATACTGTCAACCCTTTCCTTTCCCATCAACTCTCGGTCGGACGGCACAAAATAGATATGGGCTTGCTCAGGAAGGAGACGGTATCCGAGTGACATTTACCCGGATGATCTTTTTTGTTGTTGTGGTAATTGCGGATGCTTCGGACGGTGGTTCCATTCATTTCCAATTCCTTCCATTGCCCAAAACTAATTTGCGAAAAAGAGCACCGCCGCCGTCGAGTAATGTCCATCGCCTTGTGTGAGTCGGAGTTCAATCCTGGTGTAGTAGTATGCCAATCGGCCAACCAAAAACGATGACACCACAATCGTCGTGATACTCAAATACGTAGACCGGCCTTCTCCTATACGAGCTTAGAGTGCATCACCGCTCGCACTGTAATTAAAATCCAAAAATGGTCGGCAGTGGATTTGGACACGAGTCTTGCATCCGCGAGGCCAATCGTTTGGCAATTTCTTGGGCGGTGCTTTCGGGATGCGGCGAGATGAATTCCGTCGACAAAAAGCAAGTGCTGGTCGTTGTTGTTGTCGTTGTCGTGTTGTCAACGTGTGGTGGTTGTTCCTGATCGAGTTGCAACGTAAAAGCCGCGCCTCGACACAAAATGGGATGTTGAATGAGGGCCACGGCAAAATGCGATGGAACCGTAAAGAGGACTTTGCTTTTGTGGTCATGGTCGTCATTCTTTGTCAAGACAAAGTAGGGGACGACCTTGTGATTGTTGTTGTTATTATTGTGGTTGTTGGAAGGCATCTTGATTGCTGTGAAATCGTAATGGGAGTAAGTATATAGGAATCTTCAAGGCTTTGGTCAAGCAGTACTTGTATAGTCAGTCACCCGCGGATTGCGATAGCTTTGACTTCTATTGTATCCTCTAGCTATAAGCTAGCACGATAATGATGATGGCGCGAGATAGGATGGGACCGGTGAGAGCAATGATCAGTTTGACGTCGTTGGGAATTGGGATAACTATATCAGTATAGATTAGCTTGCATGCAATGCTTGGAGTAAGCGGCATTTTTGAATTTTGGTGGAGCTCAAACACAACGAATAATAAAAACACAATTTGTACGAGTGTGCGTCTTTTGAATGATCTATAAGGTTAGAGCTACGGTTGAGCTACGGTTGGAGCTACTCAATACGTAGAGATACTAGCTAGTTACCAATTGTTATTGGCAAATTTGTGACGCCGGCGCGCAGATTGTCACGCAGGCAGGCTACGTTGCGTTTGTGCAAAAATGTACGAAGACTTTTATGTAGTATCCCGCACTTTCAAAATATCCACGTCATAGCCATTGAGATCCATCCACCAAATCATGTCGACAGACATTACTTGCTGTCAATAGTAGCAACAAGACCCGCCATGGTCCCACAAAAAGATGGATTTCATGTCGTCATGCACTGCCGTACCGTATCAGCAACAACGTTTCCCTATCACAAGGTCTGACTCCGCCGCTAGTCTAGTTGCGCACTGCACCATGCATAAGAGGTGTAAACAACAAGCATCCTTCTGTCGCAATCATCATGGTCGATGCCGCCCAGCACAGCCCAGCATGCATGTGCGGTTACCTACCATACCAAACCCAGCTCGATAAGCACTCTACGATTAGATCCGTCCAAATGTGCCCGCCAATCTCGCATTGGCGGTCGGGCCGACTTGAATTCTACGATTAGATCGGTCGGTCCAAATCTGTTCTATAATCCGGGATTGTGCTAATAGAACACGCCGGCTTTGACGAGTTGGGACTGGACTGGACTGTTTGCTTGTGGATTCCAATCCACAAGCAAATATAATCGTGAAAATTTGCTTGTGGATTGGAATCCACAAGCAAATGTAATCGTGAAATTCTGCCTCAAGCTTTAGGCACAACAGCTACAGACAGCTTGAAGCTAGCTGGCGATGAAGGAAGGAAGGAAGGAACGGACCCAAATCTCTGGGTGTGATTATGTACAATTGTAAACATATCCGCCAGCCCGAGCCGCACATGTGAGCTTATCATAGCAAGCTACTAGCAGCAGCATAGCCAACTATAAGCACTCTTCAGGAGCTTGTGTGTGATTTTGTGTATGGCGCACACTACACGACAATCACGACGGCCATGGCATGGCAGCCTTCCTCCCCTTTATTATTGAATTGCGACGCTGTCGAATTTTCTTCTTCTTTTTGGCTGGCAAGAATGAACAAGCAAGCAAGCAAGTACAACAATTCGACGAATGAAACCAGCAATGAATAGAAGGAAGAACCCGTGCATTGATCCACAAGCGAAGAAAATATTCGTGAAGGAAGGAAAAAATGGATTGGGAGTGTCTTTGCTGTGGATTCGATGAACACATTGGAGGACGTGGAGGAATTTGTTTCCGGATCGCGATGCTTAATATTTTTCTCTATACCCACTAACATTTGATCGACGAGAACAAACCATCAGAAGATCGACAAATGAATGGTGAAAGCTTCACAGTCATGGAGTCAGTAATAGGAAAAAGAGATTCGGCCTTGGGAGGATGTGGTGGCAACCATCGCCTTTGCTGCCGGATCGCGATGCTTCGTATCACTGCTCTACCCGCCACTTATGAACGAGACAAAAAACCATGGAATTAATTTAAGGGTGAACGCTGCACAGTCACGGAGGCGGCGCAAGGATTCAGAGATTGCCTGGCTCCGTCTTGTCAGGCTTCTGAAAGAATAATGACCACCCAATCATTCATCCGACAACCATAGCCACATCGGCCTGCACAATTATTTTTGTATGCTTGTTCCGAAAGCACACAACAACAATGACGACGACATCAATAACAATATTCACGACGAATCATTGGAATGTAAAAATCGTCAAAGCTGCGACAACTACTGTACTTCTACTAGTGCATGTCGACCCGATCGATCGTCGCTCCGTCGCTTGGAAACAAGGCATCCTTGCCAACGCATCGATGTACACGGAATATGAATGAATCCGGTGAGTCCTCCATCGCTACCACCAGCAACCAACGCCCATTCCTTCATTTTGCGGAAAGCAGGGAGTTGAACATTCGCATTTGGACAACGATACCGTCATGGCAGATTTCGATGCTTGCCACTCACAGCGATGAAAACAGCAAGTAGCGTATACATCAGAAGCGACTGCGTACTGGAAAGATCCCATCCTCGTTTGTCGGATTCTGTGGCAGCCTTTCTTACCAGGAATGTATTGTAACATTGTGCTTCTTGCAAGGTTGCTGGCGGCCGGGCTGGGCTGGGCGTCACTGCACTGTACGTTTGTGCAAAGGGCAATGTCGCGGCAAGAAAGAAAGACTCCACCCTTATCTGCTGGCGTTTATATTCGACAGCAACAGACAGACACGACACTGTGCTGCAGATCCGGATAATTCTTGCTTCCAACAGAAAGCAAAGGCTTGGGCCGCTTTTGGATATGAGCCATGTGAATCGAAGCCAGGGAGACTGTTTTTTTCTTTGTTTCAACCAAGAGTTGACAGTATGTTGAGTACAGACATTCAAGGATGAATCCAAACGATCAACTCACGTTCACAATTGTGATGAAATACTGCCGTCTAGTGCCGAACGTTACCGTGTGCCATTGCTATAGTGATAGCACGAGTCTTCAGCATCTTCACTAAGCAACCATCCCCATTAAGCCGCGCTCGCTTCAAATTGCGCGCCATCTACATTCTCGAAGGAGATCAGGCGGAGGAAGGAACAACCATCTTGTTACTGCCAGAAGCCGAAAGTGCCGGCATCGCCCTGTTCAAGGCCCCATCTTTTGTCGTACGTTGGGAAGGGTTTAGCTATGCCACGAAACAGTACTCATCCAACTTGAGTGAGACCAGAGCTCAATCCACAAGAAAATGGCACGTCGACAGGACAGTACAATACACAGCAAGAGCATCAAACTCGGATGTCGTACATGACATGAATTAATTAAAGGAATCATCTCTTCGCTTTGCGAACTTTTGGAGGATCATCCGGAGTTCCATCCACAAGAAATTTTTGCATGACACGACCATCATCTTTTGTCGGGTGTAGCGGCGGCCGGGAAGGTGCAAGTCTTACTCTCGTCGACTTTCAAAATGACTCACTGGCTTCCCCTGTCGCGAGGCCGTAGCTACTTCTACTGAGAATGAAAGAGAAATAGAATGGCAATTTTTTATTTTATTTACTGTCAGCAAATTCGTTAATGAAGCTCTGCAGCTGATTAAATAAACTAATGGCCCAACATCTTTGTCAGATCGTTGTATATATGCTAATTTTTTATGTTCTTGCTTCCAGTATCCAGCACAAAAACTATTCTCAGAAGCTCATTTACTAGTACTCTTGAACCCAACCCGTTCGAACGGTGTAGCTACTAATTAGCACCTTGTGACCAAGACGGAAAAGCACTCGATTCTTTGATTTCAATGGTATTCTCTGACGGATATTTCAATCGAACTGAAAGCCCTCCATAAAATAAGCGATGAGCGGCACCTTGGCGCAAGATCCCGACCCGTGTGAGTACTAGTAGTCAATGTTCGCCTACCAGTAGTTTCTTACAGAGCCTATCAGAAAATTGGGCCAAAGCCAAGCAAAAAGCTTGGGTACCTCACCATTGTGACGGAAGACAAGGTTGGAGATTCCTTCAAATGGCCAAGCTGGGAGCCAATACAATACTACTAGAGTGGCCGAAACTGTGTCTATAGCCAGCACACCGTAAGATCATTAGATTCCGCCTACTCTACTAATAGTTAGCTAGCTAGCTAGAGTGGTAATGCAGGCACCTTTCCTGTGAAATTTGACCCCAACCCCTAATGTTAGGTAATCTTCCTCGGGAACACGTGTGCGCTTTCTTTGGAGCGTAGATTGTACGTACAAGGCCCCTCCGATGCCTTACATCCGCATATCTACTCGAATGGCTCATCACCTATTCCAATACGAGCCGGTGGAAACTCTAATGTCGTCAGTCAGACCGGGGTGTCTCTAAGTACCATGATTTTGAACGAAGAGCTCCTCTGGCTGTCCGGACGAAGAACTGGACTCATTTTTTTCTTTTTTTCTGACACTTGGAAGTCGGTTGCTGATTCTTATCCATGTAGTGCAGCTGTTTTGCAGTGAGAACAGAACGCAGAATGACAGCATGTGGTACCCAACTAGCCACTGGCCCAGACTGGCGGGCGAATGGCTGCATGATGAAACAAGAGAAATCATTGATTGCTACTACTAGAGCTGCTATAGCTAGTTAGCGAAAGATCCGCGAGAGGCAGGTCTGCTCATCATGGTAGAAAACGAAACCATCACAACCACAGTGAATCACCATCCAGCATCTGCTTTTGGCTGGCGTCGATGAAGTAGGCACAACAGCCGTCGACAAATGCACACAGTGAATGTGTCATCAGCCCAATAAATTTGACCCCGAAGGGATCATGCCTTTGATTCATCCATTGCGGCACATCCACAGACATCTTGCTTGGCCATTGTGTTTTTCAGGCACATGAAAAAGCATGCGCTTCTAGTCGCGATTTTGACATGCAAATGTGGGATGGGCATAACTTTGCAGCAATGGTACCCGAAGAAGGGCAGGTCCTATGCATTACCGATTTTTTTGCTAGAGCCACTTTGCTTCCATCATCACTGCCGACTTCCAACTTGCTCACCACGTCGTGGCACGCGAGAAATGTGATTTGGGTCCAATCATTGAAGAACAACATCCAGCCATTGGTGGACGACGACTTGTCCTTGGCCTCTACAAATCCTACGTGCGGATCGTCAGAGTGACGATTCATTCGCACTGCCGGCCGTTCAAACGACAACACACCAGGCTGTGGTGGCTGCGACGGCGAGTGTGCGGAAGGACCATTCATCCTTCTTTCCAAGAAATTCAAAGAAACAGAAAATGCCATTTCCGATCTGTGGATTTTAATTTGAAATCTACATGCTCCATTGGCCGGTCTGACAATGAGCGAGAATTGTTTGGGAGCTGTTGCCGTCGAGGCAAAGACAGATGTTAGTGCAAATGTTTCGGCCAGCCGAAACAATTCAAAAATGTTTAGGATTCCGTCGTCCCGCTACAACAACGGCACGTCGCACCTACATAACGAACCGCACTGCACAAGCGAGAAATTCAAACGAAAGCTCCTGGAAATGGACCAAGTTCTTGAAATTGAATGCTGACCGGGCCTGGGCGCACATGCGCTTGCAAATGCGTGCGTTCGGGTTTCTGGAACGCACAATCCAACGAGATCTCGACCGCCCACGGCAGCTTTCGCATGTCCCTGTCCATGTGTCAACTGATGGCGGCAGAACCTTCTCTGCGACTTGCTTTGAATTTCAAGCTGCAACAGTTGCGGACAAATTCCCACGACAACTGTTTCATTTGGTGGCGTTGTCGTCTTGTCGACCATTTGTTTCGAAAACCCCTTTTACACATGCTCTTGTTTGCGTTTGTCGACAATGGAATCCGGCCAGGGACAGTGAGCGAAGCATGTTGGAGGAGTGCATTCGCGCACCCATGAAATCGGCCACCACTTTCCATTGCCGCAAGTGCCGCGGAAAATCAAGCAAGCCATGCAACATGCATCTTGTAACAGAACATGCCTTCACGAGTCGTTTGAGGAGACATCGCGGCGCCCAACTGAACCATGGCTTGTGTCCACCGAGATGTAGACGATGTGGAAACATTCTTTAAATCGAATCCCGCGGCTGGTGCTGAACGAGCTGTCCCGCAATCTGCCACAAAATCCACTCCAACGCTGTGAACAGCTGGGACAGCGTCTCGCGGTCCTTGAAAATGCGACGAAGGGCCGA
>Ga0163148_10005431_pt1 | contig 12751 bp, 13 predicted proteins | sample OliLakLV19MP7P2_FD_148606 | JGI IMG/M metagenome (GOLD analysis project Ga0163148, IMG submission 148606) | Freshwater microbial mat bacterial communities from Lake Vanda, McMurdo Dry Valleys, Antarctica- Oligotrophic Lake LV.19.MP7.P2 | ecosystem: Environmental > Aquatic > Freshwater > Lake >... | reverse complement strand
CGCAGAAGGCTGATTCGCAGGAGGTGGCAAAGAAGGCGCCTTTGGGCTCGGGGCTGTCTTGCCTGAAGACTGGTTGTCCTTCGGAGGAAAACTTCCCCGTGCGCCTGTGTCAGGGGGGTTGCCGCCTGAATTCACAGCCTCCTTTAAAGCAACCTTTTTTGCTTTGGCAGATGCCTTTTTGGCGGCCTTCTTTTTAGAGTTGGAAGAATCTGAATTATCCTGCCGACGACCATTTTGAATCGTTCATTTTCCAAAGGAAACAAATCAAAGCAGGAAACATAGAGAAAAGAAGATGAGTGCAAGCGACATTGTTACATTATAAAAGTGGATCGCTACAATATTGATTCCAACGCATTTCGTTCTGTTTATCTCTTCTCGTACCTGTTGCTGTTGAGGTTGTCCGGCAGCCGCGGCTTTTTCTGCCTTCTCTTTGGCTTTCTTTTCAGCTTTCGACATAGGGACTTCATAAGGCTTGCCATCGACACCGACTCCATTGTTGTTATCGGCATATTTCTTCTTCGCCTCGGTCAGGGCTTTCACAGCAGCACCAACTGCATTTTTGTCCACCTCGGACGCGGCTTTCAAATTGCGGATTTCCTCCCCAAGTTTTTCAACTTCCGCCTTGAGAGCCTCTAGATCCACCGACATCTGTTAATATTTGACTCGTTTCTGAAGCTGCTTCCGGTACCAAAGATATCTAGTAAGAGTAGGCAAATTTACTGGATGCTTCAACGATTAGGCTTTCCCTGCTACTTACTGGTAAAGCTACTGGTAGCTAGCTAGCTAGCTAGTAGGTAGCTACTGGCTACTAGCTAGCTAGCTAGCTAGCTAGTACGACGTACTAACTAGCTAGTCAACTATTGTTAGCACAGCTATCGTTGAGTCGGCAGCCAGTGCTGGCCTTCTTCTGATTGCGCTATTACTACTGTCTTCTTACTCGGAGTACTACTAGTACTTAAATAGTTTGGAAATGTAGTAGTAGCTACTCTACTAGCTACTACTAGTGTCTAGTCTACCGGAATTTTGCTTTACATAAATACATCAATCGTTACCTAAAGCAGTCATAAATTACAGTACTGCACTACGTAGGCTTCTACTAGAAAAGTTTAGTATGGTGGTAAAAGGTGTGTTTAAATAACTATGGATGCCACAAGAGTGCTGCAGCATGTAGAAACTCTACATCCTCACTTTTTGATCAAATGACAAGCAGCAAGTGCAAACAGGAGTACCATTGTCGACAATGATCTAAACCAACAATTAGATCACATTCTGCCAAGTGACAGCTCTTCTTTGATTGGCATTAGGTCCCATGTCAGGATGAGCAGCTAGAATGTGCCTACCCATGCAGACATGATCAGCCTTGTCGCATATCCAAATCTGCTTCTTTGCTGTTGGCCCAAGCCCAGATTGACACTCTCTGCAGACATGAGTAGACTGGCCACCACACACGACGCAACGTCCCTGTGTCAGATGCTTCGGATGGCTCTTCTTGTGCCGTTTCGTAGGAGTGACACCAAGGAGCTGTAGATTAGAGGGAATGGTGTTAGGCACATTGACTTGCCTTTCATTAAACGCTTGTGCCGGTGCTTTCCTCGCACGCAGGTTCCGAGTGTCAAAGGTGTTGTCAATCAATTGTTCAGAGAGCCTTTCGAAATGCTCTCGCTCATTTGTGGAGTAAGCTGCTCCGGCATGAACTCCCTTGTGCAAAAGTGCACTATCAACAACAATCATTCCAAACAAGCTTGTGTTGATTCGCCTATCCCATGAAAGGACCTTGATCTTCTTTTCCAAATTCAAACCGGCTTGGCGCGAACGATTGTGGCGATCGATTCATTGGCATGCACTGCAATAGATCTCACAGGCGCGTGGCTGTCGGATGTGGACGTTCACTCTTGAAGCATCAGCATTTGGCTCCCTATTGACTTGTCGCCAACGGATCCGATCAATGGCACCACCGTCTTGGATATTGGAACATGTTGTGATGAAATGTCGTCTATCTCTATCACACCAAACGAAGGCAAGAAGCCTTGCTCCGGACGTTTGATCGACAGCATGCAGCCCTCGCCTGTTGCCCTTGCCTCCTGGTAACTCCACATTGGAGAGATAGGGCATGGGGAATTCTCTTGTTGAGGTCTTCAACACTCCAATAAAGCGAAGTCCAATTGAAAACATCCTCACTGCCGCTAGCACGGATGCAAAGTACGAGTCGGCCACAACGATTCGATCGCTGAATCCCCATGGATGAACAAGTTCATAGAGAACGTTGCATCCATGGAGATGGTCATTGTCTGCATCATTGTCGCTTGGAAAGAAAAAGAATGTTAGTTGAGGTTAAACATATAACAAAACAAAACGAAAAACAAATTATGCTTACTTGTTTTCTTCAGTGACTTTGGCCTTGACAATCTTTAAACGCAGCATGATGCCTGACTTGGCACAACAGCTGTTTTGAATCTCGCATCCATTCTCAGGCTTTCTATCAATGGCAACATACATTGGCAAGCCCGTGTTGATCCAGCTTCCACCAAGCCCGTACCATCTTGAAATAGACTCGTCAACGCAAATCAAATGCAATGGACTGAAGTGTGTGACACGATGTGTGTTGAACCTTGATACAAAATCATCCACCAGCATCCATCTGTATTGATCAGCCGGCATGCCTTCAGGTCGTTCATCAGGCTGTTCACTCCACTCCATGTACTGGAACAAATCTTCGAAGCGTTGCCGCGGCATGCCAGTCCATCCAAGTGAAGGAGGAGGAATGTAGCGGCTGGAGGACTCTGTTGACCAAAGTGAAACTCTGTCACCATACTCAAACCTTGTGATCAAGATGAGAACGCCAAACCATTTCAATATCTCGCCAGCTGTGCTGAGCTTTTTGCCTGCCTTCAAGAGGTTAGCATTGAGTGCCCGCTCCATCCAAAGGAGTTGGTCTTTGGGAAAGCATGCCAGGAAACAATCCAGCTCGGTGTGCTTGAAAGGACCTGCGGAGTTATCGCACCCGAGGTAAAGTTCGTTGCCACTCCATTGATCTACCATCTTCCAATGTTTGCCAAGGCAAGGACCATTGATTTGACTGTGGATGGCATTGCCATCAAACCATTGTCGATCGTGAGCAACTGTCACCGGAGTTGGACCAAGCGGAGGTGGCTCGTCAGGGCCGGAGTTGCCACCACTGGCTGGTGTGCTGCCAGCTGGTGTAGTGCTGGTCGTTGTAGTGTCAGCCGTTGTTGTTGTTGTTGTTGTTGTTGTGGCCAGTGTACCATTGTTGTTGTTGGTTGCTCCGGTTTGAGACGGAGGGTTCTCATTGTTGTCATTGTTGTTGTTGTTGTTGTTGTTGTTGTCCGGGGGAGGCTGTGGTGCTGGATCTTGGGCAAGGAGAGTTTGCAGAGGCAAAGACATCTCTTTTTCGCGGTCTCCGCACTTGCACAGTGCTTTAACATAGGTTGTTGATCGCTTTGATCGATCATTCTTTGGTCTTAAAGATTTCCAACACCGTGCCAAAAATGTATTTTTTTTTTATTGCAGCCCCATAAATGCGCTTGCAATCCCTTGAAACTGCCTCCGCTTTTGCCCATACAATGCCACTCACTTGGCGGCGGCTATCAGGTGGTGCCATGGTGCGTAATGTGCTGTGTTTCCGGCTGCTTGAGTGCCATTGTCGACCCGAACACGGAAGATATCTCGTATGCGAATGCTGTAAAACTCAAAGTGGTAACTCAGCTTTTGCCTAATAGGTTTCTTACATAACCATGTTGCCGGCGCTTGTACATTGGCATGCATATAAACAGAATGACCGTTGTATTGGCTTAACGCCAAGCTATATAGGCTAATGTTATATTAAGCTGAATGCTTGTATTTGCGTAAATGCATAATCGTTAAGTAAATACTGTAGTAGAGGAGACACTAGCTAGCTAGAGTAGGGGTTGCCAAAAACTCCCTTCCGCTTTTATGATCGGAAAATCAATCGTTGGCATGCGACATGTGACGTCACATTTTTAACCAATCAAATCACTCCATTTCTTCCTTTTTTGGCAACCCCACGTCGTAGTTTCAATTGCAGCATAGAAAATGTACAATCGGAGAGATTGAAAACTGTGATCGAAGGAATTTGTCAATTGCACTTTTCGCTACGATCGTAAAACCCAAAGGGAGTTTTTGGCAACCCCTACTGCACAGTAGCTCAGCACAAAATCCTTCACCCAAGGCAAATAAAATCGTAGGTTTTGCCCAAGCAAAAAAACAACTGTTGCTCGTCTGCTGTGTGTCTTTTCAGTAGGCTTTTCTACATGAATTTTGGGCACAGCCATTACACATCAAACTGAATCATCATTTTTTTGTGAAAGAAAAATCAAATGGCCAAAAGTCAATGCTACTGTCTTGGTTATCACAAAATTCTATCAGGATCCATTGATGGCAATGTGTTTTCTTCTGTTTGCCTTGCTACTGGATTAGCCCATGTTGTCACTCGTTCTGCTAGGGTGACTCGTGGTGGTCGCGGTGGTGGCCGAGCAGCATCTCTTGGTTGCAACAGACACAGCACATCATTTCTATGAGTGGAAATTGTTCTTGGTGACAAAAATTTCCAATCCCGTGCCCTGGCACCAATTGCAGGAGCGTTCACGTTTGCTCAACCCAAAGAAGGACGTGTTGTGGGAGTGCCGACAAAGACAAATGATTTTGGGTTGTGTTTGCATTGCCTTTTTATCAAAATCTGTGCATAACCTCACCACAAGAAACGCAGACTGAATAACAATTTTTGCCATGCAGTCCACAAATTCTGTCAGATGAAGCTGTTGGTTTGATCACTTTAATAGACTTGATGTGGCAGCACAAGATGATGAGATCACTGCATAACCTCTGCAGTTGGCAACAATGCAAATCTCTTGTCATCTTGATGTCAGTGGTTGTGGCCATTAATGTGCTTCCAGCTGATGAATTTCTATTTGTGGTTTGCATTTTTTCTTTGGATGTTGTGTTGTCACACAAAACTTCTCATTCCCTAGATGATTTCTGTCTTGGGGGGAACATAAGAGCATCTGTTTTGCCAATTTTCTCACATGTCATGTAGGAGTCAACTGGTTTCTCTTGTTTCTAGTTGTTATTCATTGTCCTTTCAGTTCCACGCATTCCAAAAAGCACTTGTTGTGCGTCACGGTAATTGTTCAAGCCTTAACATTGAGCATTGGAGAATGCCAACATTTCCATGTTCTTGTGAACTAAAATTTAGGAGAAGAATGTTTAAACATCTTTGATCAAAAAGAAACATTGTTATGTTCTTTTTTCCTGTGGTGCACGTTGCATTTCTTTATGAAGTGATCAATGGAACTAATGTGTCCACACCTGTCAAGATTCATCCTTCTTGAACCCTTCCCCTCTTTTCATGGTGGCACACGGAGAATTTCAAATTGACGGCGTCAATGTCAGATTACGGGAAGATGTTGATCAAAAAGTCAACAGCTGTGTTAAAGCTCAAGATTCATGTTGCTCGATGCAGAATGTCAGTGCATCCATCTTGTTGTGTGACTTCTTTTTGATGCATGTGTTTTGTCCTTGAATGAATGTTATTTTGGAATGGGATTAGGCAACCTATCATGGCAACATGTCACTGTTAAACCAAAGCCTTTGGTTGCTACACAGGTGATAATCTTATTGCCAGAAAAGAAGGCCGCATGAGAAGTGAGGTTTATTCCAGGATGTTCCTCTTGTTTGATAATTGTTAAGTTTGGGTTGAACTGAAGTGAAGCTGTAGCCACTCCCACCTAAGGCACACTTCATTTGGTCCAGCTTGATTCTAGAGTTTGTGGTGCACTGGTAACTTGTGCCAGTGGACTTGTGGTGTTGGCCTTGCTGGTCCACATTGCTGCCAAGACATTTTGCCCTCCTCTTGTTGTGTTTGGCTTTCCCATGACCAATCCAATTAAACCTGTTTCTTTTTACCCCAACCATTAAATGCAAAGGACATCTCATCATAGCAAAGATCACGTTCCACAAATAAAGTGAGGAGTGCATTTGTGTTGTGGCAAATAAGATACATTTGTGTTCCAGCTCATGACCGGGTTGGCCCTTCTTTTCGGCTGTGAGATCATTACACAGTAGAGCTTGTAGCAACACTTCACATCCAACCACAAAGTAAGAAGCAATCTCGTCCATGAACATACTAGTAAAATTGCTCTACTTTGCATCAAAACACCAGAAAAAAGAGCATTTGCTTGCTTCCACCCAAAAACCACTATCTCCGCATGGCACCCCACCTTGACAGACAAATTGAAGACTTCTATCATCAGGGCTGTTCTGGTCTGCCTCTATGAGAACAATGTCCTTTTTGCCTAGCCATTCCTGCCACTCTAAACAAAACATTGTCATTCAGTTTCATAATGTTACTACTGCCAAACAAAGGGCTACAAGACAACAAGAGCATGCTGTTCTTGTGGAGACCAACTGTTGGGAACAGCCATCACTTCCACACTGGATGCACACTGCGTTGGAACCGTCCAAGTTAAGAAGCAACCAAGTAAGCAGCACCATGTCACACATGTACTGAAATAAAAATTCCAGCCCCCTCTAATGTGACTGACTGGCCCCAAAGGTGCCCTGTGACCTTCCCTTGCCTGTTTGAACATACTGCAGCCAATGACTTGTAAGATCAGACCTGCAGTATGAACTGAACATGGAGAGAGGACCATCATAGCCTCCACTGCATCAGCCATGTCTTTGGACCAACACATGATCAACGGTCCCTACTTTTCTCCTTTCAGTTACCTCTCATTATGTTTTGGCCAAGGATGTGCAAACACCAGAGTGCTGTAGGTGCCCCCACAGCCGTGCCACCCATTTCTTTGCGTCAACACATGATTTGGCTCCCTCTAACCCCATTCCTTTCACAACACTCACACTTCAAGTTGTGTTAGGTCCCTGTCTCTTCGTCCCTAGGTTTTGGAGCAATCTGCCCCCTCCCCCATTCTCATCACCCGTGTGCAAAAGAAGAAACCTGTGTCTCTTCAGAGAGTGGATGTCATTACAAAAGTTACTTTGCTATCATTCCATGTCCCCTCTCAGACTCATCACTTACATGTCAAACTCATCATGTCTATTGCCGACCCATTATGACCCCTCACGCACCTATGGGAAGACGAGATAACGGAAGGATGCAAAAGGTCCTTTTGGGATCAGTCTGGAGATTTAGGATTTAACCTAGCAATCATTGAGTTATTTAATTAGCCACAAAGCATAATCCCAGTTAAGAAGTTTGTGTCTTAAGGAGTGGAATGATTACAAAGAACAGCAAAAACAAATTCCACCTACCAAAGCAGAAAGTATAACATAATTTTAAGAAGATAGAATAAGCTGGGCAGCTCAATGAGGAGGTAGAGAGTGCAATGCAAAGAAGGGCATGCAGCCTTCCCACACGTCCATCACAACAAAAGTTGCAGGTCTATAACAATAGAGGCTGGCTGAAAAAGCGGTTTCATAGCTCGCTTCTTACTAGAAAAAATATTGAGATGTGCAACTTCCACATCGTTTGTGCTACTAGTACTGTTGTAGGTGATATCATAATCTTCCAATAATATATTATGAGCAGAAGGAGTAGAATGATTACAAGGAATAGCAGCCTACCAAAGCAGAAAGTATAGCAGAATGTTAAGAAGATAGAATAAGCTGGGCAGCTCAATGAGGAGGTAGAGAGAGCGATGCAAAGAAGGCCAGTCAGCCTTCCACACCTCCATCACAAGGAAAGTTGCAGGTCTGTAATAATTTAGAGGCTGGCTGAAGATGTTTCATAGCTCGCTTCTTACTAGAAAAAATATCGAGATGTGCAACTTCCACATTGTTTGTGCCACTGTTGTAGGTGATATCATAATCTGCCATTACACTATTATGAGCAGCGGTGCTGTGTTTGGGTAGTCAATTTCGTTCTACATCCATGCAGAGGTCCCGGCAGTAAGATGGTAATCTTTTTTCCTGTTCATGTCGATCCGGGTCGTCTTCATCGGATAGATTTAGATTCACACGGGCAACATCGCCATTTGGACATTGCAGTTGTAGGTGGATGTCGGCGCCGTGAACTATTTCAGCTGTGACTCGGCCACAGTCATCGCAATACCACCATTTACTGCTCTGATTTTCCCAGGGGGGGAAAGGAACGCATGATAGCCACGTGCAGTTGGGACACGGTGTGGTCTCTCCATCTCCTTGGAGCAAAATGACAGCTGCAATGATGATGCTGATCACACTTATTATGAGGCCAAGGAAGCGAATCAGAAGCTGTTTTACCTGCGACCAGAAGCCCTCTTCCATGCCAAAGAAGCTAGTTGGCAACCTCACCATCGTACTTAAGCCGCAAAGCAACCCAAACGCCATACCTCCCAAATCTGATATAATTGTTCAGGTGATACGGATCTGGGTAAGTCCGATAGAATGGAACAACTGTACTCCGAAACAACAACTGAGAGTAGGTACTTACGTGTAAAATTGTCAACGTAGGGAGTCAGCCCAATTATCGAGTTAAGCACTAAACACATGGAGGAACAGGGTTAAGATCTCATTGACTTTCACTTTGTTCTCTTCTTTCAGCATCACCAAGCAAACACATTTCGACACTCAACGATTGATTTACCTATGTCCAGGAGAAGAAACACCACAACCATGGCGTGACGATGTCGTTTCCCGTTCTCTGTGACAAAGTCACAGAACAAAAGCTTCCAATTCATTATGATATCAGATAGGCAAGCCCCAATCAGACCGAAAATTCCTCCGCTGGCTCCAACTGTGATGTACTCGGGAAGAAATATGGCACTCAAGATGGTCCCCCCCACCGCGGGAATAACGAACAAGATGGTAGCAGCAACAAAGCCGTGGCTTGTTTCAATTGCTGCTCCTACAAACCACAAAGCCAGCAGATTTACTACAGCGTGAACGCAACCTGCATGGAGCACGGTGGATGAGAGCAGCCTCCAAGACTCATTTTCGTTGACAATCAGGTAAGAATCTTTGGCCCCCATCTTCAGTAATGTTTCAGCGCTTGGTCCAATCATTGGGTTCTGATCCAATGGCTCAAAACTCCAGTCGTTCACGGCAATGGAAGCTATCATAACTAGCGTGCATATCACCAAGAGCAAATATGTAAAGAATGGTCTGTTTACACCTTTCTTCTTGCTCGTATCGAAGTCCGCCCACGATAGGTATCTAGCAGAGTGTACAAATGAAGATTAGCAGCAACCACAACAGCCTTTTTTGTGAAACAAACCAGACGGTACTGTGCGACTTACGGTTCGCCGTTTGCTCTTCTCCAAGCTGCATCCTCGGCCCATTCAACATCTACACGGATCGACGCCAAATGATCATAAAGCCCCAGAATCCCCCTGAAGGTTCAAGAGAAAGGGGATGAGATACAGCTGATCACTGTTGGGAAACGCAACATATGAATGAATCACACAGGATGTTTCAAGATACAAAACAAATCAGAATTTATCCTTAGCTCATCGCCGTTCAACCTTGTTCATCGTGATCTTTTACTAAACTAACCATGGTCGTTCATCTCCATCTGCGGTATCAAAAGCCGAGAGAATTACATTGGTTGAGTATTGCAGGCAGAGGATGCAAAAGCATCCCAAGACAATTCACCAATCACAGCTAAGCTTATGCTGGACGTACATTTTTTCCTGCGTTTCTCTTGTGCAAATTGGAAATCACGTATCCGCCTGCATGCGTTTAGCACATATTGCAGTGAGAAGACAATGACTAAAGCGGGATGGAAGGCGGCAATACTACGTACCTTGCTAGAGCTGGTGCCATGAAATCCTGTCCTCTCCAGTCAGCATTCAGCTTCCCAGCTAGGAGCCTGAGTTGCGCAATATCCTCCTCCCGCTGCTCCATATTGGGATGAATATCAGAGGGTACCAAAAACCGATCGCCCTGATGTTCTCGTTTTGCATTTCCATCCGCATGATCATTATCACGGCTGTTCATTTCATCATTCAAACCATCCTCTTCTTCCTCCTCCTCATCATCAGGATCGTAGCCTCCATCGTCTTCATCGCTTCCTCCGTGTCCATTGTTATTATCACTCTTTTTCCTTCTCGTAATGGGGCTGGAAGGACTGCAACTACTGTCCCAGTTGTCTCCATCGGCCGGTGTTCGATCAACAATGACCCAAGGTCGCGTTCCGCTGTCTAAACTATCCAATGGACTTGGACATGCATGGTTGGGTGATACAACAACTTCCCATGGATCAATGGAATATGAGGGAGTATTTGGTCGCCTCTCGTGATTACTAGTAGTTCGGTCCCGTGCCGTATCAGTAACCGGCGTCAGATCATACTGACGTTCTAACTCATTGTCGTGAGACTCATTAGCTAATTCCACATTTATGTGAGAGACATTTTTTCCACCATTTCCAGAGATCCGACTGGATCGTTTGGCATTGCCTTTAGCGCTCTCTTTGCAATTTTGTTCCTGTGCCATGGTTCTTTGTTGAAAGAATACTCGTGCCAGCGTAGGGCTGAATCTAGCACGCAGAACAAATAGCAGCGCTGCGAATACTTCTGTAATGTGTGCAACTCGGAGAATGGGAAAGGTAGACTCCTCCCTTGACCGCGGATGATATGAACATGAATATTGCTGTAGTCGGTGATACTGCCAAATCAAAACCAAGAGAATTTTCCGCGCTGTTCCCACAGCAGTGCACTACTCGTAGTACTACTAATACTAGCTAGCTAGGAGAAATCTTTGTTTCAAAACCAACCATTTTGAAAGGACTATTGTGGTGATTGATAACGAACATATTCTATGACGACCCGGTCGGGGGTGACCGACCGCCCGAACAGTACCAGGTACAGTACCAGTTCTACACGAGGTCACCCCTGACAGGGTAGTTATTGGAGTGCCCACCCGGCTTGGTGTTTGTGCATGCTGTCGTACTGATTCTACACGAAGCACTGATTCTACACGAAGCACATACATAGTAACGGGAAATTTACTTAGATGGAACATTTCCCGTACAATTTTCCCGCACATGCTAAAGAGCCTTCTGCTTCAAGTAATCCACTAGGCATTTGTCATAGGGAAGTTCACTTGGTTGACGGACAGATGCAGATCCTGACAGTTCGTCACAAACGTTTTTCGGCTTGGACACTTCCAATTCGCATCGGATCTTGTAAAAGTTATTGTTCCTAGCAGACCACTTCCAATTTTGTATGACGCTGTTTGTTTCTCTTCGTTTACGGCTGCCGGAAAGGCCAAAGACTTCTGGCTTCCAATTGCAGATTTCTGTCACAATCCCAGATTCCCTTGTGCACTTTGCAATCCCACCTTTCTTGTCTACGCACCTGAGCAAGAGTTGTTTTTTGTTTTTGGTGAGGCCACGTTCGCAAGTCGACACAGTTGCTTTGTCGGATTGTGTCATGACAGCAACCGAACAGTGAGACCAGGAACGATGACAATGTCCACCCTGTGGATTGTGTGGAAGAGGAGGGTGAAGATGCGGCAATAAATTTCCATCATGGAGAGGATGCATCGGTGGTGGTGGTGAATGCAATAGCAAATGCTGTGTGTGGCCCGGGGGCACTTGATGGTGAGACGGTGGTGGCACATGATGTCCAAAGTTCCTTGGCGGCTGCTGCGGTTGTTTAGGAAGAGGGCAAGGACACGGCAAAAAAAATCCATCATGGAGAGGATGCATCGGTTGTGGTGGCGGATACAAGGGCGAATGCTGTGGTAGGGGTGGATTGGAAGACTCCGATTTGCTGGGTGTGGCCCCTCCTCCTGCCCATGGTCGATCCCTCTTGGAAGCAACTGGGTCTCCCTGAAATGCTGTCGTGGCATTGAATCCACCTGGAGGCAGTCCTAAGCTGGAATTTTGGGACGGATCATCGTCACCGTCGGCAGGCTCGACAACTCCAGCAGCAATGAGCTTGTCAGCCCGTTCCTTGTTCATCAAACCATTTGCTTCCCCCCCATCCAAGTACACTTTGTAGTTGCTTCGTTGTTTGTTCCACCAATTGAGAAGAGGAGCAGGAAGGTAGCCTGCTTTGGGCTCAATGTCATAGGGATCTTTTTCGCCCCTGAGCTCCAAATAAGCTTCTAGGTTTTCGTCCCAGGTTTTTCGTTTGTCGACATTCTCCTCGACTATTCCAGCTGCCACTAGCTTGTCAGCCCGTTCCTTGGTCATGCTGCCAGTGTCTACTTTCCCCCCATTCAAGCACACTTTGTAATTGCTTCGCTGATTTCTCCACCAATTGCGAAGAGAAACAGGCAGGCGGTCTGGTTTGGGCTCGGTGTTTTCGTGATCTTTCTTGCCCTTGAACTCCAAATAAGCTTCTAGGTTTTCGTCCCAGGTGCTCTTTTCCCCAACCATTTCAGCAGCAACAAGCTTGTCAGCCCATTCCTTGGTCATGCTGCCAGTGTCCACTTCCCCTCCATCCAAATACACTTTGTAGTTGTGTCGTTGAGTTGACAACCAACGACGAAGAGGAACAGGAAGGTAGTCTGCTTTTGGATCAGTGTTTTCTGGATCAAACTCATCCTTGTGCTTCAAATAAGCCGCGAGATGCTTCTCCCATGTGCGCATCCAGCGACCGCGACCTCGGAAGGGACGACAGTTCTTCCAACCATACGAATTATGAATCACAGGTGGAAATATTCTCTCCTGGCCAAAGCTGACTGAAACGTTGATGCTTGGTTTTAATAGGACTCCCCCCACAGATTCCATGTTGTAACCGAAACGACAGCACAGTTCACCGAACAAATTAGC
>Ga0163148_10005423_pt1 | contig 12758 bp, 14 predicted proteins | sample OliLakLV19MP7P2_FD_148606 | JGI IMG/M metagenome (GOLD analysis project Ga0163148, IMG submission 148606) | Freshwater microbial mat bacterial communities from Lake Vanda, McMurdo Dry Valleys, Antarctica- Oligotrophic Lake LV.19.MP7.P2 | ecosystem: Environmental > Aquatic > Freshwater > Lake >... | reverse complement strand
ATCTATTATATCGTAATTCTGGGGGGGGGTAACGAGAAAGTGTGGGGATAAGATTGAGGTATCACAAAAAACCACTTCAGGATGAAGTGGTTTTTTGTTTGTGCTAACGTCCTTCGCGCACTCCTTTGCGTCGTTTTACGATTGCCCAGTTTGAATATTTCTTTTTGCGTCGTGTTTTGACTCCGTATGCAAGTTTTCCTTCACGTGTCTTTGGACCACGTCGGAGACCAATACCCTGTCGTCCTTCTCCTCCTCCGTGCGGGTGATCCACCGGATTCATAGCAGAACCACGAACTGTTGGACGACGTCCCATATGTCGGGCACGTCCGGCCTTTCCGATCTTTACAAGTTTATGCTCAGGATTCGATACTTCTCCGATCGATGCAAAACACTGATCTGAAACCTTTCGGACTTCCCCAGAAGGAAGCTTCAAGTTTGCATCTCCTTCATCATGAGCGGCGACTTGTACATATGTTCCTGCTGAACGTCCGAGCTTTGCGCCACCTTCTGGCTTAAGCTCCACGTTATACACGAATGTACCAACAGGAATGTTACGCAGTCGAGTTCTATTTCCTTTTGTTAATTCCACATTGTCTCCTATGGTAATGACATCACCTACTTTGAGTGACTGAGGAAGGACGTGGTAACGTCGCTCTCCGTCACGATACAAAACAAGACCGATGAATGCAGATCGGTATGGATCGTATTCAATGGTTTCAATCTTTGCAGGAATGTCTTTTTTACTATAGCGAAAATCAATGAGTCGGTATTTTCGTTTTACTCCCCCTCCTTTATGACGAGTTGTAATACGTCCATCCGAACCACGACCAAATCTTCGCTTCCCTCCTTGGGTAAGCTTGCGAAATGGTTTGTCTGTCGTCAATTCCTTTCGGTAATCAATCGACGTCATGTTACGTCGTGATGGCGATGTTGGTTTATATGTTTTCATATGCCCTATAGCTTATATGCTGATGAGTTCTCAGGGAGATTATTAATGAGAATCACTATTGTACAAGATAGATTTTTAAAGAAAAATTTATCTTATTACAAAAATGATTATTACTAGAATTCAATACTCTCGCCGGCTGATAGAGTAACGAGTGCTTTTTTGTAGCCAGACTGCACGCCTCGTGATCGACGTGTGATTACTTTTCGCGCTTGTATACGAATAATCGCAACTTTGCGCGGTGTAACACCATAGAGAGCTTGAACTGCTTTTTTGATCTGAATCTTGTTGGTATCAACAGGAACGTTAAATGTATATACATTGTTTTCTCCTGCGAGTGCCGCCTTTTCTGTAATACGAGGTTCCGTCAAAATTCTTTCGTAGTTTTCGTGAAGTGGTCGTGCCACAACTTTAACTTTTTTAGCAGTCATATTTAGGCATTTTCACTTATAGCTACGACGTCATTCGACTGAGACGTATTTCGACGATGCTTCATCATTTTCTTTGCAAAAAATGAAATTGCATCTTCGGGTGAGGCGATAATAATATATCGGAATCGCGCGAGATCATACGCATTGACATTACGTACTTCATCTACCCGAACAAAACTTAGATTCGCAAAACTTATTGCGATTTCGGGTGTGATCTTAGGTAGAAGAACAAGAGCATTGGTAGGTTTTTCTGTTGTAAGAGTTTCAAAACCTTTTACTGCCGTAAGTGCTTTCATAATGTCTGAGGCATATTTTGTTTTTGCTTCAGGTATTATAAGTGTATCAATGAAAAGAAGCTGTGAATCTTGAAGCTTTTTTGAAAGCATTACATAGAGTGCTTTCGCGGCTTGTCGACGATTGATCTTCTGTGTATAAATGCGCTCGTTGCGAGGACCAAATGTTACTCCTCCACCAATCCAGATCGGACTTCGGCTTGAACCGTGACGCGCACGACCTGTTCCCTTTTGTCGCCATGGTTTTTTACCACCACCACGAACTTCGGAACGAGTCTTTGTATGCGCTGTACTTCGTCGTGCATTTGCTTGGTAAGCAACGACAACTTGATGAACGAGGTCTGCATTGTACTCAACTCCAAACACATTCTCTGGGAGTGTAACAGATCCTACCTCGGCACCTTTTGTGGAATATATTGTATTTTTCATATGCCTTATGATGAGCTTGTTACAATCTCTACGAGACTTCCAGGTACTCCTGGAATAGCTCCTTTTACGAGAAGTGTATTTGTTGCTGGGTCGACTGCAAGGACTTCAAGGTTCTTTACAGAAACCTGATCCCCTCCCATACGTCCGGCCATACGTGTTCCTTTGTAGACACGCTGTGGACCTTGTGAACCGATCGAACCTGGGGAACGTTCGGTATGTTTTTGACCATGAGTTCGTGGACCTCCACGAAATTTATGACGTTTTACAACTCCTTGAAAACCTTTTCCTTTTGAAGTTCCTGTAACCGTTACGAGTTCTCCTACGAGAAATTGATCTACTGTGAGTGTATCACCTCGCTTGAGTTCACCTTCTGCTGTACGAAATTCTCGCATAACAGAAAAATCACCTAAATCTTTCGTGTGGCCTTTTTGTGCTTTGTTGATGTGCTTAACTTTACCTTCTCCAAATCCTATCTGCACTGATGTATAGCCGTCAGTTTCTGGAGTTTTTATTTGCGTCACTACTGCAGGTCCCGCTTGAATAAGCGTTGCTGCACATGACATACCAGACTCCGCGAAGTACTGGGTCATCCGTCTTTTCTTTCCAAGTATAAATTTCATAGCTTATTGGTTCGGTGAGTGCGGCGCGATCTCGCAACGAGATCGCGCCGCACCTTCACGAACATAAGTCAACTAACAATGTATGTGTGGCTAAACCATCTTTACATCAATCTCAACACCCGATGGAAGATTAAGGTTCGTCAGAGCCTCAATAAGTTTCGGATTTGGATTAATAATATCGATCAATCGCTTGTGCACGCGAATTTCAAATTGTTCTCGTGCGTCCTTGTAAACGAATGATGCGCGATTAACTGTGTACTTCTTGATCTCATTTGGTAAAGGAACTGGTCCTCGCACAGTTCCGTCATGACGAAATACTGTATCAAGAATCTGTTTTACTGATGAGTCAAGAATTTTGTTTTCGTATGCACGTACGCGTATACGAAGCCGTACAACACTATCGCTCTTTTTTGTTTTTTGCTTAGTTGCTGTTTCAGCCATAGCTTTCTTGGGTACGTAGAGACACAATTGTGTCAAATAACGTACTAAGCGAGGATTTTAGTAACAACTCCCGCACCAACAGTGCGACCTCCTTCGCGAATAGCAAATCGAGTCTGCTCTTCGAGAGCAATAGGAGCCACAAGCTTGACCTTTAGGTTCATTGTATCTCCTGGCATAACCATTTCGGTTTCTTCAGGAAGAGTAACTTCACCCGTGACGTCAGTCGTTCGAACATAAAACTGAGGCTTGTAACCTTTAAAGAAAGGTGTGTGTCGTCCACCTTCTTCTTTCTTAAGAACGTAGATCTCACATTCAAATTCTGTATGAGGAGTTACAGATCCTGTAGCAGCGAGTACTTGTCCTCGGTGTACATCTTCTTTTTTTGTTCCTCGAAGAAGAATACCTGCATTGTCTCCCGCCATACCTTGATCAAGTTGTTTGTTGAACATTTCAACTCCCGTCACAGTTGTTTTCGTAGTATCTTTCATACCGACGATTTCAATTTCTTGACCAACTTTAACGATTCCACGTTCAATCTTTCCTGTTACTACTGTTCCACGACCTTCTATAGAGAAGATGTCTTCAATAGGCATAAGAAATGGTTTATCTGTATCACGTACAGGTATTGGAATCCATTCATCAAGTGCTTTTGTAAGCTCGTAGATCTTCTGTACATACGGATCGTTCATATCTGTTGCTTCTGATGCTTTCAGAGCAGAACCTTTGATAACTGGTGTATTTACTCCATCGTAGTCGTACTTTGTAAGTAGTTCTCGAACTTCTTCTTCAACAAGCTCGATCATTTCTTCATCATCTACCATGTCTACTTTATTCAAGAAGACAACAACCTGTGGAACACCTACTTGGCGAGCCAAGAGAATGTGCTCACGAGTCTGTGGCATAACTCCATCTGTTGCTGCTACTACCAAGATCGCGCCGTCCATTTGAGCGGCACCTGTGATCATGTTTTTAATGTAGTCAGCGTGACCTGGTGCGTCGATGTGAGCATAGTGACGATTCACTGTCTCATATTCTTGATGAGAAAGAGCAATCGTAATACCTCGCTCCTTTTCTTCTGGAGCATTATCGATATCTTCGACTCTCTTCATCGATGCGCGCATACCAGCAAGTCTCAAACTGTTGAGAATACCCGCTGTAAGCGTTGTCTTTCCATGGTCAACGTGACCAATGGTTCCCACGTTTACGTGAGGCTTGGAACGATCAAATATTTCTACTGCCATAGCTATGTATGGGCACAACAACTAGTACTTGAGTGTGTTTTGTGGCTTCCTGTGCGAGTGCGCACATCTAGCTCCCTTAAGAACACGATCAATACCTAGAGTAGTGCAAATTATAATTCTAGTAATATACACGAAGATTCTCGAAGGAATCTTTTTGTGGCTACATGCACTTCAATACCTTTTTTAGGCATTTTCAGATACCGTGGCATTGTACAGAAGACTGTGAATTTGGTCAACCCTTTATCCTTTGATAATAGTGATATACTGAAAAAGAAGAAATCTTCTTCGCGTTTTAAAGAAATTTCATAAAACTCAATAAATCTAGAATCTTGAAAACAAAATACATTTTCCTCACATTTGTACTTATTGTTGTGTTTCAAGGACTTTTTGGACAAGTTACCGTGGATGGGACAGTTTTTTTTTCACCTAACGGAAATGAATTCTCAATTTGTCCAGATCCTCCTTGTTTCGGTTGTATGGATCTGGATGCCGATGGTTGTGGTCTTCCGACTGTTCCATTTCAGATTTTCAGAGACGTAAATTTGAATGGCACCGTTGAATTAGATACTGATATTTCAGTCTATTCTGGGATTACGAGCTGTTGTTCTTTGTTTACCAATGGTAACTTCAACACATCATTAACTGGTTCTGGTCCATGGATTCTTCAGTTTTCGGGAAGTGGATTTCCGACATTCGAAGATCCATTTTGCATATCATGCAATAATCTCACCTTAACCTATCCATTTGCTACCTGGGACGGTGATGTTAATTTTGCCATTACTGATTGCCATGCGCTCGATGATATGGAGCTCTTTTCACATATCGAAAGTAATTCTTCTGGCGAATACAATGCGACGCTTGGAGTAAATACTGGAGTGATTGCTAAAATTGACTACCAGATCAAAGTCCGTAAAGACAATAAGGACGGGACGTATGAACCTTGGCAGACTTTTCAAGTTGTCGATGCACCGTATCCAGGTTTTCAGAGAACTTTTGTGAATGCTCCTTCCGGCACATATCAGTGGCGCATACGCACTCAATGCCCTACAAATATTTACAATTCAGGTGTGCGAGTTATCGTTGTACCAGAGGTCACAGCGCCGACGAGAGTGGAACAACCTCTTGTATCGGGTTACTCATTACAAGACGAGCAGTCTTTTGTAACATATTATTCAATGCAAGGTGAAAAACTGTTTCTAGATCGCACAAATATCATTTTGGAGACAATAGAATTACCCGCTTGTTACATTGAAGTGAATCACACGTCAGGTGTCTCACGAATTGTATGCATGGAGTAAAATCAAAAAGCAAGCCTCACACCCAAAAAGCAAGCCCCGCAACGTAGCGGGGCTTTTCAATGAGCGAGATTTCTCGCCTATTTATATTTTGTAGAACAGACTAAACTACCAATGCACAACACCCACACCTGTTGTGTCCCAGACAACATGCGACTCTAGAAAAAAATCACTATCACTATCTAAAAAAGGATTTTGACCACTATCTAGAAAAAGATTTTGATCGCTATATCTTTCTCGCGTAGAGCTTTCTTGACGATGAGTTATCATGAAAAAATGGTCATGTTGTGCTTCTTTGATTCCACCGTGCCATGGGCCAAAAGTCCAAGCGGCGCCTATCTTTTCTTTTGTTCCTCGCGTATGTTGAGCTACTTGCTTATCATTTACGTAGAAACGATAGAAATTTTCTTCACCACTCGACACACGTTCAATCGCAAGATCTAGAACCTGTCCGGGTGAGATAGCGCCGATCAGTGTTTCCTCCCATGGTGCTATTGAATCATGGTGAGAGTAAGCGCAAAGCTGAAGAGTTTCGAGTGGTCCCCAACCGTATGTCTTTGAGGCCTCGTATGACATATACCTCCAACCAAACATAGCACTTTGAGAAACGCTTGGATTTTGGAATGAGAGAATGTTCAAAGGAACGTTTTCAGCTATTCCAACAAGCTTATTCCAAGCGTGTTGTTCTCGCCAATCTTCAATAGGGTAGGTCTCAATCCAAGAATAATCAGCGGTCACACTCCAAGATACGACTGCGTCACTAATACGACGGGTACGCTGAGATCTATCGTTCGCTTTATGCTCACCTTCTTTGATAACACAGATAAACGGTTGATCTACGAGGCGTTGTTTCGAACAACTTAAAAGCGATACGGACCAAAGTATGATCAATGTCTGAATGATTTTCATGAGTAAAGGTTTAGAACGGGCACTGAGATGATGAGGTGTGGAGTGTCTCCGTTAGTTTCGAAACAAATGATTGAAGTACAAGAGTTGAACCTGTAAGTTGCCATTCGTAATGCTGTGTATCCTCGGTACCAGAAAGAGGCGAAGCTTCCATGTATTCTAAAGAAAATAAAGAAGTCTCATTTTCCTCTGGGCAAACAGAAACATTGAAAACTTCACTCATGTAGATCAAAGGAATCGAAGATGTTATCGAATAGTCAACATCAGCATAGTGACACTTTGCATGAATACTAATAAGGTACACGGTCGCAATGCCTTCAACTGGTTTTTGTGACCAGAGCTTGCCGTGGCGACGAACAGTATCAATGATCTGAACGTATACATCCGTTACTTCTAAAACAAGCGCTTCTATTTCTAGATTCCTCCCTGCAATAAAAAGATTACCCTTACCTGAATCGTTTTTTGAACTAAATTCAGATACTGACCCTGTACAATCTTCAATCATCGCAGAAAGAAATTTCTCGCTCAATGGTTGAGATTGAGATTTTTTGGGCGAATAGAGAAATAATAAAATCAAAATAATGTTCTTGCTCACAATTCGAAAATTGCGATCAAAAACAGGAGTGGTGTTCAGCATGGCTTTCAGTTTAATGGATTACGAAGAAATGTAAGACTTTCAAAGTAACTATCTCACGGAAACTTTTGCAAATCAATGAAATCTGCTATGCTCACAAAAAGAGCACATTTCATCACTTTGAAAACCTAAAATAATGAAATCCTCCAATCGTCTTTTTTCAATTGGAAGGCTTGGCGTTTTGTGCCTCGTCTTTACTTTTTTTTGTAGTTGCTACAGTTTGAGTATCGGTTATTCGACGTCAAAAAGGATGGAGCACATATACCGCGCGGGAGAGCATCGAAATGATATGGGTATTGTTGTTTATCATTCTTCGATGAGATTTTCTCACAGAGAACAAGATTCACTCGTTGCAAGAATCGCTGGGGATAATAATTTCTATTTCAGAAGTTTAAAATCCCTACATAATCCTGTTTGGTATTTTGAGCGAAATGATTTAGCAATATTCATTTCAGATGAAGAATATGATCGGTTGATAGTAGAACTCACGAAAGATGAGTCAGTATACAATGCAACTGAGCGTAACGAAAAGGTCGATCAGCCTTATGCAATTCTTCACAAAAGTCATGAATTACTTCCATGGGTGATTATTATTCCCGAGAGAGGATTTGACCCTGAATCTTTGGAAGTTGCAATCCGTTGGGCTTTGTTGAAAATAGATCAATGTACTGATTTTCCCACACACCTTCTGGATTTCTAAGAAAGAAATGAAAATTGCATTTGAGTTATTTTTGAATCATTTACTCTTTATTTTCTTTTTGAAATCTATATACTGATGTAAATTTCATATAAATTTGCTTCAAAATAAAAAGTGTGGTATAAAAACTTCAAATGTACCAAATCATTGTCTATGAACTATGGACAATAAAACACAGAAATATGAACCAAACAAACAGCAAATTCCGTTTAACCATAGTAATATGGGTAATATGGGCAATCGTAATGTTCTTTATATTTGCCAAATGTGCGAGAGCACAAGGTATTGATATGAGGATAACACCCACGATGACAACAGGGGGAACAATCCTCACGAAAACCGAAATCCCATCTCTAAATGTGGGAATCGGCCCGCGGTTAACATTCCAGAAGGGCCCATATGGTAGTCCTCGTCGCTGGGATATTGCAGGCATCATAACGTATCAAAGTTTTCTTGCGATCGAGAAGTCCCCACGCTTGCAAGGTGCAAGTTTTGACATAGGCTCGCTGTATTACAGTGGGCCACTACAAAACGGGAGTGAACACCCCGTAGGTATAGGAGGGGGTTTGATGGCGGGCGTGTTATGGCCTAAGCAAAAAACCTCACAAGCCAATGCGATCGTTGGCACCAATACTGTCACAACTCCTTATTTAGGAGCTTACGGGAGTTTAGACTTCCGACTGACAAATGCATCTAATTGCAAAAGAGGCAACACCCAAGTATTTCTGGGTGTAGATTTTGGATACCAGTATCTAACGGGAACCGACAACACTTCTTCTCTGGCGACAAAAAGCCCGAAGTCAGAAGTAAATGAGGCGCAACCAGAAGGATTCTTCTTGGGTCTCAACTTGCGGATTGATCCCGAACAAGTGGGGCTTATCATCCGAGATATTGGAATTGGAAAAAGAACAAAAAAAAGGAGAAACTAAATAGTCTTCTCCGCACCCAAAAACCCCTCCAAAAGGGGGGTTTTTCACATGCATCATAAAAATTTTAAACAAAAATCTTCATCTACAGAACATGTTCGATTCGTCATTTTTTACACAACACGCGCCGTCGCAGTTCTTCCTTTTACAATCGTTTCGGCAACATTCGGCGGCACAATATCATAATGAGAAAATTCCATTACAAAGTTTCCACGCCCAGAAGTCATAGAACGCAAAAGATTCATATATCCAAACATTTCTGATAAAGGTACTTTAGCACGAATAGCTTTCGTCATACCTCGATCTTCTTGCCCTTCAATAAGTCCTCGTTTTGAGGATAGATCACCCGTAACATCTCCTACAAATTCATCTGGTACAGTTACTTCGACACCCATCATAGGCTCAAGCAATACTGGAGTAGACTTTCTTGCTGCTTCTTGAAATGCTTGCGAAGCACAAATTTTAAAAGCAATTTCAGAGGAGTCCACTTCATGGTATGACCCGTCATATAGTTCCACTTCAACATTTGTCATTGGATATCCCGCCACAACTCCACGTGCAAGGGCTTCTTTAATCCCCTTTTCAACTGCTGGAATATATTCCGACGGTATAACTCCTCCTTTAATGCTATTTGTAAACAAAAGCCCATCAGTAAATTTTGAATTCTTTGGCAACTCTTCTGCATTAAATTTTTCAGGAAGTGGTCGCGTGCGAATCTTTACATGTCCGTATTGACCTTTTCCCCCTGTCTGCTTCACGTATTTATTTTCAACTTCTGCATTTCCTGTAATCGTCTCGCGATATGCAACTTGTGGTCGCCCCACATTTGCCTCTACAGAAAATTCACGCTTCATACGATCCACGAGAATTTCAAGATGAAGTTCTCCCATACCCGAAATAATAGTATCGAGTGTTTCAGCATCAGTTGAAACTTTAAATGTTGGGTCCTCTTTTGCGAGTCGAGAAAGAGCCATGCCCATACGCTCTTGATCAGCTTTCGTCTTTGGCTCGATTTTAAGAGAAACGACAGGTTCTGGAAAATCAATTCCAGAAAGAATAATCTGAGCGTCTTCTGCACACAGCGTGTCTCCTGTAATAACATCCTTCAAGCCAACAGCAGCTGCAATCTCTCCTGCAAAAACCTCTTTGACTTCTTCACGATCGTTCGAATGCATACGAAGAATTCGTCCAATACGTTCTTTTGTTCGTGTTCGTGGATTCCAAACATATGAACCACTCTCAAGTCTGCCAGAATATACACGGAAAAAAGTAAGTTGCCCGACGAAAGGGTCGTTTTGTAATTTAAATGCAAGTGATGAAAACGGAGCATCGTCTTTTGCTTCGCGTTCCATTTCTTCTCCTGTTTTTGGATCTGTTCCTTTGATTGACGGAATATCTGTAGGTGCTGGAAGATAGTCTACAACAGCGTCCAGTACAAGTTGTACTCCCTTATTTTTGAGAGCTGTTCCTGTAAACACAGGTACAAATTGGTTGTTCAATATAGCAACACGTGCTGCTGTCTTAAGTTCTTCGAGAGTAAATTCTCCTCCCTCTAAATATCGATTCATGAGATCTTCATCATTCTCGACAATTTTCTCGATCATCATGCCACGATATTTTTCTGCGCCAGCTTGAAACTCTGCCGGTATTTCATGCTCCACTACTGTATTTCCCATATCTCCTTCGAAGGTATATGCCTTCATTCGCATAAGGTCGATCACACCCTTCATATTCTCTTCTTCTCCCCATGGAAGTTGGAAACGTGTTGCGTGAGGAGTAAGACGATCTATGATTGATTTAAACGATCGCTCAAATGAAGCTCCTGTTCGATCAAGTTTATTGATGAAACAAATACGAGGCACATTATATTTGTCTGCTTGACGCCAAACTGTTTCTGATTGTGGTTCTACTCCAGCAACGCCGTCGAAAACCGTTACAGCCCCATCGAGAACTTTCAGTGATCGCTCAACTTCAACTGTAAAATCTACGTGGCCAGGAGTGTCGATAATATTGAATCGATGCTTTAGTTCTATATTATCTGCATCATACGTTGGTGTCCAAAAACATGTTGTCGCCGCTGACGTGATCGTGATACCGCGCTCTCGCTCTTGTTCCATCCAGTCCATGACTGTGTCTCCGTCGTGAACTTCACCAATTTTGTGAGAAACGCCAGTGTAAAAAAGCACACGTTCTGTGGTTGTCGTTTTTCCAGCATCAATGTGTGCAATGATGCCAAAATTTCTAACTCTATTGAGGGGATAGTCTCGTGACATAATAAAATATTTAACGCTTATGAATGAGGCTTCAGTGTACCAACTACCAACTAAAGTGTGCAAATGCTTTGTTAGCTTCTGCCATTTTGTGGGTGTTCTCTTTCTTTTTTACTGCGCCACCTTCGTTGTTTGCAGCTGACATAATCTCTTGTGAGAGGCGTTGTGCCATAGGCCTTCCTGTTTGTCGTCGTGCTTCTTCGAGCATCCAACGCATAGCAAGAGTGAGACGTCGCTCAGGACGAACTTCTCGAGGTACTTGATAGTTAGCTCCACCGACTCGGCGTGATCGTACTTCTGTTACAGGTCCTGCATTTTTAAGTGCATTTTCAAATACTTCCAACGGATTTGGATTCTTTGTCTTTTCTTTAATAATTTCAAAAGATTCGTACAAAACACGACTGGCTACTTCTTTTTGACCACCAAGCATGATGTAGTTAATGAATTTTGCTACTTTTACTGAGTTGTACACACGATCAGGCTGTACCTGATTTCGATTTTTTATTTTTCGACGCATAGGGTGATGTTTCGAATACTACGCGTGGTCCACCATGATTTCTGTAGTATTCGTACTCTTAATAAATTCTATTAATGACACTCACTATGATTTTTTAACACCATAGAGAGAGCGGGCATTTTTTCGCTTAGCAACACCTTGGGTGTCGAGGACTCCGCGAACAATTGTATATCGGCAACCAATAAGGTCTTTTACACGTCCTCCTCGAATCATCACAACGGAGTGCTCTTGGAGATTGTGGCCTTCACCAGGAATGTAGGCAGTTACTTCCATTCCATTCGTTAGTCGAACGCGGGCGATCTTTCGAAGAGCCGAGTTAGGCTTCTTTGGTGTCTTCGTTGTTACTTTCGTACAAACTCCTCGTTTAAATGGTGAATTGTAACGCACCGGTTTATTGAGAAGTGTGTTAAAACCACGACGAAGTGCCGCAGCTTTCGGTTTGCGCACGACTTTCTTTCGTCCTTTTCGTGTAAGTTGATTTACTGTAGGCATAACAAATAATTGAATCCCCGCTCGGGGACAAGCATTACTCTATCAAAGCGAGAGGAAATGTGCAAGTCTTAGAGAGTGTTAGCATAATTTTGTAGTGTATTATAGAATTTTCACGTTTTTCTCAAGTTCAGAAAGGATTTGGTTTTGATTTTCTTGTTCAGTATTTGATATAACTGGATTTTCAATTTCAAGAGATATCTCAAAATTAGTAACTGTTTGTTGCTCGAGCTCGACTTCTTTTTTTGAAGAATTCGAAGAGATTGATTTTTCTTCATTTTCTTGCTTCACTATCTGACTATCGAGCTGCGCTTTGAGATCGAGAAGTTCTTGTAAGTCTTCTGATCGTATACATGAATCGCCCAGACACAACTCCCTTATCGTCGCTTTCCCCACACTCGCCGTTTCAGCCTCCACACTCTCTGTTACCACCTCTTTAGCTCTCAGGGTGGTGAGAACAAGATCTTTTGTATTCTCAAGAGCTCGAAGGACGAGCTTCTTGAGACGTGACCCCGATGCTTTCTCATCTACAAGACCAGTTTCAAGTTCAAGGAGAGTGAGTCTTCCTTCAAGTGATTCAAAGGTGTCTACAGAGGGTGAGATGTCTTCTCCTGTTTCAAGAT
>Ga0163148_10005422_pt1 | contig 12758 bp, 5 predicted proteins | sample OliLakLV19MP7P2_FD_148606 | JGI IMG/M metagenome (GOLD analysis project Ga0163148, IMG submission 148606) | Freshwater microbial mat bacterial communities from Lake Vanda, McMurdo Dry Valleys, Antarctica- Oligotrophic Lake LV.19.MP7.P2 | ecosystem: Environmental > Aquatic > Freshwater > Lake >... | reverse complement strand
TCACCCGCTGCCCGCGTGATACGCCGCGATAGCCGCCATCACCTGCCGCACGACATCGGCATACGGATTATCAGCGGGCAGCGCGGCGGTCTGATCGCACAGTACGTCGAGTAATGTATCGGCGAACGCAGTTTCGTTGGCGCAATCAGCACCCTGTGAGGCAAAATCGGTGCGGATGCCCTCCAATCCGACGCGCCAGTCAGCGAGCATATCCGGCAGATCTGTTTTGACGGCGACGGTATTCCCCGCAAGCTGATTGATCGCATATTGTGGCAGCCTGGACACTGATGGCGAGGGCGCAGCCGCGCCGCGCAGCCGCGCCAAGTGCGCATCATAATCGGCGAGACGATAACCCGCTGCATCCTGCGGCAGATTGTGGCGCACCAAAATGGCTTTGCCCGCTTCAGCGGACTGGATCGCGTCGTCAAGCTGCCCCATCTTTTCATAAACGAAGGCGATGTTGAATAGATATGCAGCTTCATCCGCGACCGCGCCTATCGCTTGGACAATGGGAATAATCTGCTGCTGAATGGCGATGGTTCGGGCTAAATCACCCGCTTGAAAATAAATGAGCCCCATATTATTGAGCGTGGCCGCTTCGCCGCCGCGGTCGCCGACCGCCCGTCTCAAGGGCAGGGCTTGCTCGTAGTAGTCGAGCGCCTTGCGCGGTTCGCCCAAGTCTATCCACGCCGCGCCGATATTATTGAGCGTGGCCGCTTCGCCGCCCCGGTCGCCGACCGCGCGATATAAGGGCAGGGCTTGCTCGTAGTAGTCGAGCGCCTTGCGCGGCTCGCCCAAGGCAGACCACGCCGCGCCGATATTGTTGAGCGTGGTCGCTTCGCCTCGCCGGTCGCCGACCGCGCGCAACAAGGGTAGCGCTTGTTCGTAGTAGTCGAGCGCCTTGCCCTTCTCACCCAAGTCACTCCACACTGTGCCGATGTTGTTGAGTGTTACCGCTTCGCCAAACTTATCGCCCACAACTTTTCTTAAGCTCAGCCCTTGCTCGTAGTAGTCGAGCGCCTTGCGCGTTTCACCCAAGTCACTCCACACTGTGCCGATGTTGTTGAGCGTAGTCGCTTCGCCGCCCCGGTCGCCCGCTACGCGTCTCAAGGGAAGCGCTTGTTCGTAGTAGTCAATTGCTTTGTGTGGCTCACCCAAGTCATGCCACACTGTGCCGATGTTGTGGAGCGTAGCCGCTTCGCCGCCCCGGTCGCCCACTGCCCATTTCAAGGGCAGCGCTTGGACGAAGTAGTCGAGTGCTTTATGCTTCTCGCCCAAGTCAGCCCACGCCGCGCCGATATTGCTGAGCGTTGCCGCTTCGCCGCCCCGGTCGCCGCCCGCCCGCCGGAGCGGGAGTGCCTGCTCGTAGTAGTCCAGCGCCTTGCGCTGCTCCCCCAAGTCAGACCACAGCAAGCCAAGTCCGTTCAGGAACAGCGATGCGTGCTGCTGGTACGTTTGCGCGTCGGCTGTCGATGTCTGCAATGTGCGCGCCGTCGCCAGCCCCATGTCCAGCCAGGCGGTGCGCCGAATTTCGCGCCGCCGGAAAACATAATTGATCGTGTTGTAAGCAAAAGTTTGGGCGCGCGCGGTCAGGTCAGGGCGCGCGGCGTAGGTGTCGGCCAGTGCATCACCGACATACAGAATGTGCGGGTAGTCGTCGCCCAGCGCCGCGTTCCAGTCCTCCGGCGGCAGTGTATCAAACTGCTCGGCGACGGCGGTGACATGATCGGCGTAGCGGTTAAGTGTGGTTTCGTTTTCCCCACCCTGCCGCAGCAGTGCCTTGGCGTAAGAACGCAGCAAGGCATGTTGCTGGTAGGTGCCGGGTTTGTCGGCAATAGCAAGCATGGCGCGATGCCGCAGTGCGTCAAGGGTAAATTGGGGTTCCATCTCCCAAATGGCTTCGCATAGCGCCGCACTAAAGAGTGCGCCATAAGCCAATGCGCCCAGGGATCGAAAGCTGGTTTGCTCAGTATTTGTCATGTGGTCATAAGAGAATGACAAAACGACGGCAAGGTTATCTTCACGTTCATCGCCTAGTTCAAGTTTGATGTCCCGAAAAGGGCTTCCAGCGGGTATACCTCCCCGATACCCTGCAATAAGTCCCGCAATCTCCTGCACAGGGCGTTCTTTTAAGCCGACTTGACCAGCCGCCAATTCAAGAGCCAGCGGGTGGTACTGCACAACCTCGGCGAGTTCATCCAGCGTTGCATCTGGAATATTGGGATAGGCACTCAATAGCTTGCGCAATAATTGGCGTGCATCAGTCGGAGTCATGGGTAACAGTTCGACGAGTGTGCTGCGCAACTGAGCCACAACCAACTGTGAGCGCGTTGTAATCAGTGATACCGAGTTGCTCGGTGCCGCCTTCTGCAATAGACGTGCGACCTTGACACTATCGCCTTCCCACACATCATCCAACACGACCAGCACCTGTCCAGGGCACTGTTCGTTGATGAGATTGGTCAAAATGGCTTGCACGCGCAGCGCCAACTTTTCGACATCATCATCGCCCGGGTCGAAATTCGGATCAGCGTGCCGTGCCCATGCCAAGAGTTCGGGCATCGCTTCAGCGTTAGGTCCGAGACTCGACCATAACACGGCGCTCACGTTGAGTTCTTGGCTCAATTGTTGGGCAAGCGCCGTTTTGCCTATGCCACCCATGCCTTGAATACCCGTGATGGCTACACTGGTGCCTTGTGACAACACTGACTTGAGATGATCCAACTCTTCGCGCCGACCCGTGAAATGTGCCGGTGGTTTCGGTCCGGTCGGACAGGCGCGGATTTTGGGGACAATGTAGGTGACATTCACTACCACATCGCCCCAGAAGTACATCTCGCCGCCGATGTTGACGATGCCCGCCTGCACCGTGCCGCTGATGTCGATGCTGGACGCCTGGGGTGGGCGCTGGTCGCCGCGCACTAAGTCCGCCTCCATCAGTTGCGGCAGGAAGAACGCCAGCAGTGCATCCATCGCCTGATTAAAGTCGGGTCGCTCCACCGCCCGCCGAAACAGGAACTCGGCAGCAGTCAGCGGTGTCTCAGTGTTCCAGGCTTCCAGCGCGCGCAAGGCTGGCTTCAGGTGTGCCCCGAAGACTTCGCTCAGGGCATCTTCGGCTTCAGCGCTAGTGTAGGTCTCGCGCACGTACCACAGTAGCGCGGCGGGGATCACGCCCGTGCGCTTGTCGATGCCGCGCGTCTGCGGCAGGATTTCACGGAATGCGGCCAAGTCAGTGGAGATTGCCGCACGCCAGTTATCAATGAAAGTCATAGTTATCTCTCCTTGCGGCGCTTAGCCGCCTGCCAGTTTCAACACATGGGCGATGATCTGCGTGGCGATGGGGAACGCCAGCGGCAGCGCAGTCTTGATATTGTCCGCCGCTGTCTTCAGCAGATTAGCTTTCGCTGCCACAGCGTCAGAGTCGGGCTTGCCAGCGCTGGCTTCCTCGACGACCTCTGTTACCCGTTTGGCGACCTTTTCCGCTGCTTCCTTGTGCTCGGCTGGCACGCTGGCGAGCGCCGCTTTCAGCTCGTCCACCAACTTTTGCAGCGCGGCTTTGTCGTCCGGGGCGGCGGGACTCCCTGCAATGGTTTGTGCCATATCGCGGGTGGTGATGGTCACATTGCCGTGCGTAGTCATTGTGCCGTCGATGTTGACCATGCCGCCCTGCACGTTGCCGCTGATGTTGATGTCTTTGCCTGCGTTGTCGTTCGGTTGGTCGCTCATATGCCATACTCCTGTTTATAGCCTGGCGTTGAGGACAAAGTGTAGCGGTTGAGCCGAAAATACGCTAAGTGTGTAGTCGTAGAGTATAGTGGTACGGTATCTTGCAGGTGGAAATCGATGTGGCGGGAAACGACGGATTGATGCGTCGATTGTTATTCCAAACGAGTCGCTCTCGCTAAACCTGAACATCGATCCATCTGCACGAGCGACGCAGAATGCCGATGGCACGTACGTAGCTCGCAGAGGTCACAAGCCAGGTGCAAACTCGTAGCCGCAGCTGGTAGCGGCTTTGAGGGAGTGGGGTGTCGTGGTACTATGCAATGAGAAATACACCGAAAGTCATGAGTTACAGCAAAAGAGTAAATCAGAGAAACGTCAATAGGATACGAAGATTCACAAACGTATGATCATCATGCGTTGGCAGATCGAGATGTATTAGCTTCTATCAACCACTGCCATTCGTCACATATCTCTATGATTAATTCTGCAATTGCTTTGCGTATTTCAGAAGAAAGTAGCTTACCCCTAAATAGGGAATTTCCTGCAATGAAATCAAGTAAATCTATGCGCGGTTTTTCTTTTAGGAATTGAATACATTCAAGCATTGTTGTCCAAAGCTCGGTCCTAATGTCTGTATCTTGGGAGATTTCGGCAATTATCGTCAGCAATTCAAGTCGAGTGATGGGAGTTTCTATCTGCTTATATCTGACAATATTCGCACACTTTTGGGGTAAATCTTCTTTCAGGTATGGTGCAATTAACCTCAGCCCTTCTTCAAGAACTTCCTCATCATAAATTGAAGTTATCATTTCCATTGCAGATTCCAATAATGAGAATGAAAGATATGGAAGTAATCCAGCCAGTTTATCCGGTTTCCAATAAATATCAATTCCATCACCATATATATCATCATAAGTATCATATTCATAACAGCAAGAATGCATCTCTTTTTCTAAAGCATCTTGATCCAATGATGAAAAATCCCATTTCATATTCCGTTTTTTATTGATGGAATTCCGTTTTTTTCTTTTAGAAACGGTGTCGAGTAGGACAGTAATAGCTACTTCTCTTGCAGATATTTCTCTCTTTGAGAACAAATGAGAATTCGAGTCAGACTCGTATTTAGGCTCATTTTGAAAATATTGGTCTTTAACTTCGCTATACGATCTGAATTGCACTGTTTCTAGGAAATCAGATAAGCTACCTCCAGGGAGGATACGTACAGCATCATGCTCATCAAGCGCCCGAGATGTCAAATCAAAAGATATTTTGTAATTAGAAATAAATAGCATTAATTGATCAACAACATCTCGGTAATTCACGAGCGGGTAATCTTCGCGGCTCCCTCTAATTTGCCAAACATAGCTAGACAGGAAATCCTTGAGTATTTCTCGCTTCTCTGCATCAGACACATATTGGAACAACCTCTTTAGCATTGAGACCCGCAGTTTCTCATGGCCTGAAATTGCGCGTGCGGAAATAAGTCCTTTACTTGCGACTTCTGATTGCTGAGAATGAGAAAGTTTTCCCGTCGACATAAGCATTGAGTATATTTCGGATTTCAAGCCATAATCAACTATGTAGTCTGCGACACCCAATACTTTCTCAACTTGCCACCTTCCTGATAGAATCATGTCCTTCAAGAACTTAGGGGAATAGCCCAACAAAACTGAGCTGATGCTTGTTTTAATTAATGCAAGGCGCATCCATTTCAGAATAAACGATTGCTGACCGTTTACCTCACCGAGATGGAGATATTCAGCAGTGAGTTGTATTTCCCACATAGCCTGCAAGTCCGCTAAGTATTTATCATACCTATCTCCATCGTGCTTCAATCGAGCTATAAGCCAATCTGAACTATGAAACAACATTTGTAAGTCATCAACTTGATTGGAATTAATTAGGTGATATGCTAGGTGATCCCACATGTATACGTCATCAATAGGCATGTATGACCAATTTTTAATATTATATGACAAAATCATATCGTGATGTGTCTGCACATATCTATCCCCTAGCTTCTCGCGTGTGTAGCTGTGTAGGAGGTCATGCAGTGTAATACTGCGATCATCTGTACTGCGCTCCACCAGTGCCAGATCGACCAGTGCGTTGAGAATTTCCAGCAGGTCGAACTCATCGACATCGGGTCGCAGATGTTCCCACAGTTGCATGATGGTCTGCTGAGGGATGGGCGTGTCTTCAGAGAAGATGCCGAATGAATGGTAAAGCAGTTTTTGGTCATCGACGTTTGCAAACGCAGCATCCACGCTGAGCGTAATGCTAACTTCCAGACTGTCCTCACGGTCAGATGACTGCGGATCAATCTTCATACGTGAGACGCGGTTGAAGATTCGCAAATAATCCGCACCACCGAGTCCGTCTTTCTTCATTCGCGCTCCGGCCAGCTTTAATGCTAGAAACAGGAATCCAAGCTTTTCCGCAACTGTCTCAAGATCAGGATCATCACCTACCCAACTTCGGAGATAATCCGCTGCACCCGACTTGTCAATCAGTTTGAGACGATATTCATTGGCATTCAGCAGGTCGTTGATTTGCAGGTTACGTGTTGTGATAAGCAGTCGCACCGTAGTGCCAGAAATCAAGTCACGGAAAGCGCGTCCAACAGGAAGTTCCCACACGTCATCCAGGATGAGCAGGCATTTCTTGCCTGCAAGCATCTTCTGTGCATTCTGGCGAGCAGTGGGTTCGTCTGGATAGTTGCTTAAGTCGTCGCCAAGCGCTACCCCGACGGCGCGATACAGGTCGTACATCTTCGCGTCGCGCCCAGCAGTCAGCCACACAATACCGCCTGAAAAGGCAAAACGTACCTTACGGTCATGGGCGAAAGCGGTGGCTAGGACACTCTTGCCGATGCCCCCCATGCCCTCAACGGCCGTAGTTCGTTTCTCTGCGCTGATCAGTGTTGGCTTATCTACGTCTGCAATCACCAGATCGCGCAACGTATCGAGTTCATCAGGACGATTCAGGAAGTGCGGTGGTAACGCTGGCACATTGTGGAAAGCCCCAATGGGTGAGAGAGTCTCCGACAACTGTCGTTTCAGGGTGGCTATACGCTTACCATAATCGGCATCATCTCGAAAATCGGGGGCATCAAAACCACTTATCAATGGCGGCAGATCAGGGTAATCTCCAAGTCGGAGCGCGATGTTGATTCCCTTGTAGTTTTCGTAGGCGTACTGCCACTCGTCACGCACATAATCCGATGTGTAGGCATGAGGTCCCGCTACCAACAGCAGACGGTCAGCATGGTCAATCGCGTCCTTGATCTCCTGCAAGAAGGTCAAGCCGCGATTCGGCATGGACGCTAAATCCCACCAGACCTCGAAGTCATCCTTGAGATCGTTGTAAAGGCGCTCGACGAACGCCATGTCATCTTTGCGCGCGTATGATATGAAGATGCGTGTCTTCCTGAATGTCCGTTGGGGCTGCTGCCCAAGCAGCTGCTGAATCAGTTCCTTGACCTCTTCCAACTGCGCTACCGTAGCGACCTTGCTAAAGCCATCACGCAGTTCGTCAATGATGTCTTGGCTGGCGGCTTTTTGTGCATCCAATCGACGGATGAGCTGAACGTAGCCGCGCCAGAAATCGCGCTCGGTCAACAGGCGCTCGATATCGCTTTTGGTGACCGCTTCTTCTGCCCGCTGCCGGATATCGTCATCGAGGAGGTCATCGCCCTTCGCAACTTCGGCGATCAGGTTGGTCAATAGTCCAGCACCGATGCCGCCGACAATAGAAGTCATGCCCTCTGCGCCGCTTCCGGCAATCACGATGGCACCCAATGCAGAGCCGTAGTAAGCCAAATGCGCGGGCAGACGTTTGACGATCTTCTTCAGTGCTTTCCATTGTGCCGGTTCGGGATTTTGCTGAGTCATGTGCCATCCAAACAGGATATTTGCAGCGGTCGAATGATGTACCGTGACCATTAGCTTACTTCAGAACTTGAACCGAGCCAACAAATCAAGATGGACGAATTGGTGAGAAATTCCGGCTGCAAGTAGTCGCGGATCAATCAGGGGAACGGATATAATACTGAGGTGAGGTTTCGTTGGAGTTCGCTGGGGATCACGATGCTGGATCGATCGTTAGAGTGGGAATTTCTGCGGTTAGAAGGTCTGCAAAAGCTAACCGGGATTATGGCGTATGACTGGGATCTCTATATTCTCAAAGAGTTGATTGACAACGCCTTGGATGCAGACGAGGCAGCACTGCGCCGACCTGACATCAAGGTACTGATGAGCTACGGGCAGACCTACAGCGGCGCGCGTAGAGAATATGATCCGACGCTAACGGTTGAAATCAGCAACAGCGCCCTTTTTCCTGTGGATCGTGTGACGAGGGTGTTTAGTCCCCATGCGCGCTTTTCAACCAACGATTACTACAAGTATCCAGCGCGTGGCGCTCAAGGGAATGCGCTCAAAACAATCTTGGGTATCCCCTATGCACTCCACTACCACTATTTTGGAAACTACAATCTGGGGCAGCGCCCGCCGATTACGATTACTTCTGGTGAAGATCGAGTCGCCGTCTGGCTCGACGTTGACGACGAACTCCAGCGGTTTCAACTCAAGCAGCCTGAAGTGCTGAAGCGAGGTTCAAACGACTCCGGCACGACGGTCAGTGCCTACATTGACTATTTTGTTCAGGAAGAACCAACCCGCCAGATTGACGAAATCATTGAGTTTCTCGAAACGCTGGCGATCTTTAACCCGCACGCTGCATTTCACTTCGACATCACCGTTGTTTCAGTGGATAAAAACGATCCGCTGGTTACACAAGAAAAAACGTGGGTGAAGACCTATGAAGGTAATCTTCAGTGGGATGGGCGGTTTGATCGACGTGAGCGCACCCCAATCCACTGGTACACGAAGTCTCACTTCTTCGATCTGGCGAAAGCCCTTGTTCGTGCTGAGAAGCGCAGCCAGGAGATACCTGTCGAACTGGGCAGGTTCGTCACGCAGTTTGGCTTTGAGGTGTTCCCCGCAAATGGGCGGTTGCAAGCGCAGATGCCGCTCTCTGCCGTGATTCAGCACATTGACGAGCTTGATGGGCTGTACAACTTGCTGTTGAGAGAAAGTCATGCGCGAGCTATCCGGCTTGGTGAAATTGGGGAGTCACATATTTCGCGCGGTAGAGATATTCCTCAGGCGGGCAACGGCACACCGCTTTTCTTCTATGCGTGCCACCGTGAAGAAAACCCCAAAACGGAGACACCCTTTGTGCTGGAGGTGTCGCTTTGCGCCAACGGGACGGATAAGCGCCAAATTCTGACCGGCATCAATCATACCCGGACGTACCTACCCCTTTTCTACAACAAACCGCTCTATCCTCCAGATGCGATAGAACCCTTGCGCGGGTTAGAAAAGCTCCTTGAGTTCTATAGCAATTTACCAGCCGGTATGACGCTTACGGTTCATCTCATTGCGCCGAATGTCGGTTACGAAAGCTACGGCAAATACGCGATTGTTGACCAACCGTATCGAACGGCACTGATCACGCTTGTGGATGAGGTCGTCACGAAATACCTTGAAGCGATTCGTCCGCCGGAACCTGTTGATTATCTCACTGAACCCGCTGCACGGCTGCTTCCCGATGTGATTGCGTCGCAGTCAAAATGGTCATTCTCGCTTGAGCAACTATTGAGCGTGCTGCGCGCCAATCTCAAGGCACTGGCAGACGAGCAGATTACAGTCGATTTGCAGGCGAACACAGCGCGGTCACGACTGCTTGCAGTCGTTCAGGCGTATGAACGGCAAACAGGTAAGTCTATACCGGGATTGATCAAGAGGCAGAACGGCGGTCTAATCGTACCAGTGCATCCCGCAAATACGATCTATGCGGACTTGGCAAACAAAGGCTTGATCGACCTTGTGCGTGAACACGCATTCCGCGCCATCATCATCACCAACAGTCCACAAATCGAGGATGTCCTGATCGCGCCCGACTTCACACAGGACAAAGCCTCAAATTATCTGCTACGCTATGATGCTGCCGTTCTGCGCGCCGATGGCGATCTTCGCGGCGCGCTGCGGCTGCTCATCGAGAAGTACCAGCGCATCCAAGAGAACCCTACTCAGGATGATGACGCGCTGCTGCCGCAGCTCTGGATTGTTCGGGACGCAACGCTTGACGCTATTCGTAATACACGGCTTGCAGTGCTTGAGACATTAGCGACTTACAAGGTAACAGCAGCGAATGTAGTCGATCTGGGATTGGATCCAGCGGACGCTGAAGCAGAAGGTATTGTGGTTTCCTCTGACGCGGATTCTCCTGCCCGCCAGTCGCTGCGCGATCTGGGGCTAAGTGATGACGAGATTACCTTCTATGCGGCGGGTAAAAGCGCACTCCTTGAGCATCTCCCACCGCAACAGCTTCGCACGTGGTTTGAGCGCAAACTCGCCGCCGAGGACATTACAGCAAAGCATGTGCCTTCCCGTGAGTTTTTGGCGCGTGATGTCAAAGATGGTTTGGAAGCGCGAATCAAAGGTATTGTTTCTGAGCTTGCCTTCCAACACTATGGCGTGGTCGAGGTTCTATCTGAGATATTCTCCGAATGGGAAAAACAGCACAACGATTGGCGCGGTCAGTTTCATCGGGATTTGGAAATCTACTTGATCGCGAACCCGACGCGGTCATGGCGTGATGGGTTAGAATATCTTTTAACCAAAGCGGTGACAGTTTACACTTCAGCTACGGGGCAAGCCAACATCCGTCAACACCTGAGCGAGCGACGTCCATGAAAGAATATCCTGTCTATATCGGTGGCTTCCATCAGTTTACCCGCGAACAGCTCGCGAAGGCGGGTGTTTTCATCGCGCACGATTTCTTTGGTGACGATGACACCAAGCGCGTAGGGTATCGGAACAAGTTTGACATTGCGTTCCGCGATACACCGTACATGCCGGTCTACGCGCCCATCGACTCAGGCACAATTTTGGAGACGCTCACGCAGAGTATGGTGAACTGCTTTGCGGGCATCTTCGACGTGACGACCAACCGCAGGCTTAACGCAAATGTCCTCATCGAGCTTGGAGTCTGCCTCGCAATCAATCACCCCGCGATTGTGATTGCCGAGGGCACTGATCCACTGCCCGACTTCCTCGAAACCCTAAAACCACTCCGCTACACCGGGCGACGCGACCTCATCATCCAGTTGTCGCAGCAGCTTGATGAGCGCATTACGGAAAGTCAACGGCTCCAGCACGGCTACTGCGTGATCTGCCGCCGCACCGATTGCGACTGCCGAACCAGCGTGCCTATGGAAGACAAAACATACATGCTCCTCGGTGCGCATGTTGATGACGATGAGGTAGACATTGATGTTGAAGAAGCGCTGCTCCATTTTAATCTGAAACGACTGCAAATTGCTGCCGACGACGCGCTGAACTTATGCGAGTGGCTGCGCTTGGTCAAACGGGTACGCTTTGCCTTCTTCTACTCGAAAGCACTTGGCAAAGCCCATCATGGCGAGGAAAATGCTGCCACTATGGTGCAACTTGGGATGGCGGTGGGATCACCTACGCCATGGCGCATTATTGTGCCAGTAGACGAATTCGCGCCTACAGACGTGAGCGCGTTTATGGCGGTGATTCGCAATCCGAACGCCAGAATCTTTCAGGATCGAATCAGCGGAGCAGCGAGCAAGCTGCTTGAGGAGTTCAATCCGCTTCGGGTGGTCAACACCGCTGTTCTCAAACCCAACTTTGACGAATGGGTTGGGGATGAAGTTAAAGAAACGGCTAAAATCACTAGTACACATTGGCAAAGTCCAACTCATACATATTCATTGGCTACGCAAGTGACGATGGCAAAGAATACGCTACCTTAATTCACGACATCCTTGACGAGATGAAGGTCAATAACTGGATTTCACTCAATGGTTTTGAAACGCGAAATCGGTATGGAGAGGATTGGCGTGAGCAGATAATTCCTCAAGCTGAAATCGCATTCATCGTCGTAACCTCATCTAGCCCAAACTCGCGATCAATAAGGGTTGAACTCGATCTAGCCCTCGAAAAAGGTGTTCCCGTTATTCTGCTGATCGCTCCAAATACAGACTTAAATACGCTTGATGAGCTTGTGTCGGCTATCCCGTCGGAGAACACAATCCCGGTCATTGAACTTGATTCTGTTGATCGCTCTTCGATACAGGCAAGTATTATTGCAGTAATGCCAACAATAACTTCTGCCGATTTCACTCTATATCCATCGTCAACAACAACCCTAGATCGATTGATTAGCAGTCAACGTGCAGCAGCGAAGTCAAAGGATGATCCCAAAGCAATAGATGTTTTCATCAGCTACGCGCGAAAGGACGGAGCAGAACACGCAGCACGGCTCCAAGCCGAGCTAACTAAGCTTAGCTTGTCTGTATGGTTGGATATGAATTTTGTTACGTTACAAGATTTCTCAGTAGAGATTGAAAAAGCAATTAAAAGAGCAGACATTGTGCTTGTGTTACTTACCTCTGATGTTAATCGGCGAGACAGTTTCGTTCGGCGCGAGATTTCTTATGCCCTCGCCTTGAACAAGAGAATAATTCTCCTGAGTTTTGAAGACATTATTCCGCCAATTTCTATCGCTAACTTAACTCGGATTGATTTTTTCAGAGACTGGGATTCAGGTTTTGAACGTCTCAAGCGGTATGTGTCAAGGGTTTGAAACAAAATCGGGAAAAACATTAAGGAAGGTTCGCCTGGTTGGGCGGATTAATCCAGACCGCCTTAGGCGCAGTAGCGATGGCGGGCAGTCCCTTGCTGAAGCGTTCGGGATGGACAGCGTAGGCGGCGGTCATGACCGTCTGGCGCTGCTGACAAATAGCATCCGCCTGCCCGTAATGGACGCTTGAGGGCGTGAGCAGGTTCAGCCCGGTGTGATAATGCGCCTCGTTATACCAGTCGAAGAAGGCACGTGCCCAAGTGCGCGCATCCTGAATGGAACCAAAACGGTCAGGATAGCCGGCAGTATACTTGAGCGTCTTGAACTGCGCCTCGCTGAAAGGATTATCGTTGGAG
>Ga0163148_10005418_pt1 | contig 12765 bp, 8 predicted proteins | sample OliLakLV19MP7P2_FD_148606 | JGI IMG/M metagenome (GOLD analysis project Ga0163148, IMG submission 148606) | Freshwater microbial mat bacterial communities from Lake Vanda, McMurdo Dry Valleys, Antarctica- Oligotrophic Lake LV.19.MP7.P2 | ecosystem: Environmental > Aquatic > Freshwater > Lake >... | reverse complement strand
ATCTACAATATACTTATACTCTATTATTGCTTTGTCCGGTTTGTTTGGAATACAATATCATAGATGTGTCGTTGTTGGTGTTACAAGTGTCGGTTTTGCTTCCATTGGTTTCGTCAGTCCTCCATCCAAACCCTCATCACTTCAACTGTTTGAATTCCATGGGCTACGTGCGTTGCAGTAGGTTTTCGTTGTCGCACCTCCACGCATAGCGGCCAGGCTGGGTCTTATTTTTGGGTCACGGGTTGATGAGTCCCGTCCCGATTGCGCATTGTTTTTGCGGTCCCTGTGGTGGTGGTGTCGTAGGGACAAAAGTTCCAATGAACATGACCACACATCCAAAACCCACGATCCAACAGTTTGTGCAAATGACATCTTTCCTTCCCCCCTTTCAATTCCAATGTCAATCTGCTGCAACATGCTTGTTTGGGCATGTTCATGCACCTTTTGTTTTGTTTGCATGTCACATTCTTCGGGTTTCAATGATTTTTCTGTTTCAATTTGGACCAGTCCATCCTGGTTTTGTGTTTCCAATCAGCTGTGTTGATCACAACAAACTTTTGGACGTCCTTTCTTTTTTGTCAAAGCAATCTTTTTGTTCCTGACAAATGCTGAACTGAGCCACCAGATGATCACTGCGTTGTTGAGCAATTTGCTTGTTGTGACGGATTGTCCCATTTTCATTGCCTTTGCCTCTGGAGAATGCCTTGTGGAAAAACGTTGGGCAATCCATGGCTTTTGACAGAACAGTTGGAATTGCGATGATGCACATGAAACTGCATTTGTGCAGTTGAACAACCAAAAGTCAACAATTTTGACATGCCACATTTGGTCAACATCGATCATGCCTGCCAATCCTTTCAGATTCAACATGAAGCTTCCTCTGTCGTGAAATTGTTTCAGAGTCAACCGTGTTGACAAAGTGATCACAAAGTGGTCCATGCTTGTCTTGTGTCATGCTGGACACATTGGCAATGCTTTTCAACATTCTGGGTTCATGATCTGCCCACTCTTTCAACATGGAATGACATCATCGGCTGTGCCCAATTTGTTTTCTATTTTTTGGGTGCACAACAGACGAGGCAAGCATTTCAAAAAGATCCTCCCCCAGGTGGACAGGCAGCAGTCGTCAAACAACAGGAACATTCAGAAACTTCCGGCGACAGAGAATTGAGCACCAGTTGGCTGTTGACGGAATCAATTGACACCAATTTGAGTCAAAAAAAAACATCCAAACACCTCAGAAACTCAGGCCAAGCCAAGATCACTTAGGTGTCATTTTCCAAATCTTCTGATCTGCTCCATTCTGTTCAAACCAGGTGTTCAACGGACATGAGTCATTTTTTTCGCCATGTCTTTGGTGTGCCCAAAAAGTCATCAAATGAGGTGCACTGCGCTGAAAGTCACATGCCTTTTGAATTGTTTGCAAATGAAAATTGTGAGCTCAGAATGCACCAAAACAATGTGTGACATTTGAAAGAGGTTTGGCTCAAGATGCATTGGCGCAATGCTCTCTCTGCTGAGATGAACAACGCTTCAACTTCAAGAATCAGCATGCCAATTGTGGACTTGTCATGACCTTCAGCACAACGACAGCTCGGGTTGCACCAAACAAAACAAAACATCTTCCAGTTGCATGCAACGGTTGGGCAGATGCAGCTGTTCTTTCATGCAGGTGTTGTTCTGACAACATCCACAATGGTGTGCTCGTTGTTCTTCTGAGCAACCTTCTTCGCCAGCGGTGAGCAACATGGCTGGTGACGCTGATGAGCGTCACTTGGGTGAACGAGTCCCGGATGTTTGAGTCACACATGCAGACACTCTGTGCATGTCCCATTTGGGGCATTGCAAATGGCAACAACCATCAGTGCAGGTGCTGGTTCAAGAGTCATTTTGAGCCATCATTTTGGGACAACAAAAAAATTGTTTTGAAACAACACAATTTCCTTGTGGTGTCAGTCCCAAGGCCAAATCATCATGGCAGCTGCTTCAACACTTGCTCTGAATTGTCCCATCAGTTCCCAGAAGCATGTGGCTGTCAGTTCAAGCTGTCAGTTTGGGGCCATGGCATCAATGGACACATGCAAACTGGCCTTTTCATGGAGCGTCACTTGGGCAAACTTGCTGCAAACCACTGTGAAGCATGCAGCACACCGCTGTTGTTCCAGGACACATGAAACAGGGACAAGTGTGTCATGGGCCAGCAGAGGAAAATTGCTGTTACAAATTCCACACGGGGCTGCTGTCCAACCCATTATGGCCCTCAAACTGGCTAGCAACACTGCCAACAACCAGCAGAACAAGCAAGCAACCACCAGCATTCGGGAGTTTTTGAATGCTCCCGGTCATGCATAGAACACAACCAGGCAAAGACCCACCATTTATAATTAAAAATGTCCCCATGCCGCTGATTCGGGGTTGCTGTTTAGGCGAAGCATGACTTTTTTCGAAACTGAAATGTAAACTGTACTATTGTGCACAGCTTTTGTGACCATCAATAACTAGTTGTACGTCGCAGTCGATCCGATGACTGCTCTGACGAATCCATGACTGAGAATCCTATTTATTGAAAGCTTCCTTCCGCTGGTCGTAGAAGTGCAAAAGGGTTCCACGGTTCAACCTGAATGGCCATCGGAAGAAGATACCGCAATAGAAGTACAATACTCACGGCTAGCTAGCTACTAGTAGCTACTCGGAGTAGACTAGTTAGCACTAGCTAGTACCGTTACAGCAATCCCTTTTTTCTCTCTCACAAAAACAGTTTTGGGCGAACTGAGTTTTTGAGTATTTTTAGTGGCAAATTGTTTGTCACAAATTTAGCAGCTAACATAATCTCTCTAATCTTTTGAATCCAGCGACAGCACTGCACTGTTCAAAATAATACATTAGGAAACCATGGCTCTTGTGGAAACCAACAATGGTAGCGGCAGTTTGATGAACGATTATGCCGAGTACAAGAAGAACATGGACTTCAAGAGCGATCACCGTCCTACACGCCGTATGAGCAATGCCACTGGGAGAAGGGCATCGTTGGGTGCAGGCAACACGGCTGAGAACAAAACCAGCGGCGAGGGTACGAAGAGTGAAGTCAGCCGTATCCCCCGAAAGAGTATGAACAAGGGACAGAAAAAAATGGCACCCAAGCCACACGATACCAAGCCGCATGAGAATGAGTCCACTCAGGGCGGGGAATTATCCGAATCCATGGCGATATATGAAGCAATGGACTTCAGTCTCAGCGCGGTTGTGCTAAGCGAGTCAGCTCCTCCCGCATCGAAGCAGAAACGAGCAAGTAAGAAGCGAGGTACCAAGGGTGGAAATCTTGGGAATCTTGGGAGTCTCGATGAGGACCATGAAGTCAACGACAATTCGGACGTGGAATTTGACGAGGATGACGAGGGTAAACTCAACATGTCGGATGAAGAAGAGCACAACAACAATGACTCGATGGCAATATACAACGTCTTTGACTACAGCATGAGTGCTGTCAGTTCTGACTTAAAAGAAGACGCAGAAAGCAAGCCTTCCGCGCGAAGGTCCTCTGCTGCCAGAAGGACAAGTGGTCTCTCCAAGGACGTGCTGCAGGCTGCTAGGAAGCGTGCCAGTCGAGCTGGAAGTCAGATCAAGCAGCAGCGACCTGCCATTCGCCGCAACAGCATTGGGAGTGTTCGGGACTTGGGTTCCTCGGAGGACAAGACTGAGGATAATAATGCCAAACCGGAGACGCAAAACGAGGAAAAGGAAGATCGAACAATGCTTTCACCCGTGAGCAGCAAAAGCCCATCCCAGAGGACCCGACTTCGCCAATCGACGCACATGAGGAAGCGACGCCCAACGCTGGGCTTCGGTGAAGGGGAAAAGAAAGACAACGACGAGAGAGATCCTCTGAAGAGTCCCGGAAAGAGTCCAGCCAACCAGCGGCGCACCCGTCGTGCAAGTACCGCCTCCAGTCCACGCCCTGTTTTGAAGCGCAGCAATAGCCTTGGTAGCGTCCGTGATCTGGAGCAGCATGAAAAGCAAAAGGAGCAGGAGCAAGCCGAGGATCCATTAAAGAGCCCCGCCAGTTGTTCGACTCACAGACGTACACGGGGTGGTACTCGTTCGGTGCGCCGTCAAACCTTGCAACAAGGCATCGATGTCAATCGGCAAATGATTGGACTTGTCATGGAGGCCAAGGAACAGGAAGCAGCAGACGAACAAGCTCAAATGGTGCTCAATCGCCTCAAGCTGTCCAGCCTGAGAAACGATTTTACCAATGCTAATGCGAAAGCGTCGACTCACGAATCAGCAGCGGCGCAGCGCCTTGGTGGGCTTTTGGCGGATGATCTATCCTCAGGTGACGATGGAGACGACTTTGCCCAAGACGCTCCCAAAGGGACGAAATCCGCCTTTCAGTCGTTGTCCCAGCAGGTGGCCAACGTAGGTCTCCCATCTATGAAAGGCCTCAAAAGTAAATTCCGAAGATCGGGAAGCAACGTTGAGTAGATGGGCTTGCCTTGTCGTTTCCATGAAATAGTTCGCGCCAAGATGGCGCCAATGCTGGTATCTTGAGACAGGGGTACAATACCTCGTCGGCGTGCTCATTCACCCAAGGGTGCGATTGGCGGAGACACAATTACTATTACATACATTAATAAGAAACACTTTCGATTTTACATCATGCCTACTCAGTTTACTGTGATAATTGCTTAAGAAGCAGCACCCACTTCGAGCTAGGCCAATAAAGCTGTTCTACTTACCCAGCTGCATCGTGCGTCTCTGCATAATTTGTACTTGCTAACCACGTTGCAAGAAATAATCAAGAGACAACCATCACTTTCCTTCCCAGCCTGGTATGAAACGATGGGGAATGTTTCGTGCAACTGCTTACCATACAAACATCCACTTCATCGCTCACATTCTTGTTCAGTATTTGCAAGGGATAGAGAAGAAGGGGTATGCAGCAGCAGCAAATTCTGATCTTGCATGAATCATGGTGTGTGTTTGGCCACTAGCTAGCTTGCACCAGTGGACTTAAAAACAACAGTTTACAACATTTTGATGATGACTAGCAACTGTAACGAATGTTTGTGAACAAAAGTTTAGCTAGCTTTTTCATTTTCCTTTACTTTTCTTCAAATTGGGTATTCCATTTGGCACTTCCAAAGGAGGAGGAAAAGAATGAACATTGGATTTTTTCTTCTCCTTTTGTACCCTCTGAAAGAAGAAACACAAAAAAGGAAAATGCAACTGATTGTCTTCCATGGATGTCTTTGTGAACTTGAAGGCAAACTTTCAAATCCCAAGTTGACACAATGCAGCATGCCACTCCTAATGTTGTCAGCTGTGTTTGTGACAAATGCATGTAACTTTGCCTCTGGATTAACATCATCAGTGATGTTCCTAAACCCTAACTCCTGGAGACTACAGCACCATCATTTTTTCAACTCAATTGGAGACTCTGCACAATGTGAGAAGTGACTCTTCATCAGCGAAATGACAAGGGAAAGGTTCACAAAAAAGAAACAACAATGCAACAACTTGAGTTGTTGACCATCTGGCTGACAATGTCACCTTTTGTTGGTCCCATGTTCACTAACACAAGAGACCTGTGCTGGTCACTCAGCAAAATGCACACTAACTGTAAATTCACCTGACGTTGCCAATTTGTGGTGACGTGACAGATTTAAAAACAGCATTTGCAACATGTGCACATGTGTGGTGCTTAGGGTAAAGAAATAACAAAATGTTTCACAACTCTTAGCTATCATTAGACCACCAAAGTGAAAAGCATTTGAACATTGCATGTGAAACAACACTGACATGACAAATGCATGACACTCACATTTCCTTGGGCCAGAATCTGACATGTGTGCCTGTCACAGAGCACAGCTTAAACCAACTATGCAAACAATTCATTCATAAAATAGCAAATCCTAAATTTGTTTATGACTTGCCTAGTGAGGATGGCATTGAAGTTTCAAAGAGGCAAGAGGGAACTCGTGATCAGGGTCAACCAAAAATGAATCTTGAGTCAAAGAATGCATTTTTAGTCGCCAAAAACTTGTCATGATATTTAATGACACACCTTCATTTACTTTTCCTAACCAAAATCAATTTGCTGCAATAGGCAGAAAGGCACCCATCAAGTTGTTTGCATGTTGATTGTTGATGCGCGTCAATTGCAGCAATCATCTATAAAAAATCATTTCACCATGTTTTACCACAACTGAGAGAAATGGCTGCATTTTATTTTTCTCCAACATGAAAGAAGCATCTGCTACTTTTCTTGTACCAAACTGAGCAGATCCCTGTTTGGTACACAGTGTTCCCATTGATGCGCTAAAGACAATTTGGTTTTTGATTGCACAATCTCATGTTTCGAATGATTTTTCAATGTCATTGAAATTACACATTCTTCCTAATCTAACAAACAACATTGTGCATCCATAATTGCATGATCCTAAGGAATGACTACAATGCATGGCTTTGTTTTTTAAATGGCAAGATCACTTGAGTCATTCAAAATGATCCAACATCATCATGGTTTCGTGCACTGACAAACTGCCCCTTGCAACCATGCCAGTTCTCTCCTTGATGGTCTGCTCCTTTGACATGATCACATGCGCTAGCAACTTTTTGTTTAAATAGCTTCTGGCTACTGTTGTTTGTACTGTTGTGCTGTAGGTTGTTTTAACCCATTTCCCTCATTTCTGTTGAATGTGTTGTGCTTGGAAGGAAGCAATGAGCGTCCCTCCTTACGAGGATTACACGCGTAGACACCAAACACAGTCTCCTCACATTTTCTCAAACGATCAACGAATGAAACAATCTTCAACAACCAACAACAACAACTTCTTTTTTGGTTCGCATTGGCTCATCCAAGAGTTCGGTCTCTCACACACCACGCACACAGATCTAAAACTAATCCATTCAAATTGGCCGCCAATCCAAAATCTTTTGCATTTCAACGATTCGCTTTGGTGCTACGTGCTCCGCCATCGATTGTTTTCTTGGAATTCTGTATTAGGATGATGATGATGGTTTCAAGATACTGTACATCCATCCAATATCCGATGACGACTGCTCATTAATTTCGAAATCTTGCAAGGATTTTGCATTCTTCCAGACAACACCAAGATGAAACTTTCCTTGTACTTTCTCCCAATACTTGCCTCTGCAGTGGCTGGTTTCCAGGCTGCCATGCCTGGCAACAGTGTCGGTGGCAGACTGTCGGCCACGGTTGCCTCCGCCGATGAGAAAACCATGACGGTCAAGGTACGCCGGGAATCCTTTCTGTGAGGATCGTGGTCGTGTTTCACCCTTTCTCTAAAAATTTGTTGCTCTCTCTCTCGTTGTGTAGAAAGAAATCAATCCTCAAGGTCCCTCGACAGCCACCAAACGGGACGAAAGTATGCGGACCAAAATGGAAGACATGTTGCGGGAAGCTCAAATCAGTATTACCGCGGCCATTGAAGAAATTGATGGCAAGGGCAAATTCCGGGAAGACAAGTGGGATCGACCCAACAATCAAGGCGGCGGCATTAGCCGGGTGTTGGCCAATGGACAGGTATGGGAAAAAGCCGGCATTGGCTTGTCCATGATTCATGGCACCATGCCCCAAGAAAATTTACGGGCCGCCAAAGATCGCGGAATTGCTCGCTCTAGTTATAAAGACGGTGAAAAGGTTCCCTTTTTTGCCGTGGGACTCTCGTGTGTCATGCATCCCCGAAATCCTCATTGCCCCACTATGCATTTCAATTATCGGTATTTTGAAACCGATGATGGAGAACATTGGTGGTTTGGGGGTGGTACCGATATTACGCCGTCCTATGTCGATGAAGACGATATGAAACACTTTCATGGCGTTTACAAGGAAGTGTGTGATCGCCACGATCCCGAATTTTATGCCAAAATGAAAGCCGATGCCGACGACTATTTTTTGATTCCTCATCGTGGAGAACGTCGTGGCCTCGGGGGCATCTTTTACGATGATTTAAATGATCGAGATCCCGAATTATTGTTTGAATTGGCCAAGGATGCGGTCAACCATGTGGTGCCAGCCTATGGACCCATCATTGAAAAACACAAGAACGATGACTTTACAGAAGAACAAAAACAATGGCAACAACTACGTCGGGGTCGCTATGTCGAATTCAATTTGGTCAATGATCGCGGAACTATTTTTGGCTTGAAAACCGGCATCGGTCGTACCGAAAGTATTCTCATGACTCTACCGGAAACCGCCTCTTGGCTCTATGATCACCAACCCGCACCGGGATCCCCCGAAGCGGAGTTCCTGGATGCTACCACAAACCCAAGAGATTGGGTGTAAAGATGTAAATGCATTTGTATATTTTTGAAAACAAGGACAAAGGTGGCCCATCTTGTCGCCGTCCACAGGAACCTGGACAACACACCAAAAAAGCCAGACTCCTGTATTTAATATTGGTCATATCGTTGATTCCAAAGCCGAGATTGTCTTTTTACACCGTACTAAGATAGGACACCAATATCTAGCTATCTCTGTACGGTTCTACTTGTACTACTGAACGATTCTTTCATGCAACTTGCAGCCTTCGCCGACGCTGCAAATAGTCCCCGCACTATAGTAAGCAATCGAACCTATACTCGACCTGGCGAACATGGTCTCCTTTAGCCAGAGGACCGAATCCATGTAGACTGAGGATGTAGGAAGAGATTGGTGACATAAATTCAGCCGTCGTGACGGAAAGCCACCGACAAGGTTGCCTTTTTTCGCGTCATCGTGATCTAATAGAAAAATCGCTGAGCAAGGCAGCAGAACCGGCCAGACATCGCACTACTTAGTGAGGTGACTATCAGAAAAATGCCAAGGAATTGGGCAGGTAACGAACCAGCAGAAAAGCATTCCATGGATTGGGATCGCACCCAGGTTTTCCTTTCCCACATCCATGTCAGCACAGTTTTGGCTCACACCCAACCAACCTCCACAGAGCGGTACAGTAGTAATTGTACCAAGGTAACCAAGCAGTGCATTGCAGCAAAGTACTAGTAAGCCAAAACACCATTACTGATAGCAGGGGATTGGCAGACAGACTACCCTGGACCCACACGCTCTCGAAATTCTTCATTGCTCATGACCCGTGTTGGCGCGCGTAGCAACGGTCAAATCTTTAGCTAATTACCAACCATCACCGTCGACATTGTAAATTAGCTTTATCTAAATATTTCAATTGAATTGGCTATCAGCGGCATTTTGAATTTGTTGTTAAAACTCATCGCCGTATGTAGCGCGCGTTGAACGGTTCTTGGTATCCTCAGATGTCTGACCTCGACGACATCTGCTGCAGATTGATATCCTCATACGAATATTTCATCATCAAATACACCAAAAGGCATGGCGGTATCTGAACAGCCATCCCTATAAATCTATTACTGGCTCATCAGATACAGTAGTAGCGAACAAGACGACTGTCAACAAGTCTGTGACTAGTAGTGGGTTGCTGGACTTTTTACAAACTAGTGATGCCGTCGCTCCTCATCGTTGGATTGTCGGACGCCTGCTTTGGAAATTGATGGATCGATTGGGAGTCCGATCGACAAAAGATTTGTGGCCATGAGCAATTCTTCTTCTTCTTCCACGTGGTTGGCCTTTGCCACTGCGTTTGTCAATACGGCTCTGGTAGACAGCGCGGCTGTTGCTACGGCTACTACTGGGAATAGTGCTGCTATGGAAGAGCCCATTTCCTTTGATGCCGCCATCTTACAGGACAGCAGCCGAAGCAGCTATCATCAATACAGTGGATCATCCAATCATCATAATTATGCTTCCACCAATCCCATTCTTTCCACACTGTTAATGATTCCCTTTGGTGTCTACTTTTCCATGGTCTTTATTATTTTCACGGTGGAATGCTATCATTTCTTGGTGGTTTGGCAACAAGTCTCGGTCGCCGCACAACAACAGCGCCATCGACAACAAGGCACCAATAATAACAGCGAAGACGACGAAACGTATGCCAAAGAAGAGAAACGAATCGTACGAGCATTCATACTAACGCAACTGGAAATCTTTTCCTTGGAGACAACCACTACTACGAAGAGTGCTGGAGAGAAAGACCTGTCGACGTCAGGTACAGCTTTTTCAGAGGAATTGGGAGCCATCCATCAGCATCCTCCATCTTCTTGTCCTATTTGTTACTGTGATATGAAAGACGCCGACCGGGTTGCCTACATACGAACCTGTCACTGTCACCACAAGCATCTCTTTCATTCTCATTGTCTTTTGCAATGGCTTGTGGACGAAAAGAAACCAACTTGCCCATACTGTAGATTCAATTTGCTGGCACCAGCACCACCACCACCCGCCATGGATACAGACAACAACCACAATAGCACTACCAATACGATTCCCTATGCCACAGGAACGGCCGACGATAATAACGCTACTACCACTACTACGGATACCGACACGGATCATCCATGGAATTGGAATTTGGCCGAAAAGCTGGAAATGGCATCCCTCCAACTCGAACACTATGTCTTTCATGCCCTGTGCGGCGTGGCCCAATGGGGGACCAGTATTTTCCGCAGGGATGACGACTCTACGAGTAGTAGCCCCAATATGCCATCATCATCATCATCATCTCACCGGTAGTTACAAGCTTGTGTCGTCGCGTTCAGTAGACACATGACGACGCATGTATTCTACTCCACTGCACTGGAAAGACGAACAAGGAGGAGTCAGGAAGGATTCCGTACAGCACCACATTACGAGTGAAGAAGATGCCGGATCAGTGCTGGGCCAGGTGAGGCAAGGAACTGCATCCTTGAAATGAGTTTTTGTTTTGCACATTGGCCTCTCCACTTATCCGAGTACGACCTGCAGGAGAGGGTCGCGTGGACCGTCATCCTAATTCACCACCACCACTGCTGAAATGCAAATTGCAGTTTTGCACACCGATGGACGTATCGGTATTTTTCATTTAAAAAAATGCATAATAGACACCACCACTACTAAAAGTTGAATTACCAAACTAGACCCACCCTTAAAAGTTGAGCTTCAAAACTAGATCGTGCCCATATGGCTTTGTAGCTAACTAGCCACGACTAATTAGCTCGACAATCTCATCATGTCTGGCAGCCTTGATGCCCCTCTGCTCTTTGTTTGTGATCGCAAGCACTTGTTGGAGCACTTCAAGACAAATGGATTTGGCCTCCCCATGACCTGGACTTTGTGTTTCAAGGAGAGCTGTGTACTAGTAGCAGTGGTCAAGCCATGACTCGACACCCCTGGTAGCCATCAAGCCACAGACCCACAACCCCAATAGACAATGAGTGCCCACACTTGCTTGCGGTTCAGCATCCCAGAAGAGTTCCTTTATCAACAAATGTGAGAGAGCAGCCATGCTGCAAGCCAGAGTCTGGGCAATTGAAAGAATAACCTTGCCGACGGCAGTCCAAGCGAAATGGTTTCAGCGCAGCTCAATTAATCTATCCATACTTTTACAATGAACTAGCTACGTCTGTGTCATGCATCGAAATATATATATATTGTGGGAATTATAGAGGTAGTTATATCATTGTTTTGTACTGTCATAGCCGGGAGCATATGGTTATTTTCCGTTAGTTGTCGTGGTTGCCGCCGACAAGAGTGCTCTATAGTCAAGCAAGAAAAAGAGTTTCGTTCTCCTCTCAGGAGGTGTAAAGACGTTGAAGACCACACGTAGAGCTAAGTGTAAGTTTAGAATGCCGGTGCCGCGGGAAGCGGCTGATTTGCTGGCTTGTAATTCGCCATGACCAAAAAGCATATATCGTTTACATAGGCAATGATTCGCAAATTTTCCTTGCAGAAATTTCCAATGTCTTCCACATGCACAATAATCCGTAGTGTCAGTTTTTTTGTCCTATTCAGCCACTCCACGATTACTGTGCATTGTTCTTTAACTTCCGTGATATAAGCCGCATGCTCTCCACACTGCTTTGCCAATTCTTCAACAGTATCAGATGTTGAATCCAACCGCGGCTCCGACAGAAGGTCGGAAATTATATCTTTCATATCGGCCACCCAGACAAAAAACCGCCAGAGGCGATCTTTTGATTCTTCTGATCTGTATTTCATTCCTTCCAAGAGTGTGTCCATCGTCTCGGCAAGGTCAATGCGTTCGTCAGCTTCATCATCCGTTTCTCCACTGAGGCAAAAATACAATTGGCGCACGAGCTTTGTATACCGGTCTTCGTCACTCAACAATTCCATGAACGAACCGATGCCCGGGTGCCTTTTCAAGATTTTTTCTTCACACCTCCAGCTTTCTGCTTCCACCCGCAATTTGAATTTTTCTGCTTCCACCCGCAATGCCCGAAATGACAAGCAGATCAAAAAGAAGATCGGAAGGAAAAGCTGCATGGCCGAAGAAAAGGGAATGACAAAGGGAATGTCACTGGCAAAGTCAAGAAGAAACAAGAAACAATCAGAAGTTGGAAATGGGGAAAACGCCACACAAGATCACTGCTCTCAGACTTGTTATTATGGCATGATGCCATGAAATGGAAGTGGCATTGCACGAGGAAGGCCATGATTTTGTCGGAGTGTCGTGGAAGCAAAAAATCAATTTTAAAGGCTGACAAAACGGTTCATGTGCTTGCCCACTCCCGCCTCCGTGGTTTTTCCTCTCATTACCGATCTAGTCTAGCTAAGTAGGTGCCAACGTTGCGTTAATAGCTACTTACACTCGCGTTGGAATTTATCCCAGCGTGGAGACATAGACAAACCAGAGGTCCTGACCGTGGACGCACACCGAGAAAAAT
>Ga0163148_10005417_pt1 | contig 12765 bp, 8 predicted proteins | sample OliLakLV19MP7P2_FD_148606 | JGI IMG/M metagenome (GOLD analysis project Ga0163148, IMG submission 148606) | Freshwater microbial mat bacterial communities from Lake Vanda, McMurdo Dry Valleys, Antarctica- Oligotrophic Lake LV.19.MP7.P2 | ecosystem: Environmental > Aquatic > Freshwater > Lake >... | reverse complement strand
ATCCGACGCCCACCGGAAGAATTTGACATACGCATCACTCAATGCGTTTTTATTACTCGCTTTTGAGTCTGCCGCATATGTCTCACGAATACGTTTGTCAATCACATCGTATTTGCGATTTTTGTTATTGTCGTTCTCGTTCACCTGCCCGACGTTATACGGCGGGTTGCCGATGATGACGGTGATCGGCGCGGCTTTTTGGCGCTGCACGCGCTCGCTGTTCTTCTGCGTCATAAAATCCATACGCATCTGCGCGCCTTCGGCAAGATCGAGCGTATCGACGAAACACAAGCCCTCGAACGGCGCATACTGCCCGCTCAATTCGTAATAGGCATGTTCGATATTCAGGCTGGCGACATAATACGGCAGCAGCATAACCTCGTTGGCGAACAGTCGGTTTTGGTACACATCTTTCAACACCGCCGGGTTTTGCTGGGCGATGCGGTGCAGCAAATTGATGACGAAATTGCCCGTCCCAGTCGCTGGATCGATGATGCACACCTGCGGGTCGCTCAGCGCCAAGCCAAAATCGTCGTGCAGCACTTCTTCGACCGCCGCACACATAAAATCGACGATCGGCTGCGGCGTGTACACGATGCCATGCGTATCCGCGACTTTGACGGCGTAGCCCTGAAAAAAGCGCTCATATACAGTGTTGATGAAGGCTTGGCGTTCTCGGAATCCGTGCAAATCACGCGCCGCGCCTTCGATGGCATCATAAAAGAATCCAAGCTGCCCCAAAAATTCGGTGCGGCTAAAACTCTTACTGGTCAGCGCGGCGATCACGGTTTCGACTTCGGCGGCAATCGCGTTGCGCGTGCTAAAATCAGGGTTATTAAAGACCGTCCGCATCAAGCGCTCGGTCAGCAAATGCTGGATCAACATTTCGTCTACCGCGTCGCGGCTGATATTCGGGTTCAGCGCGCTTTGACATAACGCGAAGAACGTCGCGAACGCGGCTTGAAACGCCTTGTTGGTCTTGTGCGCGTCCTGGATCAACGACAGCAGCCCTTGCGCGATTTTCGGCGTGCGCTCTTTGAACATGCTGACGGCTTGCTCGAAGCCTTCGACATTCGGTTCGGTATACGTTAAAAAGCGCGTGAACAGCGCCGCGATTTGATCGGGATTAGCCAACGGATAGACCCCAACCCGTTCGCCACCTTGATACAGGATGGCGGTGCGCGTGTCTTCAAAGATGATGTTGGTTTTAGGGTAGCCGCGTGCGAATTTCTTCTCGATTTCAGCTTCAAGATCGTCGCGTGTGTCTTTCGCTTCCCAATACCCACGCGGCAGCGTGTTCGCGTCGCGCATGGTCGCATCGGGGACGGCGCGATGCGCCAAGCCATCGACTCGTTGTTCGGTCACGAGCGTCCAGTGCTGCATCCCGCCAAAACGCTCCAACATCGCCTTGAAAGCTTCGCGCGTCGCCGTTTCGTGGCTGACATTTTGCTGCGCCAGTTCCGCCGTCTTTTTGTAATACGCGACGATTGCCGGATGTTTGACTGGAATGCGGACGCTCGCTGCCATCATAAGGTTGATTCCGTGTGTAAATAATAAACTAAGTATAACAGATCGTGACCGTTATTTCGCTGTGATCCGCGTTTACGTTACAATCCGCGCAATGAACTTTGTAAGGACTCGACATTCGTATGAAACGACTCGCCTTTTTTGCGTTATTAGTCTTGTCGGTCGCGCTCGTCGCGCGCGCACAAGAGACGACTCCGCCGCCCGACCCTGATCGTTACACCGACTTGCGCGAGATCACCAACGCGCGCGGCTTTCCACAGCTTGGCTACCCGTCCGCGCCGATCAGCGTGATCATTTACGGCGCGTTCGACGATGTGCAGTCAGGCGTGTTTTACGGCGCTGGTTTTCCAGCGCTGCTGGAGCGCGCACGCACAGGCGAGATTGTGCTCGTGTATGTGCCGATGGCGGGGCGCGGCACGATTCCCACCGGGCGCGGCGCGGCGCGTGCGGCGATCTGCGCGGGTGAACAGGACGCGTTCTGGGAATTTCATGATCTGTTGTTCACATGGCAAAGCACATTTGGTGCTGACGCTTTCTCTGGCGCACGCTTGATCGACGGCGCAAACAACCTGCCGATCAGCGATCTGTTGTTCACATGGCAAAGCACATTTGGTGCTGACGCTTTCTCTGGCGCACGCTTGATCGACGGTGCAAACAACCTGCCGATCAGCCGCCCGCTGTGGGACGCGTGTATGCTGAGCGACCGCCCCGACGCTGTGTTGCTGGAAGGTGAAGCGACCGCTGCCAGCGAGCCATTGTTCGCCATCACGCCGTATATCACCATCAACGGGGTGCCGACACTCCCCGACGCGGACAGCCTCACCGCCTCGATTGAGTTCGAGGTTACACGCAACGTCGCTACTTTTGAAGCCGCGCTCGATACGAGCGCCGAGCCAGCGCTCGACGGTACGCCTGACCCCGAAGCCACCGAGCCGGTCGTGATCACGCTCGAACCGCTCATGGGCGCGAGCATCACGCCGCCCTTGATCATCGGCTTGCCGCAAGGATGGGCGTATGGTTACGATGTGCTGGTGCTGCAAGATGTGGATGCGATCCGCAACATTCCGATCGCGGTCTATATGGGTCCCGTCACGGGTGGCACTGGCACGATTATTCTGGTGTGGGGATTCCCGAATTTGATCCCATCGCTGACCGAAAACGGCATCGCGGAGCCGAATTTATGGGCAGACGGCTTACGCTTGCTGCGGCTTGCGGTCATCGAACAAGGCTGCAATATCGGCACCGATCTGCGCCGCGATTACAGCATTGGCGGGTTGGCATCGGTGGGCACGTCATTCGCCGCCGTCGGCTGCCCCGAACTGGCAGATACGCGCGGATGGTTTGCGGGTTTGCAGCAGTTCGCGCGCGGATGGTTTGCGGGTTTGCAGCAGTTCGGGTTAAATTTCGTGTTTTATACGTACGTGGAGCCCATTTCCGCGATGGACGCGAGCGCGCCGGACGAATTGCAGCGCATTCTGGATACCGTGCGCTTTGTCGTGCCGCCAACCGCGACGCCGACGCTCCTGACGCCGACGCCCGCCCCATAAAATTGACAGCTTGCGACGGGCGATTTAATGGATCGCCCCACGATCAATACGAACATAAAGGAAACCGACCATGACAACGATTCGCTTGATGAACGACGACGATCTCGATTTTGTCACCGATTTGTGGGATCAGCATGTGACCGAAGTCGGCGGCGGTGCGTTTGACGAAAATACACGGATGCGAATTTTCGGCAGCTTATGTCGGTGTCTGCCTGCGGCTGCTTCCATATGTTACGTCGCAAAGCAGGAGGATAAGCTGGTCGGGTTCATCGTCGGCGCCGTCAGCACCAGTGAAATCTGGGAAGGCTCGGCAGGCGAAATCGAAGAATTGTATGTGATCCCAGACGCGCGGCGGCAGAAAGTTGCCACGTCGTTGGTCAACGCGGTGACGGGGTGGCTGATGACCAAAGGCGCGGGCATGATGCGCGTGCAAAGCGCCCATAATTCATCAGAAGCACACGCATTCTGGGCGGCGCTCGGTTGGGAAGGCGATTTGACGACGTATTCACGCTATCAACTGTGATACAAAAACAATGGTGACTGGGTACCCGGGCATCCGCCTGGATACCCAGCAGAGCATTTTTAATCGTTTATCATCGGCGGTTACAGGTCAAACACCCAACACGAATGGCTACAGACATGCTTTACCACTTATGCTTGATCTCGAACGGCATGATCAATTGCGCGCGCCCATTCAATACCCCGCGCGCGTTATCGAGCAGCCGCTTGACACCCGCCGCCGGATCAATAATTTTTGCCGCCATCGGTGGTAATCCGCTCAATTTGCGCGACGAATACAGCACCGACGGCGTGCGTTCCGGCAAATCTCCCAGCACACGCGCCTCGCGCCTTAAGAATCGCGGCACGCACGTCGCCCAGTTCATCGACCAGCCCATTGGCTAACCCTTGTTCACCCGTCCACACGCGCCCACCGCCGATCGCGTCGATGGCTTCGGGCGTAGTGTGGCGCGCCGCCGCTACCATTTCGATGAACTGGCGATAGCTGTATTCAATGGCGGTGCGGACTTTAGCGCGTTGATCGTCGGTGAACGGCGCGGACGAGCTGTATAAATCGGCATTCGCGCCGCGCAGAAACGAAAACGATTTGAACAGCAGTTTTTCTTCCAAGCCGCCCGTGACCGGTTTCGCCGTCACCACACCAATCGACCCCGTTATCGTTCCCGGCTGCGCGACGATCCATTGCGCCGGACACGCGACCATATACCCGCCGCTCGCCGCGACGCCATTCATATAAGCGACGACAGGGTGCATTTTGGCGAGTTCTTGCAGCGCGCTGGTCATGGCTTCGGCGGCGATCGCCGCACCGCCGCCGCTGTCGATATACAAGACCACCGCGCCAACGCGTTCGTCTTTCATCAAGCCGCGCACCTGCTGGACAACCGTGATATCGCCCGCCCGTTCGCCACCGATGATCGGCAGCGGAATCGGCAGATCGATCGGCGGCGCGCCGCTTTCACCGGGCATCATCAAGCCTGTAATCGGCAAAATAGCGATGTATTTATCGGTATCGTAGCGGCGCGGCTTCCGCACGAGTTTTTTCTCGATATCTTCCCACTCGATCAGGTCTTCCGTGCCGAGCCGTTCCGGTAAGCCTTCTTCGTAGACCAAGCCATCGATATAGCCAGCATCCACCGCTTCTTGATCGATATAGGGCGCGCCGTCGATCATCGCGCGCACTTTCGACTCTTCCCACCCGCGTGACGCCGCAATATCGCGCACGATCATCGTGTAACGCGAATCGAGCAGCCATTCCTGCTGCGCGCGCGCTTCGGGCGAGATACTGTCGCGCGAGAGTTGATCGTACACGCCTTTGTAGGGGGTAATGGCGATCACATCGAGCGCGACACCGACCGCCGCGAGTGCGTCTTTCAAAAAGACCGCTTGCTGATATAAACCGAGCGTCGAAACATCACCGCCCGGCTGCATCAGAATTTCATCGCACACACTGGCGATCAGATACGTGCCCAGATCGTAACTTTGCGCATAGGCGATCACGCGCTTACCCGCCGCGCGCAATCGTTCGATGATCGTGCGCAGCGTTTGCGCATCTGCCAGCGATAATTCGGGGTCGCGCAGCATCAAAATCACGCCTTTGGGGCGCGGGTCATCGGCGATCTGGCGGAAGTAACGGTCGATTTCCCACAGTGTGATCGGTGGCTCGCCCAAAATCCGTTTTTCCAGCCATGAGCGCGCTTCGGGCAGCGCCGGAATCGCACCTTCGATAGGAAACAGAATATAATCCATTTCTTTGTAGCGCAGTCGCCGCCAGTTGCGAACGCCTGCCCACGCGCGCGCCATCATGCGGAGTGGGTTAAGATCACGACGTTTCATGATAGTTCCCTTATTTGAACCGTTTTTAATACCTGCAAATAATTATCAGACCGCAGCACATACACAGTTTCCATTATTGTGGTACGCTCACCTCGTGCGTTCATTATTGATGTACGATTCTACATGAGTCGCGGTTATGATACATAGTGACTCGATTATTCTTACTGTCTCCATTACATCGCTTTATGGCTGAGGTCTAGGAAAATAACGTGGAACCTCAAGCACTGCCCAAGCTACCCTTATCAGTGCGACTGCGGCGGCTGCTCAATCAGCCTTCCGATGCAGTAACAACGCCGACTGAACGCCGCCGCGCTGCGACGCTCGCATCACTGCTGCTGACGTTCATCTCAATCGCCCTCTTGAATTTACTCGTCGCCATAATCGTAGATGACAATGTCATGCTGATGCTGTACGACATCGCCATTATCACGATCGCCTATTGCCTGAGTCGCACCCGTTATTATACCGTAGGTGGCGTGCTGGCATTGGTCGGGTTGTGGCTGTCGGCACTAGGTCTCATTTTTCAGACTCCGCAATTTGGCGCGCGCGATATGCTGCTGTTCATCGAAGCTATCGTTTCGGTCATGTTTATCGCAATCTTGCTGTATTCGCAGCGTCGCGTGTTGATTCTGATTGGTTTGACATTTGTCGGGATCAGCGCCGCCGTGTTGATGCGGCCCAATGGGGAAGCGTTAGAAATGCTGCTTCTTGCGATCAGCTTTTTTGCCATGCTGTTCGGCTTGGTCCTCGTCGTCGCGTTAATCCGCCGTGAAGATGTCTACGAACGTGACCGTGTTGAACTCTCGCTGCGCGAACGCGAAGAACGCTACCGATTGATCACCGAAGTTATGTCCGATTATGCATACTCGGTCCTGCCAAGCTTAAAAGATCGCTGGGAAATCGAATGGGTCGAAGGCGCGTGGACGACGATCACGGGTATTCCGATTGAACGAGCCAAGCAGACGGATTGGCGCACGTTTTTGCTGCCAGAAGACATCCCAATCTTGGAAAAGCGGACGGAGGAGTTAATCGCCAACAAACCCGCAGTGGTTGAATATCGTATTCGCCGCGCCGATGGTCAAATTCGATGGATACGTGACTACGGTTATCCCGTCTGGGATGAAGTTCAAAAGCGTGTCATCCGTATTTACGGCGCGGGACAAGATATTACCACGCGTAAAAATGCCGAACTCGAAGCCCAGGAGCATGCACGTCTGGCGGGTTCGCTGCGTGATACGGCGGCGATTTTATCCAGCACGCTCGACCAGGACGAAGTCCTGAACCGCATTCTGGATGAGATCTATCGCGTTATCCCGTCCGATTCTGCCGACATCATGCTGATCGATAACGGCATCACACGACTGGTGCGCGTACGCGGCGGTGAAAAGTATGGCGTTTCGACCGAAACGCTGACCGATTTCACGATAGCGCCTGACGACCTGCCCAATCTGAAAAAGATGTACGAAACGGGCAGCGCAGTCATCATCCCCGATACCTCGGACTCGATGTTGTGGGTCGATCTGCCGTTCACGGGCTGGGTGCGCACCTACTTAGGCGTGCCCATCGTCCTGGATGGCATCACGATGGGGTTCATTAATTTGATGAGCGCGCGGGTCGGTCAGTTCACACATAACCACGCGATTCAGCTTCGCGCCTTTGCCGACCAAGCCGCTGTCGCCATTCGTAATGCCGTGCTGTTCGACGAAGTCCAACGGTATGCCGATGCGCTCAGCATTATCGTGACGGAACGCAACAACGAACTCTCGTTCGAGCGCGAACGGTTGCGCGTGATTTTGGAAGCGACCGCCGAAGGCGTAATTTACACCGAAAATTCGATCTTCTTGTACGTCAATCCAGCGTTTGCGCAGCTCACTGGTTACACGCCAACTGAGCTGATTGGTCAACCCGTCACGATTTTGGCATCTCCAGAATCGTCGCAAAGCGAGATGACCGAATTTCTCGGCGACATGGCCGCACAATTGGAAAATGGCACATGGCGCGGCGCGATGCGCATGACGCGCAAAGATGGCTCGACATTCATCTGCGGGATGACGATCTCGCCTATCGCCCGCGACGAAGTGGCGACGCGCGCCGTCACCATCGCCCGTGATATTACGCGCGAGAAAATTCTTCAGCAGCAGCAGTCGCAGTTCGTCGCTCATGCGTCGCATGAACTACGGACGCCGATCACCAATTTCAAGACGCGCCTGCATTTATTGCGCCGCGACCCGGCCAATCTGGAAAATCATCTCGCTGTTATGGACGAAGTGACCGAACGTATGCGCCGACTCGTCAACGATTTGCTCGATCTGACGCGCTTCGAACGCGGCATTATCCCGCTCAACCTGCGCGAACAGCCGTTGCAAGCGCTATTAGAAATCGTCGTCCGTGATCAGATCAGCGAGGCGGATCAGAAATCGCTGACGCTGCGCCTGACCATGCCCAGTATCCCACTCATCGCGCGTGTGGATGACGAACGCATTATTCAGGTCATCACCAATATCGTGACAAACGCGATTAACTATACGCCGATCAAAGGTGATATTCATATCAGCCTGCACGCGCAGCCCGACGCTGGCAGCGCGATGATTACGGTAGAGGATACGGGTGTCGGCATTTCGCCAGCACATTTACCGTTGATTTTTCAGCCGTTTTACCGCGTTGCCAGCAGCGTCGAAGGCACGGGCTTGGGCTTGAGCATCGCCCGCGAAATCATCGAACAGCACGGCGGGACGATCAACGTAAACAGTCAGGTCGATATTGGCAGCCGCTTCGAGATCACGCTGAATCTGGTTGACGGTGCGTCGGTGGATACCGCCCACGCACAGCTTACAGAGAATAACCATTCGATAACGACTCGCTGATGACACCGACGCCCATCACCGACCGCCCAAACGCGCTTGATAATACGCTCGTTCATCGACTGCTGGTCTTGAGCGAACGTATCGCTGGGCTGTCCGACGCCTATCTGATCGGCTCGCTCGTGATCGATGCGTTCACCGTCGGCGTGGTCTGGGCAAGCCTGTACGGTCTCATGGCTGGCGCTGCCGCCGCGCTCGCGATTGGGACGTTCGCGGGCGTGTGCGCCGTCTTTTTGTATCAGTTGCCGCGCGCCGGTCGCAGTTGGGGGTCGCCTAAACCGCCGTTGATCGCGCTCACGGCGGTGGCGGCGGTGCTGGTATCGGTGATCGGCGTGTTCGGGCTGCCGTTCGTCATTGTGCCTATCATGCTGATTCTTATCGCGGGCATCGCCTGTTATGCGACGTGGATCGAACCGTTCCGCGTTGGCGTCACCCGACAACGCCTGAAAACCGCCGACGGACGCGCGACTTTTACACTGCTGCATATGGGCGACCTGCATCTGGAGCATATCAGCCCACGCGAACACAAGCTTAATGCGCTGATAAAGCAACTGGCACCCGATGTCATCGTCTTTTCGGGGGATTTTGTCAACATCAGTTACACGTATGATCGAACGACAGAAAGTGAAATACGCACGGTGATCGGCGCGTGGCAGTCACCGCTTGGAGTGTGGTGTGTGCCAGGAACGCCCGCTGTCGAACCGCTCGATCGTGTGATCGCTTTCACAACTGCCTTGCCAGGTGTTACGCTGCTCACCAATACATGGCACACTATCCAAACGAATGCGGGCGTGCTGCATATACTGGGGTTGATCACAACGCACGATCTGAAACTTGATCGTGAAGCGCTGCGTATTGCACTTGAGGACGCACCGACGAGCGAAGGCGTGCGGCTTATGCTCACCCATTCGCCCGATCTCGCGCCCGAAGCCGCACAAGCAGGTTTCGATCTGTATGTGTGTGGGCATACACATGGATCTCGCGCCCGAAGCCGCACAAGCAGGTTTCGATCTGTATGTGTGTGGGCATACACATGGCGGACAACTTCGATTACCCTTGTTAGGGGCATTGTTCACTGCCAGTCATTACGGGCGTCAGTTCTCGATGGGGCGCTATCGCATCGGACACATGACCCTGTACGTGACGCGTGGACTGGGCATGGAAGGCTTCGGGGCGCCGCGCGCGCGTTTTTTGTGTCCGCCCGAACTGGTGTTTTGGGAGATTACGTTCTAGCCCGATGTCGCCCATCGTCATCAGCGCGCATTCGAGACGGGATTAGCGATTAGGAACCAATGATTATTCTCTTGCTCACCGTCCTGTACGTGACCGCAGCTTTCACGCTGACGATCTACGCATCATCGCAGTTGATCCTGTTGATCTTGTACTGGCGGCATCGACGCGCACCCGCACTCGCACCCCCGACAACGGTTTTTCCGTGCGTGGTCGTACAGCTTCCAGTCTATAATGAACCGCACGTCATCGCCCGTTTGATCGACGCCGCCGCGCGGCTTGATTACCCCGCCGACCGCCTGACCATTCAAATCCTGGACGACTCCAATGATGCCACCACTCAGATCGCATCTGGCAAAGTCAGCGAATGGTCGGCGCGCGGTGTGCATATCGAGCATATCCGACGTGACAACCGCGTCGGGTACAAAGCGGGCGCGCTCGCTTATGGTTTAACGCTGACAGATGCCGATTTCGCCGCCGTATTCGACGCCGACTTCACCCCGCAGTCCGATTTTCTGCGCGCCATGATTCCAACCCTGCTCGAAGATGAGACGGTCGCCTGTGTGCAAGCCCGTTGGGGTCATATGAACCCGTTCGAGAACGCGCTCACGCTCATGCAAACGATCGCGCTTGACGGACATTTCGTCGTCGAGCAAATCGCGCGCGCGCAAGCGGGTTTGTTCGCCAACTTCAACGGCTCTGGCGGCATCTGGCGTATCGCGGCGGTGACAGCGGCGGGCGGGTGGCGCGATGTGACACTGACAGAGGACTTAGATTTAAGTTACCGCGTGCAGTTAAACGGCGGGCGCATCGCGTATCGCCCGGATGTCATCGTCGCGGCAGAACTCCCCGCGACGATGCCCGCGTATAAACAGCAGCAGGCTCGTTGGGCGCGCGGCGGCACGCAGGTGATGCGGTTACTGCTGCCGACCGTACTGCGCGCGCGTGTTTCCCCGCTCCGAAAATTTATGGCGGCGATGCACCCGAAAATTTATGGCGGCGATGCACCTGTGTCAATATCTGGTACATCCGATCATGATTTTGCTCGTGCTGCTCACACCGCCGCTGCTGCTGACAGGGGCGCTGCAAGATTTGCAATTGAGCGCGCTCGGCGTGTTCGGCATTGTGCCACCGATTTTATTCGTCCTCAGTCAGCGCGCGCTGTATCGCGATTGGGCGCACCGTTTGCTTGGGCTGCCCGTGCTGGTCGCGCTCGGCATGGGGTTATCATGGAGCAATACGCGCGCCGTACTGCACGGCTTGATCAGCGCGCGCGGTGAATTTCGGCGCACGCCCAAAACTGCTGGTGCTGCCACCTCGCCAGATCAACCACGCTTTAATACCGATTGGTTGGGCGAAGCACTTTTGGCGGTGTACGCATTGGGCGGTGTGATCATCGCTGCGCGTGTTGCGCCGCCATACGCGGGCTATATGGCGCTGTACGCCATCGCGTACGGGTTATTCGCGTTGGTCAGCGCCCGTGAGTCGTGGGTCGCAGGGCAAGCACATATCAGCCATCGCTGGCGCTTCGCGTCGGTGCTGCTGCTGCTGGTCATTTTATCGGCGCTGGCGTTGGGGCGCGTTACGCTGTTGGCGCAAGCGCCGATCCTTAACTGCCCGAATGTTTTGGAGACGCGCGTCATCGTCCGCGAACGGGCGCGCGTAACGCCGCTCGGCGACGATGATCCGCTCAATATCCGTGATGCACCTGGGACGGACAGCGATATACTCGGTCGCATTCCAATTGGCGGGGTGTTTTTCGTACTGGCAGGACCCGAATGTACACAGCGCTATACGTGGTATCAGATCGATTATGATGGCGTGATCGGGTGGGTGGCAGAAGGCGACGTGAGCGTGTACTTTACCGAGCCGTACCCGCCAGCGCCTTAGTATTTGCTAAATTCTGACGGAGATATGCGCATGTTCAAACGTCTATTCAATGTGGCAAAAGTCGAAGCCCCATCCCCGAAAGAGAAGCAAATGACGCAAAATACAAATCTCGAAACCGTGACGCTCGCGGGCGGTTGTTTCTGGTGTTTAGAAGCGGTATACGATCAATTGAAGGGCGTTGAAGATGTGATCAGCGGTTACGCGGGTGGGCATGTCGTCAACCCGACGTATGAAGCGGTATGCAGCGCCACGACCGGACACGCCGAAGTGGTCAAACTCAAGTATGATCCGTCGTTGGTCAGCTTTAGTGATTTACTCGATGTGTTTTTTACCATCCATGACCCGACGACGCTCAACCGTCAGGGTAACGACGTAGGACCGCAGTATCGAAGCGCGGTGTTTTATCACACGCCTGAACAGCAGGCGACAGCGCAGGCGAAAATTGAGGAATATAACACGGCGGGCATCTGGAACAAGCCCATCGTCACTGAAGTGACAGCGCTCAACAACTACTACGACGCCGAAGATTATCATCAGGAATATTTCGAGAAGCACCCGAATCAAGGTTACTGCATGATGGTTGTCGCGCCGAAAGTCGCCAAGTTCCGTAAGAAGTTTTTCGAGCAGTTGAAGAAGTAAACGGTCAACTGCATCGCCAATCCCTTCTGCTATGGAGAGGGGAAAAGGCTGCTCATTCTAAACGAAGACGCTGTACGGGCGGAACGAAGACCCTCACTTTGAAGTGCATGGGTCGAGACCCGCCCTTGAGGTTGACGACATTGACTTGTAGGGGGCAGGGCAATCGCTTCAAAACTGATGGACAACCGATTTAAAGTTGGCGTAATAGAACAGGCGGAGCACACTGCTCCAGCCAATTGAACGTAAACAAACGGATCGTAGCTGCCGCTCCACAGCACAGCATTCGACACAGCATTCGAGCTATCGATCACCCCGCGCACGCTGCCCAGTCCGTCTTGCAGCAGCCATTCGCAGTTGTTCGTCGTGTCTTTCTGAGCATGGATGCCGCGCGGGGCGTGGATATACCGATCCGTTTTCGCGCCGCTCGTCGCTGACAGAACAACCGCTAATCCGGGTTGCAGGTCGAGTAGATACTGGGTCACGGTTGAGCCGACGGTCTGCTTGAAGCGGTTGCTCATCCCGTCGTAGGCGTAGCTTGTGCTGCCTGCCGACAGCATCCGGTTGGCGCGATCCCATGAATATTTCCAGGAAGTCACCGCCAAAATGCTGACGCTGCTGCATCCCAAAACCGGTCAGGCGCGTGTCCGAGGCGTGACCAATACCCGCAACGAAACACTGCACGGCTGGCTGAAGACTGAACTGGCGGCGATCTTGGATAC
>Ga0163148_10005415_pt1 | contig 12770 bp, 14 predicted proteins | sample OliLakLV19MP7P2_FD_148606 | JGI IMG/M metagenome (GOLD analysis project Ga0163148, IMG submission 148606) | Freshwater microbial mat bacterial communities from Lake Vanda, McMurdo Dry Valleys, Antarctica- Oligotrophic Lake LV.19.MP7.P2 | ecosystem: Environmental > Aquatic > Freshwater > Lake >... | reverse complement strand
AGATTGAAAATATGATCTTCCTCCATTTTTGGTACGATAAGTGTATGTCCGAGCGTATATGGATTGATATCCAGAAAAGCAAAGGTGTACTCATCTTCATAGATCTTATAACAAGGTATCTCACCTGCGATGATGCGAGAGAAGATGGTGGGCATGGAATGAAGAAAAAATAAAATCAGATATATGTATTGAGAAGTGATTTACTCTATTTTTTCTCGTAGCGCCATAAAGATGTTTTTATGGCTCTGGAAAATATTTTCATGTTTTATTTCTACGACAAGCTTTGTGTTGTCGAATGAAATATAGTGAATTATACCATCAAAACAAATAGTATCGGTGAGAAAAGTATTTTCTTGACTGAGGAATTTTACCGCGTGATTTGGATTTTTTATATAGCTTGCGTACTGTCTTCACATATCGTTATCTACTACAAGTTCTTTGATGCTTCATTGTACATGAGAAAATATGTTTGCGGCTTGTTCTGGTGTTCGTCATAGATGCTTACAAGCTACAGTGACGTCAAAGTAGGCAAATCAATTATTGGCTTGCACGTACTTTTCATATGTTGCCTGTATAGATTCTATTCACTGGTAGTATTTTACTTTTGGTATTGCTTCCGAGGTATGTGATAAAGAGAGAAGGGTATCTTTGATGTCTTCTATTTGCGTAACAAGTCATCATAAGCGATTCTGTTCTTGTTTTAGGAGTGATATGATGATGTCAGGATGTTGCGCTCCATACAATGTTCCAGAGTTATTTTTCGTTTCTATAAGTACTTGCTTTTTGAGTAAGTGTGTTGTGTAATTATATACTGTCGTTCTCGGGATAGCGACATATTTTGCAATAGTACTTGCAGGGATTGATCAATACTCTAGACAGACTAAGTAGATGTGTGATTCTACTTCACTAAGTCATAAAGCAGTTAAGGTAGAGAGAAGTATGTTATTATGTTTCATTGAGTAAGTTTTAATAAATACTAAGCAAATATACATACATACGTACGTAATGCAACTCTGTTGCCTAAATACGTCGACAGCAAGAAAATATATGCATTGAAATATATCTATAAAACAATATATGTCAACTACATCGTTTTACTTCTTCTCACAAGTAATGGAGTATCAAGATCTTACACAACACGAATTACAGTGATTGAAGCATAGATATAACTTGAGTGATGGACACTGTCATCAAGGGCAATCTGATTATCAAAAAAAAATTATTCAAAAACTTCCTCAACTCTGGTATGAGGCTGAATCGTTAAAGCAACACCAATTGGATGAGTTGTTTCTTGACACTTTTTTTACTCATCAAAACCAGCGTGCCGCGCTAGAGACTCCATCGATGCTTACCTACGCTTCGTCGATATCAATTGTGATTACGGCAAACTATATGATGCAAAAATGATATAGTGTAACATTGATGACTCCTTGTTTTGATAATTTAGCTGATATCTTTAAGTGATTCAATATTTCTTTACATGCAATACAAGAAGAAAGATTTCATGAAACAGAACATATTTACAACAATCTAGTTGACTGAGTAACTACAGATGCGTTGTTTGTAGTCGATGTAAACAACCCAACATGATTTTCTTTAATAAAACTGTGAAAAAAAGCTCGAGAAGAAATTATTCGCTATTGTTTAGATTATAATAAGTTGCTTATTATTGATTTCTGTTTTGCTCCATTGCTTAATTTCGATCCTGGTTGTGAAGTGTTTGAGATTTATAAGTTATTGATTGAGTCATGAGTACAGTATATTGCTTATGAAGATACAGGTAAAGTACGACCTATTCAGGATGCGAAAGTTTCTATACTAAAGGCAAATATGGATATATATCCAGAGCTTTACAATATAAAGACTTCATACATATTGAATGTTTCACCATTTATTCTTCGTTTTATTATTGAATATTTACGTGTTTCAGAGCAGACGAATTATACTGATAATAAACATATGTTAGAATTGAATATGACCGCGGTAAAGAAATATTTACGTAATACGATTCTTGAATATATACCTCCACAAACATTTATTACTGGAGCGTGGTGTAAAATTAAAACTGATAAGGTAAATGCTACTACATTACAAAAGTATTTAGCAGACCGGTGAGTATATACTTTACCGTGAACGTATTTTTTCTGGAACGATCATAATTTAGGAGAATGATATATTCGTATCGCGCTATCTAGAGATCCAGAAATGTTGGAACAATCCATGATTCATGTACAAAAAGGTTTACAAAAATTTGAAAAAGAACTTTTATCTTCTTAAATATATTTCATGAATACTAAAAAACAGTTATTTGTGCCAATTATCACTCCAATGCTTGGAGGAAAATTTGATGCATTAGGGTATAAAAACCTTGTGAAATATCTAGATCCATTTGTTGACTGATATGTTCCGTGTCTCTCTTCAGGAGAGTGAAGTAAGATGAGCATAGAGCTTCGAAAAGAAGTGCTTTCAGCAACATTACAGTATACTAAAAAAACCTGTGTTTGTTGGAATTAAAAGAAAAACAAAACAAGAAGTAATAGAAATGCTCGAACGAGCGCTCACATAGTGAGCGCATGGAGTAGTGACTCCAGTATTGTGTGATTGAGAGCCAGAGATTGAGCCATACCTCGCAGAACTTTCTGAGAAGTCTTCTCTCCCGATTATTATTTATAATACGGAGACTATAAAAATTACAGACGTTACTGTGTTGAAAACACTAGAATCAAGTTGAAAGATTATAGGGATCAAAGATTCAAGCGGAAATAAAGATTTTTTTAGAAGTATGATAGTAGAAAAAGAAAAATGAGCATTGAAGATGGATATTTTTCAATGAATGGAAAACGAATTACATACATCATTGGATGCAGATTGATTTTTGATTTCCTTGGTAAATGGAGAACCAGAATTATGTAGAAATTATTTACAGACATGAGACATGGCTCTCTTAGAAGAAATAAAAAATAAGTGGTCAAAATATAATTTATGATGAAACTGGTATATTACACTGAAAGCTATCTTGATGATGCGTGGATTGATTTCATCAGCAGAGGAAGTAGATGCATTGTGATTTTAATTTTGTAAATATTGCATGATGAAAGAAATGTATGATGCTTCTATACATGGAGGGCAATTTAGTCTTAATGAAGATACACGTGTTAGATGTAAGAATGCACAAGTGCGTATTTCTTCAAAACAACAGCAAACAACATGAAGTTTACCTGCTATTATTTGAGTATGTACTTTTTGAGAAAATACAGAATCTGACAATGTTATTTGGGAAACGTTAACAAGAAAGGAACAGGACGTTTTTTATCCTTGGATGGATGTTTATCACACGATCAAACATATTGAAAAGATTCGTGATGCAAATATAATTGCATCATTTGATGTGTATACGCTACAGAAAGATCTTGGATGTACATTTTCTAGTGCTTTAATTTTTGCATGAGCTGTACTGACGAATACGAATACGATTTATACCTTATATGACGATCTCCTAATACCTACCATAGTCGATTATATGAAAAACAATTATGATATAGTAGTTGCTATGCCTTTTATCTGAGAAGAATTGAGTTATATCGGATGAGAAAAACAACCTGAAGATTGAAAGGTATTTGACTTAGAATCTTTGTACATAGATGCAATGAATTTATACCGTGAAAGAAATATAAATCTGTTACAAAATCTTTTTGACCTTCAAGAGAAAGAAAAAAGGTTATAATCTATCTCACAAACGTTTTCAGATAGCCGTAAATCTCGCTTTTATTGTTTCTCGTAGGTACATCAGTCATGACTCGCTCAAATGCTTTCTGAAGAATATCTCCGAGTTGTGGTCATGGTTGGATCGAGAACTCTGTCATGACGTCATTACCATTGATGGCAAGTTGTTTCATCGTAAATTGGCCTTCTGACTCGTAGAGATCGGTAACCATTGTTTTTAGTAGTTCGAGTTCGCTAATAGCAGCTTTTTGGAGTGGATTAAACTGTCCAAGTCTGTCTGCAATCGCTATACTCAATAAGTTGATCGTTGCTTCATATCCTCATTCGCTAAGCAATTCTCTGAGTTTTTTGGTCCACGTTTCTGTCTTACTGTCGAGAATCTCACCTGGTCTATGATGCTGTTTGATATACCAGTAGATCTGATCGATTTCTTTCCCTGAAAAAGCAAGTTTTCCAAAATCTTCTTTTGCACGTCTGACGCTAATTTCTGGATGGGCAACATATCAGGTTCTATCAGGATTTTCAGGATTCACTGAAATGGCAGCATTCATAAATGCATACTGTTCAGGTTTTCCTACGTCGTGGTAGAGCATAGCAAACTTGACGAGCGGATCGTTACAGAGTTGTTGACAGTGTCGCAACGTGAGTAGCGTATGATCAAAGGTATCAAAAGGATGGTATCTGACGGGCTGTCGATTACCTATCGTGGTTGCAAGTGCAGGAAAAAGAATTTCTATAAGCTGAAGTTCACGAAGCAAAGCAATATATCAGAACGGATTTGTTCACGAAAATACTTTTATGAGTTCCATGTGACAACGTTCTGCAGAGAGTTCAGCTACCAGTGGTGCAGTTGTTTCCATAGCTTGTCGCGTCTTTTTTTCTATATCAAAACCACTGTTTTGTTTGTCTGCATCAGGTATTTTTTGATTGAGCATGTTGACAAACCTTATTCATCTTAGTATCCTGAGTGCATCTTCGGTAAATCTATCGGTTGGTATGCCTACGGCACGTATTTTACGGTTGACGAGATCGTTGAGGCCATGATGTGGATCGATAAGTACGGTAGTAGGGAAGCAAAAAATTGCGTCCTCATATCCGTCCGTGTTGTAAGTATAATGAGGTAATTCAGGAATGATATTTGTGGTAAGGTATTGTTGGATTAATACGTGATCTTGCAAAATAACCGTTTGTGAATCACTCAAAACGCATCATCCATGCTGTTTGAGAATTTTTATAAGATGTTGATTGTCTTTTAGCGATTCTGCTTTTTTGAGGTTTTTTCATATACTCTCTCAGTTTTTAGTAGGTATTTGTTTCCGATACAGAGCATTGATGGTGAAATCTCTTCTCTTGCTATCAGCAAGTAAATCGTGCGACCAGACGATCTGATCGGGATGACGGTTGTCTGCATAGCCTGTTTCTTCACGAAAAGGAGTGATCTCATAACATACTTCTGGATCTATTTTATGTACTAAGGTCATCGTGCCAAATTTCTCTGTACGAAAACGCCCTCGATTTGTTTCAGGAATTTGCATCTGCTCTCGTCGATGGTCGGGGATTCCTGATCAAGTAAGATCCACATCGGTCACTTCTTTACTGATACCAAGCAAGAGATCTCTGATCGCGCCGCCAACGACAAAAACATCTTGACCAGGAAGAATATCCTGCAAGAGAGCTATGTGTGTTTGGAGATGTGCAAGACGTCAGAAGTGGAGCATAGGAAGAAATGTAAACAATTAAGGAAAAATATATTATATTACATAGAGCGTTTTTATCTATTTCGTGACTAAAATCGAGAGCAGAATTTCCTCTCTTGTAAACATTTGACAAATATGTATAAAATAGTATTTAATGTATATGTTCTATGGCACTAGATGTAGCAGAATGATTAAGAACAGTTAAAAATAATTTCACATATACTTGGTGCTCCAGTCATGATGGGAAGATTCTTTTCCTATATGACCTGAATAGGATTGTTATGACGAGTATTGTGATATACAGGTGAAAAAGTTGCTAAATAATATACTATCCTAATAGAAGGATTTTTTCAATACATATACCATGAGGATGATGTGTTGCTCAATCAGGAATAGGTAAGGCATATGTTTTTGTTCAAACACTTGCTCTTTCAATCCACTGTCTTGCTAGATTGTAATCAGAAAGATGGGTACTTCTCGTGATGTCTTGGTTTTTTGTAATACTTTTTCTTCACTGAAATTCATCGAAATAGTCATTGCAGAGGAGCGCTATCATATATGCATCTTGTCCTTGTATGGTAGGATGCGTATCTGGATGAAAGTATTTAGCTCATGGAGTTTCTCCATCAACCGTTTCTCAAGTAATTTGTTCTATATATTTCTTCAAGAAAATAAGATGACCAATGGGCTCTCCTATCTGATGCGCTTCTCCTTCAAAGTAACGAGGATTTTTGTAACTAGATTTTACATTAGCTACTGCAGGTAGTCACCATAGTAGCGGTTCTAGATGACAACGAAATATATCGTAGATGTAACGAAAATAGTATCCATACTTGCCATATTTTTCTTCTTGAAGTATATGTGGAAACTCTTGCATAAGTTTGCTTATAGTAAGTCTGGTAACCTCACCTTCTTTCTTATTTGTAATACTGCTATATAAGTAGGGATATAGAGATAGTTTTCAGGGAGTATATGAACCTCAGATGGTATGAGTTCCAGGAATTATTTTTTGCCATTCTGGTAGCTTCCTGTAGATAATCTTTTTTCCAGCAAAGAGTTATTTGATTACATCAGAAAATGGACTATTTTCGGTGAATAGTTCACGAATTTTACTGGCAATATCATCGTCAGAAAGGTCAGTAACAAATACTGGTCATGTTTCGTATTGATTGTTTCTACTTCCCATTGTTTATAAGTACATAGATTACCAGTGTCCTTCAAGTGTTGGATATACCTTGATAGCAACTTTACCGATAACATCGGCTGGATGGACGAGAAAGTTACTATGTTCAAAACATCCAAGTCAGAAGCAACAACGAGAGTCAGTACTTGCTGATCTATTGTCTCCCATCACGAAATAGCCATCTGTATCGATGACAAAATCATCTACCTTGCACTGTGTCGTTGCTGTGATAGTTGTTTTGGGAAGATAGAATTCTTCTAGGGTAGAGCAGGATTGGTCAGCACCCGTTCATGAACAAATGATGACGTTATTGTCTCTAATTTTTACTTCTTCTCAAGGAAGTCAGATAATCCTCTTGATAAACGGAACATCTCTATTTTCTGGAACGAAAACAATAATATCTCCTCTTTCTAGTTTTCCGAGTCTTGGCGTGATTTTATCGACGATGATGAAGTCTCCTTGATGAAATTTAGGTTCCATACTTTGCCCCACCACGGTAAACGGATTGAAGATAAAAAATCTAATAAACAAAACTACTCCCATCACGAAGATGAGAAAAGAGACAAGATCGAAAAGATCAAGAAGGACTATTTGAAACTTGTATTTTCGTAATTGTGACATATGCAGAAATATAAGAAGTAACGCTAAGAATTGTAAGAAAAAAAAATCGCAAAGCAATTCTTTTATTGCATATGCGATTTTTTTGTTTCTCGTAGCTATTATCTAGGCACCAAGATAAGAGGGTATTGAGGAAAAAAGTTGATTAGAATGGAAGTTCTTCTTCTTCACCTTCATGAGTAACGTCAGCATCATCAGTATCTCATCCTGTAGAAGGTCTACTATCCAAGAAGATGAAGTTTTCTACGACTATTTCAGTGGTGTATCTTGTCTGTCCAGTAGAATCGTCCCATTTTCTTGTTCTCAATCTACCTTCGACATACAATCTTTTTCCTTTGTTTACATACTTTCCGATAACATCTGCAGCATTACCGTACGCTACACATCTGTGGTATTCAGATTCTTCAACAACTTGAGCGTCTTTGTTTTTGTATCTTCTGTTGGTAGCAACGGTAAAGTTGACAACAGAAGTTCCAGATGCTTCAATTGTTTTGATTTCGACATCAGTAGTTGATCTACCGATAAGACTTACTTTGTTCAAATCCATCATTGGTGTGTTCAAAAAAACGTTAAAAAAGGTGCCTGTAGGAGAAATACTCAAAGAATAGTGAATTGCAATTGATTTTTCTGTTTAGATCTATACATTACTCGCACGCAATAAGCTGATATGAGGCTTTTATTCTTACTTTTCGTTATTTTTCCTTTCTCTCGAAGGAGTTGAGAAAAATGTATGAAAAAATAGGCAATAAGTTGATTTATCCTTGGATTACGTGATTAGTATAAAAACAAAGGTAAAAAAGAGAATGAAAACGCCAAACGTCAAGTGCCCAGATGGCGGAGCATCGGGACGAGCGAGTAGTATGTACTCCCTCAGTATCTATAGGAAGTAGTGATGTATAAAAAGTAAGTGCCCAGATGGCGGAATTGGTAGACGCGGCGGACTCAAAATCCGCTTTCTGAAAGGAAATGGGGGTTCGATTCCCCCTTTGGGCAAGGGATAAACCCCTTTGGGCAAGGGATAAACCCCTTTGGGCAGATAAAAAATAGAAAGTTGATGTGGATTTCATCATCTTTTTTTGTATAGAGAAAAAACGAAAACAGGGTGTAGTTTCCACCTAACCGTGGACAAGCAGTTTGTATGATAGGGAGTATAGTGTTAGTCATGGTACGGTTTGTCGTATAGAGACCAAATACAGGGTGTAGTTCAGATGCCCCGACGAAGTCGAGGGAGCTCGATCGAAGATCGGCTGTTAGAATATCCTGTAGCCCTGGGAGGTAGTCGTGAAGAGAGAGTCTTATGAGTAAATTATTTCAGGGTGTAGTTCAGATGGTTAGAATTCCAGGCTGGGGGTCTGGAGGTCGTGAGTTCGAGTCTCACCACCCTGAGATATATAAATATAATAATATGAATAACTTATTTTATATGTCAAGTAGAATAAATTTTGTCCATACTCAAAGATATATTTCTTTTTAACGTAATACCTCACCGATACTGTGATATGACCATAATAGTCAATACCTGGTGGCGTATATATTTTTTATTTATTTTTATTCGGAAAGTATTGCTTTTTATTTATTCTTATTTATAAAGTAAATGTATTTACTCACTTTTATTTATTTTTATTTATGAGGGCAGTGCATACCTATTAGTTTTTATTTCATTGTGCTAACTTCTTACTATGTCATACAAGATACTCTCTTATAAGAAAAAATTGATAATAGCTATTCAAGATTACCAAGACCAAGAGTTAGTTAGTGACAGAGAGCTGTCGCTTAGAGCATGAATCAGTGTTACGATGGTGTCGAAGATTAAGAGGTGAGCTACTACAGCTACTTTATCTACCCTAAGAAAATTAAAGGCAGTTGGTGTTCAAATACCAAATCCAGAAACGATTTTAGAAGAGATTCAAAAATCTGAAGAAATTGTTTAGTGAACGTGTGTTTTTATCCCTTGTGTATTTAGATGAAAACACTATTTAGGAAATTCACTTGGATGATAGCTGTCTTGTTTATAGCAGGCATGCTGTCGTAATACTCTCTATATATAGATATATGCTTGTGGATAGATCTAACAGCTATGTAAATTTCTTTACTTTCGATTTGCCTCTTTATATGTGGTAATGGCAAAGAAGATTACTACCGCGAATCAGCTACTAGTGAACTCATTGATGATATATCGATGATAAAATAGATATACACGCAGGAGTAGTAAGATAGTTTTATAAATTATTACATGCTAATTTTTTTTATATTTTCCCTATTACCATGACGTTACAAGATAAAGCAAAAGATATGTATGAAGATATTAAGTCGTCTCTAGAAGGTATTCTTGAAGACGCTAGTGCGGAAATAGATAAACTCACTGCATTGTGAGACAAAATAACCGAAGAAAATAAAAAAAAACTCCTTGAGAAAAAAGATCTCCTCATAAAGAAGTATGAAGAATATCTTGCTGTGTTGAAAGATAAAGCTGAATCTACAAAGGATGATTTGGCAGACAAAGTAGGTGCATTAAAAAAGAAAATAGAGGAAATTGAACTTCAGTAAATAATATCAGTAAGTAATTTTTTTATCATTTGTTATTATTATCATGAATCTCATTATACAGTTTCTTCTGATGTGAGCTGCAGTAGCTATAGCAGCATATCTGATTCCTGGAGTAGAAGTAGCAAGCTTTCGATGGGCACTTATAGTCGCTGTTGTGATTGCATTACTTAATGGTACGGCGTGATTTATACTACGTCTTCTTACTTTCCCGCTAAATCGGTTGACGCTATGACTGGTATCATGAGTTATTACTGTGTTGATGGTAATGCTTGCAAGCAATTTTCTTGATTGATTTGAAGTATGAGGATTTTGGAATGCTGTTATATTTGCTATAGTAGTTGCTTTGATTGGAGCACTCTTTGGGACTATATGAAAAGATAAGTAAGAATTTATTTTCATGATGTAAAAAAAAAGCCATTCAATGTTGAATGGCTTTTTTGAAACTTAAACTGAATGATCCTAGTTGAAACTCTTCGTGAGTCTCACCATGCCAAACGTAAAGAGTGATGCAAGTATGAGGATGATAAGGGTTTTTTCTGGTCCGACTTTGACCATTGTCATATCACCGACAGGCTTTACTTCATCATTTTCACAGATTGCTTTTACCGCATATCGTGCATACGTATCGACTTCAGCATTTGGGTTGAATGGGTATGCATATCTGGTTTCATTGGTATTGCCGATCATGATCATCTGATCGATACTCCCTACGGGTTGGTCTGATCTATAAATTTGATATCATTTTGACTTTGGGACAGGTGCTCGAAGGATATAGTACTGATCACCGACCTGAGTTGAACTGATCTGAATACCTTCTGGATAACAGGTGCTTGCTTGAGGAAGAGTAGGTAAGGGGTTAGTAGCACCATTGTGTTCTGGAAGCGGTTGAGTAGGTTGTTCTTCTGGAATCTCTATCTGACAAAGTGTCGAACATCCATCATCGTTTCTGAGATTTGCGTCATCACAAGTTTCTGGCTCTTCGATGATGCCATTTCCACAAACTGGTTCTCTTTCTTTCAATGGAGGAATCATGATCACATCCGATGGTTCACCTATTGTTTTTCCTTGTTCATCGACAGGAAATACCTGCGCGTAATAGGTAAGCGTAGGTTCTGCAATAAGCAGCGTCGTCGTCGGTTGGGTGCTGGTCACGGAAAGTCTGAGGTTCGTCTGTGAAGTTCCATACGTCACTTTGAAATAGTCTATCTTTCCTATAAATGTCCAGTCAAGTCTTGCGGTAGTCGTACTAGGATCAGGTGTAGCTACGAGAGAAGTTATTTTTCTTAGTTCATCAGTGATGGTAATCGTATCTACCACAGCAAATGTTTCTGTCTTGCCATTTATCGTGAGGATCACATCAATAGGGTAGGTTGCAGGCGTATCGAAAGTAATATCTTTGACGAACACTCCAGCTGATTGTTTTGTTGTTGGTACAGGGTCACTGGTACCAAACTTCAACATAGCTGATCAGACTTCTTCTGCAGTCGTTATAGTGAAAGTCATTTTGGTTCTTATTTCTACTTCTCTAGCAGGTTTGATATCGAGTCAGAGGAAAAGTTTCTTGGGATCTGGTTCATAGATAAAGGGAATAGGTCCAGATGTCGCAACTATCTTATCTTCGAGATCGAGTGCGTTCACGACAAGTGTATGTGGTCATGGAGCTATACCTGAAAGAGGAAGCGAGAAATCTCCGTTTTGATCTGATAATCATTCTTGTACTTTGCTTCCATCGATCATGATGACGATAGGGGTGTTTGCATAGGTTGTTTTTCCTATGACACTTATACTGTCTTGCTTTTCTACTCATCAAGATACTGGACTACTGACCGTAAGTCATCCTACTGCTGGGCCAGGTGAGTTCGCTAGAACCGTAATCGTTGCTGTTCACTTGATGCTCGTGTCATAGACATCGACGACATTGAGTTTGTATGTTCCTGCTTTTTTGATGCTGAGTCATTTAGAAAATATTTTTACTCACTGATCTGATGCTTCAAAAAATCAAATACCTCCACCAGGAAGCGTGATGTCAGGGTTGGTATAGTCGAAATTTTCTATTTCGAGCCAGATATCGCTATCAGCTGTGGTATTGACGTTTCCATTGCTATCGAGTGCTTTTACAGTCACATCCGAAAACTCACTGACTTTCAGTGGATTTGGTTTGACAGTTACCTCAAATCTGCTAGGTGCAGCAAAGACGAGGAGTGGAGCGAAAGCAAATGTTCGTATGAGGTAACGAAGAAAGCGATTCATGCGGACAGGATAAGGTAAAGAAAAATTAGTTTAAACTGGTAACAATCAATGGAGTAGAACTCTGAGCAAAATGCGCAATCACATCAGACAACGTAAGATGTTCACTATCTCCTGTAGGACGAATAGTAAGGAGAGAACTCTTTGCAGGTATAGTTGCTACTTCTTGCAGAGTAATGATCAACTGTCATTCATTTGCACGACTGACATTGAGTAAGTAAGGTGAACTGATATCTGCTTCTTCTATTTTTACTTGAGTAGGATCGTAGGTGAGGATGAGGGAAATACTTTTGACGTCAGGTATTTCCTTCATAGCGGTAAAGAGAATATTTCCATTTTCTAGCTTAGAAATCACTACATCGCTTTGTGAAATATCTTCAGTGACGGGTACTCATCCTATGCTTGTATGGAGTATATCACTTTGCTGGAGGGCATAAAAAATTCCTAATCCACACGCAGATCAGAGAATAAAAGGAATTACATACAAACGAAATCGTGATGGTTGCATAGAGAGACGTGAGATGAAAGAGCAAAATATGCTATAGTAAATACTGAAAATACGTTTTTTCTGAGAAATATAGAGAGATTACTAATGCTTAGTTTGTGACCAAATCACGAAAAGCAAGTATTTACCTAGTAACTGCAGATGTGTTTATATTCGAAGAGAATTCCCGCGTCAGTTTACTGCGCAGAGCAGATAATGTAATTCTCTTCTTCGAAACAATTTCCGATCCTCAGAGAGTAGTCCGATTTGA
>Ga0163148_10005409_pt1 | contig 12777 bp, 14 predicted proteins | sample OliLakLV19MP7P2_FD_148606 | JGI IMG/M metagenome (GOLD analysis project Ga0163148, IMG submission 148606) | Freshwater microbial mat bacterial communities from Lake Vanda, McMurdo Dry Valleys, Antarctica- Oligotrophic Lake LV.19.MP7.P2 | ecosystem: Environmental > Aquatic > Freshwater > Lake >... | reverse complement strand
TTGCTCGCCCAAGTTGAGCTGGGTGGCAATGTCGTTTTGGACGATGGGCGTGGCGGTGGCAGTGAGGGCGATGACGGGAGCGGGGCGCAGCAAGGGTAAGTGCTGGCCGAGCGTGCGATAGTCCGGCCGGAAGTCGTGGCCCCATTGGGAGATGCAATGCGCTTCGTCGACCGCAACTAAAGAAGGCTTTCGCTTGGCCAGCATCTCGGGAAAACCAGGCACTCGCAGCCGTTCGGGCGCGATAAAAAGAAATTGTAAGTTGCCTTGTAAGTAGTCGATGCAGGCTTGGCGGGAATCCGCCCGGTCGCGGCCAGAGTGGATGCGCTCGACGGCGAAGCCGCGCTCCTTGAGTTTGGCGACTTGGTCTTCCATCAACGCGATCAGCGGGCTGATGACTAACGTGGTGCCGCCGCGCGCCAGCCCGGGTAATTGATAGCAGAGGCTCTTGCCGGCGCCGGTGGGCATGACTAACAACACGTCGTGCCCTTCCACCACGGCGCGGCAGACGGCCTCCTGGCTGGGGCGAAATTGCGAGAAGCCGAAGGCAGATTGCAGCAGGGCAGGTAAGTCGTCCCTGCCGCCGTCGAAGGTCGGCATCGGCCGCGGGGCTGTCGCGACCACCGTGCCGGTAGTGGCGGCGGCCGCTTGGCGAACCTGCGGCGTAGCATGAGTTTCACCGACCTTGCCGACCACTTCCCGTACATAGTCTTCGATGCCTTTCACAAAGGGCGGTAACTCGGCTTGGCCCCGCTCGATCCGCTTCAGAAACGCTTCCCACTGGCCGGTCATGATGGGGCTTTTTACTTCCGGATGCACCACCTCAATTAAGTGAATTCCCTTGTCGGTCGCCTCAAGCGTCTTGCCTTCGCGCTGGACATAGCCGCGTTTGAGCAGCACTTCGATGATGGAGGCGCGCGTAGCGGGCGTCCCCAGACCGGTCTCTTTCATCGCATCGGAGAGCTCTTTTTCGTCGAGTGTCTTACCCGCGGTTTGCATGGCCGTAAGTAACGTCGCGTCGTTGAAGCGCTTGGGGGGCCGGGTTTTCTTGAGCACCGACTCAGCGTCGAGGACATCCTGTAACTGGTCCGGCCGCAAGCTGATGGGCAGCGTCTGCCCGGCGTCGCTCTCCTTGCCTTTCTTATCCGTGACGATATCGAGCACTTTCCAGCCCAGTTGGCGTATCACGGTGCCGCTGGAATGGTAGCGATCGACTAAGTTGGCATTGGCGATGGCCGTAACCACTGTCGTGACTTCGGTTAAGAAATCGTCGTGCCAAGCCGAGAGTAATCGGCGGCAGACTAAGTCGTAAAGGCGACCTTCGTCTTCGCTCAGCCGGGCGTTCTTAGGCGAAGTAGCCGTGGGGATGATGGCGTGGTGATCCGTAATCTTCGCGTCGTCTACGTAACGCGGGCCCAGCAGTGAGCCGGTACCAGGGGCGAGTAAGTCTTTGTATTGTGGACCAATCGCATTCACGATCTGCGGCAAAGTCTTGGCAATGGCCTGCGATAGATGACGACTATCGGTGCGGGGATAGCTGAGTAACTTGTGCGTTTCGTAAAGGGCCTGCGCGACGTCGAGGGTTTTTTGCGCGCTAAAGCCGTAAAGTCGATTGGCATGGCGTTGTAACTCTGCTAGGTCATACAAGTTCGGCGGACCCATGCGCTTCGATTCCGGCTGCACGGATTCAATGCGCGCCACACCGGACTTCGCCCGCGCGACGACCGCCTTCGCTTCCTCGGGCTCGGCCGGTAAGCGCATCGTCTGTTGTAAAGTCTCGTTCTTCGCGACGGGGCGAAAGTAAGTGCCCTGGTAAGTGGGGCGCGGCGCGACGCTTCCTTGCGGCGAGAAAGTAACTACCACCTCGCGATACTCTTCGGGTACAAAGGCGCGGACGGCGAGTTCGCGCTCCACGATCATGGCCAGCGTGGGAGTCTGCACCCGGCCCACGGAGAGCTCTTCGTCGAAGGCGATGGAGTAAGCGCGGGAGAGGTTCATGCCGACCAGCCAATCGGCACGGCTGCGCCCGCGGGCGGCGTCGCCCAGGCCATCGTACTCGTGGGCGTCCTTAAGATTCTCGAAACCCGCGCGGATGGCTTCGGCGGTGAGCGAAGATATCCAGAGACGATCGACGGGCTTGTGGGTGTGGGCGGCCTCGTAAATGTAGCGGAAGATGAGTTCGCCTTCGCGCCCCGCGTCCGTCGCGCAGACGATGCGACCGACTTTGGGCGAGTTCATGATCTGGCGGACCACCTCGAATTGGTCCTTGGTTTTGTCGTAGACGACCAAGGGCCACTCTTCCGGCAGCATCGGAAGCAGATGGCGGCGCCATTGCTTCCATTCCGGCCGGATTTCGTGGGGTTGCGCGAGCGAAACCAGATGGCCGATGGCCCACGTCACGATGTAGCCCGCGCCATGCAGGTAGCCGTCGCCCTTTTGGTTGGCGCCGAGCACTTTGGCGATGTCGCGGGCCACGGAAGGTTTTTCCGCGACGACGGCGACGGTGGAGACTGCGGAGGGAGTGGACAAGGGCAGGTTCTATTGTAGCGAGCGCGATACACTGGCGGAGATTATGAGTTCACCCTGGATTCGAACTTTCTGCCTCAGCTTGCCGCATGTGACGGAGGATGTGAAGTGGGAAAAGGACCTGGCGTTTTGCATCGGCAAAAAGATGTTTGCCGTCACTTGCCTGGAGCCCGCCGCAGTGGTGCTGTCGTTTAAGTGCACGCCGGAGACGTTTTCCGAACTGACGGAGCGGCCAGGAATTATTCCCGCACCCTATCTCGGCCGGGCGCATTGGGTGGCGCTCGAAAATGAGGACGCTCTAACACGGAAGGAACTAGAGCCACTGTTGCGCAAGGCATACGAGCTAGTGCAGGCCAAGCTACCGAAGAAGTTGCAGGCCGGCGTAGGCCACTGACGAAGTAGAATGGCGGAATGAGAATTCTGCTGTTGTTGCTGGCCACGTTCGCCTTTGGGGCCGATAAGACGATCCTGCTCGTAGCGGGCAAGCCCAGCCATCCGCCCGGTCAGCATGAGCACAATGCTGGCGTGCGGCTGCTGGCGAAGTGGCTGAATACCGTGCCGGGCGTGCGGGCGACGGCTTCTTACAATGGAGCCTGGCCCCGCGATGCCGACTTTGCCAATGCCGACGCGATCTTATTCTTCTCCGACGGCGGCGACAAACATTTCGGCTTTGCCGAAGACCATCCGGTGGCGATCACCAAGGCGGCGAAGCGCGGGGCGGGCCTCATGTTCTTACACTACGCCGTTGAGCCGCCAGAGAAGAGCGGACACCCGGAGATGCTCGAGTGGCTAGGCGGTTACTTTGAGCCTTTTTACTCCATCAATCCGCATTGGGATGCCAATTACACGAAGTTACCGGCGCATCCGGTGATGAAGGGTGTGGAGCCGTTCACGCTGCGAGACGAATGGTATTACAACATGCGTTTTCGCGAAGGCAAAAAGGGCGTGACGGACTTACTAGTCGCCACGCCACCCGCCAGCACCGTCGGCGCCAATGGGATTCGGAGCGGGAACGCGGATGTGCGCCAGAAGATCGGGCAGCCGCAGACCGTGGCCTGGGCCTATCTCCGGCCGGGCGGCGGGCGTTCGCTGGGCCTGACGGGCGGGCATTTCCATAAGAATTTGGGCAACGAGAATTGGCGCAAGGTCTTACTGAATGGGCTGTTGTGGGTGGCGAAGGCGCCGGTGCCGAAGGGCGGTGTGACGGTGACGGTGACGGAGGCCGAATTGGCCGAAGGCCTGGATCCGAAACCGCCACCCGCTCCGAAGGGAAATTAGCGCTTCGGAGCCCGGACGAGGGCGTCGATCAAGAAGCCTTGGCGCCAGGCATAACCAGCGGTGCCGGGCGCGGCGCGGTCGAGGGCTTGGCGGGACTGGCCCGACCGGCGTAAGGCGTAGCCTAGATTTTTGAGGGACATCAAGGTGTCGGCGTGGGACGGCCCCAGCGCGGATTCCCTGATGTCGAGCGCCTGCCGATAGCGCTCCACCGCGGCCGTGTAGTTGCCCAGGTGGCACTCGGTAGCCGCCAGGCTGGTCAAGATCGCCGCCCGCGTCACAGAACGCGGCTCGTGGTCAAGCGCCACCTGGAAGAATACACGGGCGCGGGGAAAGTCAGTAGCGGTGAAGGCGCGGACGCCCATTGCCTGAATGGTCGCGCCCGGCAAGGTCAGGAAAACAATTAAGGCGGATGCGATCAACATGAACCGTTTGCTCCTCTATTCACTTAGGCGTGGTTCGGCTCCGAGAACGGCCACGCGCCCGCAATTTTTTTCGGCCCTGCCCGGCCCGTTACACTAGAGCCATATGCCCCGTTTCGCCGGCGTTGACTACCTGCAAATTGATTCCCTCTTCAACGAGCAAGAACTGCTCGTCCGCCAAACCACGCGCCAATTCGTGGAAGAGCGCGCCATGCCGCTAATTCGCGATTGCTTTCGCGACGGGCGCTTCCCCAAGGAACTCATCCCGGAAATGGGCGAGCTCGGCTTTTTCGGCGCCAATCTCGACGGCTACGGCTGCGCCGGCATGAGCAATGTGGAATATGGCCTCATCATGCAGGAGATCGAACGCTGCGATTCGGGTCTCCGCAGCTTCGTCTCTGTGCAAGGCGCGCTCGTCATGTACCCGATCTTCGCTTACGGCAGTGAGGAGCAGAAGCAGCATTGGCTGCCGCCCATGCAAGCAGGCAAAGCCATCGGCTGCTTCGGCCTTACCGAGCCCGGCTTCGGCTCGAACCCGGCCGGGATGCTCACCAAGGCCGTGCGGGATGGCGACCATTGGTTGCTGAACGGCGAGAAGACCTGGATCACCAACGGCAGCATCGCGGACGTGGCCATCGTCTGGGCCCGCGCCGAAGACGGCATTCGCGGCTTCCTCGTCGAGGCCGGCACGCCCGGCTATTCGACGTCCGATATCCATGGCAAACTCTCCATGCGCGCCTCGGTGACGTCGAGCTTGGCCTTCGCCGATTGCCGCATTCCCGCCGCCAATATGCTGCCCAATGTGCGCGGGCTGAAGGGTCCGCTCGGTTGCTTGTCGCAAGCCCGGCATGGCATCGGCTGGGGTGTCATCGGCGCGGCCATGGACTGTTATGAGACCGCGCGCCAGTATACGATGCTCCGCAAGCAATTTGACGACAAGCCCATCGCCGGCCATCAGTTAGTGCAGGAGAAATTGGCTTGGATGATTACGGAAATTACCAAGGCGCAGTTACTGGCGTTGCAGTGCGGCCGGCTGAAGGATAAGGGCAAGTTGGACCCCGCGCATATCTCGATGTTGAAGCAGAATAACGTCACGATTGCTTTGGAGTGCGCGCGGCTCTCCCGCGACTTACTCGGCGGGAATGGCATTATGGACGAGTATCCGATTATGCGGCACTTGTGTAACTTGGAGACGGTGAAAACTTATGAGGGGACCGACCATATCCACACCCTGGTGATCGGCGAGCGGGTGACGGGGATCGCGGCTTACAAATAAGCCCCACGCCACTTACCGCCAGTCATTTTAGCCCGCAGCGTAAGCTGTGGGGTGGCGTAAATCCCGCGCGCCGACAGCACCCCACAGCTTACGCTGCGGGCTAGAGATAACCGCGTAAATCAATCAAATACATTTGCCGCCCGCCCGCGTGCGGCGAGTCAATGCAGACCTTCCGCCCGTCGGGTGACGAGCGCGGATGATTGTCGCAGCGCCATTCGCCCACATACTCTGGCGGTGAGCGGAAATCACTCAGTGGCCGTCGCACGCCGGTTTTGGCGTTATAGAGATAGGCGTGCTGTAGGCGCGCCCCGTCCGGGTAAGTGTCATTCAGAATCCATTCGCCGCCCGGCAAGTAAGTGTTGTGGCCATTTACGGTCATCACGTCCGGGCCAATCGGGGTTACTTCATCCGTCCGGTCTTTATAGAGATAGAACCGCTCCTTGCCGAGAGACGGATGCCAGGCGAAGGCCGCTATGTGCTGCGCGTCGCGCCAGATAAAGTGCGACGTCTTACCGTAAGGATCGAGCACATAGGGCTCGGTGCCATCGGCGTTCATCGTAAAGAGCCGGGTAGCGAAGCCTTGTTTCTCTTTGGGCCCGCGCCAGCGATGCAGAAAGATAAATCGCTGATCGTCCGGCGACACGAGTAAGTGGTTAAACCAGTGCCTGCTCTCGCTCCAGGGCGAGTAACCCCAGTCGCCCTTGGGCTGGGGAACGTCGAGCGCGTCGGCGACGGAAAAGAGCAGCTTTGGTTGGCCGGTCTTCAAATCGACGTGCCAAATGCCGGCGTCCTTGGGCGCGGCGAAATCGACGTTGGGGTCCGCCACGCCGGCGTAGCCGTAGCCAGGCCGCGTATTGTTGAGCCGCCGAAAGTCCGTACTGATGGCCCATTGGCCGTGCTGCGCCAAAGCATAGATCGGGCTGGCCAGCACCCGCTCCTGGCCGGAGGGCAGGTGGTGCACAACGCTGACAAAACGGCCCTCCCGCCGGTCGTTCCAAATCACCTGATCCTTCGAGCCAGGCAGCCACTGCAGCATACAGCCTTGCTGCCAGTTCCACGCGCGCGTGGACCCAATCTCCCGCCAACTGTCGCCCCCTTCGGTATCCACTACCCCCAGCCGAATCGTGTCCTCGGCCTTCGGCGAACGGTGCTCAAAGCCCACCTCCATCCCCAGGCAATACCGCGACGTCGGGTCGAACTGCAGCTTGTCGTAGTAGCCGAACCAATGAAACTTCGGCCCCTTGGTAATCGCTCGCACGGGCGGTAAGGCCGTCTCAGCGTGCAAAAAGCCCGCACCCGCCAGCGCCAATACCTCTCTACGTCGCATCTGTCGATTCTACATACCCGCATTGGGGGGCGCAGCCCCCACATCAGCGAATAGAAATTTATGAGAATAATGCCGGCCAATTTCCACTTATTAGTGAATGCCCCGCAAAGCCCGTTTCTCGCCCCCCGGCTACTGGATGCACATTGTCCAACGCGGCCAACAGGCCATCTTCCGCCACGACGATGACCGCCTCGCCTACCTTGACCTGCTGGCCGGGTACGCCGCGGACCGCCAAGTCCAGATCCTTGGCTACAGCCTCATGCCGGACCATGTCCATCTCATGGCGCTCGGCAAGTACCCGGGCGCCGTCGCCGACTGGATGCGGTGCCTGAACGGCCACTACGCCCAGCTTATGCAAGGCAAGCTGACGCACCAGGGCCGCATCTGGCAGGAGCGCTATGGCTCCTGCACGGTGAGCGAGCGCCACCTGCGCTCCGTGCTGCGCTATGTGGAGCAGAACGCGCAGCGCGCCGGCCTGGTGGACGATGCCGTGCTCTACCCGTGGTCCTCGGCCGCACACCATACGGGGCGGCTCAAGAGCACTGGCATTCTGAACCAGGAGGAGTTCGCGCGCCGCTTCACGCCGGCTGAATGGCGCTTGGCGCTGGCCTATCCGCAGTCGCCAACCGAGGTGGAGGCGATTCGTCTGGCCACCCGCCTCGGCCAACCCCTGGGGCCGCCCGAATTCCTGGCGCACCTCGAGGCCGAGTTCGACGTCGTGCTCCCGCGCCCCGCCATTACGGCGAATGCCAAGGCGGCCCACGCGTGAAGTTTACTTCTTCGGGGGCCCTGCAGGACTAGAATACCCTTGGGGGCGGCCTATCTTCCCCTGCCCGAACTGCCGAATGCTTCCGGAGGAGTAGGATGATGAATTGGAAACCACTGGCCTTGGCCACGCTCGCTTTGGCCCCGCTACAGGCTGACTTTAGCTATCAGGAAACCACCAAGCTTACCGGTGGCAGCTTGACGAAGATGATGCGCTTCATCCCCGGCGGTGGCAAGATGATGGAGCCCAAAACCAGCTACGTCTACCTCAAAGGCGATCGCCTCGCCCACGTCTTCCCGGACACGATGTCCGTCATCGACCTTGCCAGCGAAACGATGACCGAGGTGAACTTCGAGAAGAAGACCTACGCCACCATCACCTTCGTCGAAATGCGCGAAGCGATGGAGAAGATGGCCGCACGGATGAAAGAGGCGACGGCCAAGCGTAAAGACGAGCCCACGCCTCAAATGGATATGAAGGTGAGCGTGAAAAGCACCGGCCAAAGCCGCGCCATTAGCGGGCTCGACACCCGCGAATACCTGATGAACCTCACCATGACGGCCCAGGCGCAAGAGGGCGCCACCCCCGTGGGGATGAGCGAAATCGAATCCGACCTGTGGCTTACCTCTAAGATCGCCGGCTATGAGGAAGTGAAAGCCTTCTACCTGCGCATGGGCAAGAAGATGGCCTTTAGCCTCAACATGAATCCGCTGCTGATGCAGCAGCAGGGCTCAGCCGAAGGCATGAAGAAGATGACCGAAGAGATGGCCAAGTTGGAGGGCACGCCGGTGCTCACCATCACCCGCGTAAAGGGCACCAGCCCGATGGCGGGCCTGATGGGCGGCGGCGGTCAGGCTGGTGCTTCTGAGAACAACGACAAGCCCCGCTTCGGTGGCGGACTCGCCGGTATGGCCGCCGGCGGCATCATGGGCGGTCTGCGCCGCAAAAATAAGGACGCCCCCAAGGCCGACGAAGCTCCCGCCGCCAAAGTGGATGACTCCGTATTGATGGAGACCCAGTCCGAGTCGGCGAATTTTTCCGCCGCCACCGTGCCCGCCGCGAAACTCGACGTCCCCGCCGGCTTCCAATCCGTGGAGCACCCTATGAAGAAGGGCCTCGACCGTAAGTAACACCAGAAAACCGGCCACAGCGGTATAATACGACCACTGTGATCCGTTTTTTTGTCTTTTGCCTCTCAGCCGGCCTCTTGGCCGCAGCGCCCGTGCGCGTGCTGTTTATCGGCAACAGTTACACCTACTATCACAGCATGCCCCGCATGGCGGAAGAACTGGCCCAAGCCGCCGGCCAGGAGGTGGAAACCCGCGCCTTCACCCGCGGCGGCGCCACTTTGATGGAACTGGAGATGCACCCCGAACTGCGCGCTCTTTGGAACGAGAAATGGGACTACGTCGTGCTCCAGGAGTCCAGCACCCTGGGCCTCTCCGCCTGGAATGGCGACCTCACCGTCAACGACCCCGCCTACTTCTTACAAGGTGCCCGCCTGCTCGCCCAGCGCGCCAAGGCGTCGAATGCCAAGGTGATCCTCTTCGCCACCTGGGCCCGCAAGAAGCACCCCGAATTCCAGGCCTTCCTCGACTACAGCTACACCGCCGCCGCGCGCGAAATCAGCGCCGTCATCGCGCCCGTGGGCCAGGCCTGGGAGACGATTCGCGAACAACAACCCAACCTTGAGCTCTTCGATGCCGATGGCACTCATCCCAGCCCCAACGGCTCTTATCTGGCGGCCTGCGTCATCATGCGCACCATCTTCAGCAGGCCCTGCCTGGGCCTGCCCGGCACCCTGCGCGGCAATCCGCTGAACGTGCGCGGCCAGCGCGATGAAGGGCGCGAAGTGGAGCTGATCAATCTGAAGCCCGAAGTCGCCGGCCACCTGCAGCGCGCCGCCGACGAAGCCCTCCCAGAGCCGGGCCTCTACCCGCCCTCGCCCAACCTGACGGCGAACCACAGCCGCCGCGCCAAGCTCGATGCCAAGCTTGAGGACTTCGCCGGCCGCTGGAAGGGCCGCGTTTTCTTCTATGCCACACCGGCGTCTTTTGAGCTCGAATTGACCAAGGCCGATGGCGACGCCTGCACCGGCGTTTATCGGTTAACGGCGGAGAATTCGTCCTGGTCCTCCTCTCGCCGGCTCGCCAACTGCCGGCTTACCGACCAAGGCCTCGTCTTTACCGTCAGCGAACCCACCGGTGGCGCGACCGAGCAGCACACGCTCACCGTCACCGGTAAGGAGCAGCTTTCGGGTGTGGCCACCGTCGACTACCGCACGGCTATGCACCGCCTGGGTGGCACCTATACGGCGCGTCCAGACGGCGCACGAACGTCATCGCAACGTTAGCTGGTACTGGAGTGCCAACTCGCCCGGTACTAAGGCCGCCACCTGAGGTCACAAAATCTTCGGTACCATTTGGGGATCACGCCCACGCCCGCCGTGCCCTACTCTGAGGTTGTCATGAACCAACGCACTGGCGAAATCATCCGTCTCAACGAAGTCCTCGGCATCGGCTATGTCCGCGATCCGCAGGCGCGCGAACTCTTCCCTTTCCACGTCTCCGAGAATGCGCGCCCCCTCCTCGAGGGCGACAACGTAGCCTTCGTCGTAGAGCGTGATTGGGCCCGGTCCTTGTCCGTGTTGGTTCCGCTCACCAACGCCGCTTCGGCCTAAAGGCCTAGATTTTGGCCGGCCGTTTTCGTTGCCGAGTCTAATTCGGTGGCGCTCTCAATCATCCACTCGCCATTGATCATCCGGTGGATGTAGCAGGCGTCCGCCTCCCGGATGAGTTCTTTCCGTTGTTCCTCGGTAAGGTCCCCTTCGATCCGGATGGCGACCGTGACGTGGCTCGAGATCTCACCGGCGGGCCCTCGCTTCACTTGTTGTTCCAACTCGGCCTCGACATCGCCGATCGCCCAGCCTTTCTTTCGCGCAATGTAGCGCACCGTGGCCACCTTACACATCCCGAGGCTCGAAAGAATCAGGTCGGGTGGTGAGAACCCGAGATCGGTTCCCTTACTCGGTACGGGCTCGTCGCCGAGGATCGAATGCCGGCCGTTGTTAATGATGGTTTGAAATCCCATGGGGGTATTCTTCAGGTTGATTTTCGTACTCATTTTCGCTCCATTTCGATTTGCCTGGCCTATTGTCTTGACAGCCACCCTAGCCCGTCGCGTAAGCGATGGGTCACATTTGCCAAAAAAACTCCAGGTTTACTGCTTTTGTCCCCGGCCTGGTGGACCCATCGTTTACGCGATGGGCTAGGATCGCACTAGCCCACAGCGTGAGCTGTGGGGTAAGTTAGCACTTTTTCAAGCGGTCACAGCCCTAGTTCCTCCCGGCCATCACTCCGCCATCCACATCCCAGATCGCTCCCCTTACCCAACCCGCTTGATCGGACAGAAGAAACTGAACCACGCTGCTGACATCGGCGGGGCGGCCGACGCGGCCGATCGGGTGAAAACCGTTGAACCCTTGCAGCGTCTCTTCGATCTTGTCCGGTTCAATAAACGCGCCATAGATGGGCGTGACCACCACGGCGGGTGAGACGGCGTTCACGCGAATGCCCCACTCGGCTAGCTCCATCCCCAGATGCTGGGTCAGGGAGTGCAGCCCGGCTTTCGCCATCGAATACGCGGAGGAAGGGGTGGGTGGCCTTGATCGCCTGCTGGGCCCACATGGAACCGAGGTTGACGATCGATCCGCCGCCGTGGCGCTTCATGTTGCGGGCCACTGCTTGGGTGATTAAAAAGACGCTCCGGTTCACGTCGGCGTATTGGTCGTAGTCGGCCTCAGTATGGTCGAGAAACGCGGTGGGCTTGAACGAACCGGCCGAGTTCACCAAGTACTTGATGTGGCGGGGCTCGCCGTCGAGTTGGGCGATCAAGAGCTTCACGGCGGCCTCGTCGAACAGATCGACCTCGACGATCTCGACTGCCCCTAACGGCTCCAGTTCCAACCGCGCCTCGGCAAGCCGCTTGGCATCGCGTGCCAGCACCATGACGGCGGTGCCCCCCGTTAGTAGCCGCTTGGCGATGTCTTTGCCCATTCCGCTCGAGCCGCCGACGACGAGCGCGACGGTCTTTTCTGTATTGGTCATGATATTTTCCTTAAAATTAACTACCAACTAGTCGGTAGATGAACCGGCCTTCAGCAAGGTAAGAAGCGCCTGAATATCTTCCGCAAATTGTCTCGGGCCGCCCTCGCAACGCGCCACCATCAGTCCGCCTTCCAGGGCCGCCAGGATCACCCGGGAAGTCGCCGCCACACTCCCCCGGACGGCGATCGACCCATCCCGCACGCCTTCCTCCATCATCAGCGCGATGCGCCCAGAGGTGCCGCGGAGAAACTGGCGAACCAAGGCGCGTGATCCGTCATCCAGGCTCGCCAATTCCATCAGCAATACTCCGCACAAGCACCCGCGATCCTGCCTGCCCGCTTGCAAAGTCTGCAAGAAGAGACCACACAGGCGGCCTAACTTGCCGTGGCCCGATTCCTTCGCGGTCAGGATGCGGGCCACGGATTCGTCAAAGTCCTGCATGTAGCGCTCCAGCAACGCCGTTACGAGGATGTCCTTAGTGGCGAAATGATGGTGGATACTGGGTTTGCGGATTCCGACCTGTGCGCTGATGTCCTCCTGAAAGCCGCTATCATTGTCTCCAGTAAGCAAGTCCGATCCGTGAGTGGGAGACCTTGATGAACCAAAACTTTTGGGCCCTGCCGCTAGTTGCCCTAGGTGCGCTTTGCACTCCAGCTTTGGCCGATCCCCCGGTCTGGGTCCATGCCGGACGGGTCAAGCCGACCTATACGCAGTGCGGTTAACAACGATCCATTCTCTTCAAGGGCGATTCGTTCCGGAACCCGGCCGCTCCCAACCCGCCGGGATGCCGTTCGGTGGAAATCTTCTATACCCACTTGAATGTCTTTAAAGCTTTTCTGAGCGCCAAGACCGGTGAATTCGCCGAAGCCAACGTCGATGTCGGCTACATTACCTGCGGCGGCGATGCTCCTTCCGGCGGTCAGCGCGGCGTAATGATCCAAGCACTCCCGGAGAGATTGAGCGTTCGCGACGACTGCACCCCGAGCCTCGCGACTGCACTTTCCGCCGAGAGAAATACCAATACGTTTCGAGCGCCGGCCGTATCCCCTTCGAGGATGTCGCCATTGGGGGAAACGATGAGC
>Ga0163148_10005405_pt1 | contig 12779 bp, 12 predicted proteins | sample OliLakLV19MP7P2_FD_148606 | JGI IMG/M metagenome (GOLD analysis project Ga0163148, IMG submission 148606) | Freshwater microbial mat bacterial communities from Lake Vanda, McMurdo Dry Valleys, Antarctica- Oligotrophic Lake LV.19.MP7.P2 | ecosystem: Environmental > Aquatic > Freshwater > Lake >... | reverse complement strand
GTCTTCACACCATTAAAATAAACTAGCCGTGAGACGCTGCCGATCAAGGGCATACAGCGTCTCACCCTATAGAAAATGCAAAGGCAGTGTCTTCACACCATTAAAATAAACTAGCCGTGAGACGCTGCCGATCTTATTACTTCCGGATGAAGACACTGCTGGGGCTATGTGTGGTGAGACGCTGCCGAACCGGGGTCAGCAGCGTCTCACCCTATAGAAAATGCAAAGGCAGTGTCTTCACACCATTAAAATAAACTAGCCGTGAGACGCTGCCGATCAAGGGCATACAGCGTCTCACCCTATAGAAAATGCAAAGGCAGTGTCTTCACACCATTAAAATAAACTAGCCTTGAGACGCTGCCGATCTTATTACTTCCGTGTGAAGACACTGCTGGGGCTATGTGTGGTGAGACGCTGCCGATCAAGGGGCAGCAACCTCTCACCATATACAAAGTAAAACTGCCGAATTAATATTCTACCTTTATAAAGCAGAACTTATACATGAAAAATATTCTAACAATTTTATTGCTCATGATCTCATCATTTGTTTTTGCACAGGAAAAATCAAACATTGGTTTTGGTGCAATTATCGGATATAAAAGTGTTGTGGGAGATGGAGGATTTATTGCGGAATATAAATACAAAAACAGATTTGATTTTTATCTCGGATTAACCTACGCCGATTTTAATGGTTTGGGATTTGTTGCCGGTGCTGATCTTTTTCTAACGAATTTCAAATGGCAACCGTGTTTGGGATTTGCTTTTAACCGACAGTCAGGTGATTACTTTTATTCGGGAGATACAACAGAAATAAAAACGGATTATATCGTGAATGGAAATAATAATTATATTGTTACCATTGGCGTTAGAAAAATTTTAATAATCGACAAAATTGATCCAATTGGATTTATGGCTTTTACCCCATTTCTCTGTTACCGTTATACTTACCCTGAGAATAAAGTTTTATTTACCGATGGATATATAAATGAGGCCCGAGAAGAACGCATCAATACCCGTATTGGTGGAGGGTTTGGTTTGGGATTAAAAATGGTTTATTATTTTCATAATAAAAATTAAGTGGGCGGGTAGCGAGTATCGGGTTTTTCTTGTCACTCATTACTTCTCTCTTTTCCCAGTAAGTTAACTCTCCGGCCAACCGGGAGCAAAATCATCACTCATTACTCATCACTCATTACTCATTACTCATCACTCATCACTCATTACTCATCACTCATCACTCATTACTCATCACTCATCACTCATTACTCATCACTCATCACTCATCACTCATCACTCATCACTCATTACTCATCACTCATCACTCATTACTCATCACTCATTACTCATTACTCATCACTCATTACTCATCACTCATCACTCATTACTCATCACTCATTACTCATCACTCATTACTCACCACTCCTGGCCAATGACTGTTGACAATTTGGCGAACATTATCCTTCCTCCGTACAGGAACCGGACTCACGCTTCTCCCCTCACCCCTCAATATGTATCGAAAACAACAATGTTCTCGAAAACACTTTATCCATAACATTACTTTGTTGAAGATTCGGATCTAATTTATGCAAATTAAAAATTCCGTTTGATATTTTAATTTCGGGACTAAATATGAAATAAGGAAAATAAAATTCCATTCCTAAACCATAATCGATAGCAAGATCACTTGCTTTTATTTTCACCAATTCTTCCGCATTTCTCGCATCTGCATTGGAACCGAGGTCGTATAAATATTGTGCGCCACCAATAACATATACTTTCATATCTTTATAAGCAGCACTTTTAAATTTAACATCAAAAGGAAAAGTGAGGTAAATAGATTCAATAGTTTGGAAAGATGTTGATTCATCTTTATATGTATAATTAAAATTCTTTTCCGCAAAGGATAAACCCGGAATAAAACGCAGATCAAAATATTTTCCAATTCGCAAATTCGCAATTATGCCAAGATTAAAGCCGGGACCGGTTGTTGATTCTACAATTAATATAGAATCGTGATTTATGAACTGATCACTGAATGTAATTTTAAAATCGGAACTATTGTAGGCTAACGAAATTCCGAAATGATAAGGTTTAATAGAGAATCTGTTCTCATATTCCGTCACATTAAATTGTGCCTTTACAAAAAAGGGTAGAAATAAAATGAATATTAAAATTATTTTTCTGCTATATAGAGCGAACATATTCCGAATGTTAATCTTTTACAAGTACAATTTTTAAATCCCGCATTCTTTAAATAGTGCATAAATGCATTTCCTTCCGGAAAATGGGAAACTGACTCAAACAAATATGTGTATGCTCTTGCATCGCCGGAGACTAAACGGCCTATCACCGGAAGTATTGTACCAAAATAAAAATTATACAATTGTTTTACAGGAAATACCCTTGGTTTCGAAAATTCCAAAATAATAATTGGCGCCTGAGGTTTTGAAACACGATATATTTCATTGATCCCCTTTTGCAGGTCTTCAAAATTCCGAACGCCATATGCAACGGTGCAGGCATCAAAGGTATTTTCCTCAAAGATCAAATTTTCAGAATCTCCTGATAAAAGTGTAATCCTATCACTTAATTTTTTTTGAATGATCTTTTTTCTTCCTGCCTCCAACATTTTTTCAGAAATGTCAACTCCGGTTACCTTTTTGGGATCTGCTTTTAATGCTGCGATAGTAAAATCGCCGGTTCCGCAGGCAACATCCAAAATATGTTCAGGATGATATTTTTTAAGTGCTTTTATAGCCTTATTGCGCCAATAAATATCAATCCCAAGCGATAATACCCTGTTCAAAAAATCGTAGCGTCCGGCTATATTATTGAACATACTTTTAACCTGTTCCTTCTTTCCTTCCTCCGTTTTATACGGGGTTACACTTTCTGACATTGTGTTGCAAATTTACGGTGAATAATCCTGTTTCTGATTGCTATTTACTAACTACACTGCTTTCCTGCCTGCTTTAAACCTATTTTTGCAGCGTGATAATTAAAACAGCAATTTACACGGGAAGTTTTGTGGATGTAAAAAAATGTCCTGCTCCGGATATACCCGAGTTTGCCTTTATCGGAAGGTCAAACGTGGGAAAGTCGTCGCTCATTAACATGCTCACCGACCATAGTCACCTTGCAAAAACCTCCTCAACACCCGGAAAAACACAAACCCTGAATTATTTTCTCATCAATAAAACCTGGAACCTTGTTGACCTTCCAGGTTATGGTTTTGCCAAGGTATCCAGAGAAAAACGAGGCGAATGGGAGAAGATGATCAATGGATACCTGATCATGCGCGACCAGTTATTATGTGTGTTTCAGCTCATTGATGCCGCAGTTCCTCCCCAAAAAATTGATCTGGAGTTTACCGGTAAACTTGGAGAAGATCAAATTCCTTTTGCTATAATATTTACCAAGGCCGACAGGCGCAAAAAGCCAATAGCCGAGAATATCGAACTTTATAAAAAAGAATTAGCCGAAAGTTGGGAAACCCTGCCTCCGATATTCGTTTCCTCGGCTGAAAACAGGCAGGGTAAGGAAGAAATTCTGGAATATCTGGAGGTTATTCTTTCTTCGTATAATAAGTGATTGCTGTGGTGGTATTGGGATAGGGGTATTGGGATGAGATTTCAGCAACATTCATAAAATGAGAAATGAGTAATGAGTAATGAGTGGGTCCTCGACAGCCTGATGTTTTACTCCTGACCAATGACGCTTGACTATTTGGGGAGTGGGGAGTGGGGAGTGGTGAGTACAACTCCGAACAAAAAAATTTCACCTAATCGAAATTGTCAGCTACCCTATGGGGCTGGGGGCCCGGGCACAATTTCTTGAACATCTCTTTACACAACCTTATTAGCACAACTGGAGGATGCAAAAGACTCCGGTTTTGCTTTGAAAACGAATCCCATACTCAAAATATAACCCATGGCCTCATGCAATGCAAGGTTGGATTGAAAACCGGGATTTGTATTGATATCTGCATGCACTTCCAGATCAATATGATATTCATCGAGCAAATTACAGAGCTCGTAAGCGATTTCGATAGACCGCGACACTTCATATAACAACCTTTCTTTTAGGGTCATTTTCTGTGTGCTGCTCTCGTTTGCTATGTACATAAAACCACCCCTGCCCTCCCGCAAGAAGACAATTACCGTTCCGAATTCTATTACTTTTCCGTAAACCTGCGAGTCGGAACCTATACAAACCTTGAGTTTGTAGCCGGCAGCCAACTCTCTTTCCAGAGTTTCTCTAACCTCGTCTAAAATTGGTCTTACGATCTGATTTCCGTTAAATTTGCGCCATTTCATACTTTTCGGGTATTTGACTCTACAATATTAATAGGAAATTTTCAATAATTATTTCCTATAACGATAAGAAATGGTTAATTTTGCACCTTTAATTTATAAAGCAATGAAAAAAGGAATTCATCCAGATAATTACAGAACGGTAATATTTAAGGACTTCAGCGTTGATACTGCCTGGTTGGGTAAATCAACTGCAAACACCAGAGAAACCATGAAATGGGAAGACGGTAATGAGTATCCACTTATAAAATTGGAGATATCTAACCAAAGTCATCCATTTTTTACCGGTAAAGAGAAAATGCTTGATACTGCAGGCCGTATTGAAAAATTCAACAAGAGATACGGAAAAAAATAATTATCATAAAAATGCATACAGCCCCTTTCATGTTTAATACATGGAAGGGGTTTTTCATTTAATTTTGCTGCATGAGTAATTTCATTTTATTTGATGATAAAAGATGGCAGCAATTGTTACCGCTCACCTTTACACGACCCATTGCCGAGTTGAGGATAGGAATTGATACCATACGTGAGAAGTGGTCATCTGCACTGCAAACCAATATTTCTTATCTCACAGAAACCTACCTCTCCGAAAAATTTCCTGCTACTTATACAGAGGATAATTTTTATATCTATGGGGGGATGATCCCTGATCCCAAAATTTATAATGCGATCTCGGAATTACACACAGGCGAAGTTTTAATGCAAGGCGATGAAATAATTGCAATTCGTTCAGCAGAAAAATATTTTTCAGGTATGAGTTTATCTGAACACGCAAAATCATTTACAATTGTCAACTATGCTGAAAATACAATTCGAATCAGCAGATCCTGGCATTTATTTCAAAATAATGATATTGTACTCAGGTCGGATTTTGAACGTTTAACAAAAAATAAAAAATCTCAACCAGCATCTTCTACCAATACAATTATTGGGAATAACCTATTTATTGAAGACGGAGCCACAGTGGAAGGATGTATAATAAATACCAACACAGGCCCTGTATACATTGGCAAAAATGCTGAAATTATGGAGGGATCTATGCTGCGCGGCCCTATTGCAATTGGCGAATTTAGCACGATAAAAATGGGTGCCAAAATTTATGGTGCAACTACTATTGGTCCTCATTGTAAAATTGGTGGAGAAGTAAATAACGCTATAATAATGGGTTATAGCAATAAAGCACATGATGGTTTTTTGGGTAATAGCGTATTAGGAGAATGGTGCAATCTGGGTGCTGACACCAATATTTCTAATCTTAAAAATAATTATGCCGAAGTAAAATTATGGGATTATGTTACGCAACGATTTTTTGAAACAGGTCTTCAGTTTTGTGGATTAATTATGGGAGATCATTCTAAATGCGGTATAAATACCATGTTTAATACCGGAACTGTAGTAGGCGTAAATTCAAATATCTTTGGAGATGGATATCCGAGAAATTTTATCCCTTCTTATAGCTGGGGCGGAGCAACCGGTTTCAACACCTATAAATTAAAAGACGCACTCACTGTTGCAAAGGAAGTAATGCACCGAAGAAATTTGGAATTAACCGATACTGAAATAAAAATTTTAACCCATATTTATGAACTAAGTGAAAAATATAGAAAAGGGCAGTTGATATTTATACATAAGTAAAGGGAAGGAATGGAGAATGGAGAATTGACAATGGACAATGCAACAGCCAAAAAAATAATTGAGAATTTGGAATTGAGGTTAACGAAAAAGATAAAATTTAATTTTCGGGTTTTGAGTTACAGCACAATTAAGATGGAATTATTTCAATTTTGATTAAAACTAATTATAATCACTTCTAAAGAATTTACGAATGCGTGAAAAAATAATTGCCGGTAACTGGAAAATGTATAAAACGATAGAGGAAGCTGAGGATACCATAGAAGCTTTATCGGAAAAATTAAACGATGTAGAAATAATTAATTCAATTTATATCGCTGCACCATTTCCATTTCTTGACAGACTGGTCCAAAAATTTGGAGGTAGTTCTATCCAATTTGGTGCACAAAATATTAATGAAAACGAGGAAGGCGCATTCACCGGTGAAACTTCCGGCAAGATGTTGCAAAGTATAGGCTGTAAATTTGTTTTAATTGGCCATAGCGAAAGAAGAGATATCTATAAAGAGTCGAACGAAGTGATCAACAAAAAAATTAAGGCTGCCTTACAAAACCAATTACAACCCGTGTTTTGTTGTGGCGAACGTTTAGAGGAACGCAATAATGGCAATCACTTCGACACGATAAAAAAACAGTTGGAAGAGTCTTTATTTATTTTAACTGAAGAAGAAATAAATCAGGTGGTTATTGCTTACGAACCGGTTTGGGCAATTGGAACAGGACTCACTGCTTCACCCGAGCAAGCACAGGAGATGCACCAATTCATTCGCAGTCAGTTACGTGAAAAATTTGGTGATCACACTGCAGAAAATTGTTTAATTTTATATGGCGGAAGTGTAAAGCCATCCAATGCAACAACTCTTTTTTCACAAGCCGATATAGATGGTGGATTAGTTGGCGGTGCGAGTCTTGCAGCGGATGATTTTTTTCAAATAATTACTGCAATTTAATAAATTTAAACTTTGTTATAAATTAAATGTGGCGCAGTGTTTATTCTAAAAACAGAAAATGAATTACCTCGAATATAATTTTACAAGTGCTGATGAACAAACGGCAGAAATTCTAATGGCCCTATTATCGGAAAAAGGATTTGACACCTTTGAACAAAATGCAAATCAGTTAAGTGCTTATATTGAGGAGAAGAAAAATGTAATTTCAGAAATGGATATTTATTTGGCCGATCTGCAACAAAAATTCATTTTCACATGGTCGCAAAAAAAGTTTGAAGATAAAAACTGGAATGAGGAATGGGAGAAAAATTTTCAACCCATAATTGTAGCTGATAAATGTATTATCAGAGCGCCGTTTCATGCTGCGAATGAAGAAATGGAATTTGAGATATTAATTGAACCTCGCATGAGTTTTGGTACAGGACATCATGAATCTACTTATTTATTGGTAGAGGAAATGCTCGAATTAAATTTCGAAAACAAGGTTGTTTGTGATGCAGGATGTGGAACCGGTGTTTTGGCAATACTTGCCATCAAAAAAAAATCTCGATATGTATTTGCAGTTGATAATAATGAATGGGCATATCAAAACACCCTCGACAACATTAAACTCAATGAAATTTATGATGAAATAACAACCGAATTGGGCGAAATTGATCTGATGGATGGCAAACAATTTGATATCATTCTGGCGAATATTAACAAACCTATTATCATAGAAAATATTCCGCTGTTTTTCAGGTCACTTAATAAAGGTGGCTTGTTAATTGTAAGCGGAATATTAGAAAATGATATCAACGATGTTATCAAAGAAGCAAATAACTATTTTTTTAATTTAATATCAACACGCACTAAAAATGACTGGATATGTGCTGTATTTCAAAACGCGTGAAGTAAATGTGGAAAAAAACCCGAATTAATTAATGTCAGGCAAGTAATTTCTCCACCTTTTTTTCGTTAGCACCCTACCCTCCTTTAACACTTGTACTTTAACTTAACGGCATGAAAAAAATCTTTGTTCTATTAATATCAGTATTCACCATTTCTCAGGTGTTTTCGCAGCTTACCTCCTTTTCCTCTGATCACGATCAGTTTTTAAAGGAATTGGACGAGTTTATGCGAGCTAACAACAATGAGATTGGCAAGGATAGTCACGACAGATTTGCAAAAATGGTGGAAGCCGGCAATATTCTTCCCGAACAACTTGATCTTGTTATAAATCTGAGCAATAAAATGCTGGAAAGGAAGATGAAACCTATGCCTCAGTTTGTAGCAGTGCTAAATGCCACCGTTGCATTTTCGAAATCGGGTCAATTGATGGAGCGCTATTATGAATGGATGGAAATTTGCAATACCATCCTCGACAACTCCAAAAAAGGCAGTTACTCCACTTATAACCATTTCCTCGATTTTTCAGCCTCCTTTTTCGAAAAAAATGCATTAAACGACACTCCAACCAAAACCTGGTGTTACACTTCCTTTGAATATGAATTCAAACTGAATGGTGATATACCTGAAGTGCATTTCCCTTCAACGGGTATTTATGCATATACAAAGGGTGACACGCTTGTACTTAACGATACGAAAGGAATATATTTCCCTCTTGAAAAAGAATGGAAAGGAACCGGTGGAATTGTAGGATGGGGTCGTGCAGGTTTAGATTCTACTGTTACGTATGCTAAACTTACAAATTATCGCATAAATACCGAAACAAGTGAATATAGTGCTGACACAGCCAGTTTGTATTTTGGAGGAATGTTCACAAAAGCGCTACCAGGTCAATTGCAAGACAGGCTGATTACAAACAATGAACCCTCAAAAAGTGATTATCCACAATTCAGAACCTATGATAAAAAATTAACCGTTAAGGATATTATGGTTAATGTGGATTATAAAGGAGGATTTTTTCTGAAAGGCGGTCAAATTATTGGTAGTGGCGATGATAGTACACTTGCCGAAATGAGTTTTAAAGACCCTAAAGGCAAACCTGCAGTCTTGGCAAAATCGAAAACATTTTTAATTGAGCCTGCAACTTCCATTTATTCAAAAGATGCGGAAATTATTATTCGGGTAGCAAAAACAGATTCCATTTATCATCACGATGTATCCATCCGATATGATGGAATGCTGAGTACGATGAACATTACAAGACAGGATGAAGGATTTTCAAGTTTAATGTTTTATAGTTCTTATCATAAAATAGATGCAAAAGTTGATAATTTAAATTGGGCACTCAGCGATACAATTATTAATTTAAAAAACATTGAAGGTGCGGGAAATAAAATGAGTTGGTTTGAGAGTCAGGATCTTTTCAGCGTTAAACTTTACGACCGTGTTCGAGGTGTGGCAACTTATCAGCCTCTTGTTAAAATAAAACGGTATTGTGAAACCTATAAAACACGGGTTATTCCAACACTTGCCTTAGCGAAAGACCTCAACCCAACGTTAACTGTAGATGGCGTGCAAAGTTTATTATTGCAATTAGTGGAAGAGGGATTTATTTTTTATGATAAAGAAAATGAATTAGTTTATGTAAAACAAAAAACATTTAATTATGTAACGGCAGGATCCGGTAAAACGGATTATGACATTATTACAATTCCATCGCTTTCTAAAGGTTCAAATGCAACATTAAATTTAACAAATTACGATTTGAATATCAATGGGGTTCAACAATTTTATTTGAGTGACTCCCAATTTGTATTGATATATCCAAAGGATGATAAATTAACCCTTAAAAAGAATCGCGACATGCTTTTCGACGGATTGATCGTTTCCGGTAATATAGATTTTAAAGGGCAAAATTTTTATTTTAGTTATGATACTTTTAATATAAAAATGAATAAAGTGGACTCGATGATCCTGTATGTAGAATCTACGGAAATCGACGATATGGGGAATTCACTCTATTTGCCGGTGAAAACAAATATCAGTGTAACTTCGGGGCGACTTCAAATTGATAAAACTGATAATAAATCAAGCAAAGTTAAATACCCGGAATATTCCATTTTCACTACCTACGATTTTTCTATTGCAGATTACCAGCAACCACAAATTTTTAATGATGTTTATGATAAGGAAAGATTTTTGTTTAAACTCGACCCCTTTACTTTAGAAAGTTCAGACTCGCTGGATTTCCGAAAGGTAAAATTTGATGGTACTATGGTTTCTGCAGGAATATTTCCCGATTTTAGAGAAGCATTAAAATTGCAGGATGACAGATCACTTGGATTTAAAACCGTTACACCAGCAGGTGGTTATCCCACTTATGGAAAATTGGGGAAATACACTGGAAACATATCTTTAAGCAATAAAGGATTCAGAGGATCAGGAGCTATCGATTTTATGGCATCACATTCTGAATCAAAAGATATTATTTTCTTCCCTGATTCCACATTGGCTAACGTTGATGATTTTATAGTAACTAAAACAGAAAGCGGAATACAATTTCCTCAATCAACAAATACAGGAGTAAAAACAAGGTGGTTGCCTTATGAAGATCAAATGATAGTGGAACAAGGAATAAAACCATTTGATATGTATGAGGGTGCATCTACTTTAAAAGGAACTTCCATAGTAACTTCTAAAGGTTTAAAAGGTGATGGAACCATGATCTGGGGTGAAGTAAAAATGAATTCCAATCAATTTAATTATCTCGCAAATAATGCAAAAGCAGATACTGCTTCGGTTTCGATTGGGCAGGTAACCCCTGATCTTGTTGCGTTAAAATTAGATAATGTGAACCTGGATGTAGATTATAAAAAACGCATCGGTCACTTTGAGGCAAATTACGATACTATTATGACCGAATTACCTTATAATGAATATAAAACGGATATGAACGTTTTTGACTGGGTAATGGATGAAAGAACAGTTTATTTTAAGTCAACAAAAGAATATTCTAATTTTTATTCGACAAATGGCGGACAGGACAGTCTGGTTTTTCAAGCCAAAGAAGGAAAATTTAATTTAAATACCTATCAGTTAAATGCAGAAGGGGTTCCGCTTATTAAAATTGCAGATGTGCATGTAATTCCTGATAGTGGAAAAGTTTATATTGAAAAGGGAGCTAAAATGGGAACCTTGTATTATGCTAAAATTGTTGGAGATACTATAAATTTTTATCATAGCCTACATGATTGTCTTGTCAATATTCAGGGTCGGCTCAATATGAGTGGAAACGGACAATACGACTACATTACTCCGCAAAATAAAAAGCAGATAATACCGATAGAACAGATCATGGTAATTAAGGAAGTAGATTCCATTATGGAAGTTACTAATCATTATATGATGGCAAAAGGTTATATTTCTGACACTGCAGGGTTTGTTTTAGAAGATAAAGTAAAATATAAAGGCGCTGTGGAACTATATAGTCGCGATCAATTTTTGAAATACAAAGGATATGTGAAATTAAATGTAACTGATTCGTTAAATTATAGAACAGATTGGTTCAGAATAGATTCTTATGTAGATCCCAAAAAACCGATTTTTAGTTTGAATGATGCGGTAACGGAAAAAAACGATTCTGTTTATGCAGGTATTTTCAGATACAATGATACAGCTGCATTATACACAACTATTATGGCGCGCAAAGTTGCTATTAATGATGCTACTTTATTTTCAGCTCGCGGTCAAGGATATTATAATGAAACAGATCAAACATTTTATTTAGGAAATCTTGGGAAATTGGATGATCCAACGGAAAAAGGTTCCATAATGAAATATAACGATAAAACAGGTGCGCTGTTTGCTGAAGGACGATTGAGAATGGGATTAAAAACAGATTTATGTGATACTAAAGCATACGGTACCATTATAAAACGTCCGAATAGCGAACAATATAAAATGGATGCAACTGTAACTTTTGAAATTCCATTGCCTGATGATCTGCTTAAAAAATTAGGGTCCATGTTGTTCACCTCGAATGCAGATGCCGGCGCTACTCCAATAGATTATAATATAGAAACACAACTCATAGCCGCTATAAATGAATTGGCAGAACCTAAAATTGCTAATAGATTAATTGATGATGCTACATCAAAAGGATATCTGGAAAAACCAAGAGATTTTCCGGTTACAATATTCATGTCGGGAATTAAAATGATATGGGATCCCAATACCAGATCATTCCATACAACCGGTTCCGATGGGCAATTAATTTGGTTTGGAGATCAGGCATTTAATCAACATATAAAATGTTATGCAGAATTTGGTAAACGAAGTGGTGGTGATTATTTCACATTGTACTTCTTAACTCCAAGTGAAGATTTTATTTATATTCACTATAAACGCAATCAATTAAAATTATTCACCTCCCGCGAAGATCTTAACGCAGAAATTTTCAGTTACGATAGTAAAAAAAGAATCATCGAAACTGAAAAAGGCAATATGATTTTTATGCTCGAAGGAAAAAATGCCGTGAATCAATTCGTGCAGGATATGCAGTATTATGAGGGATTGAAAGAGAATAAGTAGGGACGACACACCAGGTTTTTTTTAACCTGTGAGGTCTGAGAAAAGGGGAAAAAAATGGAGAATGGAGAATTGACAATGGAACAGCCAAAACGCCCTCAACCTAAATGGTTGATAATTTGACTTTTGTAGAATGGAATTGGAGCGCTTATTCCGGGTCAATATTAAAAGTTGGGGACAATCCTCTATTCCAAGGAAAATTTTCTATTGCATTTCGTTTTGAAAAACTGGAATTTGAATTTGGGTGGCCCGCGCTCTTATACGTATTGTTTTGGGGGTTATTCTTAGTAAGGAGTGTTAGCTTTACTAAACAATAATAAAAACAATAAATTTTCCAAAGAAAGAATTTTTCCAGGGCTGTCAACGGGCCTCATCGGATGCCTCCAATATCCCTTTTCGCAGCCATA
>Ga0163148_10005398_pt1 | contig 12794 bp, 14 predicted proteins | sample OliLakLV19MP7P2_FD_148606 | JGI IMG/M metagenome (GOLD analysis project Ga0163148, IMG submission 148606) | Freshwater microbial mat bacterial communities from Lake Vanda, McMurdo Dry Valleys, Antarctica- Oligotrophic Lake LV.19.MP7.P2 | ecosystem: Environmental > Aquatic > Freshwater > Lake >... | reverse complement strand
GGCGACCGAGGGCGACCGTCTGCGAGGCGCGTTCGCTCTCGGGCAGCTCCTCCATGAGGATGGCCGGCGGCAACAGGGGTCGCAGCTTTTCGATGCGCAGGTCGTCGGTCTGGTAACGCATGGGTGAGGTACGATCGCGGCATGGCGGGGCCGGCAAGGGGAAAGGACGGGGAGGGTGCGTGCAGGCGCGGCCTGCACGCATTCGGCTCCTTCATGGCCATGGCTCGCCGGGCTGATCGGCTCGCTCCATCTGGTTCGCAGCGCTTTCTGGCACCAGCGATCGCGCATGCGTAACGTCGCACGCGCCCGAACCGCGGTAAATCGCACCACTCGTCGCATGGTGATCATCCGGACGTGTAATGGACAGATTTCAACCACCGTGGTCGTAGGGTACGTAAATGCCGCCTCTGCCGAGACCGCTGCGTTACGCTCCGGGTGCCACTCCCTGCATCGGAGATCACATGCCCATTCCACCCTGGACTCAGACCCACCTGCTGACCTGGACTCCGGTCGAGGCCGGTTATCCGCAGCGATTCCTGGTCATGGTCACGCAGGACCCGGAACATCCGGGGCAGTACCTGGCCATCCGGCGGGAAGACTGGCCCGGCGCAACCGGACGCTGGGAATTCAGCCTGCACACGCGCAAGTGGTTCCGCCTCGGTGCGATCCCTTCGCTCGATGGGCGCAAGGGCGAATGGGCGATGGCACGGTTAGAGGAGGTGTCGAACGCCCGCGGGGTGAAGCTCTTGCAATGAAACGGCGACGCGCGCCACACACGTTGGTCGGCTCACGGCTGCGGATACGTTGCCCGCATGGCTGATGCCAAGCACTGGGAACGCCGCTGAGCACGTGGTCGTTGCTGTGACCGACGCCGCGGATGGGCCGCTCTCGCCGGATTCAGATTGATGCCTGGTTGGCACGACCGCCATCCCGCGCACCATGCCGCCCGGTGCTGCCCCTCCCCATCGATCCGCAGATCCCGCCCGCGCTCGACCGCCTCGTCGCGCACGGGGCGCTGGTGCTGACCGCGCCGCCCGGCGCGGGCAAAAGCACGCGCCTGCCGCCTGCCCTGCTCGCCCGCACCACCGGCCAGGTCTACCTCCTGCAGCCGCGTCGCGTCGCCGCGCGCGCGCTGGCACGGCGCATCGCCGCTGAGCAGGGCTGGGAACTCGGTCGCGAGGTCGGCTGGCGCATCCGCTTCGAGAAGCTCGGCGGAGCCCACACGCGGTTATGGGTGATGACCGAAGGCACGTTGACCCGCCAGCTGCAGAGCGATCCGTACCTCGATGGCGTCGGCGCGGTGATCCTCGACGAGTTCCACGAACGCAGCCTGCACACCGATCTCTGTCTGGCGTGGTGCGCCGAGCTGCGGCGCACGGTGCGCCCCGATCTGCGCGTGGTGGTGATGTCGGCGACGATGGACGCGGCGCCGATCGCGCGCTTCCTCGGCGATGCGCCGATCGTCGCGGTGCAGACGCCGACCTATCCGGTGGCGATCACCACCATCGGCCGCGGCGACCGTCGCCTGGAAGACGAAGTGCTGGCTGCGGTCAGCAACGCGATCGACGACGCCGACTGCGGCGACGTGCTGGTCTTCCTGCCCGGCACCGGTGAGATCCGCGGCTGCGAGCATGCCCTCGAGCCGCTGGCGCAAAGCCGCGGGTTCGCCGTGCTGCCCTTGCATGGCGCGCTGCCGCCCGAACAGCAGGACGCCGCCCTGCAGCCGCATCCGCAAGGCCGACGCAAGGTGGTGCTGGCGACCAACGTCGCCGAGACCTCGGTCACCATTCCCGGCGTGCGCACGGTGATCGACAGCGGGCTGGCGCGCGTGGCGCGCTTCGCTGCCGACACCGGGCTGGATGAACTGCACCTCGAACGCATCAGCCGGGCCAGCGCCACCCAGCGCGCCGGCCGCGCCGGACGCACCGCGCCGGGCCGCTGCTGGCGGTTGTGGACGCGACTCGAGGAGAACCGCCTGGTCGAGCAGGCCGATCCCGAGATCGCGCGCGTCGACCTGGCGCCGACGCTGCTCGCGCTCAAGGGATGGCACGGGGCCGATCCGCGCACCTTCCCCTGGTTCGTGCGGCCGGACGACGACCGCCTGCTCGCCGGCGAACAGTTGCTGACGCTGCTCGGCGCCGCACGCGAGCCGTTCGCGGGGTTGACGGCGCTTGGCGAACGACTGGCGCGGCTGCCCGTGCATCCACGCCTGGGTCGCCTGCTGGACGAGGCCATGCGCGCCGGCGCCGGTGCGCTCGGCGCCGCGCTGGCGGCACTGGTCGGCGAGCGCGACATCCGCCCCCCCTCGCGCCCGGGCGAGCGCGCGCCGGATCCGGATCGCGCCGACGCCCTCGATCGCTTGGAGCGCTTGGCGCGAGCTGAATCCGCCGGCTTCCGTCCGAGTCTGCGCGGCGAAGGCATCGATCCGATCGCCGCGCGCGAGGCCGTGCGCGTGCGCGACGACCTGCTGCGTCTCGTCGCCCACGGCAATGGTCCGCGGGCGACGACACCGCCGGATGCGGCGGTGCTGGTGCCGCGTCTGCTGCTGGCGGCCTATCCCGACCGTGTCGCCAAGCGCACCAGCACGACCAGCAACCGGGCCGCCATGGTCGGCGGCGTGTCGTTCGAGATTGATCGTGCGTCGTGCTGCCTGGCACTGCCGGGCCAGGCGCGCGGCGAACTGCTGCTCGCGTACCAGGTGCAGGGGCTGTCGAACCGGGCGCGCACCAGCACCTTCGCCCGCCAATGTGCCGAACTCGATGAGAGCGACTTGGAAGCCGTGTTCCCAGGCACCCTGAAGCGGCGCGAGCTGCTGACCTGGGACGATCAGCGCCAGGCGGTGAGCGCCATCGTCGGCTGGTACTGGCACGACCTCTGCCTGCGCGTCGCGCCAGGCGCCCAGGCCGATCCGGCGCGCATCGGCGCCTTTCTCGCCGAGCAGTTGCGTCAGCAGGCGCGCGCGCTGTTCGCCGAGGACGAGGCGGTCGGCGGTTGGCTGGCGCGCCTGGCCTGGCTGCGCCGGCAGATGCCTGAGCTGGATTTGCCCGAGATTGACGACACGCGCCTGGGCGACCTCCTCGACCAGCTTTGCGCCGGTTGCCGCAGCCGCGCCGAGGTCGCCGCCAAGCCCAAGCTGCCCTGGTTGTCGGGCCAGCTCAGCCATCAGCAGAACCGCGCTCTCGACGAACTGGCGCCAGCGCACTGGACGGTGCCCACCGGCAACGCCATCCGTCTGCAGTACGATGATCCCGAACGACCGCCGGTGCTGGCGGTACGTCTGCAAGAACTGTTCGGCGAAGGCGAGACGCCGCGTCTCGCCGGTGGCCGCGTGCCCGTGCTGCTGCATCTGCTTGGACCGAACTACCGCGCCGAGCAGATCACCCAAGACCTCGCCTCGTTCTGGGCCAACACCTACCCGCAGGTGCGCAAGGATCTGCGCTCGCGTTATCCGAAGCACTCCTGGCCCGATGACCCGCTCAGCGCGCCGCCGGTGGCGCGCGGCCGGCCGCGGCGATGACGAACCACCTCAGGGCGGAAGCGGCGACCGATGCCCGCTGGCACGCCACGCCGGCGAGGTGGGCCGAGACGGGCTGAAATCAGTGTCCGGGCCTGCGCATTCGTGCATGGCATGCCCGACCTCGACTTCTAGCGTGCTGGTCCTGGAGCCTGACATGCGCCTCGCCCTCTTCGCCATCCTCATCGCGCTCGCATCGCTCGCTCACAGCGCGGACGACACGGCGGCTGCCAAGGCCGAGCGCCTGCTCGACGCCATGAAGGTCGGCGAGCTGGTGACGCAGACGATGGAGGCCGGCTTTCAGGCCGGGGTCAAGCCGTACATCGACCAGGCCCCGGCCGAGCAGCGCGTGGCGATCCAGCGCGGTGTGGACGCCGCCGCCGCCTTCCTGCGCAAGAACATGACCTGGGACGTGCTCAAAGGCGACTACGTCCAGCTTTACGCCGCGTCCTTTACCGCGCCCGAGCTCGACGAACTGCTGGCGTTCTACCGCTCGCCGATCGGCCAGCGCCTGGTCGCGCAGACCCCGGACCTGACCGGCAAGGGCATGGCGCTGGGCGCCGAGCGCATGCAGAAGCTGATGCCCGACCTGCAGCGCATCGTCGCCGAGACCATGGCCGAAACCCAGGCCTCGGACCAGGCCGAGGCGTTCGCCAAGGTCGGCTTGGTGGTCGGCAAGCCCTTCCCCGATCTGGTCCTGACCACCACCGATGGCGGCACCATCGCCACTCGTCAGCTGGTGGGCAAAGTCGTGCTGATCGACTACTGGGCGACCTGGTGCAGCCCCTGCGTGCGCGAACTACCCAACGTGCAGAAGACCTACCAGCGCTTCCACGACCAGGGCTTCGAGGTCGTCGGCATCAGCCTCGATGAGGACACCGCCAAGCTCGCCGCATTCGTTGCCGCCAAGCAGGTGCCGTGGAAGCAGGTGTGCGACGGCAAGGGCTGGCAGAGCGACGCCGCCCAGCGCTTCGGCATCGACTCGATCCCGGCCACCTTCCTGATCGCCAGGGATGGCACCTTGGCGGCGATCGGCGTGCGCGGCGAGGAATTGGCGAGCGCGGTCGAGGCGGCTCTCGCCAAGCGCTGAGCCCGGCCTCCTCGCCGTCGCGGTCAACCCGCGCACACCGGGCTTCCGCGCCGGCGACCTCGTGCCCTGGCGACGCGCACCGCGAGCGGGCGATGCTGCGACCAGGCGCACCAGGCGCAGGCGGGTCGGTCTCAGGGTTTGCGCTGCGGGCCCGGGTCGCGCTTCTTCTCTTCGCGGCGCTGGCGCACCTCTTCGCGCTTGGCGGCGTCGCGCTTGGCATCGTCGATCGCACGCAGCACCACCTGCGCGTCGACCGCGCCGCGCGCGGCCTGGAAGCGGCCGGTCAACGGTGAATCTGGGCGCAGTGCCGAGTTCTCGTTGAGCAGCCACATCTCGTTGCCGTAGTCGGTGCGACGCAGCTCGGGCGCGAAGCGGCTGAAGAACCGAGTGACGTTGGCGACATCGCGCACGAGCAGGCGCTTGGCGTTGTTGTTGCGCGCGGCGTCGACCGCCTGCGGCAGATCGATGATGGTCGGGCCGTCGACCGCGGCGAGGATGTTTGATTCAGGCAGGTCGGCGTGGACCAGGCCGGCGCAGAGCATGGCCGCAACCTGTTGCATGATCTGGCGGTGCATGCGCAGGGCGCTGTCACGGTCGTAGCGCGCGGCGGCGATCTGCGGCGCCGGCTGGCCGTCGGGGCCGCGCACCAGATCCATCAGCAGCACGCCATCGTTGTTGGCGAGCGGCCGAGGGATACGCACGCCGGCGGCGTGCAGACGGCGCATGGCGGCGGCCTCGGCATCCTGCCAGGCCTCTTCCCGTTTTTTGAGGCCGAAGCGGCTGCCCTTGTCCATCGCGCGCTGCTCGCGGCTGTCGCCCGAGCGGCGGCCCTCGACGTAGTCCTGGCGCTGGCGGAAATTCCGCTGCTCCATCCGCTTGTAGACCTTGGCGGCGCACGTCGACCCATCGTCGGCGACGACCACGAAGACGGAGGCCTCCTTGCCGCTCTTGAGCTGGCGGACCACCTCCTGGATCGCGCCATCCTCGAGTAGGGCGCGCAGGCTGTCGGGGATCAGCATCGGGGGGCGGTACCTCCTGCGGACTGGCGCATGCCGCAGGGCGGCAGAGTAAGGCCTTGACTGGGCACGGATAGGGCGGGCGGGGACCAAGCCTGTGCATCGGTGGCGGACTTCCCGGCCAGCGCGCCACAGAGCCGGTACAATCGCCCGCTCACCCCCAGGGGATCCTCCCATGCGCATAACCCTCGTACCCGTCCTTCTCGGCCTGCTCACCACCACGGTCTCTGCCGCGGACGGCGATACCCCGCCCGGCGTCGAGGACGTCCGGGTGCGATCCGAGGAGTCGATCTCGGCCGACCGCAAGGCTCGCCTCGATCAGGTCGAACGCACCACCGACGCGCGCAAGGAAGACATCAAGCAGCGGCAGCGCGAGTCCGCGCAGCGCGTCGACGAGGAGAAACAGGCGGCGCAGGCGCGCGCCGATGAGCAGCTGAAGCCCCTGGAGGAACGTCAGCGGCAGGCCGAGCAGCAGCGTGACGAACAGGTACGCAAGGCGGACGAGGAAACCAAACGCCAGTTCGAGCCGCTCGACCGCCAGCAGCAGAAGATCGAGGCCAAACGCGACGCCGCCAAGCAGGAGGCCGACGACGAAGCCAAGGCCGGGCTCGAGCCCCTCGCCCAGCAGCGCAAGGACTTGGAGGGTAAACGCGACGCCGCCAAGCAGGGGGCCGAGGCCAAGGCCAAGCATGAGCGTCAGCCGATCGCCGAATCCATCGCCGCGATCAAGCAGGCGCTGAAGGAGGAATTGGCAGACATCGACCAGCGCGCCAAGCAAGAGAAGTCCTCGACCAAGACCGAGGTTGACCGCCTGGAGCGCGACCAGAAGGACGCCGAGCGGGCGATCAAGGAGGACGCCAAGGCGCGCAAGCGCGCGGCCGGGCACTGATCGCCGGCGTTGAGCGCGGCTGGGTCTGTCTGCTCAACGCCGGCTCCCTGCGCGAGCCTGCTGAGCGTGGCGCCGCGCGTGCTTCGGCCTAGGCTTGTCAGCGTTCCCCGGAGCGCGTCATGAGCCGTGTCATCGCCCCTCTCTTCCTGATCGCGATCGGCGTCGGCTGGCTGCTGTCCGCGCAGCGCGTGCTGCCGGGGGTGAGCTGGATCTGGGTGCTACTGCTCGCCACCGCCGGCGTATCGATCCTGCTGGTCAAGCGTCTGACGCGCACCTCGATCATCGTCGGGCCGTTCCTGATCTTGTGCGCGATCGGCTCGTTCCTGCGTCAGACCGGCCGGCTCTCCGCCGAGGTCGAGATTCCAGCCCTGATCATCGCGCTCGGCGTGTTGCTGCTCATCGCCCGCCTGGCCCCGCTGCCGGAAACACCAGCGAAGTCCTGACGCACTGGTCGTCAGAGCTGGGCACGAATCCGACCGAGAGGCCGGCAGGTACCGTTAAGTGGCTCCGAGGAGGCCGAAACCGAGCGGTAGAAGAGCTACCGCGGGTGGAGGAGACGTCGCCGACGAGACCTGTCGGAACCGACTGGCAGGATTGGTGCCCATCCTCTTAGCCGTCGGCGCGGTAGGGATGCCGTGGTGATGCGGCGCGGCGCGGGGACGCCGGCGCGGATTCCGTCTCGTCCAGCTTGCGCCGCAAGCTGGCGACCAGCCGGCGGATTTCGGGCGGACAGTGCTCAAGGCGAGCGAGTTCGAGGAATCGCCGTCTCTCGTCGCCGCGCAGGCTGAGCGCATCCGCCCAGGACTCGAGCAAGGCGAGTGGCGGCCGGCGCCGCCCGATGCGGATGAACTGCACCACGCCCGGAGCCTTGCCCACCAAGCGGGCGAAGTCGACCTGACGCTGGCCGCGGCGCGCCAACAGCTCGCTCAGGAAAGCGCCGAATTCCGTGGGTTCTGCCATCGCCGGCAGGGTACGCGCAGACATCGGCGGCTAGACATTATCTTTTCTGATACTAGGATTGGGCGATGCCAAGCGACGCCTGTCCCGCGCTGATTTCGGAAACGCTCGCCCTGGCCAATCGCCGCCTCGCGCGCGAACGCGGCCTGGATGCCTTCTATCGCGACGAGCCCCGTCCCGGTCAGGATGCCGAGGCCGAAGGCTGGGACGCGGCACAGCGCTGGGTCGCCCAGGCTCGCCGCCTGCCACGCGCCCTGCTCGGCGAACGCAGCGCGGCGTGGCTGGCACGCCGCGATCAGGCCGCCGCCGGCTGCTGAACGCCTGGCCAGAAGCCTCGTGCCTCAGCACGCGGGAAACGTGGTTGCGCGGAATGCGGGAGGGACGTCCTGCGGCAGCGCCGTCCTGCCGGACGGCCGGCAACCGCGGCCGCAATCGCGATCGGATCTACTTGATCCCGGTCCCGGTCAGCGCGGTGCCGGCGAAGTGGGAACCATCGCTGCTTTCGACCTCGAACGCGTCATAGAGCCGGCCCAGCGCGCCCGGACAGAATTCGAGGGTGACGCGCACCCGTCGCCCCGGCTGCAAAACCAGGGGGAAGACCGGGCCAGCCACCCGCACCGCACGGCCGGTGGCCAGCCGCACATCCAGGCGCATCGCCTCGCGCCCACGATTGGCGAGATACAGTCCGGTGAGGGTCACGCGGTTGAGTTCAACCGTGCCCAATTCCAAGGCCTTGCCCGGCGTCATGCCATCTGCGGTCAGTTCGAGCATGCCGCGCCGTCGCTGGGCGACGCCGGTGCCGATCACCACCAACGGCTCAGAGCGCAGGCCGGTGGGCAGGATGTTGGCGCGCACCTCGCCGGTGGTGAGCGGAGTGAAGGTCACCACCGCGGGGGCGCCGCTGGCATCCGGCGCGACCATGCCGGTCGGGGGCGCGCCAGCGAAGGCGAAGGCCGCGGCGCCCTCGATCCGGGCGCCGACGAAATGCTTGGCGTGCTTGCCGTCGTTGCGCCACTGGACGGGCTTGGGCACGCTCGCGGTCTGACCGAGCCACACCGGCCCGAAATCGATCCGCTCGGGCTGCGGGCGGACGGGGGCGGGGCACCCGGCGCACAGCAGGCAGGCGAGGGCGACGAGGAGGCGGGCGACGGTCACGCCGAGATGCTGAGACCCTCGCTCGTCTCGTCGAGCACGAAGAGTTCGACCTCGTTCGCTGGCTCGACCAGGGGCGGATGGGGGACGACACTGAGCGCGGCGTGCGAGCGCAGCACCAAGCCGACCACCGGCGCGGGATCGCTCAAGCCGTGGCAGTCGAGGACCACGCACCACAACTCGTCGGCGGAGAGCAGGCCGGCGCGGAACGCGGCCAGCAGATCCGCTGCCCAAGTGGGGGTGCCAACCATGGTGGAAACGTAGATGGGGATGATGGAGGGGAAAGAGTGGGATGGGTGAAGGGTTGGCGGGGAATGCGATAGACCGGCGGAGCGACGGCGGCTCTCGCCGTCGCCGGGGCGGCGAGGCTCCGCTTGGGCGCATGCCGGGATGGCTGCGCCATCCCGGCATGCTCAGCGTAAAACCCCAAGCGCCGCTCTCAGCAGCTCTTCGCCCCCGATCCCCGGCTGCGCCACCTTCGCCAGCGCGTCGGTCGCATCTTTCGGCGAGAACCCCAGTACCACCAGCGCGCGATGGGCCTCGGCGATGGCCGCTGCCTGCGGTGATCGCGCGGCGCCGGCCTGGCCGGGCAGCGGCAGCGACTCGGGGATGCGCTCCACCTTATCGGCCAGTTCCAGGGCGATACGCTCCGCGCTTTTTGGGCCGACGCCCTTCACCTTCTTGAGCGCGGCGGTGTCCTTGGTCAGCAGGACGCGGCGCAGGTCGTCGACCGGGAAATGCGACAGCACGGCGAGCGCCACCGACGGACCGACCTGCTGCACCGACATGAGCAGATCGAAGGCGGCACGTTCGGCGGCATCCTGGAAACCGAAGAGGACGAGGTCGTCCTCGCGCACGATCAGCCGCACATGCACCGTGACCGTGCTCCCGTCGAGCGGGATGCGCTTGCGGCACTGCTCGGAGATACGCAGCGAATAGCCGACCCCGTTGACCTCGAGGCTGAGCCGTCCCTGGTTGTCGAGCGCCGCCACCGATCCGCGCAGGAAGTCGTACATGCCGCCAGGATGCTGCGATCGGCGATCGGGGCCAGGGGCGCCCAGCGCTTTCATCCCCTGTCCCCCTGCCGAGAGCGCGGGCTGCCAGCCCGCCGGCGATCTCCCCACTCCACGCAACCACGACTGGCCATCGCCGACCGCGCGCTCATGTCTGGCCCATGGACGATGGGTCTCTATCGTCATCGCATGGCACTGCTCAGTGAACGCTTCGATCGGGCGGTGGCGATGGCTGCCGAGTTGCATCGCGCGCAAGTGCGCAAGGGCACCACCATCCCCTACCTCAGCCACCTGCTGGCCGTCACCGCGCTGGTGCTCGAACACGGCGGCGAGGAGGACGATGCCATCGCAGCGATGCTGCACGATGCGGCCGAGGACCAGGGCGGCCTGGAAACCCTCGCCCGGATCCGCAGCGGATTCGGCGATGGCGTCGCTGGCCTGGTGGCCGCGGTCAGCGATTCCTTCGCCGACGTAAAACCCCCCTGGCGGGAACGGAAGGAGCGCTACCTGGCGCATCTCGCCGAGGCCGATCCGCGCGCCGTACGCCTGTCGCTCGCCGACAAGCTGCACAACGCGCGCTGCACGCTCGCCGATGTGCGCCTGCTCGGCGCCGACACCTGGGCGCGCTTCAAGGGCGGTCGAGACGGCACGTTGTGGTACCTGCGCGGCGTGCTCGACGTCGCCCGCTCCCGCGGCCTCCACCCGGCGCTGGCGAGCCAACTCGATGAGACGGTGGGCGCACTTGAAAGTGCCAGCTAAGAGCCTGTCGGGGATAGCGAGCGCGGATGGCGACGCGGATCGGATGGCAGATCCAAGGCGGCGAAACGGGCCAAGGTAGCACCGCTACCTGGCCGTTTCGCCAACGCAGGAGATGCCGTCCGAGACCGCGCCAGCCGAAGGTCGCTATCCCCGACAGGCTCTTTGGCTCTTTCCTAGCCTACTTGCGCCGTGGCCGACCCAGGATCCGATTTTGCCCCTGACCAGGTTCCTCTCAACCGGAGATCGCCGTGGCCCGCGACCTGTTCCTTGGCAGCTGCATCCATTTCGGCGATGTCGGCACCCGTCCCCTCGATTACACGCGCATGCGCGAAGCCGGCCTCGACTGGACGCGCATCGACCTGCCCTTCCCCTTCGATGGCACCGAGAAGAAGGAGCACGCCCGTTACGTGGCGGCGAAGGAGCAGATCCGCGCCCTGCGCGCGCACGGCATCCGCACCCTGGGCATCACTCCGTACATGCGCGATTGGCCGATGCACACCGGCGAGCTGGGCTCGATGAGCTTCCTCTCAACCTACCGCGCCGCCTGCGCCTACATGGCGCGCGATCTCGCCGACGTCATCGACACATGGCAAGTGTGCAACGAACTCAATCTCGCCTGGTTCCGCCGCCCGTTCGCCACCGAGGAGGAGGCGTTGCCGTTCCTGGTCTATGGCGGCTTGGGTATCCGCGAAGGCAACCCGGCGGCGCGCGTCGGGGTCAACATGGCGACCGGGCACGTGGCCTCGGCGGATCGCATGTACCGTGCCCTCTATCCGTCGAACACGGTGAAGTGGGACTTCGTCGGCGTCTGGTAATCATGCAATCATGCAATCATGCGTAATCATGCGTGAACATGCGTGGACATGCATCTGAGGCACATTCTCCCCTCCCGCGCATCATGCGGGATCATGCGTGATCACGCCCCTGATCATGCGTTGATCATGCGTGGATGATCATGCGTGGACATGCATCTGTTCGTGGATGCGTGACGTCTGGAAATCATGCGTGGACATGCATCTGAGGCACATTCTCCCCTCCCGAAGGAACAGACGCCCCTGATCATGCGTGGACATGCATCTGAGGCACATTCTCCCCTCCCGAAGGAACAGACGCCCCTTGATATGGGTCCATTAAGGCCCTATCTTGCTCCTTCATGCCTGTGGCCCGCAAACATCTCGTCGACAACAGCGCCCCAGGCTGCTTCCACTGCATCTCCCGCTGCGTCCGTCGCGCCTTCCTCTGCGGCGATGAGGCCGAACACCGCCGCGACTGGGTCCGCGACGCCATCCGCACCGCCGCTGCGGCCTTCGCCGTCGACGTCCTCGCCTACGCGGTGATGAGCAACCACCTCCACCTCGTCGTCCGCACCGATCCCCAGCGCGTCGCCGAGTGGACCGCCGACACCGTCACCCGCCGCTGGGCAATTGCCCATCCCCGCACCGGCACCGATGGCAACCCCGTCGCCTGGAGCGAACCCGATCTCGCAGCGCGGGCCGCCGATGCCGTCTGGGTCGCCAAGACCCGCACGCGCCTGGGTTCGCTGTCATGGTTCATGAAGAGCATCAAGGAACGCCTCGCCCGCCGCGCCAACCGCGCTGACCGCTGCACCGGCCATTTCTGGGAAGGCCGCTTCCAGTCCGTGCCGTTGCTCGACCACGCCGCCGTCCTCGCCTGCATGGCCTATGTCGATCTCAACCCGATCCGCGCCGCCATCGCCGATCGCCCGGAAACCTCGGACTACACCAGCATCCAGGATCGCATCCACGCCCGTCAGGCGCAGCAACGCGCGGCGGCGCTGCTCACCCAGCCCGATGCCGCCGACCTGGTGCCCACGCTGCGCCACGCGGCCGAGACGGCCCGCGCCGCCGGGCCGGAGGCCGGCATCTGGGTCGCACCCATCGAGCGCGCCACCGCCGGCCACGCCCCGGCGATCATCGCCCTCGATGACTACCTGACCCTGGTCGACGAGACCGGCCGCATTATCCGCAGCGGCAAGCGCGGAGCCATTCCCGCCCACCTCGCGCCCATCCTCGAACGGCTCGACCTCGACCTTGATGCCTGGCTCGACCTCATGCGCAGCGCCGGCTCTTTTCTCGGCGGCGCCTTCGGCCGCGCCGCCGCGCGCGCTCGCGAAGCCATCCGACGTGGCGCGCGCTGGATCGTCGATGTCACGCGCGGGCTCTACCGAGAACCCGAACCCACCGCGTAGCCGGCCAGCGCCGGCTCCATGCAGACCACCCGATAGCGGCCGACCGGCCGCCGGGGACGCGTTGGTCGAGAGCGTAATTTTGCTCCCAGAGCGGCCAGGAATCGACCCGTCAACGCAGAAAGCCGGCCCCCTCGGGCCGGCTTTCTGCATTCTGGAAGTACTACCGACCGTCAGCGCGGGAAAGACGCATCAGGT
>Ga0163148_10005397_pt1 | contig 12798 bp, 12 predicted proteins | sample OliLakLV19MP7P2_FD_148606 | JGI IMG/M metagenome (GOLD analysis project Ga0163148, IMG submission 148606) | Freshwater microbial mat bacterial communities from Lake Vanda, McMurdo Dry Valleys, Antarctica- Oligotrophic Lake LV.19.MP7.P2 | ecosystem: Environmental > Aquatic > Freshwater > Lake >... | reverse complement strand
CTATCCCCCGCCGAATTTCAAGGGTTCCTGCGCCCCGTATTCCAAGAAGATGAACTGAAACTAATTCTCATCGGAGCTTTGCTCGGGGTTATCGCTGGGATTATACAGTTGCAGGTTTTCTTTTGAAATGATATCTCCTAAAGAAAATCTTTTCCCTACCCATTCCTCAAAACTAAGAATTTCGAAACTTATCGGATTCCACTTGTTGTGCTTTTTCAATGACAAAAGTGATGACATTCTTCTTTCAATCCCCTTTTCCAATTTCGGTTTATTTAAATTATGAATAATATAATATAATATTTTATATATTATATAAAACCTATTAGATACTTTTCCTCTTAATGTGTAAAGCATTTTTCTAAATGCATCAAGTTTGGATTCAAATATGTCTAATAATACCAAATCAAAAAGCATATACAATTCAAATAATTTAATAGCGATTCTCCATGACTCTTTAAACTGATACAAGTATGTCAAAGCCTGAATTCTTATAAGTGCCGATTGATACTTATAACATCTGAAATCAACTAACGCTTTATAGAGTTCAATTTGTTCGCGATCATCTTCCTTAAGTAATTCAAACGTACCTAAATATTCAATACATTGTTTAGACAATTCATCTTGATCCAAATATAAGTACATCCTTGCCAACCCTAGCAATGCATTCTTATCATTTGATCCCTTAGGGAAGAAATGTGATCTCGACTGCTTGTAAGATTGGACAGCAGAACTAAACTCAAACTGAAGAGCATAGTGCTTTGCAAACAAAAGGTGGATACCACCGGCATCGGAAATAGATTTACTATTCTGCTCAATATAATCAGATAACAAAACCGTTGAGCGATATGACGCATGAAAATCACCAATTGCATAGAAATAAAGAACATTATATCTTAATTTATAAATAACAATTAAACTGTCCTCTGAAGTATCAAAATCATACTCTTTTAACTGCGACAGCTCGATGCTGAAAAAGAGTCCTCTCTCAATTAGATCGGTTAGTTCCTTCAGTTTGGTCAATGCATATGATCTGTCAAATTTCTGTCTTGCTAAACTCTCCAAGTTTTGAAATAGAGCATTCTTAGATACGCTATCAATTGAATTACTAAATAAATTACTCTTTATGCCTAACAGATACTCGTACTCTTCACTTAAACCCTCTCGAATTGCTTTCTTTTGAAGTAAATCAAATATTTCATAAGATATCTTAATTTCCTTTCTAAAAAATAAAACTTCAGTGGCTAAGTGATAGACACTAAAATGAATTCTATTATACAAATTTCCTGTTTTTTTCATGGATTGATGAGTTACAGAAAAGATAAGAACCCGCAGAATTTCAAATAACAACTCCGTTTTCAGATGACTATATTTACTTTCAACTTTGCTACCTCCATATAAATGTGTGCTTAGTTGAATATCGGTAGTATACTTACCTTCACAAGCCAAATTGTAGAGCCTACAAACTTTTGATTGTTCGCTACGCTCATGCTTAAATACCAGAGCCAAAATTTCCCTTTCCTTATCTCCTAATCGTGCACAGACTTCGTATAGAATAGTATCCATCATTAAGCAAATTACTTCACAATTATAGACTAGGAATCTAAGACTCTTTTCACATTTTCACTTTAAGACAACTTTATCCAGCTATTTAGAAAGGCAATTGGTCAATTTAAAAGGCGACCAGCACAATTAAAATTGAAAAATGCTTCCAATCGGTTTCAATTAACAGCGGATTTCTCCTTTGATCGAATCCATTTATGAAAAGGAACAACTTCATAACCAAACGGATCCCATTTATTTTTTCCAAATTTATTTTCTAGCTGCTCAATCAACTCAAAATCTTTATTTAACAAATTATTATAGTTGTAATTATATTTTTCAAGAGTTGATAGTATCCTGATAATAGTTGCGAGTCTAAAATCAGTTCCTCTTGATTTACCTATATGCTTAAGCGATTTCAATCTAGGTTCAAACCAGTCGTATAATTTTAATTCCAATACTGTAATTATTTCAATTATTCGGTAACCAATTGCCCACCCAGATTCAGTTTCGAGTTCGTTTTGATGTGTTCTCAACATTTTTAAGCTATCTTCATATCTACCCTGCAGGAATTTCGAGACTATTTCTCTAAGTCTCCATATTTCACCAATCATGTTGGAAGACTTATAGCCGGGATGAACCTTAACTTCATTTATGATTAATAATAGTTTATCTATGTTGCCTGTTAATAAACAAGAGACAAAAGTTATTTCTGCAGCTCTTAATTGATTAATCGAATTTTTAGGAAACAACTCAGATGCAAGTCTAGCATGTTCAATACTTTGTGGGAAACTATCTAGATATAAATGTATCATCCCTAACTGCATATGAGCCCCTGCCTGATTTGATAATGAACTAACGATCTGATTGTCGTAAGTAAGTTTTAAATATTCTTTTGCATTACTCAGTGCTATATTGTACTTTTCACTAAGATGTCCATAGTAAGTGCCTGCTCTCAACTTTAGAGCCTTTATTTCAAACGAATTGGTTAAAACAGAGTGTTGTTCAAGCTTTTCCAAGGCAATTTCTAGGGATTCAATGTATGTATCTCGGCTGTTCTTTTGAAACATTTCGTGGAGCATCACTTCATAAAATATCGCATGTGCATCGGATTTGCTTTCAAGTATTCTGAACTCTTGCCCTTTTAATATGCCATATTTTTTGTAGGTAGATAATCCCTTCTTTTGACCCTCATGTCTTTGAAGTAGATCATAAATTGTCAATAAATCAGATGTTAATTCATATTTTTTAGCGTTTTTCAATGCTTTCTTAAGGAGTAAAATGGCCAAATCATCGAAGCCTCTTGCTAATAATATTTCCGAATTTATTACATACTTTCTAACCTTGTTTTTTGCCAGGAACAAATTGCTTTTGAAAGTTGCTTTCCCACCTACAAATGCTAAAATAGTTATAATGTCGTCATATAATCTGTATTTCAACTGTTTGAGTGCAGGGGTGACTACGACATTGTAAATATGACGACTTAGAATTTTATCTTCCATTATATTATTGTCCTTTATTAAATTTAATAATTTTAATTTTAAGGAATTTTTATTACTGTTATTATTAGTATATTTATTTCTTAGCATATCTACTTCTGTGTCAGTCAGTGAGTTTATTAATTTTCCTAAATCATTCATTGTTTTTAGTATTTTTTAAATAATTAATGCATGGTTTTTTTTCTGAATGTTGTCGAATTTTGTTAACATTGCGGCGGTCACAAAACTTTACAATAATGACAGCCCTAATTGCAATCTTCTTAAACGTTCTGGTATTCAATACACCAATTGACCAGATTAACAATTCTCAAGGTAATCAAGGTAAAGTCACAAGTGAAGGTTCTGATCCCAATGCTGGATGGGATTGGACCGATGTCGGATAGGGCACTGCTTGCATTTTATTCTTCTACGGAATTGCCTGACGAGATGTTTTCTCGAAGGTAGTCTGTTTTCATTTAATTGATTACAAATCAATAGGCTACACATTAAATGTGTTGTCTTTGACCTGTTATTTTTATTGATTTTTTGGCTTGTTAGCTATGTAGGTTCAATCCATCTTGCTACCACTATCCAACTAGGGACCTAAATCTTCGGCAATATGGTAAGCACATTGACTTCTGAAAGCAAAATGACTAAGGTGGACTTGTTTCCAATGTTCAAAAAGGGGGTTTCCCGGCAATACCCCGAATCGGAGGGCTGGAAAGTCTATAATCGATTCAACTGGGTGAGCTACCTGCACGATTTTGTATTGCAAAGGGAGCATCAGGGCTGCACGGAACGTGTTGTTGTTGAGATTGTTACAGATAAAAGAATTCGCGAAGAGCAAGTGAGCCAGTTGCGCGATATTGCAGGTCGTCTGGAGCATGACGGAACCCGTGTGAGCAAGAAAATTTTGGTGGTAGCCGACGGCGCCGATGTAACTGGTATCCCAATGGATATCGAGGTATTCTTCCTCGGTGATTTTCTTAAGAATGGCTTGACCAGTCAGGCAGCCGTGGCACGAAATGGCAAACAAGGGCAAGGGAAGATGGTGGCGTGAGCCTAAAAATTGATGGTATAGGCAGATTTTCGTGCGTGTAAATCACCATTTGTCCTGGAGACGAACAATGTCGCGACACAACAGACACTATTTCTCGATTTTCAGGATTTCGTGGCCCATTTTGTCCCTCTTTGTTTGGAGGTACACTTGGTTGAACGGGTTGGGAACCACTTCAATAGGTATGTTTTCAACAATCTCGAGGCCGTAACCGATCAACCCTATCCGCTTTTTAGGATTGTTTGTCATCAAGCGTAACTTGCTGATATTTAAGTCCCTAAGTATTTGGGCACCAATTCCATAATCGCGCTGGTCCATGGCAAAACCCAGCTCCAGGTTCGCTTCAACCGTGTCTTTCCCCTCTTCTTGCAGTTTATAGGCCTTGAGCTTGTTCAAGAGCCCAATTCCCCTACCCTCCTGTTGCATATAGAGCAACACGCCTTTTCCCTCTTTTTCTATACGCTCCAGCGCTTTTTGCAATTGATCGCCGCAATCGCAGCGCAGAGAGCCAAGGATATCACCGGTTGCGCATGAAGAATGGACGCGCACTAAGACGGGCTCCCCTTCATTCCAAGTCCCTTTTGCCAAGGCCATATGGATTTCTCCAGTGGTGATTTGGGTATAGGCGTGCAGTTGAAAATCGCCGTACTTAGTTGGCATGTTCAATGAAACTTCCTTCTTTATAAGCGACTCTTTATCAAGTCGATAGGCTACTAAGTCATCAATGCTGATGATTTTCAGGTCGAATTTTTCGGCGATCTTAAGCAAGTCCGGAAGGCGTGCCATGGTGCCGTCTTCGTTCATGATTTCCACCAGCACCCCTGCGGGTTCAAACCCTGCTAAACGAGCCAGGTCGATGGTGGCTTCCGTGTGGCCGGTACGGCGCAAAACCCCTCCCCGACGAGCGCGGAGCGGGAAAATGTGCCCAGGTCGGCCAAAATCTTCAGCGGTCATTTCGGGATTAATCAAGGCTTGCACGGTCAATGAGCGGTCCGTGGCAGAAATGCCAGTGCTGCAACCGTGGCCGATTAAATCTACCGAAACGGTGAATGGTGTGCTGTGTAACGCAGTATTTTCCGAGACCATTAAGGGCAAGCGGAGTGCTTCTGCGCGGTCTTCAATGAGGGGTGCACAGATCAATCCCCGGCCGTGTGTAGCCATAAAATTGATGATTTCTGGCGTCACGTTTCGCGCAGCAGTGATGAAGTCTCCTTCATTTTCCCGGTTTTCATCGTCCACCACAATGACCAGTTTGCCGGCTTGTATGTCGGCAATGGCCTCTTCGATGGAGTGCAGCTTAATCTCAGACATGGGAGGAATTTCTTTCGGTAGGTTGCCAGGCGGAGTTTTGAACGCCTTGGAGGTACTTAAAGAACCCCACAAGCAGCGCAAGGTTCATGGTGTAAAAATACCCGATTAAGCGCAAGGCTCCGACGCGAATATGGAGCCTGCTTAGGCCTTGATCTACGAGCGAACTGAGCATCAGCAATGATTGCAGAGCAAATAGACCTAAGTACAGCCCCCCTTGCACAGCAAGGGCAGCAGAGGCAATCCAGCAAGCCAACAACAGGAAGGGTCCCATCCACCGGATTATTTTGTGCGAAAGAAACGAGAACCCCAGAGCGGAAGGTGGCCAAAGCAAGCCTTTCCAGGCCATCAGGTTCTGAAAATTGCCCGTTGAAATGCGAACCTTTCTCCGAAACTCTTGCTCCATTGATCCGGGCAGGTCTTCAAAACAACGTGCAGCAGGCTCTGAAACCGCGCGGTATCCCTCGTTGAGCACGTGCATAGTCACATAAAAGTCTTCCATCAAAAAGTTAGTGGGCAGCCGTGGAAATAATTCGCGACGAATAGCATAACAAGCGCCAAATGCGCCCATCATGCTGCCCCAAAGCTCCCCTTCCTGGTGTTTGATGGCGTTTTCCCGGTTGATGTATTGACTTTCCTGAACGGCGATGCCTTTGGAGGCCAATTCAAAATGCAACACAAAGGCACTAATAATTCCAACCCGATTATCTTGAAATCGCGGAACAAGCGCCCGCAACAAGTTCTGCTCAAAGAGGACATTGGCATCCGTCAAGAGCAACACCTGGCCCAAATTGGGCAGGTCACGCAGAGCATTGAGCACGGAAGCCTTGCCATTCCGACCCTCCAAACGCAAAAAACGAACGGGCAATCCCGCTTCCGCCGCTTGGCTCAACAAGGCATCTGTGCCGTCAGTGGAGCCGTCGGAGCCCACCACAAGCTCAAGTTTATCGCGCGGGTAGTCGAGCGAAAAAACAGATTCCAACTTAGCCGGCAGGACACGTTCCTCGTTGTAAGCGGCCATCAGTATGGACACTTTGGGCCATTCAACGGGCGAAGGGGCTACCGGTGCCACCGGGCGACCTTTCATCAACCATCCCAGAAACAGCGGATAAACGACATAGCTGTACACCAGCATAGCAGCAGCCAGCCAAAAGATCAAGGCTACCATCAAACAAAAAACTGCTGGTTGTAGAAGTCTAGTAATTCGTATACAATTTTCTCCTGGTCATAAACTTCCCGAACCATGCGCTGGCCCTCCCGGCCCTGCCGGCGCGCTTCATCCGGATGACGCAGCATGTGCAAAGTGGCTTGTTGAAAATCAGCGGCGTGAACAGCCAAGACCCCATGCGTGCCAGAAACCAGTTCTATGCCTTCAGCGGCTTGACGCGTGGCCACCACGGGCTTTCCAAGCGCAAGCGCCTCGAGCAACTTTATGCGCATGCCACTTCCGCTGAGCAACGGCAACACCACCACTTCCACCGAATTTAGAAAACCTGCTGCGCTTTCCACCTCTCCCATAAACTCAACGCCGGCAAGCTGCCGGGAGGGCCAACCAGACGGGGCATTTCTGCCTGCAATGAAGAACGTTAAATCCGGAACCTCCGCTTTGAGTCCCGGCCAACAATGCTCTAAAAACCAATCCAGTCCTTCTCGGTTTGCAGCCCAATCGAGCGCACCCAGGTAGCCCAAAGTTCCGGGCGAAGGGGGACTCGTTGGTTCCGCAAAATCCTGCGGGTGAATGCCGGCAGGGCTGGTGTGCACCGGCAAGGTGGCTCCTAATTCGCGAAAGCGCTTTTCATCAATAGGAGAAATAGGAACAAGCGCAGAAAAGGCCCCCAGTGAACTGGTCTCAAACTTGCGCAGCCGCCGGGCCAGTAGGTTGAGGTACCAGCGGCGCCAGTCGCGCTTTTCCCCCTTCGCCAGTTTCTCCCAAATTTCAAACTCCACGTTGTGCGAGCGCATGACCACTGGGGCATTCGTGGCATGGCGGATGCTCTGAAAATAAGGCGCGAGGTACAAGCCTTCCAATTGAATCAGGTCAAATTTTGTTCCCCGAATGAGCCCGTGCAGCCCTTCTTTAAAATCGCGCGAAAAAAAACGCTCCAAGTTGTAAGACTGCTTGGTGAGCAGGTTGAACAACGCCGGGACAGCCCGCACCTCGGTATCTACATCAATGGCGTAAAATTGCGCTACTTGCCGCACTGAGTCAGGCAAAAAACCCGGATCGAAGCGGTGCTTGGGCGTATTCATGGCCAAAACCGTCACGTCGTGGCCGGCCTGCGCAAAACCCCGGGTCAGGTTGTAGATCGCGATGGATTCACCGTCCCGGGCGGGCCAGGGAAACTTCTTACAAACCTGAAGGATCTTCATGCAGCCGCAAATTTAACCCGCAAGCCTTACAAGCGCTGCTTTTCAAGACGGCGGCAAGAACACGTAGCTTTGCCCCACTTTTAGACCGATGTTTCAGAACAAGAAAGTTGTGGTCGTGCTTCCGGCTTACAATGCCGGCAAAACGCTGGAGACCACCTACCGCGAAATCCCCCTCGACCTGGTTGACGAAGTAGTCCTGGTAGACGATGCGAGCCGCGATGACACCGTTGAAGTGGCCCGGCGGCTCGGCATTCGCCACGTCATCCGCCACGAGCACAACACCGGCTACGGAGGCAACCAGAAATCCTGTTACCGCAAAGCACTCGACCTGGGCGCTGACGTAATTATCATGCTGCACCCGGATTACCAGTACACCCCAAAACTCATCCCGGCCATGGTCAGCCTGATCGCCGCAGATCTCTACCCCGTGGTGTTGGGCAGCCGAATTCTGGGGAAGGGGGCCCTTGCGGGTGGCATGCCCCGCTACAAATACATCGCCAACAGGCTCTTAACGCTGGTGCAAAACTTGCTGGTAGGCGAAAAGCTTTCGGAATACCACACGGGTTACCGAGCGTTCTCGCGGGAAGTGCTGGAGGCCCTTCCCCTGCAGCGCAACTCCGACGACTTTGTGTTTGACAACGAGATGCTCAGCCAAATCATTTATGCGGGCTACACCATCGGTGAAATCACTTGCCCGACGCGCTATTTTGAAGAGGCTTCTTCCATCAATTTTCAGCGAAGCGTAACCTACGGCTTGGGTGTCCTGGGCGTTTCTGTACGCCATTTTTTGCAGCGAAAAGGTCTGGCGCGCTTTGCGATTTACGCCGACATCAAGCCGAAGTAGCGGAACTGGTCACGCTCCGGGAGCGGTGACAGCTCGCGGAATTGGACCCACCCGTAGAATATCGCCCGTTTTAGGGGTTGACCGCTATCGGTAAAGCGAGGAGCGAGGTTTTGCCCCGCCATAAGAGCAACACAACGCTGGCCATGCCCACGCCGAGCAAAGCGCCAGCATAGACATCTATAAAGAAGTGCTGTACCAGGTAAATGCGTGAAAAACCAGCGATAGCGGCCAGCACAAAGCAGAAAAAACCCATCCAGGGCTTTCCTGACCAGGCAGCCAATAAAAAGAACCCGGTGAACGCGGCTCCGGAATGGCCACTGGGAAAGCTCATGTATCCATAGACGTGAACGCCTTGTACCAGCGCCAAATCGTAGTCAGCAAGCACCTTGATGGGGCGTTCCATGCGAAAAATGTTTTTCAACCCCTGCACCAGGAAAGCGGACAGCGTGCCAGCCAAAGCTACTTGTACGCCATAGCGGCGCTGCCAAAGCGTAAGCAAGACAAAAACGATCAACCAAAACGTTCCGTCTCCCAACCAGGTGGCGTAGCGAAAAAATACATCTGCTGCGGGCTGATGCCATCCGTTGACCAACAGCACCACATCGCCGCGTTCGATCTGGCTCAATACGATGCCTCCAAACACTGCAAACAGCATCAGCGGCAGCGAAAAGCCCCAAGTTCGCTGCAACAGAATCGCGAGTTTTTGCGTGATGCTCATGGCGCTGGTTTAGCACGTTTTCGGCGCACGCGGCCTATGACCTCCCGCCAGGCTTCTGCGTTCAACAAGGGGCTGTCGTTCATGGCCTTGCTGGTCAGCCATAGGCTGAACGGAAAAATCGTCAGGTTAGAAAACCACATGCCAAAGGCCGTACCCCAGACGCCCTGGTCCGCGAACTTTTCGCCCGTAATGTATAAAACATAAAAAATTACAAATATAAGAACGGACGTAATAACTGGCATCCCAAACCCGCCTTTGCGAATGATAGCCCCGAGCGGCGCGCCCACAAACAGGAAGACAAAACACGCGGCGGACAGGCTCATTTTGCGATGCCATTCAATGCGATGTTGGCGGATGCGCTCTTCGGCGTAGCGCGTGTTGTCCTGGATCTGCCGCGAAAAACTGTTAACGTTCCGCGCCGATACCAGGGCACGGCTCACCGCTCCGGGTTTGTGGCGGGCCGGGATGGAGTCGAGCACACTGCCACCTGGAACAGGTTGCAGCTCGGCAAACCCGGTCTTGTTGCGCTCAAACCAAAAGTAGCTGCCAATAACCGGCGCGAGCGTGCCAAAACGGCGCAGCGTCTGGCGCCGAATAGAATCCGTGGCTTGCGACAACTGCTGCTGGGTAAGCATCCGGTAGTGGTTCTGGTAGGTTTCTTCGTTTGAACTGCCCAACTCGAGCCCACTCAGGTCCAGCGCCTTTTCCCACTGCCCAAACTCCATGCGCATGTACTCCTGGCCGCTTGCGCCAGGCTCGCCAGTAGACTTCAGGTGCTGGTATTGCTTGCCGTTGAACAGCCGCATAACCAGCGCGTTATCGTCCTGGTCGGCGTACATCTGGGCTTTTTCCGCAATTAGCAGGTTGTCCGCGCTACCGTTTCCAGTCTTATCGTAAATGGTCACGTCGTGGACGTGAATGTTGTCATCGTCTTTGCGCAGAACCAGGATGGAATACTGGTCAATGTCGTGGTAGAAGACATTGGGCTTGATGTTCAGGGCGGGCTTCTTCTGCGTGATGTCAATCAGCCGTGTCCAGAACTTCAGGGAAGCTTTGGGCATCACGTAGTTCGAAAAGCCATAGGCCCCGAGCGAAATCACGGCGGACAGAAAAATCGCGCTTCGCATGAACCGGAACATCGAAATGCCCGACGATTTGAGCGCAGCCAGTTCAAAACGCTCGCCCAAATTCCCAAAGGTCATCAGCGAAGCCAGCAGCACAGCGAGCGGCAGGGCAAGCGGGACCATAGTCGCGGATGCATAGAACATCAATTCGCCCACCACATACCAATCCAGGCCCTTGCCTACCAGATCGTCGATGTACTTCCAGAGGAACTGCATCAACAGAATGAACAGCGTTATGAAAAACGTCAGCACAAAAGGGCCGGCAAAGGAGGCCAGAATGTACCGGTCAAGTTTGTTCATCGGGGAAGCACAGGCTGCAAAGGCCAAAGATACGTCCGGGCTCCAGCGGCAGGGCATGACTGGCCCTGGTCATGCTTAGGAGCCCCCGAGCCGCTTGCTCAGATTGGCGATTTGGCTGTCCCAAAGGATTTCCTGATCCCGGCGATCGGATTCCTCGGCAAAATCAGTGATGTACAAGATGGTATCACCCGTTACCTCCGAAAGCACGATGCTGAATTCGAAGTACTCGTGTTCATCCGCGTAGTCCCAACGGAAACGCACTAACTCATTCTCAATGTCCTCGAGCAACTCTGCCTCTTCAGCAACTCCATTCCAAAGGAAGGTGTAAATCTCGCCGTTGATGTCAACCGAATCGGCGAACCACTGACTGAGTCCTGCTGGTGTAGTCAGGAAGCTGTAAAGGATTGTAGGAGAACTTTTGATAATATATTCCAGCTTGAAGGGCTTGGAATTCGACATGGGATAAGGATTAAAGAGGGCTATTTGCTGGCCGACTGCAAGTATAGTATAATTCTTGAGGAAACAAAACACGTAATGCGCGTTCAGTGTTAAGCTTATGTATCCTTTGCATAAACCATTTGTAACCAAGGGTTAAGGATAGGTTACTTCGTGAAAAAAACATTGAAAATGCGTTCGGCAGGGTTTACTTTTACTTAGATAGGCCAGCGGTATGCGGCCAAACTTCACGAATCAGGCAAAGAACCAACAACATGCGGCAACTAAAAATTACAAAGTCCATTACCAACCGGGAAAGCCAATCGCTGGAAAAGTACCTCCAGGAGATCGGCAAAGTGGAGCTCCTCTCTGCAGACGATGAGGTGCAACTGGCCCGGCGCATCAAAGAAGGAGACCAGGCAGCCCTGGAAAGACTTACCAAAGCCAACCTCCGCTTTGTGGTTTCGGTAGCTAAGCAATACCAGAACCAAGGCCTGTCCTTGAGCGACCTGATCAACGAGGGAAACCTCGGTCTGATTAAGGCAGCCCAGCGCTTTGACGAAACCCGGGGCTTTAAATTCATCTCCTACGCGGTGTGGTGGATCCGCCAAAGCATCCTGCAAAGCCTGGCCGAACAGAGCCGCATCGTACGCCTGCCGCTGAACAAAGTGGGGTCGCTTAACAAAATCAACCGCGCGTTCTCTGAGCTGGAGCAGAAGTTTGAGCGCGAGCCAAGCGCCGACGAGCTGGCTGACGCGCTTGACCTGAGTCAGGATGAGGTGCGCACCACCTTGGGTGTAGCCGCCCGCCATATCTCGGTAGATGCCCCATTCGAAGACGGCGAAGACAATTCGCTCCTTGATGTTTTAACTAGCACGGACAACCGCACAGACAATGACCTGGCCTACAAAGCCAGCTTATCCAAAGAGGTAGAGCGCTCGCTTGGCACCCTGACGGAGCGCCAGCGCGACGTGATTGTCCTCTATTTCGGGATCGGCATCGAGCAGTGCATGTCGCTTGAAGACATTGGCGACCGCTTCCACCTGACCCGGGAACGCGTCCGCCAGATCAAGGACAAGGCCATCAACAAGCTCAGAGCCAACAGCCGCAGCAAGTTGCTGAAGAGTTACCTGGGCAATTGATTGCCCACTCCCGCCCCAAGCGGAACATCCCCCGGTCCGGCAGCGGATTGGGGGATTTTTTTTGCCTTCCGGGAGCTGTTGTTGAAAAAAATCTTAGTGCGGGATTTTATTTTCTAAGAAATGTTTGTATTCTTACACCACACAAACATGCCATACAGCACGGTATGCTAAGAGAGGGTTGCTTGGTATGCTCTTCTTATCGTGTGTAGTACTTCTTTTGTATGTATTCTTTCTTGGTTTAGCTCTTTTGATGAAAAAGCTGGTTGCTGATCCGCCAGACCACCGTACCTCCCTGCGGCTTGGTTTGATCGGTATCGGGGCCAGCTTTTTTTTAGACGGTTCAGGAGTAGTAGGGCCTGGCTAGCCTCTTCCAATAGCCAATGTCCGCTGGACGGCAAAACCTTTCAGAGGGGTATATAGGGAACCGATTAGGGTGTACATGCCTTAAGTTGGCTCAATGAATAAAGTATAGCGCCTTTCGAC
>Ga0163148_10005395_pt1 | contig 12799 bp, 8 predicted proteins | sample OliLakLV19MP7P2_FD_148606 | JGI IMG/M metagenome (GOLD analysis project Ga0163148, IMG submission 148606) | Freshwater microbial mat bacterial communities from Lake Vanda, McMurdo Dry Valleys, Antarctica- Oligotrophic Lake LV.19.MP7.P2 | ecosystem: Environmental > Aquatic > Freshwater > Lake >... | reverse complement strand
GTTCTAAGACTAGTAATACCAGCGTTCCTTCGGTTCCTGCTGCGGGGTCGCCCAAAGCTCCGATAAGCCCTTCGCCCGTTTCGGGAAGCAATGGCAATGCTACTAACGGCGCAACGGCGACTAACGGCAAAACGGCTGCGTCTTTTTCCAGCCAAGGCGAAGGCGGGCTGAGCTACACGTCGCCGGTTAAGGACCTAACGGACGGCAAGGCAATTGAAGCGCAGACCGACCGCTACTTGCAAGATCACCTGAGTGGCGGCAAGGCTGCAGGCGGGGAGCGCAAAGGTTGGTGGCAGCGTTTCATGGCTGCTCTTCAGGACATCGAGAGCTAATCGGGCGGCAAAGGCTGCAAGGCCGTTTTCGGGCTTTGCAGCCGTTTCGTCAGACCACTGTGGTATCAGCAGTTGTTGTCACCGATGGCTCTACTTTTTCATCGCTGAGAATGTCCACGATGGCTTTGCGCAAGATGAGGAAGATGATGCACGTAAATGCCCCGATAATGCCGGCTATGATACTGATGGCCACAAGTTTGATTTCCTCCTTGTGCGTGGCGTACTTAGGTTGATCCACTACCTCGATAATGGGCTTCTTGTCGTGCAGGTTGGTTCTGGCTACCTCAAGACTGGCGTAAGAGGTGGCGTACATGGTGCTGAGTACTTCGATATCTCGTATAAGACGGCCTTCGGTAAGCAAATCGGAAGCGCGGAATCCGTAGCCTTGCTCATCCGTTAATCTGGCCAACAGCGATTCTTTGGCTTTTAATACGCCCATCAATGAGTCGGACTGGTGTAGGGCAATGTCCAAACTCTGCTTTTCCTTGACAACCGCAGACTGAATAAAAAAGTCGCTGGAGGATTGGAGGATATGCTCCGAGGCGTGCACCGAAAGATCGCGGGAAAGCGTTCGGAAGGTCATGGTGTTCAGGGCAACAAATTCGTCAAAGGCAACGAGCAAATGATCCTCCCGAAGTTTGAGGTACATTAATTCTAAAAGCGAGTCTTCGCCGGGAGTTACAGCATCTAAACTATCAGAAGTTAGCCGTTTGTCTACAATATCCCACTCATCCGCCCAATCAGGATACAAACGAATAAGGTGGTTGCCGAGATGGTCAAATTTTCCATCCACCATGTATTTGGTCATCATGGTGCCCTTAAGAACTCGGCGAGATTGAATAATGCCGTGAAGCAATTCGTTGGTGAAGCCTTCCGCGCTGCCGCCTGTGCTTACGCCAAAGGCACCGGCAAGGCTCATCAGGGAAGACAACATGCTGGAACTTCCTGCTCCGCTGTCAATGATGTAGGTGGCCTCCGTAATGTAATCTTCGTCCTGAAAATAGACGTATATAAAGCCGGCAACTGTTCCTAAAACAGTGAATCCAGCGATGATCCACCAGCTTTTGACCACGTACTTCAGGTAGTTCCTGGCCGTCAAAAGCAGATCGGAAATACGTATCTCTTCTACTTGAGTGGGCGGCAGAGAAGGCGGACCCGACTGTGGAAGAGGTTGATGTTGTTCCGGCATGGGTAGAGCTAATCAGGATGTGGCTAATTTGCAGCCTAAGGGTTTGACCGACTTACAAGAGCGTAGATGGTGGCAAAGGAAAGAACTCCGGCGCTAAGCGAAGCAACGAAGATGTTCCAATCAAAAGGCTTCTTTTCATACTCCCTCGCATACTCTACTTCAGGCTTGCTCATTTCCACAGCCAGCACCTCGGCTCCTTCCGTGGTTACCTTTGGATAGATGTTTATCCAGAAGATCTCTTTCGTTCTGCGAACTTTGCCGTTGGGTTCAATAACCAGCGTCCGGTCCTTTTTGGCACGCTCACTAAAACCACCGCCGTAATTTAAGACGTAGTATCCCGCGCGCTTTCCGCTCTCAAAGGGAACGCTTACGGTGCTTCCTGTATCCACTTCCGGGCTGGCCATGGGTCCGGTTAACCGAACAAAATCCATGGTTTTTGGAATAGAGATCATGTCGCCGGGCTGGAGCACGTGGTTGTAATGAGATTCAGGCTTCTCCATGGCCTTTTCCAGTTCCAGGACCAATCGGCGCTGCTCATCTTCCGCGCCTTCTGAACTGGCCATTCCGTCTTCTATTACTTTGCGGTACATGGTAGCCCCTTCTTCAAACGCGGCATCGGTTAAGCCACCAGCGCGCTCAATAAGGTCAAGTACGGTAGCCGAGCGCGTGTCAATCGTGTAGACCCCGGGGAAGCGCACTTCACCGCTAATGCGGACCTTTTGCGGCATTTGAAACCCTTCTGCAGTATGTACAAAGATTTCGTCATAGGGCTGTAGAAGGTATTCCTCCGCTGCTACATCCGTTTTCAAGTCAAAGCCGATGGCCACGGTTTCAATTTTGGTGGCATTGCTCGGACGGAACTGGTCATTGGACGCATCAAAATCTACAATGCGGGATACTTCAATGCGATCAACGGCTGCTTCCGTTTTGGGACCTCCAGAATAAAAAAGAAGGTCTTTGAGGGTCATGCCTTTGGCATAGGTAAAGCTGCCGGGGTTTTTTACCGCTCCGTCGATGCTGACGGTGTAATTCTCCAGCAAAAATTCCTTGCCAATAACTTCGATAATGTCGCGCTCTTCAAGCAGGACGTTGTCTTCTGAATTCTGGTTTTCCAGAATATTCCCTATGTTAATGGGAATGTAGCGCGGGTTGAAATCCTCATCCAAACGGATCAGGTAAGCCTGGTCAATTTTCTCATACTTGCTATTGCCTTGGGCCTTTTCGAGCACATCGAAGATGCGGTAGCCTTTGCGGAGTTCGTAGCTGCCGGGGAAGTTTACGTCACCGCGAACTTCGACAAAGTTTTCAAACACCTCGCCGATGGTATCAATGGTGACAATGTCGCCATCAAAGAGTTTGAAGTCGCTGCCGTAGGTGCGAAGGCTGTCCAAATTGACGTTAACCACAACGCGCTGGCTGCCGGAGTAGCGCTGCACCTGGACGTTGCTGGTGTACGCAGCAGGCATAAGCCCACCGGCGTATTCCACCAACTTGTTCATCTGTTCGTCGTCGAGCAATTCGTAGGTGTGCGCCCGCCGAACCTGGCCGCTGATAGTCACCGCTTTGCGGTAGGGAGGAACCACCAGGTAGTCATTGTCTTGAAGGAAGAAATCCTGGCTAGAAGCCGGGTCCATCAGAAAGCGATACAAATCCATCACTTTGATGGTCTGGCCCTCACGGCGCAATTCAATGCGGCGAACAGAACCTAAGTCTGTGGTTCCGTTGGCCACAGCAAGGGCATTAAAGGCCGAATTCCAGGACGAAATGGTGTAGGTACCTGGATTGGCCACTTCGCCCACAATATTGACGCGAATTACCGGGCTGTAAGTGATGGCCACGTCGAATTGGGACGTGCTCAGGTCAATGAAGCGGCCAAAACGGTTGCGCAACAGCACGCGCGCATTGCCCAGTTCCATGCCTTTAACGTAGACACGCCCAGCCTCTTTCTGAAAAATGTATCCGTCTTCGCTTACCGTATAAATGCCTTGAAAATCGACGCGACCGTAGGCCGTGATCGTGATTTCATCGCCGGCTTTTAAGATGTACGAGTCCGGTGCCCGATCTCCTGTGGCATTGCGGAACTCGCCAATAGTACGGAAATAGCGATGCCCGTAGATCAGTTCTGGCAACTTGCTAAAATCTGGCGATTTATCCGGAGTGGCCAGCATATCCACCGGCTGGGAAGCCGTATCCAAAGGGGAGGCGCCACTTGCAGTACTTCCACCATCACCCTGAATGGGAGTAGGCGAGCGCAAAGCGTCCTGCCCTTGGGTGTAAGTATCCAAGGAACTGCCGCTTTCCAGCATCTCCATGTTGTCGAAGATGATGTCGATTTCTTCTTCGCTCAGACCAAGCAACCGAAGCTCCTCTCGGGAGGGGATATCATCTTCTTCCATGACGCCAAGCGCCTGGGGTGAAATGGGTACATTGATGGAAGGAATGATCGGCAGGTTGTCGATCTGGGCAAACGAGGCCCTAATCCCTCCGATCAGGATCACTCCCAACAAGAGTGAAATCCGGAAAGGATTCATGGAGGCGGAAATTTCGTGCAAAGATAAGAGGAAATCGCGGGTGAAAAGTTGCGGCAATCAACTCGTTGGAGAGTCTGCCAGGTGCGATTATTCCTAAAAAGTTGGAACGCTGCAAACAGCGAATGCAAGATGCATTTGAGGCAATAATCGTTGCATTCCCACGAAAAATAGTTCGAGAGGCAGCTTAGAGGAACGAAACTACCGCCCGGTAAGGCTTGCCGGCCGCAGACTGAACCTGCAGCCAGTAAAGTCCCGAGGGCAAGTCGCCCCGCTCCAAAACCATGGTAGCCTGGCCAGTCTGCACCCATTGGCGCAAGGTTCTGCCGGATGCATCCACTAAAGTGAGCCGCAATTCCTCCTGTTCGGGAAGACCGCTAAGCCATACCGTTTGGTCTGCCGGCACCGGCCAGGCGCTGAGTTTGGTAGGCGCTGCTGCGATGGTCGTGTTCCCTGCTGCCGGATCATAGCAATTTAATTGGCGGTGGAAAAATTCAGCAGTCCATTGAATGGTTTGCGGGAAAATAACCGGATCAAGGCCGAAAGTACCGGATTGAAGGTGTGGCACGTGACCAGCTCCTTCAAATGACCAAAATTCGTTGTCAATGCCCCGGGCGTCCAATACCGGGTGAATGGCCGCGCTTCCGTACATGGGCGTAATGGGCAATTCCAAGATACCCGGTACGAGCACATAGGTGACCATTCCATAGCCATAAGGCACAACATCATCTGCAGTGCCATGCGTACTGGCCAGCGGAACCGCTTTGGGCCCCATCCAGTTCAGGTTTTTGAAAGCCCCGGCGTAGCTGACAGCTCCTCGAATGTGCGTCGGGTAACCGGGCGTTCCGGTATTGCCCTCCAGCCCACCCAAATCGTCAATCAGCGCATTGATCCAAGGCTCCGACAAGAGCGTGTCTTGCAAATAAGCGTAGTGGACTGCCAAAACACCTCCTGCGGAGGTACCACCAAGGAAAATCTGGCCGGTATCTATTCCATAAGTATCCGCTTGTGCCCGGAAGAAGCGCACAGCCGCTTTAGCATCCTGCACCCCGCGCACCACGGCTTTGGCAAAACCCACGGAATCAATTTCTGTCAGACCAACCCCAAGCCGGTATTGAAGGGACGCACACACGTATCCCCGGCGAGTCAACCCTTCACAAATGCCCACGATGTCTTCGGCCGTGCGGTCGCCGGAAATGAAAAAACCTCCGTGGGCTAAGATCACCAGCGGACGCGCCGCCAGCGTATCGCCGGTTGGCTCAAAGAAATCCACATAAAGATCGATGGTGTTGCCTTCGTAATCCGCGTTTGAACCGTATTGGATGTCCGGAGTTTTTTCCACGTCCGAAAAGATTTCCCACACATAACGCCCACCGCACTGCGCAGAGAGCACTGCCGATAAAAACAAGAGCGGAAAGAGTAAAGCAATTCGCATGGTAGGATTTCTTTCTTGGATTGGATTCAAACGCCTATGAAGCTACAACGTTTGGCGCAATGTGCCCGCATAACCATAGCTATGCCGGGGGAAGGGCCGATTAGGGTGCTTCTAAAAAACCCCGAGACAAGGCTTGCTCAATTTTTAACACCGGGGTTTACTGCTGTAAATGAGGATGTCAAAAATTGGGCATAACGCAGGATATGGGGTTTTTAGAAGCACCCTACCGGATTACTGCACCGTTGGGAGCATCTGGCTCAGGTTGCACGAAGTAGAGCTTGCCCCCCTCCCCCCCAGCCATTAGGATCATGCCCTGGCTGGGGATGCCGCGCAACTTGCGAACAGCGAGATTGGCCAACAGCACAACCCGCTGGCCAGGCAGGCTTTCGGGCGCAAAATACTCGGCAATGCCGGACACCACCGTGCGCTGTTCAAAACCCAAATCGAGCGTGAGTTGCAACAGTTTGTCCGCCTTGGGTACCCGCTCGGCCGCGAGAATGGTGGCCGTGCGCAAATCCATGCGGGCGAAGTCTTCGTATGAAATTTCGGGCTGCAACGGCGGGGCTTGGATGGTGCTGGATGAGCTGTCGGCTCCTGGGGCGGAGCCGGAGGCATGGCCTGCACTGGCAGCGGAGCCTGAGCCTGAGCTGGCGGCTCCTGGGGCGGAGCCGGAGGCATGGCCTGCACTGGCAGCGGAGCCTGAGCCTGAGCTAGCGGCTCCTGGGGCGGAGCCGGAGGCATGGCCTGCACTGGCAGCGGAGCCTGAGCCTGAGCTGTCGGCTCCTGGGGCGGAGCCGGAGGCATGGCCTGAGCTGGCAGCGGAGCCTGAGCTGTCGGCTCCTGGGGCGGAGCCGGAGGCATGGCCTGAGCTGGCGGCTGCGGCAGAGCCAGGTCCTGGTTGAGTGGCATCCGCTCCGGCATTCTGCTGCTTGATGGCTTCCAGAAGATCCCGCTTGGCCTGAACCACATCGTCGGGAATCTTGTCGAACAACAACCCTACGGCACCCAGCTTGTGGCCAACGGCAAGCGGGGAAATGCCCGACGTAAGCAGGCGCTCCAGGTCGCTCCAACTGCCGGCGCTAATGGCTGGCCGGTTCAACATAGCGCGGATTGCCACTGACGAATTCGGGAGAAAAGGCTCGCACGCTACCGACAAAACGTCCACCAATTGCAGGGCGGCGTGCAGCACACAAGCCACGTGGTCCGGGTCGGTCTTGATGCGCTTCCAGGGCTCGTTGAATTGCAAAAAGCCATTCCCCCAGGCCGCGATATCCAGCATGGCGCGCTGGGCGTCCCGGAATCGGTACGCTTCCAACTTATCCGAAACATCGGCAAGCATGCGGGCCGCGTGCGACAGGACCTCCGTCATGTGCAGTTCAGAACCGCCGCGTTCGCCAGAAGCCATTGCCGTTGCTGCGGAGAACGGAGGCACTTGGCCCGAAAAATAATTAGCGTTAAGCGTCAGCACGCGGTTGATGAAGTTGCCCAGCGTGGCCACCAACTCGGAGTTGTTGCGGGTTTGCCAATCTTTCCAGGTGAATTCGCTGTCTTTGGTTTCCGGGGCATTGGCGCAAAGCACGTAGCGCAGCACATCGATGCGATCGGGAAATTCCGCGACATACTCGGGAATCCAAACGGCCCAATTGCGAGAGGTGGACAACTTGTCGCCCTCCATGTTCATGAACTCGTTGGCCGGCACATTGGTCGGCACAATAAATTCCCCGTGCGCATGAAGAAGTACAGGAAATATTATACAATGAAAAACAATGTTATCCTTGCCAATAAAATGCACCAGCTTGGTGTCGGCTGATTTCCAATACGGCTCCCAGGCCTTACCATGGTCCTGGGCCCACTGCTTGGTGGCGCTGATGTAGCCGACCGGAGCATCAAGCCAAACATATAAAACCTTACCTTGCGCATCGCTGCGCGGAACCGCCACGCCCCAGTCCAGATCGCGGGTCATGGCGCGGGGTTGCAAACCGTCGTCCAGCCAGGAGCGAACCTGACCCAGCACGTTGCGCTTCCAGGGCTCGGTCTTGCCTTCGCCGTCCAGCAACCAGGAGCGCACCCAGTCCTGGTAGCGATCCAGGGGCAAGTACCAATGGCGGGTGCTGCGCAGATGGGGAGGTTTGCCGCTCAACGTAGACCAGGGATTAATCAAATCCAAAGGGTTCAGCGTGGAGCCGCAGCGCTCGCACTGATCGCCGTAAGCCTGATCAAATCCGCACCGCGGGCAAGTGCCTTTAATGTAGCGGTCTGCCAAAAACTGGTTAAAATCTTCGTCGTAATACTGCTCTGATTCCAGCACCGTGAACACCCCTTTGGCATCCAGTGTACTAAAAAAGTCAGCCGCCGTTTTGTGGTGCAGTTCCGAAGAAGTGCGGTGGTAGATGTCAAAATGGATGCCCATGCCCGCAAACGCATCGCGGTTAATGGCGTGAAATTCATCGACGATAGCCTGCGGGGTGGTGCCTTCCTTGCGCGCTTTCAGGGTGATGGCCGCGCCATGCTCATCCGAACCGCAAACAAAAACGACATCGCGGCCCCGGCTTCGCAGGTAGCGGACGTAGATATCGGCTGGCAGGTATGCACCGGCCATCTGGCCAATATGCAGGGGTCCATTGGCATAGGGAAGGGCAGCGGTGACCAGGTATCGGGCAGGTTCGGGCATGAAAACAAGGGCTTTGGGTAACTTGGCCAAAGATAACAAAGCCATGGACCGCTTGACCTGCCAGCCCGGCGACCTGATCGCCATTGTTTGTCCCGCGCGCAAAATGTCAGCAGCCGATCTGGAGCCCGCCAAAGCCCTGCTGGAAAGCTGGGGGTACCGGGTGCGCTTCGGCGCAAGCGTCGGGGCAGAAGACCATCAATTCGGGGGAAGGGATACCGTTCGCGCCGCCGACTTAATGGCGCAATTTCGGGATCCGGAGGTCCGCGCTATCCTGTGCGCCCGAGGCGGATACGGCAGCGCGCGATTGCTGCCGTTGCTTGAACCGGAGACCCTTAGAACCAACCCAAAATGGCTGATTGGCTTCTCTGACATCACCGCCCTGCACGCCGCCTGGTGGAACCTGACGGGCATGCCGTCCTTACACGCGGCTATGCCTTCGCTTTTTCCTAAAACTTCGCCTGACTTTCTGCTTGCGTTGCAATTGGCCATGTCCGGACACTTTGCCAACGTCCGTTCCGACCATCACCCGCTGAATCAAGCGGGCCAGGCAGCGGGAGTCCTGTTGGGTGGGAATCTGTCTGTTTTATGCAGCTTGCGGGGCACCCCCTATTTTCCAAAGTTGCCTACAAAGCGGCCAGGCGAATCAAGCCCTTCGAACAAAAAAGTCATCTTGTTCATTGAAGACTTGGACGAGTACCTATACCATGTTGACCGCATGATGCTCAACCTGGAACTCGGTGGGGTCCTGGATCAGATTTCCGGTTTAATCGTTGGGGGCATGACCGGCATGCGGGACAACGAAGTGCCCTTTGGGGCAACGGCTGAACAGATTATTCACCAGCGAATGGGCTTGCGGCAAGTTCCGTTAGCCTTTGGGTTCCCAGCTGGACACCAAGAGCGGAATGTACCTATAGCATTGGGCACACAAGTGGTCCTAACCGTAGATGAGCAGGGTAGTTACCTGGCCTACGAGCGCTGACGGTGCGCGTAAAAACCTGAACTTAGCTCAGGCGCTGCGAACAGCGGGCTTGAGGGCCGTGATTCATTGGCAGCTCAGGCGCTGCGAACGGCGGGCTTGAGGGCTGTGATTCATTGGCAGCTCAGGCGCTGCGAACAGCGGGCTTGACCACTGTGAGCGGAGCGGCTTCGCGCGCGGGTTTGCGCAGGGCCATGCGTACCTCCTGGAAACTTTCCACCGGACGATCGTGCCGCCAAAGCGTGCCTTGAAGCACCACGCCGCTGAAGCCCAGGTCGCGGGCTTGAACAACCGTTTTTTCTTCGATTCCGCCCAGTGCATAAACGGGTATATCTACCCGATGCAGCGCATGGCGAATGCTTCGCTCGTCAAAACCGGCGCTGATGTTGCGGTCGGAGATGGTATTAAAAACAGGGCTGAGCACCAAGGAAGTAAAGCCACTACGCGTAGTGGTCAATCGCTCCAGGCTGTGGCAGGTAATGGAGCGCTGCAGGTTGCGAAAACGCAAGGCAAACAACTGACGGCGTGAGAGCGTCAGCAAACCCGGCTTATGGAAGGATGAACTGGCGTGAACGCCTTGGAGGGAAAACTTCAAAGCCAGGTCGGGGTGGCTATGCAAGACGATGCGCGCGCGCACCGAAGCATCTAAAGGCTGGAGAATAGCCTCCAATTGCTGTTTAGATGACCCCGGCTTGCGAAGGTGATAGGCATCAAGACCTGCTTCAAACAAGCCTTGGATGATCTCGATTTCTTTGCGGTTGGAGTCCGGACTGGACAGGGCTATTAATTCCATGAAAGGTGGAACGGATGAATGGAGGAAGATTCCGCCTTTTCAGCAAAAAGGGCAGAAAAAACATGGGCCGGATTTATCCCGGTAGCCTGCGTTTTTTTAAAGGTCACGAAGATGGTCAGAAGGATGGGTAGAAGGATGGGTAGAAGGGTAAGTAGAAACGATGGGTAGAAACGATGGACAATTTTTGAGGCGGAACATGGGGAATTCCGCTTTTTCAATCAGCATTTTTGAAACGAATAAACTTATTATTGAATACGTGTGTATCCTTAATCAATAATACCTCAAAACTAATGGAAAATCCGCCTACTCTGGAAATCAGGGAGGCAGTAACCGGTGACCATGTTCATAAGTTTTTACAAATGTGGACAGGGACAAAGCCAGAGGCAGCCTCTTCTACCCGGCAACTTTTGCCTGCCCGTGATCTGCGCGGCCGGCCCGTAGGCCTTAGCCCGGCAACAAATCGGCTTTGAGCGCTCCTACTAAAATTTTGGCTTCGCAGCGCACGGGCAAACGGCGCTGATCATCGCTGAGCCATAGCGTTAATCCATCGCTGGTCTTGAAGTAGTCGCCCGCAACCAGTTGGGGGGACAAAACCAGGCAATTGGTATGACCCAACTTGGTTTTTATGCGCTCCCGGCGAAGGAATTCCACCGAAATCCGCAGCGGCTTGCCGTCTACAATTAAGTCCAGCGGCACGCGCTGGCCCGGTTGGTAATTTGACCAGTCTATAGAGCGCAAGTAGTAAAGCGTAGAAAAAAGGTCGAGGGAACAGCCGTTTACCCCTTCGATATACCCTTCCTGATTGCGCGTTTTGGACCAATGCTTGTACCACACCGAGCCATTCTGTTGCTGGAACTTATATTCCCAATAAAAACGAGTCTTGCCCTCTGAAATGTCACGGATGTAGTATTTTGGCAACACGGTGCCGGGGTCAAACCAGGTTTCGTAGCGGTCATTTACCGGAAAAAGCCGGTGAACCCGCCCGGAAGTAACGGCGCGGGCAACAGCATGGGGGTACTGAGGTCCGTTGGGGTCGCCGGGCAACGCACTGGGTTGCAGCGAAAGGTTGAGGTCGCCGGCATTGAGCCAAATCAAGCCCCATTGGTAGTACACGTCAAAATTCAGGCGCTCATAGGGTGGCAATACCGGCAGCACCGGGGCGCAGGCATCTGCGGGGGCAGCCCTCATTTTTTCGGGCGAAGGGGTACCTGGCGCGGTCAACATTCCGGCGAGGACCAACAGCAGAGTAGTTTTCATGGCGCAATCCGGTTGTTTGAGTGGCCCGCAGGCTAAAACCGGAAAGGCGCTCAGGCTACTCTCCGGGGGGCTGGCTGCGAAAAAAATCGCGCCGAATCAGCAGGACATACCCCACCAGGGCCGGAAGCACCAGGTTGATGAGCCACAAGGTGCTGGAAGTAGCCAGCACAGCAGCTTCGCCTGCTTCCAAAAACCCAAACACCAACAGCGCGATATTGCCCCTTTTCAGCAGCTCAACAGCCGCAAAAGAGGGCAGTACCGATTGCAGCAGAAAGATTGTACCAACAGCCGTCAGCGCAGCGCCGGGGGGCAGGGATATGCCATACACGCGGAGCAAAACCAAATATTGTGCCGTAAACACCAGAAAGCGGGCCGCAGACAGGAATAAGGCTTGGAGGAGCACCCAATGTGATAGCGCCCGGAGTGCGGTGACATGGGGACGAATACGCAGCGGCAGGCGCTGACCGAGCCCTTGGCCCGCCCAAACAGGCAGCGTGACATAGCCCAGCAGCGCGATGGCCCAGCCCAAGGCCAAGGCCGGAAAAGCCCAGTCGGGCAGGTCCAGCGGAAAGTCGGGATGGCGGCGAAGGTAAATGGAGCCGCAAAGGGTTCCAGCGAACAACGTAATCAGGTTTTGAGCATACGAGCCGACCAGCGAAAGGGGCACGCCCGTCCAGCGATGCCGTGGTTCGAGGTAGAGCAACCTTCCCCCGTATTCTCCGATGCGATTGGGTGTAAACAGGCCCAGGGTTATCCCGGAAAGCACCGCCGAAAAGGCCTTCCTCGCCCCGATGGGCTCCAGCGAGCGAAGCAGCCGGCGCCATTTAGCCGACTCGAGGCCCCAATTGACAGGAACCAGCACCAGCGCCAAAACGAACCAGGGAAGGGCCAGACCGCGAAGGGGATTGCGGACCTGGCGGAGCACGTCATGCAGGTCTCGCTGGTGGAAAACCTGGTAATAGGCCGCCGCCAGCATAGCGACCAGAAGGCCTACCTTTATCGCAGTGTTTAACCGGCCCGCCTGGCGCATTAGTGCAAAGTAGAGCAAATATTTCCAAGCCTGTTCCGGCCGTGGAGCGGATCATTCTGGGCGTGGATCCGGGCAGCACCATTATGGGCTATTGCCTGCTGCGCTCCCGGGGAAAAGAGGCGTTTGTCATGACGTCAGGGGTGCTGCGCCTTAGCCAATACGGCGAACATTACCAGCGCCTGACGGCCATTTTTCACCGGCTAAATCAGGTGGTCACGGAATACCGGCCCGACGAACTGGCTATTGAATCGCCATTTTTTGGCAAGAACGTTCAGTCTATGCTCAAGCTCGGACGGGCCCAGGGCGTTGCGATCACCGTGGCGCTGACGCGGGGTATGCCCGTGCAGGAATATTCGCCGCGAAAAATCAAACAAGTCATTACCGGCAACGGCAACGCCAGCAAGGAACAGGTGGCCAAAATGCTGCCCAGCTTGACTACAATGCTAAACCTGCCGGAAACCCTGGACGAAACGGATGCGCTGGCCACTGCCCTTTGCCACCACATTGAGCGACAACGCCCGCTGGGACCTTCGGTGAGCCCCGCGCGAAAAGCCAAACAAGCCATGTCCTGGAAACAGTTTCTGGATC
>Ga0163148_10005388_pt1 | contig 12811 bp, 16 predicted proteins | sample OliLakLV19MP7P2_FD_148606 | JGI IMG/M metagenome (GOLD analysis project Ga0163148, IMG submission 148606) | Freshwater microbial mat bacterial communities from Lake Vanda, McMurdo Dry Valleys, Antarctica- Oligotrophic Lake LV.19.MP7.P2 | ecosystem: Environmental > Aquatic > Freshwater > Lake >... | reverse complement strand
TGTTTTCTGCTATGGTTGGTTGACCTTCGACTCGCTTGGCTATCCAGCTGTATATAGTACCGTCTGATATACCGTGGTCTTTGGCGACTTGTGTGACCGTCACTCCATCATTTTTAATTCGATTAATGATTTGATCCTTCACCTCAGGTGCTATTGTTTTTCCTCTCATGTTACTTGTATTAATTATCTAGTAATTATACAAGGATGGTGTCAAAAATTTGGGGGGAGGGTCAAATTGATATTACAGAGTCTGCTGTTTCTAAACTCGAGATAGAAATTAAGCGCGTCGCTGGAGAAATAATCAACGTTAGTTTTTGGGATACAGTATGCACTGATAGAACCTGTGAATACTGTGTGTTGAGTACTTACCTTAAGAAGTTGAAATAATTTTGAATTCTCGGGTTAGCTGTGTGTTATTTCAAAATCAAATCGATGATTGCTTTCATGATTTCATAAGGCATTGCACCACTTACAAATACTTTTCGTTCGTCTTTTGATATCCCCATAGCGTCAGGTGAGCCAGGTTGTTGTCGTTTAAGAATTTCTGCATTATTAAATTCAACAAACTCTCGAAGTTCTTTACTTGCCGCTTCACGAAGAATGAATACACTGTATGGGGTACCTCGTCCGCCAATTGCAGATGCTTCTTGGGCATCTGCTTCTACAGCTGCTGCATGTCGCCCACTTGAAAGACAGCTTTCAAAGGCTGCTCGGTTGATTCCTACTTGTTCTGCTAACACTGGAAGTTGTGCAAGGTCGAAACGATCATTTGATTGTGTGGTTTTGTAGAGTGTATTTATGTATTCCCAAAATGCTGCATTACCCCCAAGCTCAGCTGCACATTCTGTTGCTTCTGCTTCTTGCCGAGCTTTCTGATGTAGTACATCGAGTGGAAAATGTCGATATACCCATGTGAAGTTTCCGTCTTTTCCATATTCATCTACAAAACGATTGAGCGTAGCATGAAACATTTTACAGAAAGGACATTCAGTGTCCGAATATTCAACAAGAAGAGCTTTAGCTTCAGGATTACCCACGATATGATCTGTTGAATCAATAGGACGAATATTAATTTCAAGAGGTTCTTTTTTTGGTGTTGTAATGGTTGTTCCGCCTACAGAATTTTTGTTGGTGTAAACAACCGCTCCACCAATGAGTGCACCTGCTACGATAATCGCAAGAGGAATAGTAAGAATATTTTGCTTCATGTAATAACTATTATTTGGTAACCGCTTTATTCTATCATGATCAGTATTCGTGTGCGAATTATGTGATATCCTAATCTGTATGGATATTTTAGCGCCGATATTGCTTGGAATTGTTCAGGGGATTACTGAGTTTTTACCTATTTCTTCTTCAGCACACCTCATTATTACGAGAGAATTTTTTTCTATACATATTGTTGATTCTATGGCTTTTGATGCCATACTTCAACTTGCCACCACACTTGCGGTTATCATTTATTTTGGGCGAGATTTATGGGTACTTTTGTTGGTTCGAAATAAGAAAAACAACCTACTCCTAGGCGCGATTGTGATAGGCACTATTCCTGCAGTATTTTTAGGTTTTTTATTTGAGGACACTATCGATCAATTATTTAGAAATATTGATACAGTCGCATGGGCGCTTATTGTCGGGAGCACATTATTTTTTATTGCTGAACGGTATGCTGCACGTGTGCAATATAAAGCTCAAGAAAAGGACGGAGAAATTTCTTTTCAGCAGGGTCTTATTATTGGCTTTTTCCAAGTTCTCGCGTTTATCCCAGGTATGTCTCGTTCGGGCTCGACTATCTCTGGCGGACTCTTGCTCGGGCTTCATCGCGATGCAGTAGTTCGTTTTAGTTTTTTACTTTCTGTGCCAATTTTGCTTGGTTCTGGTTTTAAAAAATTATTTGATTTAAGTGGGGTGGGGGGAATTGATGGAACACTTATTATCGCATCTCTAAGTGCATTTATTGCTGGTTTTATCTCGATTCATTTTCTTATTGTGTATTTACGAAAACACACACTCAATCTTTTTATTGCGTACCGTATCATTCTTGCGATTCTAATTTTTGTTTTCTTTTAGGTGGATTTCTAGGGAGATTTCATTCGGGCGCTAGCTGTTTTTGTATTAAAATGGAAGGGTAAACGTCATTGCGCCCTCATCATCTTGTTTTGTTTCCCAATTGCTTGTTTCGAGTTTTATATCAAGTAATGCACTGCCCTCTTTAAAGGTAAGCTTGTTATTTTTCCGAGCATATTCATACACATCTTTTGTTATTCTCACATCGTCGAGACAATATTTTTTTACTTTTTCTTTTTCGCCTTGTCGCCACCACGTTACTGCTTCTAGTCCATGTCCAGATTTTTTTACACCAAGTGTACCCTCAGCTATTTGATCAAGTTTCATTCGTCGTCCATATGCTTCTCTAATTTCTTTTAGTATGTCGAGGTGTCGAATTTTATATAAATCACCAGCGTAATATTTATTAAGAAGGGGGAGATCGAAATGTTCTGAATTGAAGCCAATAATAATATCAGCGTTTTCAAAAACAGGCCACATTTTACTAAACTCGTTTTGTTCATAACAAATGTATGAATCATCAATTGAGTTGTATACTCCAACTACGGAAATATCAAGCAGACTAGGATCATTTTTCCCAATGTCAGCGAAAATATTACTTGTTTCAATATCGAATACAACTTTTTTCATAATGAGAAATAGATAATATTGAGGGAAGTTATTGGATACTTTGGATTAGTACAGAGATTGGATTAGTGCAAAGATTGCTTCGATTTGAGTGAGATCAAACTCGTACTCCTCGCGTGTTGCTAGTTTTTTTATCTTCATTTTCTGTGTACTTGTTTCTTGATTTCCAATGGCTGTGAAAAAAGGGACAGTATCTGTAAGCGCTTTTTTAAGCTGATCGCCCGTATTTTTACCAGTATAATCTATTGCGACACGTATTCCTGCATCGCGTAATATATGTGCAAGACGCTGTGCTGTATCAAAACTATTGTCGAGCACCGCAATGTATAATTGTGTTTTTGATGTAAGGATGGGTAGTAGTGCATGAGTTTCAAGGAAATCACGAAGTGTGACGTCACCCGCACCAAAACCAACGGCCGGAATTTTTTCGTCGTTAAAGAGGGTGAGTAAATCATCATAGCGTCCACCACCAAAAAGTGATCGACGGTTTTCTGGATTAGTATCAAATATTTCAAATATCATACCAGTGTAGTAGTCAAAGCCACGCATAAGTGTTGAGTCAAATACTATATTTTGTATGTTTAATTGTGAGAGTCCATCTATGAGTTGTACAAGATTTTCAACAAGAGGATTGTCTTCACCAAGAGTTTTTATGAGTTTTTGGGGCGACACAATTGTTGCAATAAATTCATCAACTTTTGCGTCATGATTAAAGATATGTATGAGGTTTTCTTTAAACACCTCAAGAGTTGATTTATTTTTTTTGTCTATAACTTTTGATACTGCATGTGCTTGTTCTGCAGAAAGTTCAAATTTTTCGTAGAGCGCGTTTACGATGCGTCTATCATTGATGCGAATTTGAAAATCTGAATCTTGTGCACCAAAATTTTTCATAAGGCGATAGGCAAGAATGAGCATCTCTTTTTCTGCTTCGTTATTTTCCACACCAAAAATATCTGCATTGAGTTGCCAATGTTCACGAAGCCGGCCGCGCTGTGGCTGTTCATATCGAAACAAATTTGGAATTGAATACCACCTCAACGGAAAGGAGAGTTCTTTACGGCGGCCGGCAACCATACGCGCCACAGTTGGAGTCATTTCCGGACGAAGTGTTACGTCACGATCACCGCGGTCTTTAAAAGAGTATGTTTGTTCATTTACAATTTCTTCGCCAGATTTTTCTTTATAAAGCTCACTTGGCTCAAGGATTGATGCATTGTATTCAGTATAACCAAAACTCTCACAGGTGCGACGCATAACATCAAAAATGTAGTTTTGTACAGCCATCTCTTCTGGATAAAAATCACGGACACCCTTGTACGATTTAGTTGAAAGCTTTTTCATGTTCTGAATTGTAGCTAAAAATAAGCTGTTCTACAAGAACCTTTTTGAAGGTGATTATTTCCTCTTAAGTAGTAAATAGTTCTCCAAATGTTGAATCCCTGAATTTTTAAAAGAAACTGGAATTATTTTTGTCTCAATAATTTCAAAATATGGTTTGTATAAAGTAACAAGTTCATCCATCGAAGAATAATAGATAGGAGCACCTGAAAGACCAGTTCTAAACTTACCCCCACCCCATTCTGGACTTCGTTCGTTAAAGGTAAGAAAAACGTAGAGACCACCTGTATTTATTTTTTGTGCAATGTCTGAAACATACTTTTCACGAAATTCCGGAAGAATAAAGTCAAGTAGGCCACATTCAAATATGAAATCAAATTTTTTATCAATTGTATGTATATCTCTTGCGTCTAATTCTATAAAACGTATCAAGCAGTTTTCTTTTTGCGCATTTTGTTTTGCTTGTGTGGTTGCATTTTGAGAAAGATCAATTCCCGTAACGTCAAAACCTTTTTTTGATAAAAAGATTGAATAATGACCAGAACCACAGCCGATATCGAGAGTTTTGCAAGGTTTAATTTTTTTTGTTTCTATGAGGTCGATGAGTTCTTGCGGTGGTTCTATGGTATCCCATGGCACAGAGCCCTTTTGGTAGATTTTATTAAGGATATTTTTTAGATTCATTTAAGAAATAAATCAATCCTATATCTGTTTTACAAGAGTTTTTTTTGATATAGGATAAAGTTAATGTCCATATTTCAAATCTACAAAAACCTCGGAGAAACACCGCTTGAGACGCTCGATCGTCTTCGCATAGAACGTCTAGAATACAAGGATAGTACACTTACATACGCTGGGCGACTTGATCCAATGGCCGAAGGGATTTTGCTCGTGCTTTCTGATGAAGACAATCATCGGCGGGATGAGTTTTTGGGCTTAGAGAAAGAATATGAGTTTGATGTATTGTGGGGGGTTGAAACTGATACGTATGACGTGCTTGGAAAAATTGTATCTAGCAAAATTCCAGCAGTTTTTTCAAAAGATGGCTTTAGGAAAATGTTAGAAAAATTTGAGGGGATTTATGATCAGCCATATCCACCGTATTCGTCACAGCCAGTACAAGGCAAACCACTTTTTCAGTGGGCTCGTGAAGGGCGACTTGGCGAAATAGAAATTCCTAAAAAAGAAATTGATATTAAAAAATTAGAGCACGTGCGAGATACAAGAATTATTACAGTAGATCTTTGCGAAAAAATTCTCCACAACATTTCGCTTGTGAAGGGGGATTTTCGGCAGGAAGAAATCGCCACGCTCTGGCGAGAATTTTTTGTAAAACATCCGAGCACTTTATTTACATATTCAACATTTCGCGCGACCGTAACGAGTGGGGCGTATATGCGTGGACTTGCGCATACTTTTGGTCGCGAGCTTAACTGTGGGGGAATTGCATTAAAAATTGTCCGAACGAGGGTGGGGAAATATGAATAGAATTTATCCGCAATGTGGGATGTACAGTGGTAACCTAATATAATCAATAGCTTAGAAACACTTTAGGTAATTAATTGAATTGGTGCACGCAAGGAAATTCCCATATACAGTCGTTCGTTGTTGTAATATTTAAGGTATGCGAGAAGTGCTTTGCTAAGTGCTCTCGCATTTCTTTTTTCTTTGTCCAAACATTCTTCCTGCACTGTCCGCTTAAACCTTTCGATATGTGCATTGTCATTAGGTTTCCCGATTCTTGTGAGGCGATGGATCTTTTGTATTTGGGTGACGAACCACATTCCAAACTCGGGTCCATGATTCAGCCCTCAAAATATCACCAGTGCAATTTGCGCAAAAAATCGCACAGAGATACAATTCAGAGAACAAGGTTAGTGTCTAATGAAATGGGGGAGGTACGCCTCTACCATCATCGGAGAGATTGGTGATATCTAGAGATTCAATTCACCAGTGGCACTTTCTAAATATGCTGGTTGTTCACTGAGAGAAAGGTCGAGTGGAAAGAAAACAAGACATGTTAAAACAAGAAGTGGCAACAGAAGATTAAATTGCGCTTTTAATCGAATGACATTGTCTCAAATATCTAGAATAGGTAATGAGAAAGCACGTGTATATTTCAAAAGAAAGATATTTGAAGGCAAGTCAAAATCACAAGCTCTTGTTTGTTTACGCAGACAAATGGTGAACATTGTTTGGAACATAATGAAGTACAAAACTGTCTACCAAAATGCTTGACTTTTCCTCATAGCGGATCTTCCACTGTGAAGCATCCAAGATAATGGAAAGGAATTTTTTGGTTTTGCTTCGCCGTTTCAGTCTACGAAAAGAGCATCATTATTTTATCACTTTCGTTTGCTCTTTTCTCCACCCTCACGGCGACCGAGGTACTCTCGTATCCGCGTTTGGTGGTAAACTATCTAGTATAAGGTATTACAATTGGCTTGGATCATAAACAACCGCACTTTCTCCATGCTGTGTAGCGAAACTAAACCACATTTCAAAGTAAAACGGCAACTCCACTCCTTTTGAATCTGTAATAGTGAGAAGATCACCGTGGCGCTCCAGTGTTATTGCTTTTCCATTTACATTTGTCTTGTAGCTCATTCCATCAGTAATCTTTAGATATGGTGCTCCAATTACCTTGTCTTCAGCTCGAAAAACGACAAAAATTGTTTTTGAAGGATAACGCCGATCAATGCTACTTGGCTCAAATATAAAACTGTCACTATCCTCGTACCCAGCGTATGGGTTACGGGCATAATCTCGCCCATTCCCAGTATTCTCACTTAACACAAGGGCTCTCGGATATTTTTTCTTCACTTCACCAATCGTCATAAGTTGAAACTTTGCTAATGCAAGTTCGGTGTCGAGATCTCTTCCCGCAAGTACCTTTCCGGTACTTTGTTGCCATAATGACTCATGTTCTCTATCAAACATAATCATATTACTCTCTAAGAGAAAGCCACTCACTCCAAAAGTCAGCGTTTCTCCTTCAACTCTTCGGTCATAGACAATCACACTTCCGCATAGTGGGCAAAAGGTCACTGCAACTGGTATACCGCCTACAGTATCGTTCACGATTTCATGCCAGTTAAGAATGTTGTATGGGTACACTTTTATAGCACCTCCATCTTCCATGACAATTGCTTGCACAGTATCTGGATGTCGGAAAGTATCTATCGGTAAAAATAGAGGAGTGTCTATAGAAGGTATGCCGTCTTTCCCCGGTCCACCAGAAATAGCTTTCTCTAGATTTGAATCAGCAATATTCCACGGTGTTCTAGAGAAGGCGCGTTTTAAATTTTGTGGAACATTTACCGTACTTTGCTGTTCGAACACACTCTCTCCCTTTGGTGCGAAACGCTCGATGAGTGATTCTTCAAAATTAATAGTCGCTCCATAACCAGAATCAAGAATCGCCGTTTCAATTTTTTTGTCATACCCACTAAGGATAGCTACACCCACAAGAATAATCAGTACCCCAAAAACCTGTTTAACTCTGTTAGTTGTACCCATACGACTTGTAATTTTATTCACCAGTTGCCCACCAAAATATGCGATGAGTAGAAGTGAGACAGCAAGGCCTAAGGTGAACCCTAAGAGATATACAAAACCAACCAAAAATCCTGCTGGAAGGATGGTGGCGATGATAAATAGGTATGTCGGGGAACAGGTGGTAAAAACCGGTCCAAGTGCCAGTCCTATGAGCGCATCACCGGAGTAGTTCTTTTTTTGATATCCGGTACCGATAGCTTTATTTCCCAAGGTACTTATTTTTTGTACGAATGGGATACGCGCCCAGAGTGATGGAAACACAATAGCAAGACCAACCAGTACTATGACTGTTCCGGAAAACACGCTCCAGAACATTTGAGGAATATGAATAAGAAGTGTCGTAGCTTTTAGGAGAATCGTGAATACAATAACTGAAACAGACAGTGACCCGATCACCACAAGCGATCGCTTCGATATACGTCTACCTTCGGTCTCCGAAGACCCAATAATGATAGGTAGAAGAGGTAGTATACAAGGTGCAAGCACCGTAAGGATACCCGCTAGTACGGCTATCAGAAAGAAAATCATATACTATTGTACTTGTGAAATTAGATTTTCAAGCTTTGAACCCCCACTCCACTTTTTAATCAAATTGCCGTCTTTGTCTACCTGAACCAAGGTGTGTTGAGTAGTAACACCATATTTCTTTTTTAGTTCTGTCTCCTTATCGTAATCAGTTTTAAGAATGGTCAGTCCAGATGGAATTGCACCTACATTTTTTTCTATATCACTATTAAGCGCACGACACGAAGGACACCATGATGCGTGGAAAAAGAGAACAACGTCCTTAGTTTCTACCATAGCAATTTTCTCTGGAGAATATACTTCGTATGATCCTACCTTGGCCACCATAGCACTGTCTTCTTTTTGCATCATGGCTTCACCAGGCTTTACCATACCCTCTTCTTTCGTTACCATAGCTTCCTTTTGTTGTTCCATCGCCAAATTTTCTTTCGCCACCATCGAGTCCTTTTCCTCTTGCATCATTACCTTTTTTTCAATCATTTCTGATTCAGGATTACTAGAAGTATAGACACCAACTCCTCCTACAACGATAATAAATATAACTATTCCAAAAACTAATTTTTGATTCATATATTTTTTAATTATTTTGTTAATGTGTTTAAAATTTTTAATAACTTTTTTGATAACTCATTCTCGTTAGACATATAGCACACAGTCTGACCCATCTTGTGCCCATCGACCACACCATGAGCAGAAAGGTAGGCAAGTTGATGTGAAGCAAGTGACTGTGAAATGTCTGCGAGTTTGGCAATTTCATTTACACAAATATCTTTTTTCGCACGATATACTATCCGCAAAATTCTCTGCCGGCTTGCATTTCCTAGTATTTTCATCAGTAATACATTTTCTCTTTCCATGTTCATACTATTTAATCAGAAGCAACTGCTCTGATCTTGATCGGTCAAAACCAAGAACCATTTCGCAATCGACAAAAATTACAGGCACACTCATCTACCCACTCTTTTCTACCAGCTCAGTCTTTTTAGCCTCACCAGACGGAACATCATAATCAGTAAACGGAATATTGTGCTCTGTCAAAAACCCCTTCGCTTCGTGACAAAAGTGGTATGTTGGAAGCGAGTATATGGGGACTGTTTTCAAGTATGTGTAAATAAGTTAATTGTTAAGTATGAATATATCGACATATGTTCATACTTTATGATATCACGACCATCAAAACATCCACAACTACCGCACGTATGTGTAAGAATAGATATTCGGAGTGTATGGCTAACGCAAGAAAGGTGTATGAACAATGTATACAACACGACGGAACCATCTCAAGTGTTACGTGTGGCGACCTAGAATTTAGTAACTGTGAAGATGCCCACACATATATGAAAGGTCGGTGTATAAATAATTTAAAGATTTGCCGCAGAACAGGGGTTTGGCCGCCAACACCGAGCTTTGATATCATATTCTGTTGGACGAATTAATTTAGATGAAAAAAATATAACAAGTTTATTGGTTACACAATATTATCTCTAGGGATTTTTGGTGTTATTTTTTTAATGAATTTTTTTGGTGTACAAGAAAAATTTGTCAAAATAATGTCCACTGAACTTGTTTCCGCTACAATTCACGAACCACTATTACATGGTCTAGGTGGTCTAGGTAATACTAGACCACCTAGACCATCGAAAGAAGCAGTAAAAAAATGTTTGGATGATTATAATACATGTAAGAATGAAGCTCATACTGTATATAAAGAGTGTATAGAGGGAGACGGAACAATTGTATATGAGGGAGAAAATATGACATGCGAAGATTACCATGACCTTCTTATGGAAATATGTGTCGAAAAGGTGAAGGAATGTAGAAGAAAATTATTTTCGACTACCCCAACCCAAATCCCAATCACTAAACAGCCTCCCTCCCCGATTCCACTGATTGTTCCACAAAAAAATATACTAAGTTTTTAGAATTCTGAAAGTTTGATTTGAAAAAAAAATAATTTGAAACCACGTACAAATGGTAAAAGTTTCATTGTGTGGTGTTTATTATACAAAGTTCGAATATGTTTCGAGCAAAATCCGAATGATGAATGAATCGTTCCGTCTCGAAGGTGGAAAAATTGTTTAAGATGGTACGCACGATGAACTCATTAAACAAAAAGGTATGTATGCCACACTCTGGAGCCATCAATCAGGCGAATTTTTAGGGGAATAGAAAAACTGATTCTACTGCCCACTTAATTCCTTCTAATACACAACGCCAAAATTGGAAAAGCATCTCGTTCTGTCTGTTTATGATATTCTGAAGCTTGCTTTTGCCAGGGGTATACTGAATTCAAAAATTTACTGATAATATACTTTATACCAATGTGTTTCTTCGCATTGGCTTTTTTGCCTCATTATTATTTTTGTCCAATTATTATTTCTTAATCAAAATTAACTAAATCAAATATGAACGAACATGAAATAAAATCGCCGGAGGTTCAATCTACGTCGCAGGTTAACAATCTATCTATGGCTCAGACTAAAAACCTAACTATTCCGGTTGCCATCATTGTTGCCGGTATGCTTATTGCCGGTGCGGTATATTTTAGTGCATCAAAAAATACCACCATTGCTGGAGTAAACAATCAGCCCCAGCAAGGCGCGGAGCAACTGACAGAAAGTCTTGATCAAATGAAAGCCGTCTCAAAAGACGATCACATTCGGGGTAATCTGGATGCGCCAGTCAAAATCGTCGAATACTCTGATACCGAGTGTCCTTTCTGCAAACACTTCCACAAAACGATGAATCAGATCATGGATGAATACGGCAAAGACGGCAAAGTTGCATGGGTCTATCGTCATTTTCCGATTGACCAATTACATCGCATAAAGGCACGGAGTGAGGCAACGGCATTTGAATGTGCAAATGAACTCGGTGGCAATGATAAATTCTGGGCGTATGCGGATCGGCTCTATGAAATAACCCCCTCAAACAATGGCCTTGACCAAGCAGAGCTTCCCAAGATTGCCGCGTATGTCGGACTCGATACGGCTAAATTCAACACTTGCCTTACCAGTGGCAAATTCGACAAACACATTGAAGACGAAGTTCAAAATGCCATCGCAACTGGCGCAAATGGTACGCCGTGGAGCATTATTGTCGCAAAAAAAGGAAAGAAATATCCAATATCCGGTGCACTGCCGTACGCATCAATAAAACAATTAATTGATCTCGCATTAAAAGAAAAATAATTATGCTGTTTCAAGCCTTACAAAAAGTATTCAGAAAACCACTGTATGTGTTTATTGCGCTCATAACGAGTGCCGTCATGTTTGTATTCGCCACATGGCTTCCAAACTTCCGACTGATTGCGAGCGTCATTGGTTCATCTGACGCATCTTTTTCTCAAAAGCTTGGAATACCGATTAGTCTCTTTGGTTCTATTTCAACAAACTTTACGACACTTTCCGCCCTCTACACGATTGCCATAGCCATACTTTTTGGAGTAAGTCTCGCTATGGTGGTCTACTTTATGAGAAGAAAAATTAGTGAGGTAAGACAAAGTGGAACAGTTGCAGGCTTTGTTGGGGTAGCAAGTGGTGTGCTTGGTATAGGATGCGCCGCATGTGGGTCACTGATTTTGACGAGTGGTCTAGCTTTATTTGGTGCATCCGGCGTCCTTGCTTTTCTGCCACTTGCCGGTGGCGAGTTCGGTATTCTCGGAGTGATACTGCTTTTGGTCTCAATCTATTTCACCGCCAAACAAATTGAAAATCCTGCTGTCTGTAAAATTTAATAAAAAAATTCCTCACCACTTGCGATGGAGTGGTTCATTCATTAAAATAAAGTAAAAAAAATTATGAAAAATATGTCAACTAAATGGTGGATTATTGGTATTGTGATTGTAATTATTGGATTGTTCGCCTGGTCAAAGTCCTTGGAGAACGGCGACCCAGACATTATTTCTCGGACCGGCTTTCATTGGCATCCTGTGCTTTCTATCTATGTTAAGGGAGAGAAGCAGGAGCTTCCGGCAAATATGGGCCTCGGCGCAGTTCATCAACCAATCCATACGCATGATGATGCTAAAGATGGGGTCGTACATCTTGAATTTCAGGGCATTGTCCGGAAGCAAGATATAGCGCTCGGGCAATTCTTTAAAGGCTGGGGCAAGGACATTAACTCATTCGGCACAAATATAAAGATGATTGTTAATGGCAAAGAAAATACCGATTTAGAAAATTATCAGATGCAAGATAAGGATGAAATTGAGCTACGGTACGACTAACATTAAACTTAATGGACCAAGAGAAAAGACCAAAAATCTCCGTCAGCGTTATGATTTTTAAAGATGGCAAAGTCCTTCTCGGCAAAAGAAAGGGCTCACATGGAGTGGGTGAATACGCCTGGCCGGGTGGACATATGGAATACATGGAGTCTTTTGAAGGTTGTGCAAAACAGGAGACAATGGAAGAAACTGGTGTAGAAATCGAAAACCTTCGCTTTCTCCGAGTTATGAATCTTAAAGCTTAAGCGCCAAAACACTATGTCGAGATTGGTTTTGTCGCTGACTGGAAAAGTGGTGAGCTCCAAACGAAAAAGCCCGAAAACACCGAAAGTTGGAATTGGTTTGACAGGTACCCCGTTTCCTAGACACACATTCCTCTTTTAATAGAGTAAAATTAATGTCATGGAAAATAATATAACAACATACAAAAGTAAAAGAGGGACGCATGTTCCTAAAGTTGTAAAA
>Ga0163148_10005387_pt1 | contig 12811 bp, 10 predicted proteins | sample OliLakLV19MP7P2_FD_148606 | JGI IMG/M metagenome (GOLD analysis project Ga0163148, IMG submission 148606) | Freshwater microbial mat bacterial communities from Lake Vanda, McMurdo Dry Valleys, Antarctica- Oligotrophic Lake LV.19.MP7.P2 | ecosystem: Environmental > Aquatic > Freshwater > Lake >... | reverse complement strand
CTGTTTTAAATGTTCAAAAAAAGGCTGTGCAACATGTAAGGGTACAGGCTGGATAGAAATAATGGGTGCAGGCATGGTCCATCCAGATGTCCTCAAGGGTTGTGGTATTGATCCAGCTATATACACCGGATTTGCTTTTGGTGGCGGTATCGACCGATTTGTCATGGCAAAATATGAAATTCCAGATGTGCGCATGCTGTATAACGGAGATCTGAGGCTTGTAAATCAGTTTTAATATGATCCCGTTAGAGATCCTTAGTTATGCATTACACATACATAATCAAAAGTAAAAAGACGAGTGGATTCTATACTGGATACTCAAGTAACTTACGGAAACGCTTGTGGCAACATAATAATGGAAAGTCTCCATATACAAAAGAGCGTGGACCGTTTACACTTATTTACTATGAAGCATGTCTTAATGAAGGCGATGCTCGGTCGAGAGAATTATATTTAAAATCTGGTATGGGAAAACGTTTTATTAAGAACAGAATTAAGCGTTTCCTATCTCTAACGGGATGAAAATTTCCTATAAGTGGCTTCAAGATTATTTCGAAAGTAAATTGCCTTCTCCGGCTTTAATTGCAGAGAAGATTACTTTTCATGCATTTGAAATTGAGAGCCTCGAAGAAGTGGGTGGGCATTTTAATAATGTTGTTATTGGTAAAGTTCTCAAAAAAGAAAAACATCCAAATGCTGATCGTTTACATATTTGTACAGTGGATGTTGGCGATGGGGGACGAGAGATTGTCTGTGGAGCTGTAAATGTTGCAGAGGGACAAACTGTTGCGGTAGCACTTCCGGGTGCAGTTTTGCCAGGTAATTTTGAGATTAAAGTTTCAAAGATTCGAGGTGTTGAATCAAATGGAATGATTTGTTCCGAAAAAGAGCTTGGTTTTACTAAAGAAGCCGAAGGGATTTGGGTGATAGAAAAAGAAGTTAAAGTCGGAACTCCACTTAAGGAATTTTTACATATAGAAACAGATTCTATTTTTGATATTAAAGTTTTACCAGACAGAGCACATGACTGTCTTTCTCATGAGGGTATTGCTCGAGAAGTCGGTGCCATATTAGATATTCCTTTAAATAAAAAAGTTCAAGCTAAAGAACTGCAAAAGAGTTCTACACTCCAAATATCAATTGAAAATCCAAAACTTGTTCCACGATACAGCGCTGTAATTCTACGTAATGTTAAGGTTGGTCAAAGTCCAAAATGGCTTAAAGAGAGATTGCTATCAATTGGTCAAAAACCAATAAATAATGTTGTTGATATAACAAATTTTGTTATGCAGGACATGGGACAGCCACTGCATGCTTTTGACCTTTCTCATATTTTTGAAAAAGAAGGTGTGCGTCATGTGCATGTAAGAGGTGCCACAGAAGGAGAGCAATTTATAGGCCTTGATGATGTTGAGTATAAATTACCTTCTTCTGCACTTCTTATTACAGACAAGCAAACTAATGTGGTTCTAGGTATTGGCGGAATAAAAGGTGGTAAGGCAAGTTCTATTACAGAGAAAACAACAGATATACTGCTCGAGTCTGCAAATTTCGATCCTGTACAAACTAGACTTACTTCACAGGCTTTAAAACTTCGAACTGAATCAAGTGTTCGTTTCGAAAAGGAATTATCTCCAGAGCTTGTTCATGAAGGGCTTATGAGAGCAGTTTCTCTTTTAGAGGAGCTTGCAGGAGCTAAAGATGAAGGTTTGAGCGATACATATCCATCGCCACACATAAAAAAGGAAATATCTCTTAGACAAGAAGATATAAAAAGGGTTCTTGGAATACATATTTCTTTAACTTCTGCACAAAAGATTCTTACAGCACTTGAGTGTGAGGTATGTATCGAGAAAGATGTGCTTAAGGTAATTCCACCATACAGACGTCTCGACCTAAATCTAAAAGAAAACATTATCGAAGAAGTTGGGCGTATTCATGGATACGATAACGTCGCTCCTGTTGCACTTCCAGAAAGTAATGTAAGTCCAAAAGTAAATAAACTTTTCTACTACATACTTCGTATTACAGATCTTCTTTCTAAACAAGGATTCTCAGAAATAAAAACATATTCATTTAGAAATGAAGGGAAGGTGGAAATAGCAAACCCTATCGCTTTAGATAAAAAATATGTACGGGAAAATTTAACTCGTGGTGTTTTAGAGAGTCATAAACTCAATGAATACAATGCACCACTTTTGGGTCTAAACCAGATTAAAGTTTTTGAAATTGGAACAGTGTTTACTAAAGATGGTGAAGAACACGTGTCTTTATGTATATCGGTTAAAAATACTAAGGGTTGGAAGAAGGAGGGGGAGGTAGACACTCTGCAGGATGTTTTAAATATATTAAGAAAAGAATTGAGTATTGATCTTATGACAAAGGATTCGACTATAGAATGTAATTTAGAAGAAATTATAGAAAAACTTCGAGATGCTAGCGAGTATGGTATGGAGTTGAATCAAAAAAAGAAAACATATACAAACATATCAGTTTATCCGTTTATACTACGAGATATTGCTCTGTGGGTACCAAAAGAGGTAACTGATAAAGAGATAGAAAAGCTTATACGAATACATGCAGGGAAATTACTTGTGAAGATATCATTATTTGATGTCTTTGAAAAAGATGGAAAAACTTCGTATGCATTCAGACTTGTATTTCAGTCTCAAGATAAAACTCTTTCAGATGAAGAGATAAACAAGGTAATGGAGCAAATAGTAGGGGAGGTTGAGAAGAAGGGGTGGACAGTGAGGTAGCTGTTGACTGTTAGGTTCTGCGTCGAAAATTTCTAATAACGATGTTATTAGAAATTTTCGACGTGATTTTTTCAATATAAAAATCAGCTTTTAGAAAAGGGAGGAATGAAAAAACCCCTCACACATAACTGTGTGAGGGGTTTTGCATGTCGCTCGCTTTAGGCGGCGAGCAACATGCGACCGCGGTGGTAATCCTGAATGAGGATGGCCTCATTCAGGAGGCTGTCGGCATCCTTGTGGTTGCCGAGAGTCTCCTGAATAATCGCTTCGTTGAGGACTTCCTCAACGAAGCGAATGTCAGCCTTGGCGATCGTTTCCCGGACGATACATTGAATCTGGCTCATTTTGAGCCTCCTACATTAAATTCAGACGATTCTTGAGGTATCTACATAGATAACCTCCCCTGATCGTCTCTGTATATATACTATCACACTTAACTAAAAAAGTCAATCAAAAAAGGCGTGTTTTTTTACCTAAAACAGCACCTTTAAAATCCCCAATTTTCCTTTGTTTGTAGGGGTTAATTTGCTATAATAACTCAACTAAAAGCATATGCTTTTTTAATTATGGCCAAAGAAAAAGAAGATAAAAAGGTAAAAAAAGGAGCATATAGCGCTGAGGACATTACTGTCCTTGAGGGTCTTGAGCCTGTAAGAAAGCGTCCAGGTATGTATATCGGTACAACAGGTACTGATGGACTTCATCATCTTATTTGGGAAATTTTTGATAACTCTCGCGATGAAGCGATGGGTAATTTTGCTAACAATATTGAAGTCGCACTTCTTCCGGGTAACCGTATACGAGTAGTAGATAACGGTCGAGGTATCCCTGTTGATATGCATAAGCAGTCAAAAGTTTCTGCTCTGGAAACTATTATGACAACACTCCATGCCGGAGGAAAATTTGGTGGTGATGGATATAAAGTGTCTGGAGGTTTACACGGTGTAGGTGCATCTGTGGTAAATGCTCTTTCTGTTTACACTCGTGTTGATGATATTTCTATCTTTAAAGAAATTTATTTTACATGGGAAAAGATAGTGAGCCATCTTCGTCAGCAAGCTTATTTAGTAAAAGGTCTTCGTATCACTGTGCTTGATGCACGAGAGTACAAAAACGACATTCCAACAGAAGATGTTTTCTATCTCAATGATTTACAGTTAGAAATTCCTTCGACTTCTTTTTATTTTGAAGGAGGTTTGGTTTCTCTCATTACGTTTTATAATCAACTCTTCAAGTCAGTACATAAAAATATTTTTTATGTTGAAAAAAATACGAGCGAATATGAAACAGTAGAAGTTGCTCTTCAGTATATAGATGACTTAACGTCTCGTATTATTCCTTTTGCGAATAATATTTATAACTCTGAAGGAGGAACACATGTTACCGGTTTTAAAACAGCTCTTACAAGAATTATTAATGCGTATGGACGCAAGAATGGTCTTATTAAAGATAGTGAAGAAAACTTTACTGGAGATGATGTTCTTGAAGGACTGACTGTTGCTATTTCAATTAAACTTAGAGAAATTCAATTCGAAGGTCAAACAAAAGCAAAGCTTGGAAGTGTTGAGGCTCGAGGTATGGTGGAGTCAGTTTTCTCTGAAGCTTTTGAAATGTTCCTTGAAGAGAACCCAGAAGATGCCCGAGCGATTATAAGTAAAGCAATACTTGCGCTCCGTGCTCGTAAAGCTGCGAAAGCTGCAAAGGATAGTGTACTTCGAAAAGGAATCTTAGAAGGAATGACCTTACCAGGTAAACTTGCGGACTGTCAGTCAAAGAGCTCAGAAGAGTCGGAAATATTTATTGTGGAGGGGGATTCTGCGGGAGGTACGGCAAAAAGTGGACGAGACCGAAGGATCCAAGCTGTTCTTCCATTACGAGGAAAAATTTTAAACATTGAACGAGCTCGATTAGACAAGGCACTTACTTCAGAACAGATCAAGAATCTTGTGGTCGCACTTGGTGCTGCTATTGGAGATACATTTGATATCGCTAAACTTCGTTATCATAAAGTTATTATTGCAACCGATGCTGACGTTGACGGTGCGCACATTAGAACACTTCTTCTTACACTTTTTTATCGTTTTCTTCGACCACTTATTGATGGAGGATTTATCTACATTGCTCAACCGCCACTCTATAAGATTAAAAAAGGCAGAGAGATATTTTATGCATATTCAGATGAAGAAAAAACTAAAATTCTTGGTGACACTGAAGTTGACGAAGGTTTAGGAGAACCTTCAGAGGAAAATGAAGACATAGAGCCTGTTAAGGTAGTAGACAAGAAAGCAAAGATTAAGGCTTCTATACAACGATATAAAGGTTTGGGAGAGATGAACTCAGAAGAGTTGTGGGAAACAACCATGGATCCAGAGAGACGTATTTTGAAGCAGGTCACTATTGCAGATGGTCAAGAAGCAGATAAGGTGTTTGAGATACTTATGGGAACTGATGTTCCAGCTCGTAAGGCATTTATTCAATCAAATGCACGAAGAGCAAATATTGATATCTAGAGAGAGTAAAGATGAAAAAGAGAAAATAAAAAAATGCACATCTGTCAGTAAAGCAGGAGAGCACGCATAAAGAAATTCTACTCAAAATAGTAAATAGGTCTAAATAAAAAATACTATACGATGTATAGTATTGAATTGTTGAAAGTAGATAATTTTGTAATGCTTTTAATACAAAAACCGCGCACCTGTACAGGTGCGCGGTTTTTGTATGTAGAAATTATTTCTTGTCTCTGATTTCTATACTTAATTTTTCGAGGAGTTCATCTGGTTTAAGTGTTTGTGTAGGTTTGCCATCTCTATTCTCAAGAGAAATTTGTTTTGATTCAATTTCTTTATCACCAACAACAAGGAAGTACGGAACTTTTTCTACCTTTGCATTTCTAACTTTTTTACCAAGACCATTGTCAGAATTATCAAGCTCTGCTCGTATGCCCGCATCTTTAAGTTTTTTAGATATTTCTTTTGCAAATTCAAGGTGGTTTTCAGAAATAGGGAGAATTTTAATCTGCACAGGTGAAAGCCACAGAGGGAAATTACCAGCAGTGTGTTCAATAAGAATACCGAGGAAGCGTTCTGTTGATCCTAGAATTGCACGATGGATTACGATTGGACGAACCTTTTTTCCTTCACTGTCTGTGTATTCAAGTTCAAATCGTTCAGGAAGATTAAAGTCTAGTTGTATTGTAGAGAGTTGCCATTCGCGACCTAAAACATCTTTCATCATAAAGTCGAGCTTAGGGCCATAAAAAGCAGCCTCATCTTCAGCTTCTTCGTATTTCCAACCTGTCTTTTTTACAACGCTCCTTAAGGCATTCTCTGCAGTTTCCCAAACTTCATCACTGCCAATGTACTTGTCTTTGTTTTTTGAATCACGAAGCGACACGCGAACATAAAATTCATTAAAACCAAAACTTGCATAGACATCTTTTATCATTTCAAGCATAAGGTCTATTTCTGATTCAATCGTTTCTTTTGTTGCAAAAACATGACAGTCGTCTTGTGTAAGAGATCTTACTCGAGTGAGACCAGAGAGTTCACCAGATTTTTCGTATCTATAGTTTGTTGTAGTGCATGTATATCGAAGAGGAAGTTCTTTGTATGAGTGTGGAAGTGTTTTATAAAGCATCATGAAATGCGGACAATTCATCGGCTTTAAATAATAGTTTTCCTTATCTACAACCATTGGGCTGTACATGGCGTCATACTTATCAAGATGTCCTGAGATTTCATATAGTTTTCCTTTGGTAATATGCGGAATCCAAATTGGCTGATAACCACGTTTTTCTTGTTCATCGATAATATAATTTTCAACAATTCGTCTTAGGATTGCTCCTTTTGGATAAAATAAAGGAAGTCCAGGTCCTATTTCATCAATAATAGTGTAAAGCTGAAGTTCTTTTCCTAGTTTACGATGATCTCTTTTTTTAGCTTCTTCAATTTGAGTTACGTATGTTTCGAGTTCTTCTTTGGTATCAAAAGCAAGACCGTAAATACGAGTAAGCATGGTATTTTTTTCATCTCCACGCCAGTATGCTCCAGCTATATGAGAAAGCTTAAATGATTCTGGGTTGATGTCTTTACTTGGATTTTCAACATGTCCACCACGACACAAATCAGTAAAAGAGCTTTCAGCTTTTGACCCGTCTGCCGAGGAGGTAGGCTGTGAGCTTTTAGGTCCAGAATGATATAGGGTTATTTTTTCGCCCTTACCCTCAATTTCGTTTATTAACTCTAGTTTGTAGGGATTATTTTTATATACTTCTCGTGCTTGTATCGGAGAAACCTCTTCGTGTGTAAACGCAGTCCATGTTTTCAAAATCTTTCGCATTTCTTTTTCTATTTTAGGAAGATCTTTTTCAGAAATAGGAGTTTTAAATTCGAAGTCATAATAAAAACCATTATCTACTGCAGGGCCAAGGGTAGGATTTGCATCAGGGTGAAATTTTAAAACCGCAGCAGCTAAAAGGTGTGCTAAAGAGTGTCTTTTGTGAGCTAATTGTTCGCTATGTTGCATTGGAAAATAATAGCAAGTTTACGCTTGTGGAGCAAAAGATAAAGAGTTAATATCAGAAACAGAATTGAACCTTTTTTAGGAGCTATACAATGGCGATATCACACAATGGTCCTCTGATTAAACATGGTTCTGGCCCCAAAGGTCTTCTAAAAATGGACGGGCCGTCAGATTTTGACGCTCATGAAGGGATTCGTGATATTTTTGATGCTATTCCAGAAGAAGCACTTACTTTGGTAAGAAGTGTTTCTGCACCTAAGATACGCCGTTTACGTAAAAGTCTTTTGCTGGAGGCAAGCGTTCAAGACGTTGTTCTTTTTGTGGATGACAGGTTTTGTAAGCTTGAAAAAAGTTTTACTTCTCGTAAGGCGGATTTCTGCATTTCTCTCCTGCCGATTCTTTTACGTTCTGTTCAGAATGCGCATGACTCATTAGATATTTTTGATAGATATGTTTTTTCGCGATCAAAACACATATTTGAAGGGTTGTTGCTTATGTTGGCACACAACAAGTTTGATTCGAAAAAGATCCTTAGGGTTGCTCGGATTGTGGGCAAGTTCAACTCCTTAATATGTGAGGATCCAAAAGAAATTCGATATGCAAAAAAATAAGTAGATCAAAAGCCGAAGTGCGCGGAGCGCACTTCGGCTTTTTTGTTATCTAAATTCTAATTTCTGTATTCTACCTTCTGGCTTATAGCTTAAAGCTTAAAGCTTAAAGCTTCTTAACTTTATCAATAATAATACTCAGCTCGTCATTTCTTTTGGAAAACTTTCCTTTAATGGCCACACATTGTTCCTGTACGAGAATATCTTTAAATTCCGCATATGTTTTTGGAAAAACCACAGCTTCAATATCTCCTGTTAAATCAGCGATTTTAAGAAACATCATATGATCGCCCTTTTTTGTAATAATAGGTTTTGCTTCTTCTATGATTCCACCGAGAATAATAGTTGAGTTTTCCTGTGCAGTTTCTCGGGCTTTTGCTATCGTCATTTCTTGCTTTTCAAGTTTTTCTTTAAATTTATCAAGAGGGTGTCCAGAAATATATAAACCAAGAAGTTCTTTTTCCCAAAAAAGTTTTGCATCCATGGTTGCGTCAGCGGCAGGTTGGAGTTTGAGTCCAGGTATTGTTGAAGTGTCTTCCATAAGACCAAAGAGGGAAGCTTGATGGTCAGGAGCATTTTGTTTTTCTTTGTTATGTCCAAGTAAGTTTTCGAGATTTGCCAAAAGAAGTCCTCTTTCTCCAAGTTCGTCCATTGCTCCACACTTAATAAGAGATTCAAGAGATTTTTTATTTAAATTTCTATCTTTGATTCTTTCAAGGAAATTAGCGATTGAAATAAATTTTCCTCCGTTCTTTCTTTCTTCAATGATACTTGTTCCAATACCTTCACCAAAGTTTTTAACAGTAAAGAGGCCAAAACGAATAGATTCTCCTTTTTTTGAATCAGTCACGACTGTAAAACCCCCAAAACTTTCATTGATATCTGGTGGAAGAACAGGAATACCCATACGTTTACATTCACTTACAATTTTTGAAATTTCCTCTACATCTCCAGAATCAGCAGTAAGGACAGCTGACATATAGATCACAGGGAAATTCGCTTTCATATAAGCAGTCTGGTACGCCACACGACCATAGCTCGCTGCATGCGCTTTGTTGAATCCATAAGCGGCGAATGGTTCGATGAGTTTCCAGAGCTGGTCTGCTTTTTTCTCAGACATACCGTTTTTAAGTAAACCATCTCGGAGTTTTCCTTTTTGCTCTTCCATTTCTTTTGGAATTTTCTTACCCATCGCTTTTCGGAGTTTGTCCGCTTCAAGCCAAGAGTATCCGGCAAGTTTAATAGCGATCATCATAACGTCGTCCTGATAGGTGATAACACCCCATGATCGATCAAGAATGTCTTTCATACGCGGATCAAGATAGCGGACCTTTGAGTTGTCGTGTTTACGTTCGATATATTGAGGAATAGATTCCATAGGTCCTGGTCGATAGAGAGCAACCATGGCGTTAATATCATGAATGGTGCTTGGCTGAAGTTCTTTGAGGTATCGAGTCATACCAGCACCGTTCAATTGGAAGAGTCCGACAGTTTCTCCTTTAGCAAGCATTTCAAATGTTTTTGTATCTTCAATCGGAACATTTTCTATATCAACATCTACTCCACGGATTTTTTTTACTAACTTCACAGCATCAGCTAGGATTGCTAGGTTTTTAATACCAAGGAAGTCGAATTTCAAAAGACCAGCATCTTCAACGGAGTGCATATCAAACTGGGTAATTATTTTGCCACCTTTTGGATCAAGCTGGAGTGGTACAAAATCAGTAAGCGGGGTAGGAGAAATAACCACACCCGCAGCATGAACAGAAATGTGTCGAGCGCATCCCTCAATCTTCTGTGCCATATCAAGGATTGATTTTGTATCCGCGTCACTTTTGTACATCTTCTTGAGCTCAGGTTCTATCTCGAGAGCCTTTTTGATTGTCATCGGGAAACCTTGGGAGCCCATAGGAATCAGTTTTGAAATTCTGTCACCTGTGCCGTAGGAATATCCAAGAGCACGAGCAACGTCACGCACAGCGCCTCGTGCCATCATCGTACCGAATGTACCTATCTGAGCTACTTTATCTTCTCCATATTTTTCTTTGGCATACTGAAGCATTTCATCTCGACGATTATCGGCGTAATCCATATCAATATCGGGAGCAGAAGGACGTTCAGGATTTAAGAATCGTTCAAAAGGCAGTTTATACTCGAGCGGGTTTACGTTTGTAATACCTGCAAGGTAGGTGGTGAGTGATCCTGCAACCGAACCTCTAATAGTAGTGAGGATTTCTTTTTCGTGAGCATGTTTAAGGAGGTCTCCTACAGTAAGGAAGTACGGAGCATAACCTTTGTCTTTAATAACCTTAAGTTCGTATTCGAGGCGTTCTTTTAATTCTGGGGTTTCAGTTAATTCGTGTTTTTCTATTCCTTTATATGCAAGATCTCTCAATTCATCGTCATAACTTCTTCCTTCGGGAATTTTGTAATCAGGAAATACCCATGACCCAAGCTTGAGTTCAAGGTTGCACATATCAGCAATTTTGAGAGTATTTTCGAGTGCTTCAGGTTCTTTCTTGAATAGTTTCTCTGCTTTTTCGCTTGATATAAAAGAGAAGTTTTCTTGGGCGCCATTGAAACTTCCTTCATTTTCACCAACTGAAGTCCCGCTTTGAATTGCAACCATAACTTCACGAGCCCTATGGTCTTCCGGTTTTAAATAATAGACATCTTGCGCAGCTACAAGAGGAGTGTTTGTTTCTTTTGCAATTTTTTTTAGAGCTTCCATTTTTACTTCATGACCTTCAACTTCTGGATGGTGAGTTATTTCAATAAAGAAATTTTCTTCGCCATATACTTTTTTATGCCACGAAATTAATTCTTTAGCTTTTTCAAAATCTTCTTGAGCGCAAGCAAGGGCAATACTTCCACCAAAAGAAGGTGATATGCAAATAAGTCCTTCGTGATGTTTTTCTATAAGTTCTTTATCGATACGAGGTTTGTAGTAAAAACCTTCAAGATAAGAATGAGTAACAAGCTTGATAAGGTTTTTATATCCAATAATATCTTTTGCGAGGAGTACAAGGCGGGTTTGAGAGCTATCAAGTCCGTGTTCTTTGTCGTTACGTGTTCGCGCTGAGACGTATGCATCAATACCAATAATAGGTTTGATGTCAGCTTTTTTGCAGGATTTATAAAATTCGATTGCTCCATAGAGATTTCCATTGTCAGTAAGAGCAAGAGCGGACATATTGTTTTTCTTTGCTTCTTCTATGAGCTCGGGAATTTTAGGTAATGCCTGAAGAAGGGAATAGTGGGAGTGGGTATGTAAGTGGATGAATTTGCTCGACATCAGATAAGTTTACTTGATTTTAAGTTAAGATCCCAATATTTTCCTATAAGCTATAATATCTACGTGAGAAAATTTCCTCCATACATAACTCATATTGTCGGTATCGATGAAGCGGGCAGGGGGCCTTTAGCAGGACCTGTTGCTGTGGGGGCGTTTTGTATTCCAGTCAATTTTGATCGCAATTTTTTTATAAAAGTAATGGATTCAAAAAAGCTGAGTGAAAAGAATCGTGAACTTTGGTTTACAAAAATTCGCACAATACATAAAGAAGGAAGGGTTCAGTATAAAGTGGTTCTCGTAAGTAATTCTATTATTGATACAAAAGGGATTTCATATGCAATTAAACTTGGTATTAAGAAGTGTCTTGGTCAACTAGGTCTTAATCCTAAAAAAACTCTCATACTTTTGGATGGATCTTTAAAAGCGTCTGGTGAGTTTATGTTTCAAAAAACAATTATAAAAGGGGATATGAAAGAACCTGTTATTGGTTGTGCCTCAATTATGGCGAAAGTTATAAGAGATAAATACATGGTTCGTAAGGCAAAACTTTTTCCAAAATATATGTTTGATGTTCATAAAGGCTATGGAACAAAAATTCACAGGCAAGCTTTGAAAAAATACGGCACATCTCCGTTTCATCGGGCTTCTTTTTTGAAAAATTTTAATTTGAAGTGATTGAATAATCGGTGTATTCTTACATATAGAAAGTACTCTTTTAGAAAGGAGGCACCATGCCTTTCTTAATGGTTCCCGATAAACCTCAGAAGGTTAAGGTGGCTGAAGTTTGTTTTCTGAATCTTCCTGATGGAAGTCTGTTTTGGTGGAAGGGGATTTTGTATAGAAAAGATCTCACCACCCGAGCTGGAGAAAAGAACTGTTTTGAATGTTTGGGTCTTAAGTTTGAAAGAGTGTCACTTACAGAATTTGTGCAGATCGAGCTTCCTGATGATATCTCAGTGGTTTGAAGAAAATAATCCCGTTAGAGGCAAGTTTCGTAAGAGACTGTGACTTCTAACGGGATTGACTTTTTGTAAATCTGTGATAATATTGTTATCGGAGTTCAGGGTCATACACTGTGTGTGGCTTTAGAACGGAAAACTTTGAAATAAGAGGAGGGCTTACAATGCCCAAGAGTATTTTCGCAGCTGCTGTTTGTTGGAAGATTGAATATGGTCAACCGATCACCGACAACACTTTGCACTTCCTTGTTATTCAGTACTCTGAAGAAGGAAGGGGTGGTGTCCACATCAAGTTTCCCGGAGGAACGAATCGAAAGAATCTGACAGAGACTCCACTCCAAACTCTTCTTCGGGAATTTGAAGAAGAGACTTATCTTGTTGTTGAACAAGGTCGAGATGAGCCTATGTTCAGTATTCCCAAAGGACCGGATCACACACAGCATTTTTTCGTTCTCGATCCGGGGGATTACTCAGGTAAGCTTCGAACGGAGGTGAAGACTGAAATCGAAGCTGGACGTCCGCCTGAACGTCTTGGGCCACCGATGTGGGTTTCAGCAGCTCAACTTTTGGAGGAGATGTTTCCTCCTCATCGGAAGGTTCTTATTGATCTTCTTCCCAAGATCAAGAAGTTCATTGAAGAACAACGAAGTAAGAAAGAGAGTCTTTGAT
>Ga0163148_10005385_pt1 | contig 12819 bp, 10 predicted proteins | sample OliLakLV19MP7P2_FD_148606 | JGI IMG/M metagenome (GOLD analysis project Ga0163148, IMG submission 148606) | Freshwater microbial mat bacterial communities from Lake Vanda, McMurdo Dry Valleys, Antarctica- Oligotrophic Lake LV.19.MP7.P2 | ecosystem: Environmental > Aquatic > Freshwater > Lake >... | reverse complement strand
TGGTCCGGGCCATCGACAGCGGCTCGCTGACCAGCGCCAGAGCACGGTCGGCGAGTTCGACGCCGCTCGGGTCGGCCAACGCGGCGAGGATGCGCCCGGCGCGAGCCAATCGGCTCGCGGCCTGCACGTGCGGATTCGTCATCCCCGGACCGATGGCGCCGGCCGATTCCGCCAGGCGCAGGCTCACCGCGCTGGCAGTCGGTCGTCCGGGGCTGGCCAGCGGGGCACTGGCGGCCAGGAGGGTATCGAGATGGTCGAGCCAGGGCGTCGGCGAGGGACGCGCGATGGGCAGGTATTCGTTGCGGGCGTGCTGCCAGGGATCCTCGCCCGACGGCGGCATGGGGCCGACGGCGAGCGCGAAGCAGAGCGCCGTCTCGCGGGCGATGTCTTCAACGGGTACCTCTGGCACCAGCGTGGCGAGATCTTCAGGCAGCGCGCCGATGCCGGCCGCGCGCCAAGCCTCGATCTGACGTCGCAGGCGCGCCCGGCCGCGCAGGTCCTGGGCGTGATCGGCGAACCAGCGCAGGGCGGCGCCGGGCACCAGCCAGGGCAGCAGGGGACCATGCAGATCGGCGCGCAGACGACCGTGGTCGGGACGCAGATCGATGCGGTGCTCGCCCGTTCCGGCCAGCGCGCCGAGCGCGGTGGTCCACGACCGCGGTGGCACCGCCACCCCCAGTTGGCGGGCCAGGTTTTCGGTCGCCTCCGGCCAGCCCAGCAGACGCCGCGGCAGGGGCCACTGCGCGAGCAGTTCGACCGGCATCTGGGCCAGGGCCAGTGCGGTGCCCTCGTGCACGCGGGCCCAGCCCACGGTCTCGGCGACGACGGGCGCTGGCTGCGCCGCGGCAGCGATGAAATCGCTGATCCGCTGCGCGCGATCAGCGACCAGCCAGCAGCGTTCGGTGCGGGCGATGACGAGGTCGTCGAGTGCGACCGGCACGCTGTCGGCGATGATCGCCCCCTTGGTGGCCTTGGCGATCAGGCGGTCGAGCGGCGCCGAGCGGGGCAGGCAGGCGATACCCTGCTGCGGCCCGGTCAGCGCGAAGGCCCAGGTCCCGGTCAGGGCGTGAGCGAACCCGGCAAGGTCCGTCCCCGCCGCCTGCAGCAGGTCGTCGACGTCCTCGGGCAGGGGGCCTTCGATAGCGAGGAAATCGGCGGCGAGCGCGGCCCCATCGATGCCCACCGTCGCCATGGCCAGGGCGTTGGCGGGCAGCCGCGCGGCGAGGCCGGCATCGGCCGGCGCGAACCAGCGCGCGGGCAGCCCGCTCGTGATCCAGGCCCGTCCATCGGGCTCGACCCCGGCGACGACATCGGCGCGGGTCGCGGCGCCGAGCAGGCCCTGCCAGGGCTGCAGATCCTCGGCCGGCACCACGGCCGCGAGCGCATGGCGAAGCGCGCCGCCATGCAGGGTGACGCGCCATCCGGCGGGCGCCGCCTCGTCGCCCACCGTGACGATGCCAGGGGCCGCCAGGTGCAGACGGCCATCCGCTTCACGCACCTCGTAGCCGGGCCAGTCAGCCGCCGCCACGCGCAGCGCACCCGTCAGCACCGCCGGCGCATCTTGCCACCAGCCAGCCGCCCACGGTGTCGGCCCCGACTGACCGCCCACCACGCCGATGCCGACCAAGCGCAGCCCCCGGCATCCAGCCACCGTGGCTTGGCCAGAGATGGCTGGCTCTGCGCCCTGGCCGAGCCACGCCGCCGCGTCGTCCACCGCCTCGCCCCACCACTGCGCGACGGGGGCCGTCGGCGCTGGGCCGGCGCCGCCGTAGGTCACGGTGAGCACCGGGAACGATTCGGCGGCCACAGCCGCAGCGAACAGGATGAGGACCAGGCAACGCATGAGAGGGGGATGCCCGGTTTTGGCTGAGCTTACCGCCGCCCGCCGCGGGGAGTCAAGCGAGCAGGCTGTTGCGCATCGTCATCACCCGCCGGGCCACCTCGACCACCCGGCAGGAGCGGGCGCAAGCGTCGAGGGCGTTGATCAGTTCGACTTTGTAGTCAGGCGGGCAGTCGGGCACCGCCTGCAACAGGGGCAGTTCGATCGCCTCCCAGGCCAGGGTGATGGCGGCCGAGTCGCCACGCTCGGCGAGGCGGCGCAGCAGTCGGGTGGCTTCGACGCAGCGCGCGGACCCGTGCGCGGCGAGCAGGCGCTCGAGATCACCACGCGAGGCGCCGGGCCGGCGCTGGCGCAACCAGATCACCAGCGCCGTGCCGGCGGCGCCGGCAAGCAAGCAGATCAGGATCGGGATCAGCAACGCGCGCATCAATTCAGCGGCGCTTGGTATCCGCCGGCGCTGGCGCGGGGCCTGGCGCCGGCGCCGCCGCAGATGGCGCCGGCGCTGCGGCCGGCACCAGACGGCCGAGGATGGTCCCGGCGAGCGCGTCGCCGCTGCTGCCGCCGTCGCCGCCGCCAGCGACCATCACCTGCGGGGTGATGTTGATCTTGCCCTCGGCGATCAACTTGAGGGTTTCGAGGCGGGTGACGCCCTCGGCGCCGATCGCGCTAGCCATCGCCTGGTAGGCCTGCTGGCGCGCCTCGGCGGTGATGGTGATGTAGCGCGCCTCGCCCAGGGCCTCGGCCTCGCGCGCCTTGGCCTGCTGCTCTTTGACCTGCACCTCGTAGGCGGCGGCGACCACCTTGCGCTGCTGCTCGGCCTCTTCCTGCGCCTTGACGAACAGCGCGCGCTCGACCTCGGCCTTCTTCTTCTCGCCGTACATCTGCTGCTCGTTGAGCGCGACCACGCGATCGGTCTGGGTGCGCATGAGCTGCTTGCCCGCTTCGCTGTGGTCGAGTTCGATGTTGGCGACGAAGACGCCATCGGTGTTGAGGAAGTACTTCTTCAACTCCTCGCGCATGCGCGTGCTGGCCTCGGCTTCGACCTTGCTGCGGCTGTCGACGAACTGCAGCGCGGTCATGGTCTCGGCGACATCGCGGAACGAGGTGCGGATGAGCGGCAGCACGACCTTGGCCTCGAGCCGCGGCAGGTTTTCGTCCTCTTGCTCGTCCTTCTCAATCTTGTCCGGGTCGGCGAGGATGGCGACCAGCTTGGGCGCGTCGGCGGCAGTGACCTCGACCCCGACGCGGACGTCGACCGGGAACATGAAGCCGTCCTTGGAGCGCACCTTGATCGCCCACTTGTCATCCTGGTAGGTGTAGACGCGCTTGGTGACCAGCACGCGCACGATCTGGTAGGCGTCGGGGTGCATGTTGTAGGCGCCGGGCAGCAGCGCCTCGTTCCAGATGCCCTTATAGCCGCGCGGCACCAGCGGCGTGCCGTTGATGACCTCGACCTTTTCATTGGTCGCGGCCGGGACAAAGACCTTGCCGGCGTTGCCCTTGACCACCGCGACCTCGCCGATGTGCACCACCAGCGCCGGCTTGGCGGTGACGGTGAACAGGCGCGGGTTGAAGCGATAGCGGCCGGGGGTCAGCACGGTCAGCTGCGGACCGCGGAAGCCGCGTTCCTCGCTGAGGAACTTGCGCCCGTCGAGCATCTCTTCCGACGAGGTCCACGCGTCGGCATAGACCGTACCGTCAGGCAGCGCCTTGCCGTCTTGCGCCGAGACCACGCCGACCTGGCCCTGTTCGATAGAGATGGTGTCGACCAGGTCCAGGTCGTAGATCCACGGCCAGTAGCCGAAGTGCCAACCGGGTCCCAGGACTTCGGCCTGCGGGCCCTTCTCGCCGTGGGCGGCGACCACGCGGTTGGCTGGCAGGTCGGGGCCGAACTTGCGCACGACGATGCCGCCGCGGTTGTCATCAACGTAGATCGCGGTCGACAGGGCGATGAGGACCACGCCGACGATCGCCGCCGCGACCGCGGCGAGGCGCGCCAGGGCACGCTGGCGTATCAGGTCGGGGACCACCGCCAGGACGACGGCGGCGACGAGGGCGATGATGCCGAGGACGAATGATCCCATGGGACAGGCTCCGATCGGCGCGGATGGTGCTGCCCGCGCCGCGCTCCACAAGCGCGACTGGACCGGGTGCGCATCAGACCGATGGCCTTCCGGCGGTGGCTGCTAACGTCCCCCCGCGAGGGTCCGCCATGCGCTGCTATTCCTGGAACGTCAACGGCATCCGCTCGGTCGCGCGCAAGAATCTGCTGCCGTGGAACGTGTGCGCCGAGGCGACGGTGATCGGCCTGCAAGAGACCAAGGCGATGTCGACCCAACTCGAGGACGAGGTGCGCGATCCGCCGGGCTGGCACAGCTTCTGGCATTCGGCGCAGAAGGCCGGCTACAGCGGCGTGGCCCTTATCTGCCGCGACAAGCCCGACGAGGTCGTCGAAGGCCTCGGCGACGCCGAGTTCGACAACGAGGGTCGCGTCCTGGCGGCGCGCTTCGGCACCCTGGTGGTGATCACCGCCTACTTCCCCAACAGTCGCGAGGCCGGCGCCCGCCTGCCCTACAAGCTCGCCTTCTGCGCGGCGATGGAGGGCTACCTCGCTGGTTGGCGCGCCAAGGGTTGCGAGACGCTGCTGCTTGGCGATTACAACATCGCGCCGCAGCCGATCGATCTGGCGCGCCCGAAGCCGAACGAGAAAAACGCCGGCTACCTGCCCGAGGAGCGCGCTTGGTTCGCGCGCTACCTCGGCCTGGGCTACCGCGACGTCTTCCGCGAACGCAATCCGGAGCTGGTTGGCGCCTACACCTGGTGGACCAACTGGGCCAACGCCCGCGGCAAGAATATCGGCTGGCGCATCGACTTCGGCACCGTCACCCCCGCCTTGGCTTCACGGGTGAGCGACGCCCGCATCCACCCCGAGGTGCTGGGCAGCGATCATTGCCCGGTGTCGGTCGATCTCAGCTGACCGCCGGGCTTTCACCTGTGCCGGACGCCGGCCTGGCTACCCTGCCCGCCATGCGCCACGTCATCCTCCTGGTCCTCGTCGCAACGCTGACTGCCGCGGCGTCGGATGTCCTCGGCCCGGGCCAGGCCAGCGAACTCCGCCCGCCCGCCTGGGCGCAGCCGCTGACGGTCGCCGGCCTGCCCAACCTCCACCTCGTTGCGCCCGGCGTGTATCGGGGGGCGCAGCCGACCGCCGGCGGCATGCGCGAGTTGGAGAAGCTGGGCATCAAGCTGGTGATCAACCTGCGCGCCTTCCATGACGACGAGGACGAGGTCGAGGGGACCTCGCTCAGGCGGGCCAAGATCAGTTTCAAGACCTGGCATGCCGAGGAAGAGGACGTGGTGCGCTTCCTGAAGCTGGTCAACGACCCGGCCAACCAGCCGGTGTTCTTCCACTGCCAGCATGGCGCGGACCGCACCGGGACGATGTCCGCGATCTACCGCATGGCGATCCAGGGCTGGAGCAGCGAGGCGGCGGTGCGCGAAATGATCGAGGGCGGCTACAACTTTCATCCCATCTGGTCGAACCTGCCGGCGTACCTGAACGCGGTCGATGTCGCCAAGCTGCGCGTGGCGGCGGGGATCACCGCGCCGCCGGCACTGGCGGCGCCGTAATCCGGAAGGCCTCGGCCAGCCCGCCGTGGCCAACGGCGGGCGGTGTTGTTACCATCCTCGTGTGACCCTCGCCCAGCTCCAGGATTACGTCTTCACCACCAAGTACGCGCGTTGGAATCCGAGCCTCGCTCGTCGCGAGACCTTCCCCGAGGCGGTCGACCGCGTCTGCGCCATGCACGCGCGCCGTTACGCCGGGTGCGGCATCGACGCCGATCTCGCGGACGCGCGCAGCGCCATGCACGAGCGCTTGGTGCTCGGCTCGCAGCGCGCGCTTCAGTTCGGCGGCGCCCAGATCGACGAGAAGCACGCGCGGATCTACAACTGCACGGTGTCGTACTGCGATCGCGCCCGCTTCTTTCCCGAGGCCTTGTGGCTGCTGCTGTGCGGCTGCGGGGTCGGCTTCTCGGTGCAGCATCACCACGTCGCCCGCCTGCCCATGCTGCATCGTCCGGCAGAGCCGGTGACCCATGCCGTGGCCGACACCATCGAGGGCTGGGCCGACGCCCTGGGCGCGTTGCTTTCCGGCTATCTCGACCCCGCCCACGCGCCGCTGCCGGCCTATGCCGGGCGGCGCGTCGGCTTCGACTTCGCCCAGGTACGCCCGGCAGGCGCGCCGCTGCGTGGCGGGGTCGCGCGCGCGCCCGGCCCGGCGCCCCTGGCGCGCGCGCTCGAACGCATCCGCGCGCTGATCGACGCCCGCCTCGACTGCGGCGCCACGCGGCTGCGCCCGCTCGATGCCTACGACATCGTCATGCACGCCTCCGACGCCGTGCTGTCGGGCGGCGTGCGGCGCAGCGCGACGATCTGCTTGTTCTCGCCCGATGACGACGAGATGGCGCGCGCCAAGACCGGTGACTGGTTCGTCGCCAACCCCCAGCGCGGGCGCTCGAACAACTCGGCTCTGCTGCTGCGCGATACCACCGACCGTGCCCGCTTCGCCGCGCTGATGGAGCACGTGCGCGAGTTCGGCGAACCCGGCTTCGTGTGGGCCGACTCGACCGAGATCCTCTACAATCCGTGCGGCGAGATCGGCATGTGGCCGGTCGATCCCGCCACCGGCGCCAGCGGCTGGGCGTTCTGCAATCTATGCGAAATCAATATGAAGGCCTGCGCCACGCCCGAGCTGTTCGCGCGTGCGGCGCGCGCGGCGGCGGTGCTCGGCACGCTGCAGGCCGGCTACACCGACTTCGCCTACCTCGGTGCGACGACTGAGCGGATCGTCCGCGGCGAGGCGCTGCTCGGCGTGTCGATGACCGGGATGATGGACAATCCGGCGCTGGCCTTCGACCCCGCTTTACAACGGGCGATGGCGCGCCTGGTGCTGGACGTCAACGCCGCGGTGGCGGCGAAGATCGGCATCAATTCCGCCGCACGCGCGACCTGCGTCAAGCCGGCCGGTACCACCAGTTCGATCCTCGGCACCGCCTCGGGCATCCACGCCCATCACGCGCGGCGCTACTTCCGTCGGGTGCAGGCCAACGTCAGCGAGACGCCGCTGCGCTTCTTCCGCCTGCACAATCCGCGCGCCGTCGAGCCGTCGGTGTGGAACCCCAACGGCACCGACGCAGTGATCACCTTCTGCGTCGAGGTGCCGCCCGGCGCGCGCACCGCCAATGACCTCACCGCGCTCGAACTGCTGCGCCACGTCAAGCTCACCCAGGAGCACTGGGTCGCCGCCGGCCGTCGCGGCGAACGCTGCGTGCAGCCTTGGCTGACCCACAACGTATCGAACACCATCACCGTGCTACCCGACGAATGGCAGGCGGTGACCGATTACCTTTACGCCCACCGGCGCGCCTTCGCCGGCGTCGCCCTGCTGCCAGCGGGCGGCGACCTCGACTACCCGCAGGCGCCCTTCTGCGCGGTGTGGTCGGCAGAGGAGATCGTGCGTGAGCATGGCGACGCCGCCTTGCACGCGGCCCCGCTCATCGAGCACGCCCAGCGCGTGTTCGGCGACCTGTGGCTGGCCTGCGCCTGCCTGCTCGGCACCGGCGTGGCGCTGGGCGCGGGTGACGATGGCAAACGCGCCTGGATCGAGCAGGCCGCGGCCGCGGCCGCGCGCTGGTGCGCTGGCGACCTCCGCGCGCTCGCCAACTGCCTGAAGCGGGTGTACCTCAGTGCGTGGTGGGACGATCTCACCCGTGATTATCGCGAGGTCGACTGGACGGCGATGCGCGAACTGCGCGATGGCACTGGCGCGGTCGAGCTCGATCCCGCGTGCGCTGGTGGGACGTGCGATATCGATCGGCGTCCTGGGTAAGGCCTACTCGGCCGGCGGCGGCACGGCCCGCGCCGGGTCATAGAGACTTGGCGCCGAGCGAGCCTTGCGCCGGACGAAGTCGGTCGCGCCCGAAGCACCGAGTATGCGCACGAGGTCCTCGACCTGGGCATGCGCCGCGACCCAGCCGGCGCGCAAGCCATCCGCCCGCGCCCGATCGTCGAGCGGAAACAGGCTCGGCGGGGTTCCGGCCGGTTGGCCATCGAGACATTGGCCCAACCGCCATTTCCAGCCATCGAGATGGGCCGAGCGCCAGGTCGCGCGCGTCTCGCCAGCGAGATCGGCGGGAGCAGCATCGCGCGGGTAGTCGAGGCGCGGCTCACCGACCGAAAGCAGTTTCGCCGCGATCGGCGAGGCGGGCACGCCGCCGCGCGCCGCCGGCTTCGCCGCGAACCACCAGCCCACCATGCCCAGTGCGCCCAGGACGACATAGGCGGTCGCCATACCGAGCGCTCGGGCCGGTGTCATCCGCGCACGAAGTTGTCGAGCAGGCGCAGCCCAGCGGGGCCACTCTTTTCGGGATGGAACTGGACCGCCGCCAGCGGCCCCTTGCGCACGCCGGCGCAGAACTTGCCACCGTGGTCGGCGATGGCGATGGCGTCGATCGACACGTGGGGCACGCAGTAGTAGCTGTGCACGAAGTAGAAGCGTTCGCCGGACGGGATGCCGGCGAACAGCGCATCGCCCGAATGGTCGACCGCGTTCCAGCCCATGTGCGGCACCTTCACCGCCGGGTCGGTAGGCAGGAAGCGTTCAACCAGCCCATCGAGCACGCCCAGGCACGGCACGCCGCCGTCCTCGTCACTGAACTCGAACAATAACTGCATGCCGATGCACACCCCCAGCACCGGCTTGCCGCCGGCGACCGCCGCCTGCAGTGCCGTATCGAGCTGACCACCGCGCAGGTTGGCCATGCAACTGCCAGCCGCGCCGACTCCGGGGAAGATGACGCGGTCGGCGGCCGCGATCACCGCGGGATCGGCGGTGACCTCGGCGGCGTGGCCGAGGTGCGCGAGCGCACGCTGCACCGAGGTCTGATTGCCGGCCTGGTAGTCAATGATCGCGATGAGCATGGGGAGGGTCCGTGGTCCGTGGTCCGTGGTCCGTGGTCGGGAGGCAGGGAGCAGGGAAGTCGATACCGTAGCTGGCTCAATCCCTCGAACCAGGGGTCGGACAGTCTGCGATGCCTCCGTCTTCGACCACGGACCACGGACTACGCACTCAAGGACCACGCACCCCTCAAGCGAGCGCCCGCCACGGCGGCGTCCGCCCGCGCATGCCCCAGCGGATGGCCAACTGCTCGCGCAGCTTGGCGAGGGTATCGGCGACCGGGCGCGTCGCCGCCGATCCTTCGGCGATGGCGATGGTACGCTTGGCCACTTCCAGCAGCGCTTCGCGCACCGACCAATCCTCGACCCATGGCTGGTCGTGCTCCAGCGCCGCGATCGGCAACCACGAGAGCACGTCCAGACCGCGCGCCGTGCCGATCAGCGCCCAGTGTTCGCCGACCAGCGCGAGGTCGGCGCTGCGCGGCATGCCGGTGGCCAGCTCGGTGAAGTAGGCGACGTCGCAGCGCGTGACGAGTTCGGCGGGCAGCGGGCAGACCAGATGCCAGCAGGCGCGATCGTGGAAGGGATGGCGGTAGGCGGCGTACTCGAAGTCGAGCAGGCGGGCGCCGTCCGCGGTCAGCAGCACATTGGTCGGCGCCCAGTCGCCGTGGGTCAGGCAGCACAGCGGCTCGGCCAGCACCGCCATGGCCGCGCCGCGGGCGACACCGCGCAGCCAGCCTTCGACCGGTTCGATGTCGAGTTCCTCGAACCACTCGTGCAGGCGCGCCACGCGCTGGTGGTAGCTCTGGTTCTCGCTCAGCCGATCCAGGCCATCGGCCGCCGGCAGGCGCTGGCGATAGGCAGCGAAGGCGGCGCCGTGGCTGGCGGTGGCGGCGTGCAGGCGGCCGGTGGCGGCCGCCGCGGCGATCGCGGCATCCTCGGCGGCCACGCGATCCGATCCGCGCAGCGCGTCGTCCAACGTCGGCGCGTCGGCCAGATCGGCCATCAGCCACAAGCCGGCCTCGACGTCGCCGTCGATGAAGGCCGGGGCCAAGGCCGGGATCTTGCCATCGGCGAGGTAAGCGACGGCGGCCCAGTCGTTGTAGCCTTGGGCGGGGTCGCGCAGGATGCGCTTGGCGACCACGCCAGACAGCGGCGCCGCTGTAAGCGGCCAGCGGCTGACCCGATTGCGGTTCGAATCCTTGAGCAGGCTGCCGGCGCCGACGCGCGCACCCGGCCAGCGCCGCGCGATGAGCGCGGCGACGATCTCGCGATCCGCGGCGCGTGCGTCGCTCGTCATCGCCAGACCTGGGCCAGCGTCGCCTGCGCCTGTTTGCGCAGCGATGACTCGAAGGAACTGCGCCGCAGTTGGAGGTGCCGTTTGACCTCGGCGTCTTTCAGCGCCTGACGCGCCGATGAGCTCAACCGTTTGCCGAGCTGATCGAGACTGGTCCCCGCCGCCATGCCGGCGATCGCGCGGTAGTAGCCGACCTGGCCGGGGATCTTGCGGCAGCCGGCATAGAGCGCGGCGAAAACCTCGGCCTTCTCATCAAGGTCGAGGTCGCGGTGCCCGGCGATCAATTCGCCCCAGGCATCCAGGCATGGGCTGATCGGCAGCAGGACGTCGGGCGACGAGCGCAGCGCCTTGACCTGGCGCAGCGGATAGTGGCGGTGGCCCTCGGCGGCCATGATCCGCTTGTAAAGCGCGGCGGCGATCTGGAAGGCGCCGGCGAAGGGCGTGGCGTTTTCGTGCGCGAGACGATGGAGGCGCGCCTTCCACGCCGCGCCGCCCGCAACCGGCTCGGGCCAGTGAGCGATGCCCTGGTCGACATCGCCGACGTTGTGGGTGAGGATCACCGCCACCTGCAGCAGCTCGAGTTCGTCGCCCTTGCCGCGGCGCACCGCTTCGGCGGCAGCACGGAATTCGCGCGCCTCGCGGCCCAGTTCCTCTTCGACCGCCGCGCCCATCCTCTCGGCCGCGGCGACGTCGGCGACGGCGAGGAAGCCGCCGATCGCACCGGTGGCCACGCCCAGCCATTCGCCATCGTGGCCGCTGACCGGTCCACCCGGCCGCGTCACCACGCGCGTGCTGACCGGCCGCGGATCCCAGGCGTGCATGGCCATGGTCAGCGTCGCCTGCCGCGCCAGCACGCTGACATCCGGGTCGCGCCAGCGGTGGCCACGGATCTTGGTGTCGACGTCGGTCGGGCAGAAGGTGGCGACGGTGGCGTGGTGGCAGGCCAGGCAGAGCGCGAAGTAGTCGACCCGTTCATCGGCGGTGGGCCGGGGCGTGGCGGCCAGGCGATCGCCGGCGCGCACCACCGCCAGCCAGCCGTTGGCGCCGCTGGCGAGGTCGGCCAGGCGCGCTCCGGGCGTTGTGCCGGTCGGCACGAGCCCATCGAAGGCGCGCTGCCACAGCCAAGGGGCGGTGTGGCGCACCAACGTCAGCAGGTTGGCCGGCCCGATGCCTTCGCCGAATTTCGCCTCGCCGTCTTTGCCCTGCGTCGCCTCGTCCATCCTGCGCAGCGTCCCGCCCCGGACAGGCTGCGTCCAGCCTTCACCCGGCGAGGTGTGCCTGGACAGCGTGAGCGAGCGACGAGGGTGCGCGCATGGCCGTCCCGCTTTTGATGGTCGACGCCTTCGCTGACCGTCCGTTCACCGGCAACCCGGCTGCGGTGTGCCTGCTTGAGGTTGCCGGCGATGCGGCCTGGATGCAACGCGTCGCGGGCGAGATGAACCAGGCCGAGACCGCCTTCGTCGTCCCGCGCGCCGACGGCGGCTACGACCTGCGCTGGTTCACGCCGACGGTCGAGGTCGATCTCTGCGGTCATGCCACCCTGGCCAGCGCGCACGCGCTGTGGGAGACCGGTCGCCTGCACAGCACTGCCGCCATCCACTGCGATCAGGCACGCATTGTCATGGACTTTCCCGCCCAACCCGCGCGCGCGGCCGTGCCCCCGGCCGAAGACCTTGCCGACATCCTCGGCGCCCGCCTGGTGTGGTCGGGCAGCAACGGCAGCGATTGGCTGATCGAGCTCGATGACGCCGCCAGTGTGCGTGAGCTGGCGCCCGACCTGGTCCGGCTGGCCGAGATCCCGACGCGGGGCGTGATCGTCACCGCGGCGAGCGACGATCCCGCCTTCGATTTCGTGTCGCGTTTTTTCGCGCCGGCGAGCGGTATCGACGAGGATCCGGTGACCGGTTCGGCCCACACCTGCCTCGGCCCGTTCTGGGGCAAGCGCCTGGGCAAGCGCGACCTGATCGGCTGGCAGGCCTCGCGCCGGGGCGGCGCGGTCGGCGTCGGGCTGCGGGGCGAGCGGGTCGAGCTGTCAGGCGGTGCGGTGACCGTGCTGCGCGGGGAACTGTTCGCCGGCTGACGCACTCCAGCGTCGGTGAGCCGGGTTGGGGGCCAACGATTCCCAGGCGGCAAGCCGGGCAAACCTCGCCCTAAGCGGGTGGGTCAGCGTGTGCGCGTGCGCATCCGATCGATCAGCACCGCGACGATGATCGCCGCGCCGATCAGGATCTCTTGCACATACGGCGGCCAATCGAGCTGCTGGGCGCCGTTGCGCAGCACCGTCATCATCAGCGCGCCGACGATCGAGCCGAGCACCGTGCCGCTGCCGCCGCTTAACGAGGCGCCACCGACGATCACCGCGGCGATCACGTCGAGCTCGTACCCCATCGCCGTGGTCGGATCGCCCAGCCGCAGGCGACCGGCGGAGAGGGCGCCAGCCAGGCCGAAGCAGGCACCGCCGAAGGCGTACACGGCGAGCTTGGTCGAGCCGACGCGGATGCCGCACAGGCGAGCGGCGGCCTCATTCGAGCCGATCGCGTAGACGTGGCGACCGAACACGGTCAGCCGCATGAGCACCGCCGCCGCGACCGCCACCGCCAAGGCGATCAGCACGGCTGGCGCGGCGCCGATCATCTGCCACGGCGCGGCGTCGGGCGCCGGCCGCGGTGGGCTCTGCATGAGCGCGGGCAGCCACGTCACCTCGTACCCGACCGCCTGGTTGTCG
>Ga0163148_10005379_pt1 | contig 12835 bp, 7 predicted proteins | sample OliLakLV19MP7P2_FD_148606 | JGI IMG/M metagenome (GOLD analysis project Ga0163148, IMG submission 148606) | Freshwater microbial mat bacterial communities from Lake Vanda, McMurdo Dry Valleys, Antarctica- Oligotrophic Lake LV.19.MP7.P2 | ecosystem: Environmental > Aquatic > Freshwater > Lake >... | reverse complement strand
CATCACCTTGAGCACATCCCGTTCCCGCTGAGACATCTGTATCCGATCTTTCTCCATCCCAAACAGTGGAGCCGAAACCGGACACTTCTACTTGGATAAGACCGGACATTACTACTTTGGTACGACATACGAGACTTCTCTCTGTTGACGAAGAACACCCCGACGAAGACGATAACGGCCGGGGTTGACCCCAAATGAATGACCGCGTTGGCACAACGCAAGCTCACTAGGTGACACTCTCTTAGGGTAAATAACCATGAATCGAATTCACAAAGCTCTAGTTACGATCCTCGCGTTTAGCATGCTACAGGGCTGTGTCGCGCGGAAGTTTTCTGATTTGCCGCAGGGTGAGCAAGAAAAGATTCGAAATGCCTGCAAGCCACCGGCACTTGCGTCGCGCTACGGTCCGTATTCGACGCCGATGTATTACTTGATGGCCAAGGGGTACGAGTACAAAGGTGACGAAGATGTCGGACCGACGGATCGTTGCTACCCAAAGATGAATGGAACAATTGGACCCAACTGGGGCAACTGGAAGCTCGATCGCAACCGGCCCGACTTTCAGGAAGCCATGCTTCGAGATTGGGCAGAGCTCGGTCTGAACAATACACACCTAAACCTGTTTCCGATCAACCAAAACTTAACGCTCGATCCGGACTATGCAACAGCAATCACCGACTTTTCCGCGTTGAGCAGCAGATATGGCATTAAGGTCGGCGTGCGTTTGGATTCTCTGGATGAAACCAAGCTGTGGACGATGCATCCGGCCAATCCAGACAACCAGCGACAGGCATACATTGGGTGGGTGAAGCAGGTGGTTACCTTGCTGAAGGGCCAGACTGCGTACTACGTATTGGGTGACGAGCTCACGCTCAAAAAGCAAGCTTCCGATTTGCCCAAGGACGCGTGGACCGCCTCTCTGTATCTGGACTACTTCAAGGAAGTCAGCGCCGCGATCAAATCGATCGATCCCGACGCGAAGGTGTGCATGTTCGGCGCCTCTTCAGGCGAGTGGTTCAACACGCTTTGGCTGCTCGAACACGGATACGCACAAGTTGGGGATGGCGTCGCGATCAACCATTATGACTACAACTCCGTACCCAAATTCATCGCAGATCGCGATAGGCTTGCACCGGGAAAACTGTTCCTGACCAACGGCGTCGGCTATGTCTCGGCGGCAACGGTGACTGATCGCTATCCGCTGGGCGATTCATACTCCGCGACACCGACCGAGCAAGCGCACGCAGCGGCCGTCGCAAAGACGATGTTCATGTGGTGGGATGTCGGCGCCGATACTGCGCCGTACTACATCTCACTCCGAAACTGGGTCGTAGACGGCAAAGTTTATCCGCGCTGGTTTGGCTTCTTCGGATTCCAAGATTTCGTCATTAAGAACGATCGTATGACGGTGAAGCGCTATTTAGCTTGGTATTCGTACCAGACGATCACGCACACGTTCTATAACCGACGGGATTTCAAGTCGGCCGAAGCGTTGGTAAGCAGCACCGGCAAGATTTCCAAACTTCGGGCTTTTGAGCACCCGGTCGACGGGGGCACCGAGTTGTTGTTGATGGTGTGGAATGACGAAGCAAATTCAGTGAATACGACGTTGACGATTAAAGGCACGGCCTATCGTTATCCGGTGCGCGTGTCGCTCGAAGACATGAACCGTTGGGAATCGCTCGCGAGCAAGATCGAAGGCGGCACCACTTCGATCCAGCTCGCCGTGGATGCTACGCCACAGGTCATCCGGCTATTTCGTCGATGAGCCGGACGAAGAAAGCGGGGCTGAAAAAGCGTGAAAAAGCGGGACAGCGTGAAAAAGCGGGACAGGTCCGACTTTTATTGATATTTGTCAATTAACGACTTACAATCACTCCCATGCCCCGCAGGCTCGCGTCGCACCCGGTGGAATGATCTATCACGCCCTCAACCGCGGGGTTGGCGAAGATAAGCGGTCACGAACCTTTGTTGCCGCTGCGCGGCGGGGCGGACTTCGGCAATCGTCATAATTGATCTCCACTGGCGGCATGTTCCCCTCACGCCGGCGGGCATTTGTAATTCGGCTCACTGCAGAAATTTTTCGTGGCATTTTCCCCGTGATTCATGGCATAATGCCTCCCCGCGCCGCTGAATCGGCGTGCATTTCTGTTGTGGCATTGCCCGGAAGCGGAGGTTTTGGTGTTGCGAATTGGCAGGCAGTCGCGCCGCGCGAAGGCGTTCGCGTCGGCGATCGGTCGGGTGGAGTGTGTGGCTCAGGTGCTGGAGGCCCGCCGGCTGCTGGCTGCGCCGGCAACGCCGGTGATTATTGAGCCTTTTATTGATGGGCAGGTCACCGGCACGTTTGATATCAACCTGCAAACCGCCCCCGAGCAATACAGCGACCCGGACGGCGACGCCTGGCAGGCGACCGAGTGGCGCATTCGCGAGCAATCCAGTGGCGCCATCGTCTGGCAGACCGGCTTCCTCGCCAGCCCGCCGCTGACGTTGTATCGCGTGGATTTTTCCGACGGAACGTTCGTCAACACGCTGGCCGGCAAGACCGAACTTAACTTCAGCACCAACTATCAACTGCTGGTTCACTATCGCGATGCCAACAGCGAAGTTAGCGCGGATGCCACTCGCAACTTCACCACCACCGGCCCATCGCAGGTGGTGCCGGGCGCGGGCATGTGGCTGGTTCGCCCGGGTTACGTGGTCGAACCCGTGCAGAGCGGGCTTCGGCTGCCGGTGAACCTTGCGTTTGTGCCCAATCCGGGGCCGAATCCGACCGATCCGCTGTATTACGTCGCTGAGTTGTATGGATCGATTCAGGTCGTTCGCAACGACGGCACGCGGCAGACGTTTGCCACGGGGCTGCTTGATTACAACCCGCAAGGCCCGATCTCCGGTTCGGGCGAACAGGGGCTGACGGGTTTGGCGGTCGAGCGCGATGCGGGCAATCCTGCGATCTATAATTTGTACGTCGGCATGCTGTGGGACAACGGAAGCCCGGCGGGCGCGCCAAATCATTATCCCAAAGTCGAACGCCTCACCAGCGCGGCCGGCGGGCTGGCGCTGGCATCGCGTACGGTGCTGCTGAATATGCAGCCGGAGACGCAAGGCCAGTCGCACCAGATTTCTAACATCACCCTCGGGCCGGATAACAAGTTGTATGTGCATATGGGCGACGGGTTCGATGCCTCGACCGCGCTCAATCTCAATTCTTATCGCGGCAAGGTGCTGCGGATGAACAAGAACGGCACGCCCGTGGCCACCGGCGACCCGGCCGGCGCTAACCCGTTTTACAACGTCGGCGACGGCATCAACGCGCGCGACTACATCTACACCTACGGCCACCGCAACCCCTTCGGCGGCGCGTGGCGGGCCGATGGCAAACACTGGGTCGTCGAGAACGGCAACAGCCTCGATCGCATGGTCGATCTCATCAGCGGGCAAAGCTACGGCTGGGCCGGAAGTGATTCCACGCTTATCCAGTTCTCCAAATACATCTGGAACCCGGCTACCGCGCCGGTGAACATCGATTTCGTCGAAGCCACCAAGTTCGGCGGGAGCGGCTTCCCGGCCGACGTGCAAAGCCACGCGTTTGTCACGCTCTCGGGTTCCACCTACGCCGCCGGACCGCAACAGCGGGCGAAGGGGATTGTTGATTTTCCCGATCTCACCACGCTCGGGCCCGATGGCAAACTGCTGGTGCAGCCGAGCTTCTTCGTAAAATACAATGGAACGGGCCGCGCGAGCGTTTCGGGCGTTGCGGCGGGGCCGGACGGGCTTTACTTCACCGACCTCTACGAAGACACCGGCGCCGGCGGGGCTACCGGGCCGGGCGCTAACGTGTACCGCGTGCGGTATGTGGGCAGTTCCGGCGGTGATGTGCCGAGCATTGCCACCCCGGCGGCGGTCACGCCAAACCCGATCGTGCTGGGCAACACCGCGCAGCTCAACGTGATCGGTGCCGATGACGGCGGCGAAGCGAATCTCAATTACACCTGGATCGTGCTGGGCAATCCGCCCGCGCCGGTGGCGTTTTCATCCAACGGCACCAACGCCGCGAAAAACACCACCGCCATTTTCACCGCCAACGGCGCCTACAACGTCGCCGCAGTCATCCGCGATGCCGGCGGGCAGACGGTTACCAGCAGTGTCATCGTCAACATCGGCTCGGTGCTCACCGACACCGGCATCGGCCTCTCCGGTCAATACTTCAACAACATAGATTTCACGGGCGCCACGTTTACCCGCATCGATCCCAACATTAATTTTAACTTCGGCCCCGACGGCCCGGGCAACGGGTTTGGCGCCGATACATTTTCGATCCGGTGGACCGGCTTCATCGTGCCCCGCTACACACAGAGCTACACGTTCTACACCACCACCGACGATGGCGTGCGGCTGTGGGTGAACAACCTCACCACGCCGATCATCAATCAGTTTGTCGACCAGGGCACAACGACCTGGACGGGAACGATCAGCCTCGTGGCCAACACGGTCTACCCCATCCGCATGGATTTTTACGAAAATGCCGGCGGCGCGCGGGCGCAACTCGAGTGGTCCAGCGGCAGCCAGTTACGCGAAATCATTCCGCAGGGCCGGCTCTTCACCGCCGTGCCAACCCTTCCGCCGGCGCCGACTAATCTGCAGTTGGCGGCGCCGCTGAGCACACGGGTTGACCTTTCGTGGCTTGATAACGCCGGCAACGAAGCGGGCTTTAAGATTCAGCGCAGCCTCGACGGCACATCGTTCGCCAATATTGCCACGCTGCCCGCCGGCGCGACGAGTTTTGTTGATACCACCGTCGCCGCCGCCACGCAGTATTTCTACCGCGTGCGCTCGACCAACCCCGCGGGCGATTCAGGCTTCGTCGCCAACAGCATCAGCACGCCCACGGTGCCTGTTGTCACCGGCGCGCAGTTGAACATTGATGGGCCGACGGTTGCGTTCACGTTCAGCGAGCCGATCGCACCCGCCAGCGTCATCGGCGGCGACTTGCAAATCAGCAATCTCACCACCGGCGCGCCAGCCCTCGCCGCAATCAATGCAACGGTTTCACCCGACGGATTAACGATCACCTTCACGCTGCCGACCCACTTAACCGACGGCAACTACCGTCTTCGCATTCCCGCCGCCGCCGTGGCGAGCACGACCGGCCAACCCACCACCGCCGCCGCCGATCTCACCGGAGCAACCGCATTCTTCCTCGCCGGCGACGCCACGCGCGACCGCCAGGTGAACCTCGACGATTTCACCGCGTTGGCCTCCAGTTTCGGATTGGTCAATCGCGTATTCAGCCAGGGCGATTTCAACTACGACGCGCAGGTAACCCTCGACGATTTCACGATTCTCGCCGCCCAATTCGGCAAGACGCTCGCCGCGCCAAGCGATCTGCCGCGCGCCTTCACTCTTTCGCCGATTCCCACCGCTAAGCCGCAAGCGGAGAGTCCGAAGTTTTCCACGATGCGCATCATCGACGAAGTCCTCTAACCTCGCCGCGGGATGGCTGGCGCCTGAATTGCGTTTCCTGAACGCTCGTCTCCCGCTCCGGCGAACAACAGGGCCGCGACATTGAAACGATCAACGCGCTAGAATCTCCGGTGGGACGGTAAGCCGGTGCTGGATTTTTTCTGGCTTGGCTGCGAGTCACTAAGCGTCGGTTCCTTCGCTGCTTACAGTCTCCCCTATGACTCAATTCAGAAGTCGCCCGATGGCAAGAGATTCCCCTGAGGCGACCCTGCTCTCGTTCGTTAGTTGCGTTTAACCGCGGCACGGCCGCACGGGAGAAAATGTGGAACACTTAAGAAGCGAGGATGGACGTCACGACACCACGCACGACGCCGCACACGGCGTTGGACAGGGCATCACACAAGGTCCCACTCGAAACGATGCGTCGTCTCGACGCGCCTTTGTCGCGGCGATTGCCGCGCTAGGCCTTGGGACACTGCCGGCCTTTTCATTCGCACAGAATGGACTCACGCCCCCGCCCGCGCCGGGAACCAGTTTCCCCAATGGCGGCGTTCCCAGCGACGGCGCGGTGCAATTTGCGGCATTGCCCGGACGAAACATCAATGAAAAGGTTTTGAACTTCGCGCTAACACTCGAACTGCTTGAAGCCGACCTCTATCGCCAGGCGCTCAATCTGGCGTCGGGCCGAGCGAAAAATACCCCGCTGAATAACGACCGAAACGCGTACAGACTTAAGGTGCCCTCCGGCGGTCTATCGCCCGGCGCCCGCGACGCGGCCTTCAGGTATCTCGTGGATTTTTCGCTGGTCGAGGTCGCCCATCGAGAATTCCTTATTGGCGCTCTGTGGATGGGCGGCGCGCCCATCGCAAAGGCCAACCCAAGGGGCTATAAGTTTCCGACCGCGCTGCCGGCCAATCTCGCCGGCATTCTCGCCGCGATTTTACCGCTGGAAGAGACCGGCGTGCGAGCCTATCTCGGCGCGTTGCCCTACCTCACCGATCTGATGCTGGCGCAGACCGCCGGAACCATCTTCTCCACCGAGGCGCGTCACTCGGCGGCGATTGCGTATGTGCTCAATGTCGATCCCGGCCCGCGCCCGTCCAACGGCGATCTAAAGGTTGCCCCGGCGTATCCCGCGCAAAACACCTTCGAGTACTTCCTCAAACCAACCACCGTCCTTACGGCGGCCAGCGCCTATTTCGCTTAATCAACGTCAAGTCGCCCGAGTCAATGGGCGGCAGAAGGGTAAGAAAATGCAATACGAAACTTCAGAAAAAACGCTCGACCGTCGCTCGTTCTTTAAAAACGGTTTCACTGTCGCCGCCGTCGCCTTGGCGGCCACGGCGGTGTTGTCAACTCCCCAAACCGCGCTTGCCGTCACACCAGCGCTGAAATTTGCCGACATCCCTGGCTCCGGCGACATCAAGGTGTTGAACTTCGCCTTAGCCTTGGAAGACCTCGAGGCCGATCTTTACAAGCAGGCGTTGATGCGCCTTACCACCGGCGGAAAGAACAAGCTCGGCAAGCAGATCAATGGTCTGAATATTTCGCCTAACCAACCCGATGTCTCCTACGTGCAACGCTTTGGCGTCATCGAAGAACAGCACCGTTCTTTTCTGCGGACGACGATCAACTCCGTCGGCGGACCGACCATTCCCACGTTCAAATATGATTTCAAAATGCAATCGCTCTCTCGCCGGCAGGTCGTCGAACTGGTCTACACCGCCGAAGTGACCGGCGTGGGGGCGTATCTGGGCGCCATTCCGTTCTTATCCTCGCGCGTTTATCTCCGCGCCGCCGGCGCCATTCAGGGGACCGAAGCGCGCCACACGACGGTTGTCGCCATCGTGTTGAATCAACTCTTTGGCGCCGGGCTTGATGTGGCCCCGCTGCCCAACAACAACCAGGGCCGCGATAGGCCCGTCCGGCCCGATACGGTCCTGGCCGCCATCTCTCCGTTCATCGTCGTTTGAAGTGCCGACTCAGCCACTTATTGGGAGCAGAGAAAATGATTCGATCTATTCATCAAATCGGTTTTGCGCTGGCCGCCTTCGCCATGCCGTGCATTGGTTTGGCAGGTTTTACGGTCGTTAATTTCGAGGACGAGGTCGTCCGATCGGATTCCAGCTTGTCAAACCTGTCGATTAGCCAGGACGATCTGACCATCGACATCGTTCGATCGTCGGGCATGTTTGGCATCGGCGACTTTTCATCCGCCAGCGGAACGACCCCATTCGGCGCCCGAAGCCTTGTTCCAGCCGACGGCGGCGGAGCGTTCGTCTTTAACTTCTCAAAATCGCTTTCCAGCTTCTCGCTGCAAGCCGGCGATTTTGGCGAAGACACCGATACGTTTCTCATCGAGGCGTTCAGCGGCGCCGACGGTTCCGGCCAACGCGTGGCAACCGCCACCGGCGATCTTCCGCCGGTCAATGCCGAGTTTACCTTTCTCACGCTGGAGGTCGCCGGATCGCCATTCCGCTCGATCCGCGCAGGCGGCGGTGCCGGAGGCAACAGCCTGATCTACGACAACTTCTCCGCGCAGGCCATCCCGCTTCCGCCGGCACTGCTCGGCGCCCTACCCGCCCTAAGCTTGGCGGCGTACGTTTCCCGACGAATGAAACGCAGCCGATGATGCATAACCGTTCGAGCCACCCGGCCAGCAGGCGCCAAAGTTATAGTAGTTCGTCGATGATCCGCGTCGTAGAAAACGTCAGATCGTGCGCTAGCGGCTTCGCGGGAGACATCGGCGTTCGAGTGAAGGCGCGTGGCAGGTCGGCCGGAGCGGCGATCGTCTTGCCGAACTGCGACGCGAGGATGGTGAAATCGTCGAGGTTCACCGCGCCGTCGGGGCTGTAGTTGAAGTTCCCCTGGCTGAACACGTTGCCGGTCTGCCCGAAGTTGGCGGCGAGGGCGGTGAAGTCGTCGAGGTTCACCGCGCGATCGCGATTCGCGTCGGCGGCGAGGACGAAGAAGGTGTGTTCGTAATCGCCGGCTGGCGGGGTGGCGATCAACACGTTGCCCGCCGAGTCGGTGATGCCCGAGGGCTTCACGCGCAGGCGGTAGTTGCCGTCGGACAGCGTGCCGCCGAGGCTCACGAAAGCGGTGTTGGTTGCCGCATCGAACGCAGCGGCGGTGGTGAAGGCCTGGCCGGTGGCGATGTTGGTTACGGCAAAGTCATCGCCGCTCAGGCTCGCGCCGACATTTTCGGTGAAGCCGATCGCCAGCCGATGCGGATTGGTTTCGTAGAGAAACGTGGCGCTGGTGATGGCCGGCGGGGTGACATCGATGGCTTTGCGGAGCCAGTTTTGCGCGCTCCAGCCTTCCAGCCCGTCGGCGTAGCGGATTTTGTACCACGCCCACAAACTGTTGTTGGTGTCGTTGTTGAACGCGGCGAAGGTCGGGCCTTGCAGCACGGTGCCTGTCGCGCCGTCGCGGCGGGTGCCGATCACGCTGCTGGTGGGGTTTGGCCCGCGCACGTTGAGCACCGCGCCGCTGCCCTGGCTTGTTTCGTACACTTGCGCGGTGTCGCCGACGGTGAGTTTGTTCGGTTGCGCGGCGGTGGAGGGCGCGCCGATTCCCTGGTTCACCCACCAGGAGATTTCGCTGCCGCCGTTGGCCTTGTAAGGATCGAATGCGACCCGGTTGATCTGCGTCTCAAGATGCAGATGCAAACCGGTCGAGTGCCCGCTGGTGCCGACGCCGCCGATTTGTTCGCCGGCGGCGATGAAACTGCCCAGCGGTTTGGTGGTGGGCGTGCCGGCTTCAAAGTGGAGGTAGACGCTGTTGATAGGCAGGCCGGCGCGGTTGTTGCCGTGGTTGATGCGGACGTAGTTGCCGTTGCCCGGGCCGGCGCCGTCGCCGTGGCCGTCATCTTTGGCGATGAGAATTCCCGGCGCCGATGCGTACACCGGCCGGCCGCGCGGCCCGCCGGAGAAATCGGTGCCGTTGTGGTCGTTGTAGGTTTGAGAGCTGCTGCCGTTCCAAGCCAGCGAGCCGGGGGCGGATTCGTTGCGGTCGTAGTAGTAATGAACGGCGGTGTCGGACGACAGCGGCAGCCGAAAGTAAACATTTTCCGCCGCAGCAGGGTCGGGCCGGGCCATGAGTTGGCGAGGCTCAAGGAGCTCGAGATGCGGTCGGTCGAGAGTTGGGCGGTCGAGAATTGGGCTGGCAAAAATTTGATCCATATGCATGCGCTGCCGCTGGCGACAGCATTAGTCTGACATCGTATCAGCCTGACGAGGACAATTTATTTGTTCATACCGGCAGCGGTTGAATCAGGTCGATGACTCGGTCACGCTCGACAGGCTGCGTCGAAAATAATCCGCCGCCGGGTTGGGCGGCGGCGAGCGCGGCGCGGGGCAGGTCGGCCGGCACGGGCACGCTTCTGCCAAAGTTGGCGGCGAGAATGGTAAAATCATCCAGGTTCACCACGTCGTCGTAATTAAAATCGCCCTGGCTGAACGACCGGTTCAGTTTCGAGAAGTTGGACACGAGCAGCGTGAAGTCGTTCAGTGCCACCGCACGGTCGCGGTTAGCGTCGCCGGCGAGGACGAAGAAATCGACCGTGGGCACGCCGACGGCGGCGTTGCCGGCGGCGTCGGTCACGCTGCCGACGGGAAACGCGGCGCGGAAGTTGCCATTGGGCAGGAGCGGGCTGCCGGTGAGAATGACCGTGTTGCCGGCGGCGCTGACCGCAAACGTGGCGCTCACAGGTTGCAGCGACGGCACCGAGAGAAGCTCCAGCGTCGTCGGCGAAATTGAACCGGCCACCGGCTCGTTGAATGTAAACTGAAGCGCCTGCGACTGCTGATATTCAAAGCTGGCGAACCCGGCAATCGGGGCGACGGTTTCGATCGTGACTGTAGCCACCTGCGAGAACTGCGACGTGCCGCGCGCATCTTCCGCCGTCGCGGTGAACTGGTGCTGCCCGTCGGCGAGCGGCGGCGTGGTGATTTCCCAGTCGCCGGTTGCGTTGGTCAGCACGGTTCCGACCAGCGCCAGGTTTTCATAAAGCCGTACCGTGCTTCCGGGCTGGGCGGCGCCGGCGAACGTCGGTGTGGTGTCGTTGGTAAGCTCGTCGCTCTGGCTGAAGCCGCGATCAGAACTTTCTGCAAGATCGGGCAGGCTTGGCGCACTGGGCAGGTTGGCCGACGGCACTGTGCCGGCGAAGCGGTACTGCCCAATATCGCCAACGTTGCCGTGGCTGGAGATACGCAGGTGATACAGCCCCGGCGTGGTGACATTGAAGCTGATCGTCTCATTGGCATTCGCGTGAACGGAACTGACCAGCAAACTGCCAAGCTGATCGAGAATGGCAACCGAAGGATCGATCATGCCGATGTTCGATCCGGTCAGGGCAACCGGCCCGCTGACTGTGAACGTGACGAAACCGGCGCCGGCCTCGAAGCTGTAAAGGTCAACGTCGGCGGTGGTGGTAAGAATGCCCCCGCCGGTGGAGTTAAAGCCGTTGATCGGCAGACTGGCGGCGGCGGGCACGGTTCCGCCGGCGTCGTCGGTGCGATAGCCGAAGTTGTTTTGCGCGCGGGTGAGCACGTCAAGGTCCTGCTGCGTCCCTCCGCCGAAGCTCGAACTCGGGCCGACCCACCACAGGCCGCGCCGGGTGGAGTAACTGTTGCCCAGAATCGGCGCGCGAAGCGAATCGCCGGGGTTGTATTCCTGCTGCAAACTTCCGCCGGAGTAAGCGCTTTGATGATAAAGCCCAAACCCGTGACCGGATTCATGCGCCGAAGCCTCGGCAATGAACTGAAGATTGCTGGGATTCTGCGCCGGAAACACCCACGCGATTCCCGAATTGCCGCCGCTCTGAAACCCATTCACAAACGCCACCCCGACGGCGTTGCCGTACCACGAGCCGTTGCCGCTGATCATCACCACGTAGTCCTGCCGGGCGGTAATCGTGCCGGCGTCGCGGGTGGTGACGTTGATGCGAAACGGGGAATATTTTTCCGACACGCGGCGCCAGATTTCCGAAATATTGGTTAACTCCTGCGGCGAATAGGTGTTGGCGTCGCTGTCCAGCGTATAGGCAGGCTGTTGGCCGGGCGTGCCCGAACTCCAGGACGACACGAAGCGACCATCAAAATCCAGGATCAGATTCACCGGCGCGCCCGGATTCGAATCAAGCAGAGGCAACTCGCTCAGCGGAACATTCGCCTCCGGCCCGCCCGTTGCCGCGGAAAAATCCCATTTCCCCGCATCGGCTGGGGGAGGGCTGCCCGGCGCCGTTTCCGAGTCCGAACCGTTCTGAACACCCGCATGATCCCAGCACAGCAAACGGCGCGCTTCCAGACGATCGGCACAAAACATGAATCCTCCAAACGGTAGAATCAGACGCCCCACGGCAGCAATGGTCCCGCAGCGGCTCGGTCATCGAACAACCCGAGCGCCAACGGCCTATAAGAATCGTAAAACTACCCGTTTTCGACGGCCGCGGCAATCAAGAAATGCCGGTAGGTGTTTCGCACGCAGGGCCACTCCATTTGACGCAAATGACGAGCCGCAAGCGTTTGCGACCGGTGGTGCCCCCCGCGATAACCGGGCCGCTGACCAAGACTACCGCCTCTGACGAGCGGCGCGTCAGCAACCCGATTCCCGCAACAATACGAACCGATCGCGAACGCTTGCGGCTCGTCATTCGGGCCATACGCGGTCGCCCCTCTGCCCTGCCCCCGGATTTCTGCCATCCTGGCAGTCCACCGACCTACTCAGAACCGTGCATTTTCGTGCATTTTCGTGCATACGATGTCCTTCTTCCTCCGCCTGGGCAATCTGGGTAGTTAGTCGATTGACTACGCATCGGGTTCCCATATTCCGTTGCCAAAGACCTACGATCGGCCACTCTCCAAGGCGCATCGCACCAGAACATAATCCTAACGAATGTCCGAAAAGTCAAGAGAATTCCGCGGGATTTTTCCGTTAGGCGTGATTGTGGTTTGGCGAGCGGGAGCCACCAAGCGATCAGCTCCAGGCCGACACGGCTGCCTGCCCGCAGCCGTACGAACCGAGCGGCACAATAGCTCGAATATCGATTACATTGGTGTACTTTTGTTGGTATTCGGGCCTGTCCCGCTTTCCCCTTCGACAAAAGACGCCAAATGTATTGTATTGAATTCGCGGCGCCAAGCCTGCCGATTCTGACGGAGCGTGCATCGCAAAAAAGATGTTAACGTAGTGCAAAACCCCTAAACCACTGCCCGGCTGCAATTTAAGCGAAAAAAAGTCCGAAAAAACCGGGTCCAAACCGGGTCCCTAACGGGTCCCATCCGGCCCAAAACTGGGTCCCTAAGAGGTCTCGACCGGAAACTTTCGGTCCTTTCCGATACCGTTTCAGGCACGACCCATCGCTGTCGATATT
>Ga0163148_10005377_pt1 | contig 12838 bp, 9 predicted proteins | sample OliLakLV19MP7P2_FD_148606 | JGI IMG/M metagenome (GOLD analysis project Ga0163148, IMG submission 148606) | Freshwater microbial mat bacterial communities from Lake Vanda, McMurdo Dry Valleys, Antarctica- Oligotrophic Lake LV.19.MP7.P2 | ecosystem: Environmental > Aquatic > Freshwater > Lake >... | reverse complement strand
TTAGACAGCAGAATGCAGAATGTTCGTGCGATCTTGTGCACAGCTGGCAATGTCAACTTCGAAGCCTTGACACCTCCCTTGTCTGGATTAGATATCGAAAATGTAACTGACATCCCACAGAACCCGACGAAACAGGGAGAAACGTCATCCAGTGCCATCAACATGGGCTCCGTTGTCGTTGAAGCACAAACTTTGGGACAGAGAGCCATTTCGGTTGGCGTCAATGCTTCTCGGCGAGCTAAACAACGCTTCGAATATCGTAAAGACAATATTCGGTTTGATCCAACACGTCAAAGGAAGGATTTTTTTCGCATGAAAAGTCCCTTTGCGTGGAAGAACACAGGAGACCCGGATCCCGAGAACGATGCTCAGACTTGCCTGGAAGCAGTGGCTGTTTCTTACCAGCCAAATCCTGATGCTATTACAACAGCTTGGGCAGAACATTGTCTGCCCCGCTTTTTGTCCATTCTGACAACAGGTGTTGGAAATGCCGTGTACAGCGACACTGCGTGGCCAACCCGCCATGGCAGATTTGCCAGTCTCTTCCAGGTGTTAGCACAAGAGAAGGGGAACTATGGGACGCATTTGATTATCACTACCGAACCAGATATTTCTCTGTTTGCCCAAGAATTTCAACCTGTAAACCAGCATCAGACGCTGCTCAAGACTATCAACACTGAATCACTTCGAGCTTTAGCCTATTTGGGCGACCGCGAACAGCGGCGAAAGCTCCGGTTCTTTTTCCCAAAGGCAACTGGGTTGGTAGATTCCCCCTTCCATGTGCTGGTTACGTCTTACAAATCATTTCTCGAGGATTACCTTCACTTTTGTCAATTCGCATTTGAGACTGTCGTCGTTGACGATGGTGCAAGCTGGATGGCCGCGGCAAACAGTGACCAAAACTCGCCGTTGGGCACAATTTGGGATCAGGCCATATGGAGTAGCAAAGATCACGCGGGTTTGGCAGGAACAACTTTTAAAAAGTGGGACCATTTGTCGGATCATATCCCAGTGTCTGTGCAGCAAGAAGCGTGGATCGGCCTGACGGCTCGGAATCGCATACTGACAGCTTCCGTTGTGGAAGTCTCGATGAAGAATTCTCTTGATAGACTGCCAGTATCGGGATTGGTTGACTTTGTTGCCCCTCACTTTGCGAATGCTGTTAGGGAAGAGTGGGATCGCAGCAGGATACACGCAGATGCGGACAGTATGAATCACTTTCGAAAGCTGCTGACAAGGTCAATAATCGTACACTCTCCTGGTGCAGACCAAGACTTGTGCAAACTCGCAATGAAAGCTTTAAATGGAGGGCTGCCGCCTGCAGATAGGTCTCAGGATCCACCCGTCCCTGCTTTTATTCCGGACGAACAGTTTGTGTCGGACGGAAAGGTAGCTTCGTCGCGCCGCGGGGCACTGGTGTGGCTGGGCCCCCCAGAACGGTCTTGGTTAAGATACGAGTTGGGATCAGTCTCCATTAGAAAAATTCTCGACATCCTTTCCAAATCGAGCACATTCGGGAATTTCTGCGAAGAGATAGTTGTGTCATCTTTAACCACTTCTACCGGTTCTGCAGGGCAGGTCGCCGGTTCGTTGGCTTACCGCTTGGCACAACGTTGTAATCGCCACTTCGGCACCGAACAAAACTTGCGGCAACATCTGTCAGCTTTTCATGCTCCACCAGGGACATGGCTTTGTAGGACATGCGGCACAGACTGCATCACTAGCCAGTCAAGAACACACCATGAGCGGTCATGCGGCCAAGCTACTAGTGGAGGTAAGCTATGCCGCGTTGTGCCCCCTACTTTCTCCATTGAGCTGTCGATCAATGCCTCATATTTTCTTCGTTTCATTCCGCCACAGGAGACCCCAATGGCTCAAATTCAGGCCCAAATAGATCTCTATCCACCGGGCCAACTGGGGTGGTCGGGAAAAAGAAAGGGAAGGCGAAAGCTAACCCGGTTGGTTCTGCCCCAGAGGATAAAGATCCCGATGGCTCGTTTCGTGTTCGTGGCTATAGGGGTGTTTGGGTGAACCCTCAGGGAAAGCATTTCGTGAAGGTGAATGGAAAACGACTGACAGTTACACAAATGCCTGACACACTGTTCTTTGACAGCATCGAAGAGGCTGCAAAGGCGCACGATAATGCGGTGAAGGAACAAGGCAATGATGCCAATGCGGAGTTGAATTATCAAGAAGATGGATCGCGGATCATATACGAAGATGGCACTTCATCAACTGCCGGTGCTGGCCTCGGTGGAAGTGCTAGCAACGTTGTACCTGCGCTCTCGGTCATTAACATAAAGGTACGGCAAGCCTGCTCGCTGTCTCAGCATCAATGAACGTTTTTTGTCACTTGATATGCTACTAATCTTGCTACTTTCTGGAAATCAATCCGGCTGGCAGGATTTACCTGAAGAAGTCAAACCGCTACTACGCGACCCACGACAAACATCGCGGACAGGTGGGAATTCGAAGCGTCATGTCTATGCATACCGTGGAGTTTGTCGCCAAGCCCGTAAGGGACATGACCGGTGGCAAAGTCAAATTTCCTTCATGGGGGTCAATCATTATCTGTAAGTGGCAGTCAGCTCATTGGGCTGGCATCATACATCTTCCTCTCATGTGTGTTTTTTTGCGTCAGGGGGACTTTCGACTCAGAATGGGACGCAGCAGCGATTTATGGTAGGTAGATCAGCTTCGTTTCGTTGGACGAATTATTACTTTCATCAGATTCTGACGTTGGCACATTCCACTTTTCTGCGCATCAAGCTTGGGCTCATCTTATATTGTACGGAGAAGAAGCAACCAGGAAAGCTCAAAAAGAAGGAGAGGAGGCCGCCGCCGCTTATGAACAAGAGAAGAAAGACATTGCAGCGGGAAAGGTTGTTCCACCAACGAGAAAGCCCGAAAAGAAGCAAAAGAAGGCAGCCAAAAAAGTCAAGGACAAAAAGAAGGAGAGCTCTACAGCAACCAAAAAGGAGAAGTCGGGGGAGGCCTCAAAAGGTGGCGCGGGAAAAGCGTTGTCGAAGAAAAGGAAAAAGAGCAGCGACGCCGCGCGCTCTCCTTCGGGCGAGGGGCGACGGAAGAAAATGAAGCCGGGACCCAAGACGGCGCAAAAGCTAGACGACAAGGGGAAGGGAGGGCTTGCTCCCGTTCTTTCTAAGGGGGTCGCGAGGGTGAGTACTGAATTTTTCATTCTAATTTTGTAAAGCGCAGTTTTTGTAGTGTGAGACCTGACACATTTCTCGATTTTCAAAAGGCGTGGGCATTGGCACCTAGGGACGCATTCTTGCAAAAGACGGACGCAGAGCTGATGGAGTCTGCAGTTCCGCGCATCATAGCTGCTCGCGACATGAACTATCGCGTGGCGGACAAGCTGCGACCAGCTGCTATGGACGATATGGTGCGTCCATGTCTACCAGAATCTTTGAACCAATCTGGGGCAGCTATGCTGGTAGGATTGTCCTCTTCACTGTTTGGATGGGACGTCGACATGTTCGTGTCCTCAAGAGTTTTTGACTCTCCCGAACAGGAGCGAGATGCAACATCTGCTCTGAAGTGTGAGTTCGGCGAAGACGGTGTCAACGATACCTTTCGAACCTTGATCCAGGGTCCACTTTGTGTGATCGGAAATGCAAGCCCCAGGACTCGAAAGGCTCATAAACAGCTAGGACTTGGGAAAATTCCAGTGGGCAGTGCAGTTGGAGAAATTGACTGTCATATCGGGGGAACCTTGCTCTCTTGCAGCGAGGCAGCCGCTTCCATCCGCTTTGCTCCAACTACTGCGGGTGATTTTCAGTTTTCTTGCCTCTCCGATGATGACATTGTCACACTCAATGGGAAACGAATCACGCCAGGAATGGGTTCCTATCCTGTCTGGTAGGTCTTTCACAAGGCGCTTGCGTTGAATTCATGTTGTAGAAATTTGGATTTTTTTGAAATATTAAACGTGAAAATTGACTCTCGAAGCGAAAGTACTCACTATTCTATTTCCCGACCTTGCAGGACTGAAGATGTGCTGACCGTAGGCGCGCGCGTCTTCATTTTCATCCTCCCCAACGATCGATGAGCAGAATGGTCGCTTTGTCCCTCTTATCACTCACTCACATTCAATGCAGCATTTTAATCCCTACATAGTAGCTGCCAAGCAGTAGTATGCAAATTTTACTTGTCACCCTCTTGTTCCTCGCCGTTCTGTTCAGAGGCTCTCTTGCTTCCAAATGTGTTGTCAAAGTCTAAGTACTGTGTGATATCCTCCGGGGAGACGCTCGGGTGCATTCCTCTCAGGGACTGTCGGAAATGATTGAATGAAATCGGAGGCACTTCGTCCGCTGCAGTTTCTAGAGCCTTTAAACCCAACTGCCGGATGGGCCCCATGGCCGCGTCGGCACTTAAAGACTTCAGATCTGCTCCACTAAATCCCTGAGTGTCAGCTGCCATCTTCAAAACGTCATCTTCTGTCAGAGTGTGAGCATTTGTTTTGAGTAGGACGCGTAATAGACAGGCCCGATCTTTCTCATCCGGCAAGGGAATGTAGAGCCGCTTGACAAAACGACGCCTTGCAGCTTCATCCAATTCCTGCAAGGTCAATTATAAGTGAAAACCATTTGATGAGCAAGGGCTCACTCAATACTTTTTAGCATATTTGATCGCAATTCAATGTCACGTCTATCAAACCAGCAAGAAACGAGTTGCCAGGATTCATCACAATTACCTGAGGCCGGTTTGTGGCACCAATGACCAGTACTTGTCCTTGTCCACCTGTGCCAGTTCCGTCTAATTGGACGAGAAACTCAGTTTTGATTCTCCGGCTAGCTTCATTGTCATCAGACTTCCGTTGCGTGAGCAACGAATCGATCTCGTCAATAAAAACAACAGCTGGCGCGTAGAATGAAGCTACGCCGAAGAGGGTCTTGACGAGCTTCTCGCCCTCCCCAATCTGAAAAAGTAGTTCGAGTTTTTTGGTGTTTGTGTGCGTGTGTGTTTTGCAATCAAATGATATTGAGTTGGCGGTGAAATATGCGGTTAACTGGTGAGAAGTGTGGACGTTTGACACTCACCCACTTGGACGTCAAGGAAGAACTAGAGATGCTAAAAAACGTAGCCCCGCTTTCGTGGGCAATTGCTTTTCCTATTAGCGTCTTCCCTGTTCCTGGTGGACTAAGAAATCCAATAATAAGTATTGAGAATGAACTCGCGCAAAAACGAGCATTTTGTAGGTGCAACACAAATTGCACCATCTTCAAAGACATAGCGCACGCAAGAAACAAATTATGTGTTGGTCCTTACCCAAACAGAAGTAAACCTCTGGGAGTGCGTCGTAACCCAGTAAATAGGTCAGGTCGTTTCATTGGCCAACAAACGATTTCCAGAATGGTCGCTTTGGCATCTTCTAGCCCTGCAATGTCGTCGAAGGTAATTTCTTCTCCATTATACATGATTTCGCTCTTGATCTTATCCACCAGCTCCTTTCCAAAGCGCTTCAACTCCTCTGGTAGCTCCTCCTCATCACCACTGGCGTTACCATCATCGTCACCCATGCTGGTGTTATTGTTTTCTTTGCCGCCACTGTTCTTGTGTACCTGGTTTTTGTTCTTTTGCAAAAGATTTTTGGACAACTATATGGTGAACGCCATTCAACCGTGGGGATTAAACGGCATACGTGAGTAAAAGTGTTCCCTCATCTTTTGTGACGTGACCGAGACAAGCATGCATATATACACAGATGAACACTTTTGTAACCACATTACCTGTCGCACATTCCCGTTGCCATTGGTGCTACTGTTTCCCGTCGTAGAAGTGCCCCCTCGTTTGATAGTAGGAGGCATAAACTTTCGCTTGAGTGACTCTCGAATGACAGGTCCTTGTACAATGGGGCTGTTTGCCTCGTTTTCTTCTACCCGGGGGTATGAGTGCTGCTGCTGGTGGTGGTATTGGTATTGGCTGTACTGCTGGTTGTTGCAGTAGGGATTGTTGTTTTGGTTGTCGTGGCATTGTTGTTGCTGCTGCTGCTGTTGATGGGAGTTGTGCTGGTGGCGGTTTGCATTCGCTACCTCCCGAGCGGTTCGAAAGGGGTTCTGTGCTCGTGTATAATCGTCCCAACTCTGAGGAGTATTGGTGACCATTGGTTTTTGTTGGTTGTGATCGTTGTGTATGGGGTAACTATTTGCATTTGGATTTTTGGGTTGAGAAGGAGGAATGTTTTGATCTGGATGTTGCTGAGGCACACTTCTGTAAGGATTTATCTGACTTGTTTCAGCACTCGCAGCAGCATGGTTATTGGTTCTGTTGTATGTGTAGGTGTTCTGGTCTTTGGTTTCGTTGTCACTGTTCGTCAAATCTTCATACTTGGTTTGACTGTAGAGGATCGATTCCGCAGAGACACTTGCCCCCATTGGTGGTCGTTGCTGTGTTTGTTGGTTTTCCTGTTGTGACTTCTGGAAGGCTCGAGCATCTGGTACACATGTTGCAGCTCCCGTTGTGTTTGCGCTTATTGTAGAAGTGGATGACGTTGCCACGACCGATTGTTTCTTTCGTTGTGGCTCTGGATATCCGTGTTTGTTGCCAATTAGAACGTTACAATCTCCATCATCCCCATCGTCGTCTTCATCATCATCGCTATCCTTGTCCCTTTCTTGAGCCGCACCCCACCCGAGGCGAACACACTCAGGGTACTCATCAAAAAAGGCGTCCACTGTGACATCCGCCAAAGCGAGATCGATACTACTAGTAGCTCCATTCATGTTTTGGACGGCAGCTTGCTTCTGTCGTTGTCGTACATTTACGGAACTATGGCTGTTGGCCGCTGCGTCTACTGCATAGGAAGGCAATAAAAGGTTGTTCAAGCCACCACGAAACTCGCCATTCGAAAATTCGCCATCGTCATCCAATTCCATGCAATCCAGAATGCCCCGTAAAAAGCCGTCCGTTTCCGAGGGAGGTTTGTCCCATATAGCACATTGGAGCGTCCCCAATCGTCCGGCACGTGCTACCAAGGCTCTGGCGTACAAACAATTAGTGTTGTTGTTGTTGACACTCTGCTCTTCTTTTTGTTGTTGCTCTTGCAATTTTTGGTGATGAAGCAACCATTCTTCGTACAGTGTTGCATAATCGTATGGCGAGGGAACTCCGCCATCGGGAGTCGTCTCTGTAGTTCTTAGCATTGGTTGACTATTCATTTTGAGAGAAGCAGCAGTTATGATAGTTGGCTGCGAACCTGTGAGAGTTGTACGGTAGAGCCGAAAACGCAGTGGTGTGGCAGCTGGTCACTTATTTACTAATAGGTTACTGTAGCTAATTTGACTCACTGATGGAGACGACCGCCATTGTCCTCAATGAATCTGTTTGATTGATTGATTCATTGATTCATGAGGATTGTTGGAAAAACCTCACAAGTTACAACCCACGTGCAAACCCAATGACACGACTGAAATTGGATCTTGCTGTCACGCTCGTGACATGTTTGTTCGTGACTCGATTCTCACCACCGATCACAAACCCCTCAACATTTGATTACGACACCTTTTCCCAACAACAACAAGCAACACTGACTGACTCTCATAGAACGATATTTTCTTCATTAACGTCGCCAACGTACAGCAGTGCCAAGTCAAAGCACTACCTAGAACTCATATTATATTGTTAGACAGAGAAAAAGATGACATCTCGTCCCGAACTTACAGGCCATGCCGCCTCTTTCTATGATCGAAAAGAGGCGCGCAAATACAACTCTTCCAGTCGTATGATTGGCGTCCAACGAGAGATCACGGAACGAGCCATTGAATTGTTGCGATTGAATTCGGATACGCCTGCCTTGGTGCTCGATGTCGGATGCGGATCGGGATTATCCGGTCAAGTATTAGAAGAAAAGGGACATGTGTGGGTGGGTTGCGATGTTTCTCGTGATATGTTGGATGTGGCCAATGAACGACGACAAGCACAACGAGAAAAAGAACAACAAGGAGACGCCATGAAGGATGACGACGACGTTGAAAATACGAGTGACGACGACGACGAAGAAGAAAATTATGGTACTTCTACTGGAGATCTCATGCATCATGTACGTTTTTTATGCCAAGAAGAATCTTCCAACAGTTGAATAGTTTTGTGAATATGGGAGTGCCATATTCCCGCTATTTTATTGAATACATTGTGTTTTGTTTCTCATCAATTATCACAGGACATGGGAACCGGCCTTCCCTTTCGGCCCGCTACATTCGACGCCTGTATTTCCATTTCAGCAATCCAATGGCTCTGCTATTCGAATTCCAAAAATCAAAATCCTCGAAAACGACTTTTACGATTCTTCAGCTCCTTGTATACGGTACTCAAACGAGGAGGAAGGGCCGTCTTGCAATTCTATCCTGAAACGGCGGAGCAAGCTGTCTTAATCAGCGAAACAGCGACAAAAGTGGGATTCGCTGGAGGTGTAGTAGTGGATTATCCCAATTCGGCCAAGGCGAAAAAACATTATTTGGTCTTGAGTTTTGATCGAGGTTCAGCGGCACAACGGAGCCGTGGTGTAGGAGCAGCCGGTGCAGCGGACGAAAAACAACAACACGTGACAGTAGGGTCTGCCAGGGATCCGGCCATGGCGTCTCGTAAAAACAACACCAAAGCACCCCGAAAGAAGAAGGGCGTCAAAACCAAGGAATGGATTGTCCACAAGAAAGCTATGCAGCGAAAGAAGGGCAAGGATGTTCGTCCAGACTCCAAGTACACCGCCAGAAGACGCCCTCACAAATTTTAGTTTCTTTTTGGCTACAATATAATTAAAGTGCCAAGTACTGTTGAAGAAATTATCATGATGTAATTATTTACAATTTCTAAATCATTTTAGTGCTATCTAATCGAATCGTTCCATTTCACCACCGCGTCTTCCCATTGATTCTATCTCTTCGTCGTACTCCTCTGTGTCGCGGGCCGCTGCGATTCGCTGTCTCGTGAGTCTTCGCTGCTCCAACATTCTTTCCTTTCGTTTGGCGGCCCACTCATCCGCATCCCGGCTCATTTCATCAATCCGGTCTGGCGGAAGCAGCTCCTTCACATCGCGATGTAATTGAAGGAGTTTATTCGACATCTTGCCAAGTTCATAGGCTCCATCTGCAGCAAATTCTCCTTTGGCAACCTCTCCCAAAGATCCAACGATATTGTCGACAACACGAACAAACGGCCTAACATCCAATGTCGGCAGAACGTCAATCAACTTCTCCAACAACATCTTTCTCTCCTTTGCCGTCTCCATCCGGAGGACATACCAGATATGTTCGACGTATCGATTGATGCCTTTCGAGATCTCGGCATACACGCCGTGCTGGACAATTTTGAGGACAAAGAGCCATTGATTATGGTCAGGATCGTCCAGTAAGCCAGCACGAGCAAGACGACCTTCTTCTTCTGCCACTGCGTATTTTAAGTAGGACACAAACATTTCGTCGAACAGTGGTCTCATATCCTTAACAGCCTCTGTCAATGCCGCAGCAGTTTCTTCTTCGGTGACGTGAGAAGGATCCATGGCAACTTTACAAATGGATCGGATGACTTCCAATTGTTGTGCTTCCAGTGCGGCCCCCATCGCTTTTGCCTCTTTCAGCAAGAGCTGAGCATTTTCCACCAATTGACCAAGGATCTCACGTTCACGGGCATGCTTTTGTTCTAGTTCAACGTCGGTATCATCGTCATCTGTTCTCTTTCGAAGCGCGTCCAGATCTCGCGCTGCCATGGCTTGCAAGCGCTCTTTGATGAGGGGCACAAAATTATCCGAAAGCAGCAAGTCTTTATAGTTCACCAAGACTTCGCGCAAACGGTCTTCGGGCTGACTCCACAGCTCGTCCACTACCATTTGTAATCGTGACCGCTCTTCCATCAGGACCAATGGATTTTGGATAATACCGATTTCTACTGCTTCGTTGACCACCTCTAGTAGATTTTCAACCTGTTCTTCAGAAAGCTCTCTCTCGCCAACAAAGTACGTTTTCTTGTCATTGACCCCTTCAACTTCACGCTCTTCAATTCTATGAAGAATTTCGGATGCAAACTTTGCCTGCTTGATTGCTTCGTTCAATTCTTTTGGCAGCTTGCTTTCAGCAGCCATTGATTTGCTTCCTGGCGTGGCCCCGGGCCAGTTAACGGCAGATTCAGGGTCCACGTTTGGATTGTAGACCTCTGGACCGGAAAATACGTCAAAAAGAGGATATTTGTTGGTGGCTCCGTCCAGTTCTTCTCCTGGAGTTCGCCGTATCTGGACCTCCAGTTCTGCAAGCTCGTCGTCTATAATCCTCGCATGACTTGAAACGCTTTTATCTCCAGCCACCAATTCATCGACTAGCTGCTCATCCTCCTCAGTCATGGTGCCAGTTGGCACGTCTTTTTCAGGGGCGGCCAAGGAGATACGGCCATCAGCAAGTCGTTCTCCAGCTTCAAACATTTTTCGAAGTTCTTCCTCTTCCGAACTGATCTCTCTCGTCTTGACTTGTGGGCCTTCTGCTTCCTTATTCGTTGTCTCCTTTTGCGCTTCTGCAGCGATACGCTTTTCTCGATTTTGTTTCTGTTCTCGCAAAAGCTCCTTGGCTGTCTCGAAGGCGCCACTGACAAAGCCACTTCCAACTTTGTCTTGCTGCTCTTGTTTATCTCCAAACTTGAGCACATCCTGAAGCATTTCTTCGGCAGACATGTCCAGGCCTTGATCTGCAATTTCAGCCATGACTTGTTGCGAAGTTTTCATAATGTCTTCCTGTGTTGGAAATTTCCTTGTTGGAGTTTTCTGATCTTGGCTGCTGCTGCTGCTGCTTTGGTCGCCAGATTCTGTTTTTGATGCCTTCGTCGTTTTTCCTTTGGCAGTGTCCACAGGCGGAAGGGTTTCTGTGTCGCCCACCTTTTTGTCGCCGGGATAAAGCCCTTCATCGTCGTCGACAATCTTGAGATTTAATTTTCGTTTTGGTCCACCTTTGCTAGTAGTCTCCGCAGATTGTTGCTGGCTACTAGTAGTAGAAGACTCCGATGTAGCGGGACTTTGCAATGTAGATTTTGTTTCTTCTACTTTGGTGGTTTTCGCCGTAGTAGCCGACGAAGTTGATCTCGCTTGGCTGGTCTGCTTAGCTTTTTGTTTGGCAGCAAAGGCTTTGGGTGATGAAAAAGTGGCCCGAAAGGCTCTGCCATCATTTGGAGCAGAGATTTTAAAGTCACTTGGGATGGTCTCTGCATCGTCACCGCCATTACTTGCTACTCGTGTTGTTGAAGTACCTTCCGAAGGAGATTTCCGCGCGGGTGTGGCTTTGGAAGGGGCAGTACCGCTGCTGGTAGTCGTCGTTGCATTCGTCGTTGTCATTCGTTGCTTGTTCAACGTCTTGGAAACTTTTTGAGCGGCCGCTACGGCAAAGTCGAGAGTGATTTTCGGTTTTCCATCATCATTGTCCAATTGTTTTTCGGCCTGTTTCTTTTTCTCCTTGTTTTTTGCTGCTGCCGCTGCTGCACGTTTGGCTGCTTGGATGGCAAAATCTAGACCAGTGTCCAAGGAAGGAGCCTGCTTGACAGTATTGCTTGTTTGTCTGTGGTCGTCGTCGGAAGCTTTTGATTGTGGAAGATCCTTCTCTTCCACTTTCGAAAAATCCGCATCCAATACTTTTTGCACATTTTTTGTTTTGTCCTTCAAACGCTGTTCTTCTTCTTGATTACCTTTGTTGTTGGGCAACACCGACGGATGATCCTCGGCAGCATCTTGCAGCATTTCTTCAATCATGGCATCTTGTGCCTTTTGAAATTCCTTTTGTTGTTTTTGACGCTCCCGATAGTCCTGTTGCGCATTGGCCAGGCTTGCCAAGGATATTTTGCCAGCCATGAAATCATCCAATCCTCGATCCAGTGCACGCAAAATACGTTGCTCCGAGTCATCAAACAAATTCCGCATCATCGGTGATGGCAATTTCGCGGTATTGCTTTTATCGAGACTAGCTTTGCGCACCACAACCATGGCCATGGAGGGCGCCACATTTTGAATAGTATTATCACCAGCATTATTATTGTCATCATCCTCCTCATTATCGGTATACAAGGCAATCACTTCCAAATCCAATCGCGTTGCGTCGGAAGACGAAGACATGGGAGAATCCCAACTCGCAACGCTTTTTTCATCGTCTAGGACAGGCCTCACTTCGTAAACCATGGGCAATTTCTCCGGCAAGGTAAAATGATCTTGTAAATATTCTACTAGACATCCTAAAAAGAGAGGATTTCCTCCTCCAGGGGAAGCAGAGGAGGGAGATTTGGGGTCCGCCAATGGAGCCTTGATCACTTTTTGAAAGACCACACGAGATCCTCCTCCTCCTTCATTATGGTTATCCTTTCCTGTTTTCGTAGAAGACGTCGACGAAGCAGATGACACAAAAAGAGCGGAAGATGAAGATGTCCTCTTGGAATTTTTGGATGTGCCAGTAGCGGCAGTTGAGGGTGTTCTGACGACGCCATCGACATGCTGTGATGGTTGGTGGACTTGGGGCTGAAACTGAAACTGAAAGGAAGCTGCTGCTGGCAGTGTGAAGGACAAACCAAGGCAAGCCGCCCCCAACCCCGCTAATAATGACAGTCTTTTTCTTCTCAACATTATCATTAGCATTATTAACGAAATTCTCTGTTACTCTGGCTAGAAAGAGTAGATTAATTAGAACGCGAAAAATTAAACCAAACTTAAATAGATTGAAAACAGGGTAATTATTATTTTCAGTGATGTGCTTTTCTTTCCTTTGCTCAAAGTGTATGAAAAAGATATCGGAATGCAATTGAATAATGTCGGGTTGGCCTCTGCTGGTCGGCGGAGCAGATGGTTGGTGGTGATGGATAAAGA
>Ga0163148_10005375_pt1 | contig 12840 bp, 10 predicted proteins | sample OliLakLV19MP7P2_FD_148606 | JGI IMG/M metagenome (GOLD analysis project Ga0163148, IMG submission 148606) | Freshwater microbial mat bacterial communities from Lake Vanda, McMurdo Dry Valleys, Antarctica- Oligotrophic Lake LV.19.MP7.P2 | ecosystem: Environmental > Aquatic > Freshwater > Lake >... | reverse complement strand
CCGTAGAGCGTGCCTTGCGGTCCGCGCAGGACTTCGATGCGTTCCACGTCGGCGACGCCGGTGTCGAACGAGCGGTCGCGGGCCATGAACACGTCGTCGACGTTGACGCCCATGGCAGGCGCGAAGCCCGAGCCCGACGTGCCCGAGGTGATGCCGCGAATGGTGAAGGAGGCCGAGTAGCTGCCGCCGGCGTTGACGTTCGGCATCTTTTCGCCGAGTTCGGTCACGTTGTACGTCGACTTGTTCTTGAGGTCGGTGCTCGTGGTCACCGAGACGGAGGCCGGGACGTCGACCAGACGTTCCTTACGCTTGTTCGCGGTGACGACGACGCGTTCGACGCGCTCATCGCCGGTTGCGGTCGTATCGGCGTCATCTGCGGGCGCAGGCGCCGTTGCCGGCGCTGGCGTTGTCGCTTGCGCGACCTTTGTGACTTCCGTCTTCGTCGCTTCGCTCGTGGCGACCTCAACGGGTTTCGCTTTCGCCTTCGGCGCGTCGGCCGCAAGCGTCACACCCGCCGTCAGCGCAAACGCCGACGTCGACACCAGTAGTCCCATCGCAAACCGATTAGCCATACGCGCACCACCCATCTCAAACGCAAACTTTTTCATTGTCGTGTCCCCTCCTGCCGGGCGCGTTGACTGCGCACTCCTGGCCCCACGACGATGACACCCTTGCGATCCCAATCCGCCATCGCCGCGCTGCAATTCCGGCAGCTGTCGACCTGCCGCCACACCCCGCCAAAATTGGCGGTTTGTGGACCTCAGGGGAGGACCTCGAACTTCTCCTGATTAGCCACAATCTCCGCTCGCGTGCGCCAGGCGGGACGCATTCGCTTTTCGGAATAGAGCCGCAGCTGGTCGCCGTCGTGCGGGGAGGTGGGGTCGCTGGCGTTGCCGTAGGCGAGAAGGACCTGGGCTTTGGCGGTCTTGGCGAATTCCACCATGATGACGAAGGAGTCACCTTGGAAGGCGCGGAATTTCCCGTCGGGTTCCGGCTGATACTCGGTCACGCGGAAGATGCCGTACTTGCCGGTAGCGCCGTTCGCCGGAAGGTCGATGCCCTTCCAGCGCAGCCGGTAGACGTCGCCGAAGGGCACATCGAGCGCGCCATAGCGCGTCTCGATATCGGCCGCGACGGTGTCCAATAACGCCGCGGCGGCCGCCGGATCGGCCAAGCCGTCCGGCGTCGCGCGCGGCCGCTCGGGCGACCAGGCTTGGAGATAGGTGGGACTCTCCAAGAACTTGTCGGCCCAAGCGAAGAACAAGACCGCGCCGCGGCTCGCGCCGTCGGCGGTGCGGTCCCAGGTTTCGAGAGTATCGGCGGCGCGTTTCGCGCGTTCCGAGCCATGCGTGCGCGCGGCGGCGAGGAGGTCGTCGAGAATGCGATCGGCCAGTTCCGACCGCGTCGAATGCTTCGCGGCGGACAGGCTTTCGAGATCGAATTTTTCGGCTTCGATCATTTTTGTCGAGCGCTGTGCGCGGAACGACATGCTGCGCGGTGACATCCATGCAGGGAATTGATCGGGCGTGAACGTTGCGGGTTCAGTCACCGACCATGGTGGGTCGTTGGCGTTCTGCAGCCAGCCCGCCGGCGGATCGAGTGTCTGCGGCAGCTTTGAAATTGGCAGCGTCTTGGTCCACAGCGTGTCGGACGTGTCGCCAGGAATAATGCCGGACCAGAACGCGTAGTCGCCTTTCGGGCGCGCCGGGATGCGGCCGCCGGCGAGGTAGAAGATGTGGCCGGCCGCGTCTGCGTAGATGAGATTCGATTTCGGGATCTGCAGGCGGCTCACCGCCTTGCGCCATGTGGCGTAGTCCTTGGCGCGCGTCATGTCCCAGGACTGTTCGAACTGCATCGGCTGATCGATGCCGGCGAGGCGTACGGCGAGGGCTTTGCCCTTGGCTTCCGCCATCACCGGTCCGTGCACGGACCAACGTACTTTCAGCGGCATTTTGCTGAGGCTGCCGTCCTTGGCCCGCACGAGGATAGTTTCGTCGGTCTCCTCGAATTTGCGCACGCGGCCGTCGAAGCGATAGCCGCCATCCGCCAGCGTCAAGGAATAGACGTCGACGTCGTCGAGCGTGTTGACGGTTCCGGTGAATCCCAAGTGATCGTTGAAGCCGCCGCCTGCCAGCGGGTTTCCGACCTGTAAGACGCCGTAGAAATTCAGGCTGGGCGATTTCAGGTCGACCTCGAAGCAGCGGAAGAGGCCACCGAAGACCGCCTCGCCCCATGGAATGTGCGGGTTCATCACCAGCATTGCATTGCCGTTCTTCGTGCGGCTGGGCGCCAACGCCCACGCATTCGACCCGCGGCTGAATGTGGCGGCGGTTTGCGCCATCGCCTGCAATGCGAAGGGCAGCACGCCCGAGCGTTGCTGATGCGTGAAGAGGTCGATCGTCGCGATCGGCAGGACGCGCGCGAGTTCGGCGTCGAGTTTTTCGGGATGAGCTTTCGCGAAGGCGTTCACGCCGTCCACGAAGGCGTCGAGCTTGCGGCGGAAGGCGGGCTTTTGCATCGCCAGCGCTTTGGCCGCGCGCTGTGGGATGCGCAGCATGCGGACTTGGGTATCGGAGGGCAACCAGGTCTCGCCCCAGTATTCGGCGGCGCGTCCGCGGGCCTGGCCGTACAAGCGGAGCATCACGTTGGCGTGGTTGTGCATGGACGCCCAGCCGAGCGCATAGAACAGGTCCTCGTCGGTCTTGGCGAAGATGTGGGGTACGCCCCATGTGTCCCAGATAATTTCCGCGCGGGATGGCGCGTCGGTCTTCTGCGGTTCGGCATATGCGGACCCACTGAGGGCCGCAAACGCGAGCAGCGCGACAAACAACCGGACGATCATGAAATTCCCCGCAGCATCCCGCTTGGGGAGACACCGGGTGTGCGGGAAGCCGCTATCCGCGCTTGAGCCTGAACAGTGGGACGGCGGCCATCGCGATCGCCAGTATGATCGCGAGCCAGCCCACCCAATCGCCGAACTGCACTGCCAATGTGTCGCCCGTCCCTAAGGGCACATCGGCGATCAGTGTCTTGGCGGGCAGGGTGCGTCCTTCGGCGATCGCTTTGGCTTGTGCCATGTCGATGTCGTTGACGTTGCGGGCCAGGATGCGGCCGTGCGGGTCGATGATCGCGGTGTCGAAGAGGCTGTCGGCTTTGGCCAGGGACAGGCGGTTCTCGATCGCGCGGAAGACGAGATGCGTGTAGTGCGTCGTCGCGATCGCCGGTACGTCGTTCGACGGTACGGCGATGAAGACGGCGCCGCGGCGCGCCATCTCGCGCGCGGTGTCGGTGAAATCGAGGTCGTAGCAGATGATCGTCGCGATGCGGCCCAATGCGGTCTGGTAGACTTTGTACTCGCCGCCCGTGTCGCTGTGGTCGCCGGCGAAGCGGCCGGGGTGATCCTTGCCGTACGGGCCGTAGGTCTCGCCGGTCGGTGCGAAGACCACCGCTTCGTTGCGGCGCAGGCCGTTGTCCTCATTGACGCGATAGCCGACGGCGAGATAGGCGCCGGTTTCCGCGGCCAGCGCCTTCAGCATGTCGGTGCGTTCGCGCAAGGGATCGAATTTGAGACCGGCCTCGCGCCAGACGACGATCTTCGCGCCTTGCGCGCCGAGTTCGCGGGTGGCGGTGATGGTGCGCTGAAGTTCTTCTTCGGCGTCGAGCGGCGCGTTCGACTGGACGGTGCCGACGCGCAACGTACCTGGCTGCGGCGTGAACAGTGCGAGCGAGAGCGCGGTCCATGCGATGGCGGCGACGGCGACGCCGCCGAGTACCGTGATCGCGCGGGACATCGGGAGCGCTGGAACGCGCTCAGGCGGCCACGTGCGATCGAGTGCGGCGATCACGGTGGTCGCGAGTGCGAAATTGATGACGAGAATGAGCAGTTCCGCGCCGAAGATGCCGAAGACCGACAGCGGCTGAAGCAGCCAGGCCTGTTCGTAGAGCGCGTAGGCAACGTTGCCCCAGGTGCCTGCGAGGACGTCGACGCCGCTGAGTGCGCGGGCGGCGTCGATAGCGGTCCACGCCAGCGGAAAGGAGAGCCACAGCCAACGGTAACCCGTGGCCGCGTGAAAGTTGCGGCCGGGCCAGCAGAGTGCGGCGATAAACAGCGCGACGTAGAGGGGCCAGAGCTGGATGTACCAGGCAACATTGCCGTCGGCTAAGCCTGCCGAAAGCTGGCCTGCGAAGTAGGCGCCGATCGTGACGCCGGGCGCGAGCGGCGACCAGTTGAGCGGCAGCAGGCGATGCTGCGCGATCGCCATCGGGATGAAGGCAACGAAGATCAGCGGCCAGATTTCGTAGCGTGGGAAGGCGAGGGTGGCGATGCCGCCGCTGGACGCCGCAACGGCGAGGCCGATCGCGATGCGCGCGGCCAAGGGAAGACGCTTAGCCGAAGGCGTGACGCGTGCGCTGACGCTTTCGGCATGAGCCATTGTGTCCCCCCGAAGTCTATTCGCCGGCGACTTTCGCCTTTGGCGCGCGGAACGGTTCGTCGCCGGCGGCGTAGTTCTTTCTGACGCCGGCGTGGATGCCTTCGGCGTAGACCGGTACGCCGCTGACCTCCATCCAATGGGCGTGGCCCATGTGATGCAGCGCGAATGCGGTTTGGAAGGCGGAGTGGCGGCCTTGCGCATCTTGCGCGGCGTTGACGGCCATCTTCGCCATCTTGACCGCGAAGGTCGGCTGGCGCGCGATTGTGCGGGCCATCTCAAGCGTCGCTTCTTCGAGTTGATCGCGCGGCACGACCTTGTTGACCATGCCCAGTTGGCGCGCTTCTTCGGCGTGGATCGGCGCGCCCGTCATCAGCATTTCCTTGGCCTTGCGTGCGCCCATCTCCCACGGATGGGCGAACCATTCGACGCCGGCGATGCCCATGGCGACGGTGACTTCCTGGAACTGCGCATCGTCGCTGGCGATGATAATGTCGCACGGCCAGCAGAGGAGCAGGCCGCCTGATACGCACTTGCCGTGCACGGCTGCGATCGTCGCCTTCGGCAAATTGCGCCAACGTTCGGAGAGGCCGGTGTAGAGTTCTTCCTCACGCGACATGCGGCCTTCGGCGCCCGGACGGTGATGCTGGTTCGAGTTGCCGATTGGCGTGTAGCGGTCCTGCGTTTCGTGATGATTGCGCTCGCGCACGTCGTGGCCGGCGGAGAAATGTTTGCCCTTGGCCGCGACGATGATGACTTTCACGTCGTCTTCGCGCGCGCCGCGGTCGAGCGCGGCGCTGAGTTCGTAGAGGAACTGCGTGTCCTGCGCATTCGCCGCTTCCGGCCGGTTGAGCCAGATCCGCGCGATGCCGGGTTCGGGCTTTTCATACAGGATGGGCGACGTCATGAGCGTGTTCCTTTAGGCGGTGATTTCCGCGAGGTCGTTGTGCATGCCGTAGAAGGCCGGCGGCACTTTAGCGCGATCTCCCTGGCGTTTCAGCTTCCCCGTGCGTTCGCCTTCGGCGGTCAGCCTCTCGTAGTCCTTCATCGTCGCGGGTTCGATTTTGAGCCGCGCCAACGCCAGAATGAAGTCGTAGTCGCAGGTCGACTTAATGTCGGCTTCCGCGATCTCGCCGTCGGCGAAGTGCAGCCTGCCGTCCGCGATCCTGCAATGCCAGGCGATGACGCCATTGCCGTTTTTGTCGAGGTGCTTGGGCACACCGGTGAAGACCTCGCAGATCGAGAGCTTCACGTCGGGACCGGCCTTCGCCATGTAGCGCAGGATTGCAGCCTTGAGCGCGTCCAGCCATTCCTCGCTTGCGAATTCAATCTTCTTCGTCATGTCGAATTCCTTAGCCATATTGCGATTGATAGGCGGGGCGGACGAGCATCATCTTCATGAGATCGGGTCCTTGCGAGCCATAGCCCTGCCACGCCATGCGGCCGATCTGCTTCGCGAAGTCGGGGCCGAAGCGCTGAACGATGCTTTCGTCCAGGTCCGCGTAGCTTTCCGGCGGGTTGTAGTAGTTGCGGCAGAAGCCGACGACGACGTGCGCGCGCAACTTGTCGTCCGTCTTCGGATAGGAGCCGTGCCACATGTTGCCGTGGAAGATGAGCAAAGAGCCGGGCTTGGCGTCCGCGGCCACGTAGAGATCGTCATCGCCGGTGCCGCCCATGAATTTCGGCTGATCGACGTCGGTCGGGTGGCGGCAGAAGCGGTGGCTGCCGGGAACGAAGCAGAGCGAGCCCTTCTCCTTCGTGTAGTCAGTCAGAATCCAGCTGATGTTGCAGACGCTGCCATACGCGGGCAGGGGTGACGGCACGCCGACGGAATCCGTGTGCACATGCGTCGAGCGGGCAGGGCCCTCCTTCACGAAGGCGACCATGCTCAACAACCGCATGGTGTTGCCCATCATGTACTTGCCCATCGCCTGCACGACGGGGTTCATCATCGCCTCGCCGTAGATAGGATCCTTTTCCAGCAGATGGAACAGCTGGCGGCCATAGGCCGGACGGTTCTCGTGCTTGTTGAGGCCGACGGCGGCGCGATCTTCCTTGTCGGCGACCTCCATCGTCTTATCGAGCAGGCGCTTGGCGAAGTCTTTGGGTGCGCCGGTTTTTTCCGGTTCGATCACCGTGAAGCCGAAGGCTTCGTACTCCGCGATGTTGCTCTCAAGTCCAAGCTCGCGCAGCTTGTTGTAGGTCTCGCCCATGCCGGCGACGGATTTCCAGTTTCCGATTTCCATGTGGTTTTCCTCCCGGCTGCGCGTGCGGCGGCCGCTTCACTGTCTAAGACACAAGCCTTGCGCCGATCCTCCACGTCTTATTTTTGACGGGCTAGGGAGCGCATCACGAATTCGACTTGGCGTTCGGCAAGCTCATCGATGCTGACCTCGCCGTCGCTGTGGTACCAGTAGGGAATCCAATTCATCTGACCGAAGATGAAGCTGGCCGTTGTTTTGGGATCGCAGGGCATGATCGAGCCGTCGGCGATCCCACGCGTGATGATGTCACGCAGCATGTTGTCGATCTCTTTGCGGCCCTTGCGCACGACATCGCGGTTCTGCGGCTCGAGCGCGATCGTTCCAGTTAGGACCAAGCAGGTGCCGAAGTCGCTCACCACCATGCGGACGTAACGTTCGATGAACTCTTTGAGCTGCGCGACGCCGTTCACGCCGGCCGGCAGCGGCTTGTCGGTTATCTGTCCGATGCCCAGTCGGTGGCATTCGAACAGGATCTCATCCTTGTTTTTGAAGTAGTGGTAGATCGTAGGCTTGGCGATGTGCAGCTCTTCGGCGATGTCGGCCAGCGTGGTCTTGTAGAACCCCCGCTCGTTGAAGGTGCGGGCCGCCGTCTCGATCACGACCTGGCGTTTGAGCTGAAACTGCTCGCTTCGGTCCTGGATATCCAAGCTCCAAGCACGCTTTTGCATACGGCCGTTTCCCTTGCGCACAACGGTTTCCGTGCCGCCGACAGGGGCGGTGGCAGAGCGGCTTCTATGGGCGTGTAGCGGATCTTCGTCCATGGGCTCTTGACAGTTGCACGACGATTGCCGACCATTGGGTCGAATGTTCGACTTGCGGGTCAGCTTATCACCGCCAGGTTGCCATTCGCAACAAGAGATGTGTTCGACGTGCAGTACGGTGAACGCATCGAAAGCTCCTGAAAACAAGGAGCTAATGGGGAACGTTGGGATGTGGCTTGAAGTTGGGCCGTTAGACCAAACGCACACCGGCTGGACGCCGGCCCTTGCTGTTGCCGACGTATCGTTTGATCCCAATTCTGTGGACAGCGATCTGAAGCCACGGCTCGAAAACGCGGCGTCCCTTCAACAGCTTTTCCGCCGTGACCTTCGCGTGTTGCTGACCTTGGTGCGCCGTGTCGTGCGCCGGCCGAGCGATGCAGAAGACATCGTGCAAGACGCGTTCTTGCGGGTGTGGCGCGCCATGGAGCTTGGCCTCGTGCGCTCGCCGCGCGCGGTGCTGTTCAAGACTGCGCATAATCTTGCGCTCAATCATTTGCGGAACCCGCGCAACCACGTGGCTGATCCGGCGAGCGGAGCCGCCGAGCCGATGCATGAGGCGCCGACGGCGGAAGAGCAGATGATCGTCGATGAAGATCTGGACGCCTGCCGTCAGGCGTTCGCGCAGCTGCCTCTACGCTGCCGCGAGGCGTTGACGCTTCGTGTCGTCGACGAATTGTCGTACAAGGAGATGTCCGAACGGCTCGGCCTTTCGGTCAGCACGATCGAGAAGCACTACATCCGCGGGCGCAGACTGTGTCGCGATATGCTTCACGAGGAGCGCGGGCCGTCCGTTCGTCACAAGCCGCAGACCCGCGTGATGCTGGCCGCCGAATAGAATTCGACCGACGTCGAGGAGACCCCTCATGACCTATGTTCCCGAGATTCGCACGCTCGCCGATGCGCCGCGCTTTCATGCGAAAACGCGGCCGAACGACATTGCCCTGATGTATGAGGGCCGCGAGACCAATTATCGCGATTGGGACAAGCGCGTCACGCAAGTCGCCAACGGTCTTCGCGCGTTCGGCGTGAAACCCAAGTCGCGCATCGCATTCCTGGACAAGAACTCGGACATCTATTTCGACGTGCTGTTCGGCGCTGCGAAGGCGGGGGCGTGTCTCGTGTCGGTCAACTGGCGCCTGGCGCCGCCGGAGATCGCCTACATCCTCAACGATTGCGACGCGGAGATTCTGTTCGCCGGCAAGAGCCACATGGGTCTCGTCAAACAGATTCTGCCGCAAGCGAAAAAGGTTCGGCAGGTCGTGGTGATCGACGGCACCGAAGACGATTGGCCCGACTTCGCCGCATGGCAGGCCAAGCAGTCGACGGTGGATCCGATGATCGAAGTCTCGCCCTCCGACGTGATCATTCAGATGTATACGAGCGGCACGACGGGCCATCCCAAAGGCGTGCAGCTGTCGCACTTCGCGCTTTATGCGCATGACAAGTATCGCGCTGAGCATCCGGAGGAATTCGATCCGGGGATGTTGTGGAACGACTGGGGCCCGAAGGACGTCAGCCTCGTCACGATGCCGGTCTTTCATATCAGCGGCACGGGTTGGGGCATCGTCGGGCTTTACAACGGCGCGCGCTCGATCGTGCTGTCGCAGTACGATCCCGGTGAAGTGCTGTCCATCATCGAGAAATACGGCGTCACCAAACTCGTGTTGGTGCCGACCGCGATTCATCAGTTGTTGCTGCACCCGAAGTGCAAGGACACGGATTTCTCGTCGATCGAGTCGTTGCTGTACGGCGCCTCGCCGATCCCGCTTGAGCTTCTTCGCCAAGCTATCGAGACGTTCAAATGCGGCTTCGTTCAGCTCTACGGCATGACCGAGACCGCCGGTGCCGTGACCTATCTCCCCGCCGCCGACCATGACCTGAAAGGCACGCCGCGCATGCGTTCTGCCGGCAAACCGGTCCCCGGCGTGAGACTCTCCATTCGCGATGGCGATGGCAACGTGTTGCCGACGGGCGAGGTCGGCGAGATCTGGCTTCACTCTGCCACGCGCATGAACGGCTATTGGAATTTGGCTGATGCGACGGAGAAGACGATCACGTCCGACGGGTGGGTGAAGTCCGGTGATGCCGGCTATCTCGACGCCGACGGTTATGTCTACGTACACGACCGCGTGAAGGACATGATCGTGTCGGGCGGCGAAAACATCTATCCGGCCGAAGTTGAGAGCGCGATCTTCGGGCATCCCGATGTCGCCGACGTTGCGGTGATCGGCGTGCCCGACAAGATGTGGGGCGAAGCGGTGCGGGCGGTCGTGGTGGCGAAGTCGGGGCATGCGAAGAATGCGCAGAGCATCCTGGATTTCGCGCGCGAGCGGATCGCCGGGTACAAGGTGCCGAAGTCCGTGGACTTTGTCACCGAGTTGCCGCGCAACGCGTCCGGCAAGATATTGAAGCGCGAGCTGCGCAAGCCTTATTGGGAAGGCCGCGAACGTCAGGTCAATTGAGGCCAGGAAGCCGGCGGTCCCAGGAAGTCTGCGCTTCACGCCTTACCGGCTAGCCGCTGCGCCGCAGCGACGATGTTGTCGTCTGCGCGGCGCATCACGCGGCGTAGGTCGCGTGACTGGAAGCGCCAACCGGTCTTCGTCTTGACGAACGTGTCTTTGTACTCGCCGAGGGTCGTGGCCATTTCCATGGGGCGTGCGCCGTGCGCGTCGGGTGGGGCGGCGCTGTTGAAGGCCATGAGGTAGCACAGGCCTTCGGCGTGGGTGTCGTCGATCGCATCGACGACGGTGTTCGTCATGACGTGGCGGTAGGTGAGGCCGAGCGCGCGCATTTGTTTGATGCCGGCCGCGATCGCTTCGTGGCCCTTGAACGGCGGTTGTTCGGGCACTTTGATCCAGGCGTCTTCGGCGAAGAGGGCGGCGAATTTTTCCTCGTCGAGTTGGTCGGCGTAGATGGCGTAGAGCTTCTGCAGCTTCTCGCACGCGTGCTCGATCGTCATTTGCTGCTCGGGGGTCATCGCCGCCTCGTGTTCGTCAATGAGCAGTTTGCTCCGTCGTGGTTTCGTTCGGCAATGCTTTCAGCACGCGCTCCACGAAATCGTCCATCTTCCAGCTCGGGAATTCGCTCAAGCCCACGCGCACCACGACCGTGTCGCGCGAGGGCACGATGAACACGTGCTGACCTTGGTGGCCGTTCATCGCATAGGTGTCGGGCGGCAAGGCCGGATAGCGGTGGACGTTGGGGTTCAGGCCGGTGTTCAGCCAGAACTGCGCGCCGTACGCGCGGTCGTCCGGCGCGTGCGCCGTCGGCGTGCGCGTGTAGGCGACCCAGCCTTCGGGCAGGATGCGTTCGCCGTTCCAGACGCCGTCGCGCAGATAGAGCAGGCCGAAACGGGCGTAGTCGCGGACACTGGCGAAGACGTAGCTGCCGCCCACGAAGTTGCCCATCGCATCGGGCTCGATCACCGTGTTGCGCATGCCGAGTTTGTCGAACAACGCGCGCCGCGGGAACGCGAAGGAGTCAGCCAGCGTTGCGCCTGCCGCTTGGGTGACGATGCGGCCCAGGATGTTCGATGTGCCCGTCGAGTAGCTCCAGCGTTCGCCGGGCTTTGCCACCAGGGGCTTTGCGGCGGAGAAGCCGGCAAGGTCGCCGCCGACGAACTGGAATGTCGTGTCGGATTTGATCTTCTTGTAGTTCTCCTCGAACTCCAGGCCGCTCGACATGTGCAGCAGGTGCTCAAGGGTGATCGCTGCGCGCGGGTCGCCCTTGCCGTGCCACTCGTCGATGGGGGCGGGATCTTCGATCTTGAGCTTGCCTTGGCCGACGAGGATGCCGACGAGCGCGCTGGTGAAACTCTTGGCGACCGAGTTCGACAGATGCGCCATCGATTTGTCGAAGCCCGGCGCGTAACGCTCGGCAACGATGCGCCCGCGGTAGACGACCTCGCCCTCGGGCCACTGTGCGGTCTCGTCCGGCGGCGGCAGAGCCGACGGGACGCCGCTGCCTTGTGCGCGGAGTTCTTCGACGGTCTTGCCGTCGGCAACGGTGCAGCCGATGCCTTCGCGCCAAATCGCCGTTCGTGGGACCAAACCGTACAGTGCGCCGGTTACGGTCTTGTCGGCCATGTCGACGTCGGTGGTGCCGATACCGATGTACGTGCCGGGTGCCGTTCTGCGCGTGAAATCTTCGGCACGCACGTGTTCGGGCGTGCGTCCGCCGACGAAGACATTCGAGCACATCATCTTCGCCGTGCCGCCGGTGAACACCGCGATTTGCGAACCGACTTCGAAATACTGATACGCGAACGCGCCGGCGGCCACGATCATGGCGAGGACGGCGAGAGCGATGATGCCGAGGCGACGCATCATGAATTCGGTCCGATCGCTTTCAGAACGTCCTCGACCAGGATGGAGACATCCCAGTTGTCGAACTCGGTCAGCCCCAAGCGCACCACGACAACGTCGCGCGAGGGAATGCCGATGACGTTCTGGCCCTGGAAGCCGGACAGGATGAAGGCGTCGGCCGGCACATTCGGCCAGCGGTGCTGAGTCGTATCGTTCCCGGTGTTGAGCCAGAACTGTGCGCCGTAGGGTTTCTTGGGTGAGGCCGTGGGCGTCGGGGTGAGCGTGTACTTCACCCAACCCTCCGGCAGCACGCGGACGCCGTTCCACATGCCGTCGCGCATGTAGAGCAACCCGAAGCGCGCATAGTCGCGCGCGGTTGCGTAGACGAAGCTGCCGCCCTGCAGGCTGCCCGCGGCGTCGACCTCCATCGTCATCGAGCGCGCGCCGAGCGGTTCGAAGAGCAGGCGACGCGGCGCGGCGAAGCCGTCACTCATGTTAGTCCCCGCGGCCTCACGCGCGATGCGGCCGAGAATGTTCGAGGTGCCGGTCGAATAGTTGAACTTGGTGCCGGGCGGCGCCTCAAGCGGGAGCGCAGCCGTGTAGGACGCGAAGTCGCCGGTCGTGTACTGCCGGTTCGTGTCCGAGTATGGCGTGTCGTAGCGCTCGTCGAACTTCAGGCCGCTGTCCATACGCAACAGGTTGTTGAGCGTGATCGCGTGGCGCGGATCTTTCGGGTCGGCCCACTCGCGTACGGGCGCCGGTTCGTCGAGTTTCAGCTTGCCTTCGCCGATCTGGATGCCGACGACGGCGCTCAAGATGCTCTTGGCCATCGACTGCGAGATCAGCGCGGTGTCCTTGGTGAAGCCCGGCGCATAGCGTTCGGCGATGATGCGGCCCTGGTAGATCACGACGACCTCGCGCGACTTGCGCGGCTTTGCAGGATCGGGTTCGGAGAACGCTTTGTCGAGTGCGGCGGTGAGCAGTGCTGCGTCGACGTTAGGCGGCAATTGGCTTTCGATCGTCGCGTCGCCTTCGGGCCAAGGGAGGGCCGGGTCCGGCGGCGACAATGTGGTCTCAACGC
>Ga0163148_10005366_pt1 | contig 12858 bp, 15 predicted proteins | sample OliLakLV19MP7P2_FD_148606 | JGI IMG/M metagenome (GOLD analysis project Ga0163148, IMG submission 148606) | Freshwater microbial mat bacterial communities from Lake Vanda, McMurdo Dry Valleys, Antarctica- Oligotrophic Lake LV.19.MP7.P2 | ecosystem: Environmental > Aquatic > Freshwater > Lake >... | reverse complement strand
AAATAATAGGGGCAATAGTGTTTACCATTGCCCCTACAATGCTTATAACGCGGTGTTACTTGCGGATCACTGCGGCAATTTCGTCTAACAGATTGCGCAGTGCCGCCTTTTCAGCATCTTGGAATATGTTCTCACGCCCTCGGATGGTCATAAGCATGGCGTTGACCATCGCAAGGAAGTCGTTCTCATTGGCGGTTGTGTCGCCATCAGTGGCCTTGCGGGTAGCACCCTCGCCGCTGTCAGCTTTTGCGGCTGGCTTTTCCTTGTGTGCATCATCTGCAACTTTGACAATGCCGGAAAGCGTAGGCGTCTGGCTTGCACCTTTGACTTTGGCGGTATTGCCTGTAACAATGACGACTTCCTTTTCATCGCCCATGACGGCTTTCGGTCCGGCAGTCAGCACAATGTCAACACTGCCGTTGTCGTTTTCACGGTAGACAATGCTTTCAGCGTTCGCACCGCTTTCTGCAAGCGCAATTGCAGCCTTGACGCACCGATTGAGGCGGATATTCAAGGCGTTGCGCCGACTACGCCGCTTGGTAAACTCGGCAATGCGTGTAGTATAAGTCACGTCATCTTCACCAAGTTTCTTTGGATCATTCATCGCGGCAGGGAAGTAGTAAGCATCTTTCAACGTCGCGTCTGTAAACTCGTATTCAACCTTGTCTTCCTTTGTCACAATCTTTTTCGTGACGCCCATTGCGACGAGGACACTGCGGAAAAGGATCTCGCTTTCCTTTTTGTCGCCATAGACACGGTAAAGGTCAACACCGCTGTCTGCATCGGAATGCAAAAACATCATGGCTTTTGTCATTTCCATGTCAATAAATTGTTCACGTTTTGCACCGCGTTGGATTTCCGCTTGCGCATCTTCTACAGCAAGTTCATGTGACACGATTGCGGCAAGAAAGCGGTTGCCGATTGTGGCGATTGCGGATGGTTCAAAGAGGACCATATCATTCGTTTGAACGTTCATTGTCAGTTTCCTTGTTTGTGAAAAGATACGCCGATATTGCCGTATCTGGGTCTAGTCTAGCATCATTTACAATGGTTGTAAAGTGCCTTGCAGCCTTGAACGAAGAAAAATGATACAGACCACGAGGATACTCACGAGATAAGTTTTCATCGCCCGTCTCAACAACGGTTGCGGCTGTGATTGCCACGATATATCCTTGTGGAATGCCGGGTGACATTCGATCCATAGCGTTGTTCCGTTTTCTTCTCATTTATTTATAGCTTGTGGGCGCTACTTTGTCAAGTCACGAATTGTTACAATGGTTGTAGCGTAGTGCAGTGCCGTTGCTCAATCCCATTGCATTACACAACCGCTGCGCGGCTGCTGCTGATCTGTTTACTGTATGCCCCTCTTTTTGTTTTCTTTATAAGAAAGATATATCACGGATTGGGGGTCTAAGTCAATAGTCAATTTCTCACGTTATCGTGAAGTCAGGATGACGCGAGGCGGTAGGCACTGTGGCGCATATGTCACACAATTTGCCTCGCGTTACACTGTTATTCGTTAAACGACTTGCGGCCAGAGGCAACGCAATCATGCGGCGATGCACGCCAATTCGCGGCAAGGTCCGCAGAATCAACAGGCAGGGACAGCTTGTGATCCATCTGATTTGCGAATGCTTCATCTGAATACGACCAGATAAAATACATATCGCCTTTCTTGATGCAATAGATTGTTTGCCCCTTTTCAACTTTTGTGCCTCGCACATTGCGTGCCGTTTTAGCTTTGATCGTCTCAATCATGGCAGTGTTTCCTTGTGTTGCGTTGCGTTGCGTTATCGTAAAGTTAATCTATGCTGGCAAGGCATTATAAGCATTGTAACACCTTGCCAGAAAAGATCAACCTTTGATTTGGCGATAGAGCGTGTTGAACTCATTGCCAAGTCCGGCAGCAGTGAAGCGGTCGCCGCGCTTTGTCGCCTTTGGCATGGTTTCAGAGGCACAAGCGGCAATTGCCTTGGGTGAAAGGATATATTCGCTTGTGCAAACTGCAATAAAGATTGCATTAACGACTAATTCGGCAGTTTCGGCAACGATTGGCACGATAACAGGCGTTGTAGATGCCTCTTGGGCGTGAACCAAAAAAGGCACGGCTGCAAAAACGGCTGCAATGATAAGTTTATTCACGGTTTTGTTCCTTGTGGATAGCGTTTACCGCGTTACAACGCTTGTAAGGCGTTCTGTGACATTGGCACATAGGATTGCTCTTGTCAATAGACTTGTCAAGAGCAATTTAGATGTGTCAAGGCGGGATTACTTTGTTTCCTCTATCGTGAACTTGATAGGCTTAACATTGCATTGCCATTTTTCCGCAAGTATCTTTGCATCTTGTTCGCGGATTACGATTGCCCGTAATACATCGTAGTGCCGGTACTTTTGATAGACCCCGAACGCTTGCATTTACTTCATTCCTTTCAATGCCTGTTTCATCAGTTTTGCCAATGGTCCGCGCCAAGTTGACAAGTTATTGCAGATATACAGTATCTGGACACGCCTTTCTTCGCCTACCATGCCGTAACCTGCTTTTGCATAGCTTGCGCCATATTGCAGGGACGTGTTTTTCGGGTTCGCCCGTGCTTCACGGATGATATTGTCAAGTGCTGTATGGTATTCCATAGTGTTATCCTTGTGTTGCGTTGCGTTGTTTCTTTTGTTACATTCAGTCTAGCAGGTCCAGCTAGATTGTCTAATCACGAATTGTTTCAATCTTTCGTGGCGCTGTTGATCATGGCGGCATTCAGTTTGCCTTTGGCCAGCATGGAAAGCGCGTCGCTGATCTTGCAGTTGACAATGATCATTATGACGTTGACAATGCCATAAGACTTGCCCGCAAAATACTTTTCATTGTCACGATTACCCGCTTCGCGTGCATGTGTCATATTGACCATTGCGTCACGATAATGCTGCACGATTGCAGCCCATTGCCAATCATTCATAATCGGCGCGATAGGCTTGTTCACAGTCTGCATAGCCTGCATTCCTTATCCAACTGCATACTATACCACAATGGCATAACTTGCATATCCTTAGCGTTATCCGCTATTACAATGGTTGTAGCCTTATGGCACAATCGCCATAATCAACCATTGCCTAGATGATAACCATTAACACCATGAGCCATAGATAGCACTGCCAGCGATGACAGTGAGTAACAGGGTAAGTGACGGCGAATACCACAATCCTACACCCCGCACCCGTGAACGTTTGGCGCTGTCTAGTGACTTAGCGTGACTTTTCGCGTTACCGCAATTGTGGCAATGATATGCGCAAGGCATGGGGGAGGTGTTTTGATTATAAGGGCTGGCATGGCGATGGTTCCTTTTGTTTCGTTACAATGGTTGTATTGTATCGCGTTAGTGTTGTCTAGTGTCTGTAACATTTCGTGATCGTGTCGCGTCGTGTCGTTGGCGGCTCAAGATTTGTTGCGCTAGCGGTCAACCTGTCTGCCTTTCCATATGATCAATATGGGGCAATGCGTCACGCTATGCAATCGCCTTGTCGCTATGTTACAGCATTATCACGAATGCGTGATGCATTGTAACAATTTGCCTCGCATTGCCTAGCGTTACAACCATTGTAGCATTATGTTATATCATAACGCCGCTGGCTTGACGTGATGTTATATCATAACGCCCCGGCTACCCCCCGGTCAATCAAAACAGGCCGTTTTGATGGCCGGCGGCGCTCTGGATGGATTGTATGGTCCACCTTCTCGGTGCCGAAGCATCACAAAACAACACCACACTGCACAATCATCACAATCATCACAATCCCATCCCATCAGCATGATGCTAGACAACCGCTCTTGCCACTGTAAGCTGCTGTTACATTGGTTGTAACGACGGCGCTAAACTGTGCTTGACATAAACAATGCATATTGCTATATATACAACATGGTCGAGACGAGCGGGATGCGGTTGTGTGTTCGTTGATTGCAACTCTACCCCGTCCTCCCTAGATCATGGAGTTGTTCCTCCCTGACTGGCCCGCAGTTGTTTATTCAGCTGCGGGTCTTTTTTATTGCAATGATTACAATGGTTGTGATAATTACAATATGTTTGGGACTGTGGGGGTTGTCTCGTGTCCTTCGGACGTTATTTTTGCAAACATGGCGGAGTGCATAAATTTAATGCTTGACAAGTTGCGAAAATAGGTGTATATTCTTAATATCAATTGGGGTAGGTGTATATCGCTGACGCTAGGTCGCCGCCACGCCCGGCACCCAGCCATAATATCTCATTTTCTGCCTGCACTCTTTTACCCTTTTACTACTTGCGCAATGGCCAACTTGCTGATACATTCAACGTTACAACGCTTGTAATGAGGTAAGCAATGAACCGTTTAGCCGGACCAAATGACCCCTACGTTACGACGAGCGGCAATATCATCCAGCCTGCACATGTAGATAATACAGATATGCAAGGCAGCGATGGCCGCACACCGCTTCCACAGTTGAACAAGTTCATTCCTGTGAAGATGCGCGGTAAGAATGACCGCCCAGAAAAAGATGCAAAAGACCAAGCGATCATCAACGCCGTCGTTGCGTATAAACTCATGGGCTTTGAAGATACCGACATTGCGGACTTCTTCGACATTCACGTCGATGACATTACAATGATTGTAAGCAAACCTGCTGCGCAACGCACGTTTGAAATGATGTTCATGTCGATCATTCACCACAATGCAGACAACCTACAAGGCCGCATATCTTCTCATGCACACAGCGCCATCGACACAATGGTCGAACTGATGGAAGATAAGAAGCAACACGGCATGGTGCGCTATAAGGCATCTGCGGACATTCTTGACCGTTCTGGTGCAAATGCGGAACAATTCTTTAGTGCTGGTAAAGACGGCAACCGTGCCGATGACGAACTCACCATCACGATGATGAATGAGGCCGATGAAAAGTCAAAAGTAGCAGTCACAATTAAACGGCGGTAATGCACCAATGCCCGAATATCGCATCAAACCTGATGGTATGCACCATCAATTTCTACAATGTCGCCGTAAGGTACAAATCATTGGTGGCGGTTTCGGCAATGGCAAGACTGCTGCCGTGTGTATCAAGGCGATACAGCTATGCAAAGACTATCCCGGCTGCAAAGGCATCATCGCCATGGCAACCTATGCACAGCTTAACGACACCATCCGCGAAGAATTTTACAAGTGGGTTCCTGCGAGTAGTGTCAAACGTTGGCCAACGCTTGCAGATAACACACTTGTATTCAAAAATGGCAGTCAGATAAACTTTCGCTATATTAAGCAAAAGGGTAAAGCTGCCGCAGCCGATGGCAACACAAGCAGCAACCTGCTATCTGCGACATATGACTTTGCAGTCGTTGACCAGATAGAAAACCCAGAAATCAGCTATAAAGACTATCTTGACCTTTTTGGCCGTCTCCGTGGTAGCACACCATACAAAGGTGGTGACAAGTCGATGCCATCATCTGGGCCACGTTGGATGATGCTCACAGCAAACCCATCATTCAATTGGGTGTTTCATAAGATCATCAAACCTTGGGAACACTACAAGAAAACTGGTGAACACCACACCGATCTGCTTGTTGATCCTGAAACAAGCGAGGTAATGATACAGGTTTTCGAAGCATCGACGTATGAAAACGCGCACAACCTCGCACCGGACTTTATCAAAGGTCTCGAAGCTGCATACACGGGACAGTTTCGTGATCGCTACCTTGGCGGCGAGTGGGGTGCGTTCGAGGGGCTTGTTTACCCAACGTTTAATCAAGAATATCACATGCTGCACAAAGAACGCATCATGCGTTATATCATCGACCTCTGCCACAAAGGCATCCGTTGTGAGTTCATTGAGGGCTTCGACTTTGGCATGGCTAGCCCGTGTTGCTATCTTTGCGGCTTTGTAGATCATCGTGGCCGCATCTTCGTCATTGATGGTTTCTATAAACGTGAAATGCAACTGCAAGACATAGCTACGCAAATTCTATCCATGCGTATGCAATACAGCCCATTCGCCAAAGACGTTACAACCGTTTTAGCGGACCCCGCAATTTTCCGCCGCACGATTGTTGATAAGATCGGCAAAGGTGCAAGCACAGTTGCGCGCATCTTCCAAGATCAATATAACTTGCACATGACGCCTGCGCAGAATGATATTACATCGGGCATCGCCAAGATTACGGCATACCTTACTGTGAAGAATTTTGAACACTTTGAAAGTGGCAATCTCAACGGCGGGTTGCTTTATATATCCAGCCATTTAACCTTTATGGCTGATGAATTTCTCGCTTACTTCTGGTCAATGAGTGCATCAATGGAACGCACGGATAAACCCATTGATCGCAACGATCACGCAATGGACACACTGAAATATATGCTGTCGTATGTTCCACAAGCGGTAGAACTGCTTATCAGCTATCAACACACAAGAGAAGGAGTTGACCTATGGTTGATGAAACAGCGCGCATCGCTGTAGCTGTGGCTGCGGGCGTAATTGAAACAGAAGAAACGTTTGAACAGGTGTTCAATACAACGCGGTTGCTTGGTAAAAACGCTGTGCCAATTCCGCCAAGTCTTGGGGAGCGTTTCAAAGAGGAATACGATGCCGCCAAGAAGGTGTTTAAACCTTTTCATGACGATTGGAAAGAGGCTTACAAGGCTTATAACGAAACCGGCAGTGTCGCCAGTTATGAGACAAACGGCTATGCGGAAGAAAACTTCGTTCGCCGTGTTGTGCAGAGTCTGTACGAACAAACCTACATGCAAGACCCGACTGCGGAGTTTACAACGCATAACCCGGAGTTTGCTGAATTTGCTGGTGATATGAAATACATTGTCGAGGCGATGATTAAGAAAGCTGGTAACTACGGCTTAAATCTTCGCATGTATGTGCAGCAGCAGATCATTCAAGCGCATCTGACGAACTTTGGCATCATCCGTCTTGGCAATACGCCACAAGCGGGTAGCCGCGAAGATGTGATTAAAGTGTATAACAAGGTGAAGGACGTACTCATCGCGCGTCGTGCAGACAATCCTAGTGAGATTGCACATATGTACGAACTGCTGAACAAACTTGGCAATGAACTACAATCACGGCGACCCACGGGGCTGTTCTTGCGCAACACTGATCCATTTATGTTCCTTGTTGACACCAAGGCGACGAAAGACGATCTATCCGATACAACGATGACCTTTGAACTTGAGTACGTCAAAGAAGGTTACATTCAAAGCGAGTATTTGACATACAATACCGAAACCAGTTGCTGGTATTTCCGTTATGACGGCAATGTGCAGTACCAAACGCTTGGGGATAGTGGCACAGTCACAAATAAGGATCGCAAGGTACAACTCGAAAATGATATTCTTGCCACAATGTCAGACGAACAGAAGGAAGCGACAACGAAAGACGCTGTTCTCTGTGTGCGCGTGTTTGACAAAGTTACACGTCTCGAATGTCTGTATATTCATGGCAAGTGGGACACGCCGCTGTGGGTCTGGGAAGATACCATGCAATTGTCGCGGTTCTTTCCGTATTTCTTGTTGGCATTTTCTCCAGCAGTTAACGGCATGGTGCGCCGTAGTGAGGCGAGTTACTATATCCCACACCAGAGAACGATCAACCGTGAAAATCAGCAGTGGGAGATTGTTCGGGCAAGTTCCTTTACAACCATTGTATACGACGCGCAAAATATCGACAAACAAGAGGTCGATAACCTGATCAAAGAGGCAATGAAGCCGACAAAACAGCTTCGTGCGATTGGTGTAAAGATGCGCGGGCCGGAAGGTGATCTATCCAAAGCACTTGCGCCGTTTGTGCTGCCCATTGCGCAGATGGGCGACTTACTTAACAATCAACGCAGCCGTATGCAGATTGACTCGGCAATTCGTCTCAACGTGGCAAGTCGTGGCCAAGAGTTCAAGACAAATACGACAAACCAAGCGATTGAACAATACAGCCAGCAACAACAAGCGCAGATCGGCGCAGTGGTTGACCAAGTTGAAAGTGCCACACAGCAGCTATTGTGGGCAATCAGCGAAGTTGTTGTATCTGCATATCCAAAGGACCTCGTTACAAGGCTTGTAGGCCAACAACGGGCAGCGACGTTCAAGAATATGACCGTAGACGAATTCAATACAGACTTTGCACTCGAACTCGAAGCTGGAAGCACAGAGAAAGCCAACAGCATGAATAAGAAAGCGGAGAGTTTGCAGATTATCCAAATGCTTGGACAATTTGGCACCGCTGCACCGATCACGATCATTACCATCGTATCGAACCTATTGCGTAAGATATTCTCACGCAATCTCGTCACGGACCAAGACCTCGAAACCCTGAAACAAGAAGGCACCGCAGCAATGCAAAAGGGTGTCTCGACTCCGCAGCAATAAAGGATATATGCAATGTCGGAAGATAATGATTTCATGTCGGACCTGAATGCACTCGTGAGCGGTGCCAGCACAGGCGGTGATACCACTGCACCAGCAGTAGACAACAATGTTGTTGATGATGTTGCAAGCAAGCTTGATGCAAGTTTTGCAGAGCCGAAACCTGTCGTAGGCGCTAAGCCTCCAGCACCCGTTGCTGCTGCGGCATCTGTGGATAAAACTGTTCCAGTTGACCCAACGAAGCTTGTTACAACCGATGTAACGGATCCGTTGGCGAATAAGCACCGTGCAAGCCCTGACAGCCCAGAAGGCAAAGGCAATCAGTATCTTGATACCTATCTGCAACAGGATGACAAGAACAACCTCGTTCTTGCGGATGGTACGATCATTGCCACGGCTGGTAAGTCGCGGACATTCTTTCAAAAGATGAAAGAAGAAGGCCGAGTTCATCGCCAAGCTGCCATGGAAATGGCACAAAGCAACATGCAACTCGGCAGCAAGTTCAAAGAGTTGTACACGGAATTTACCCAGATGAAGTCATCTGGATCGAACCAGTTGAAAACAATGACAGGAATGTCGAACGAAGAACTTCCTGATGCAATTGCGATAGTGAAAGAATACAAGATCAATCCCGTCAAGGCGATTAAACGTTTGTTGACACAGGCCCGTATGCGTGGTATTGATTTATCAGAGATCGGCATCAACGGCGGTGTAGACCCTTCTATCATGAGAGAAATGATGGAAGCGGGACAGCGAGGGCAACAGGCCCCGCAAGAACAACAAAACACCATGACCGAAGAACGCGCCATGCAGGAAGCAAGTGACTTCCTCACTCGAAATCCCCAAGCTGTTGAACATGTTGAAACGTTGGCAAATGCCAAACGTAAATTTCCAGAAAAGTCGATTGACGAACTCTGGACGCTTTACCGCATTCATATGACCAAAATGCGTGAACAGGACATCGACAGCCACCTTACATCGGTTGTAACGCCGAAACCCGTGGTTAATCCCGCAGCACGATACAACCGTCCAGTACAAAAAACAATTTCAGCACAGCCGCAGGATTGGGCAAAAATGTCCTTCCAGCAGATTGCTGACAGCATCAAAAGAGGCGAATAATGACGAAACCACAGGAACTTATTCACGCCATGGCCGAACGGTCGATGCGCAAACTGCGTATCGCCTTTGTTCTTCCCGGTGGCGTTCTCAGCGCACTGTCCGCCGCAGGCAGTGTTAAAATGGAAGACGGCGGGCCGGACATTTCCAACCCGATCCTCGTCGGCGGCAACCCCAACGTTGGACCTGCGACTTACTACGATAAGGTGCCCGTGACGCGCACCAGCGAATTGTCCACTGTGCGCTATGAAATGACACGCATCGTCGGGACTTACGTCATTTCGGATCAGGAAATTGACGAAAACGCTGGCAGTGCCAAGATCGTTGACATCGCTGCTGCGAAGATGCAAGCACTGGAAATCGCGATCAAGAAGTATCAGCGCCGGATCATCGTTGGCACAAACAGCGGCAAAGACCCGCTTGGCCTTGGCAACCTGCTCCCAAGTGTCAACACCGCAGGTTCGGTTGGCGGCATCAATCTTGCTGTTCAACCACTGTGGCAGCACGGTGTCTACTCGTTTGCGGGTTCCATGACCGCGGTGAACATCGAAGAAATCTTTGATGACGTGTTGCTCGATCTGAACACCGAGGACGGCAAAATTTCCATGATTGCCGTTGGCCGTAACATCTTCACCCTGCACCGCAATGCTGCACGGTTGAAGGGCAAGATTGATCTGCCACTTGCCGGTTTCGGAAAGACGATCGCCAACCTTGGCCTCGTTGCAACACAGCATCAACAAATCCCCATCATCTACGACGAGGAAATGGACCCAGACTTTGCATATTTCATCAATGAGAAAGAATTGATGATGCACATTCTGAAAGGCGCAAACATGAAGTTGAAAGACCTCACCGCGCCATATGACCAAGACGTGATTGGCAAACGCTATGTCATGGAATACCAACTTGCCTCGTGGAAGCAATACCGCACCCACGCGTTCCTGTCCAACAAAGTATAAGGGGTAACGCATGTTTAGCCAAGACACAGGCGGGGCAGTCCTCGCGTTCGTTACAAGGGTTGTAACGGGCAATGTGTTTGCTCCGCAGGCACGTTTTGATGATGCCACGATGAAAGTCACCCGCACGATGGAACGTGTGGTCAATCCCGTCATCATCTTTTTCCCGAACGGTACAACCGTTGTAATGGCGGAAAAACTTGCAGAGCAGAAAGGTTTTCTCGAAGCGCCGACCATTTTGAACTTTGAAGCAGTTGTCGATGCAAAGAGCATTGCAGGCCGCTTCAAGTTCAGCATGGGTGACAGTGCGCGTCGGGAAGCTTGGACACAAATGGAGCAAGCGGTTATTGGCACATGCCTTGCTCGTGGCGGCTATCCGCTGAACCAGAAAGAAGCATCGTATTCAGATCACAGCATCATGTTCTCAAAGCGTGAAGCACCTGAAACGAAAATGAAAGAGGCAGTATAATGGATATTAACGTTCCACGGGTCTTTGATAAAGACCCCATCTATGTCAAAGACATGACCAACTTCGAGGCACTGGAAGAAACAAACGTCGGCATTGTCAACTTTGGTGCCGCGTTGGTAGCAAGTAACAGCACCTTGCGCGCCGCCATCAGTGCAACCGCGGACGTTCGTGTGAAGTTGCCGGGAGTAAACGGCATTCTCGTGAACGACTTCTTTGGTCGTACAATCACGGTAACAAGCGGTGCGCTCACAAACGTGACGCTTGTTGGTCGAGATTACTTGAACCAAGCGATCACCGAACTGGTTGTTCTTGGCTCGGCCACAACGGTAACGTCGTTGAAAGCGTTCAAGTTTCTTGACTTCGTTACGTCCACGGTTACGACGACTGTGGGCCTCGGACGCGGCGCAGGGCTTGGATTGCCGTTCGTTGCCGTCGCAACTGTGCGTGAGTTTGTTTCGACAACGCCAACGGGGCTTAAAACCGTTGTTGGTACTGCGGGCGTTGTCACCCCCGCGGTGGTCGCTGATCCCACCAATGCAACTGGCGACACTCGTGGGACTTACGCACCGAACACCACGATGAACGGCACAAACATCATCAGTGCTGCAATCATCTTCAACCCTGACAGCGTTGACGGTCTGTACGGTCGTCCGCACTTCGCAGGATAAGAAAAGGACAAAGCCATGTTTGCTACAATGAATGTAATCATCGACGATGTGTTGAACGAACTTGGCCTTGTTCCCGGCTCTGGTGTGCAAACGTACACCGAGCCACAGATTATCAACCAAGTGCAGCGTGTATTTATCGCGTTGTCAGAAAAGCGGTTCTGGGCGCATCAGATGCGAAACACTGCGCATGTCCTTGATGGCACGGAAGGTGTAAGCACAACAGCATTTGTGGGTGTCCTCTCGTATGATGACATTGAGTGGGTGCGATATATTCCATATGAACCACACACGAATATGGCAAAGCTGAGTGATGTTATTCACCAAACGGGAATGCGAGAAGGCATTGAACGTATTCATTTCAGCGAGGTGCTTGCGAATAAAATCTTTCGTGTGTTTCCAAATACATTTGCACAACCTATAATGGTTCGAGCGCGTCGGTGGCCTGTATTTCCATTTACAAGCGACACGGTGGTGCCATTCGACAGCCTTGCAATGTCGTACATGGTGTCAAGTAATTTGCTTGCGAAAGACGGCCTTAACCCCGGCGATGCGGCGCGCGTGTATTCGCAGTTTGAAGCACGGTACACAGACATTATCGCCAACGAGAATGGCCGGGTTTCCTACTACGGAAGCAATTCAAGTGAAACATTCACAGTTGCGGGGACATGAACATGCAGCCGTTTCCTACGATGAAAGACGTGCCGCGCCAAGGCCCGAATATCAAAGATGCAACCCTCCGAGATTTCTCGGGGGGTTTACTTGATAGTGAGCCAGAGGTTGTTCTCGAAAGCCGTTACAGCGCAGAACGTGTAAACTTTCTGCTCATTGACAAGTATTCGCTTAAACTTCGCTATGGCACAAAGCGTGTTGCAACGTTTACATCTGCAATTGTTGCCGCGCACTACTTCGGGTCACGTATCATTGTTGTATGTGCCGACGGCACTGTGCATACCGTGAACGATGCAGGCGTTACAACGGTTGTATGGAACACTGCGATTGCCGCACTGCTGCCGGGGGCGCCTCTAGGTTGGAATACGGCAACACACATCAGCTTTGCTGAAATGAACAGCACGTTGCAGGTTGTGAACAATGTGAACAAGCCTATTACAATTGATGGCGATTACATTGCATCCTATCTTGTTGACCCAACGTCAGGGTCAAACGTCAATACGCCAATTGCAAAACACATCATAACGGTCAACAATTTTGCAGTTATGGCAGATGACGAAAGCGCAGAACTCTATATATCTTCCAGTGGCACAACAAC
>Ga0163148_10005365_pt1 | contig 12860 bp, 14 predicted proteins | sample OliLakLV19MP7P2_FD_148606 | JGI IMG/M metagenome (GOLD analysis project Ga0163148, IMG submission 148606) | Freshwater microbial mat bacterial communities from Lake Vanda, McMurdo Dry Valleys, Antarctica- Oligotrophic Lake LV.19.MP7.P2 | ecosystem: Environmental > Aquatic > Freshwater > Lake >... | reverse complement strand
CTCACAAGTCTTTCTTGGATGGGAAGAATAGCCTAGCTAGTAGCTAGGCTTATTGACCTGGACAGAATAAGAACAGCTAAATTTCAAAAGATTGATAGTGCTTTTTTAAAGCTCCTTAGTCCTTAGACACATACACCACGATTAGAACAGTAAGTGAAGAGACAGTGTAACTTTACTAATGCCTCTCTACCCCCTTCTTTGATGAATGTCCAGATAATGCCAACTTACCTTCTTTATCAGCCACGAATACTCGGAGTAGTATTTTTAACTACTGGAATGACTGAATACGAACTGAAGAGCGGGGGCAGTTGCTCTTTTTACAATTGTTTTGTGGTACTAGTATCATGCACCTGCTGGAGGGTCATCTATCCTGATTCGTTGCCCTTCTGACTCGAAAAGAAGCAGATGGTAGGCTGAAGTTGATGGTCAGCATAGAACGATAGGTTATTGCCCGGGCGAGACTTTGAACAGCAGGTTATGGACACTTTCGACCGTAGCCTTAGTAATGTATTAGCTACCACTTCCATTTGCATTGCCCTGAGTTAGCTAGCTAGCTAGATGGTAGTTTCCATCAAATAAAGTATACCCAGGGCAATTTGTACCGCCGCATAGCTACCAGGACTTATCTCGCCTGTGGTCGATCGAGGAACTAGTATGGTTGTGCAAGAAGATGGCAATAAACCGCAGACACCAACCTGATTCTGCAACTTCTAGCTACCATATGTGACTTGATGGCGGCATCAATAGAACCGGAAGCTACATCTACTAGAACATCAACTGGACCATCAGCTACCAGTACTTCGTTTGTTGGCACCAATGGAACCGGCCAAGTCGACCATCAATCTGTGACCTGTAAAATGCATACAATGTGCAGACCACCACCGACAGCGTGCTGGCTTGAGTATCTATTGTTGTTGTATGATTTCTCTTTTCGATTGAAAACTGAAACTTCGTTCGCTGTAGACAGAACTTGGTACGCACCATGACCCACCCAACTCTACCATGCAAAAACTTTCTTAGGGAGCTACTGATAGAGCGCCAGCAAGTTTCCAGTCTTCTTCCGTCGTTGGGAGCTGAACCTGAACGAACTCTATAGGATTCCTGCGCATGCAGTGAACTTGCTGGAGCTATGTATCTAGGCATCATACAGCTAGCCTTCCGTAGGCATTGGAAAAGGAGTCCACCCGGGGATTAGCTAGGATCTTACATCAAACACTGATTTTCGGCCTGCTCTAGCTGAGCATGTTGGACGGAAGTTTACTCTGCACAGAATGCAGCACATCCACCCACCCGCTGAAATACCTACTCCACGTCTTTGGAACGATCGTTTCTAAAAAGTGTCGCGCTGGCTTTGCTACTCTCATCTCGGTTTTGCCGGCTACTGCGAAGGACAAAACTACAAAGCAGACAAGCAGCTTTCTTGCAGTACTTCTAGTTGCGTCTCCATCGTCTCTGATCAGAGATGTCATTATTTTACTTCCTAGTTTTTTAGTCGCGGGACAGTAGAGTGACACCACTCGTGTTTCCCGTCAACCGGCTTTCAGTTCGATTATGGTGGATAGATAACGAGCCATAGCTTCTCGCATCTATCTAAGCGCCGCGACCGGGCGCCATCTTTCTAATAGTAGCTAGGTTTCCCCATAGTACCGCTAGCAGGTGCAATTCGCTTCTCGTAGCTCCTAGGCCGTTTGGTAAGTCACCCCACCCCGTGCCCTTCATGCTTTCCCTGAACATTCAAAAGCATGACCAAAGTCAGAGATCCACACTGAGGAACGGAACCAGACCACTACTAGTATCATTCCTACTACTAGCTCTAGCTCGACTGCGTAGGCAGCAATGTCAGACTCAAGCTACACATTTCCAAGTCCGTTTTGAAGCCCGACTTTCTTTTCTACAGGGATTCAAATATTAATATGGCAAGCGTATCTTCGGTAGCATGTGATACACTACAACAACAAAAATTGTCTATTTCACTTGACACTAGACAAGTTACGTGATACACTACAGAGGTGCTGCATGGACTAAGGATTACTTTTGGAGACAGCAGGCTCTTCTAAATCTCCGGTCAAGTTGCCTGGCATTGTCATTGTCGCGTTTGTGATTGCTGTTTGATTGGATCCTTCCACACCAGTACCAGCATTCTCCCCCTTTTCAATCATGTCCATGGCAGCTTCCGCCAAGACTTTGATCAACATTTGAGCGGCGGCTTCGTCATTGCCACTGGTACTCGCCATGGCGGCGGCATAAACACCGGCAGCGGGAAAAACGATGAGTTGGGTTTGAATGCCAAACTCTCCACCCGCATGCTCGGCGGCATCCGTCCAATCCAAGTCCAAAAAGGGAGCGATCCAATTTTCAAAGTCGTCATCGGATTCCAAAATATCTTGGAACCAATACTCCTTTTTGTCATTGTCGAGCATGCCCCACAGCAGAGCGTGTTGACAGGCCGTGACATTGCCCGTCTCATCCAGAAACATGCCGGTTTCGTCTTGTTCTTGACATCCAAAGACACTGGACGTGGCCGTTTCATTGGTCCACAACATGGGAACACCCCGCTGGAGCATGGCATCGCCCCATTGGGCCATGTCATTCGCCGTGGTATGGAGTTGACCACTGGCATAATCTATATAACAATAATATCCAACATCGGTCCATTGGGGTTGATTGTTGGCATCCAGAGTGACATAGGTGGGCATGGCCGTGACAGTCCCTTCGGGCAAGGACTCCATAAACCACGACGTACGAGTCATACCCAATGGTTGAAAGACATTCGATTGACAATAGTCTTCCAAGGAAATTCCCGTGGCATATTCCACCAAGGCGGCAATATATCCCACGGCAAAATTGGAATAGTCGTTGTAGCTGCCCGGTGGATCCTCGGGATTCCAAACACCTCCTTCGAGGTCGTCTTGGGCGACATTGTACCAATTGATGTCGTCGAATCCATCACCGGTTCTTCCCACGGACGTTTCGCTTTCTTGATCCAACATGATATCCCGATAAAAGCCTTGGACATCGGTCAAGGGGCAAGTAGGATTGCCAGCTGCGGGTATGTCGGGATCGTATCCTCCCGATGGACCATAGGCAGCCGTCACGTTTTGGCCCGTGACAGGGTCTTGCACGTACGGAATATCCCCAATCAAAGAACTTCGATGCGTCGCCAACATTCTCCAAGTCACTACTTGGTCGGGAAAGTACGGATTTTGGCAGGCCGTCAAATTAAAGTCGGTCGGCAAAACATCACAAATGTCATCGTCCAAACTTGCAATCACCTTTTGATCGATCAACATGGCAATGGCGGCACCCACAAAGACTTTGGAGACCGACGCCATGTGAAAGGCCGTATCGGCCGTCACATTCGGTGAATTGTCGTCGGCACCAACTTTGCCGTAGCCTCGTCGAATGGGTTCCGTGAGGCCCTATAAATGATATATACATATAAAGTAGTGTTGTGAGGAATATATAAATTTTTTGCAAGATTAGAGCAGCAAAATGAGAGGAAGATATATACAAGTATTCATTGCTGTGGAACCAAACGTACCGGTGCCATGAACACAACACTTGCTCCTCGAACATGGAGATCCGCCATGGCCTTGGTCACGGCATCATCCACTTCATCTCCTTGCACGGCGTGTAGCAACACCGTCGCGACGACCAGTGCTGTTTGGAGTAGCGCTGATGGTAAGGGTCGTTTCCAAAGGAACATGTTGCTTGGGTCAACAACTGAATCAGAAAACACTAAATTTTTTGATTAATGGATGCTTTATAACCAGCCGACGAATGTCGCCTACCAGATAGATCCATTCCTTCCTTCAATATTGCAAGACTTTACTTCATCAGATACCGGTAGTAATCCTGCTTTCGGCATCCATCGGGTCCAATGCCGTACTGTGCAGTACTGTTGTTGCGAGAGATCGTTCATTGATTCCATTCCTCCAAATTTATTCATGCTGGGCAGTCATTCGCTGGATTCAACGAATGACCCCAATGGAAGCACGACTGATGGAAAGGTTTGAGAAGCTGATGACGCACAACCCCATCCCTATTTAATCCGATGCTTCAGCCCCACGTTGTTTTTCCAGCATTCAGCTGAGATGTGTGGCTCATGTGTCAGCACAATTGCCTGGGAAGTAGAAAAGAAATGCATCATTTTTTAGTGACATTCTGGGTGTGTTGTTTTCTGTAAATTAGAGCAACAAACTAGTTTTGATCATGACAGAAAAAAAGAATTTCTGACAACCATGCTTTTCACATTCATGACACATCAAGAACCACAATTGATCAATTTTGTCACCTTGATCATTGATTTTCACTTTGTGTGTGTGTTGAATCCATGCCAAAATGCACATTCATGCCATGCGTCACACATGACAATTTTGTACCCATCATCACAGAAAAAATTGTGAAAGACAGTCTGGCTGTTTGGTGCCTTGACAAACTGTTCTTTTTCAAATGTCATTGCATTTTTCTTTTCACATCATGTTGTGCATCCCTGCTGGCTTGCCTCATTTCACAATGGATTCATCCCCATTGCTCAAAACACAGTTTTTGATAAAAAATGTGTGGATTGCTTCTGTGGAGTTTTGTGCATGACAATGTGCAAAATTCACTGCATTGATTGCTTGGTTGCATTTTTCTAAAAAAAAAATCCTCTTTTTCCTCCGTTTCCTTTCCTTTAGGACCCTGTCTTCCAGTTCTTTGTTCCTTGAGGAAGATGAGGAAGCAAGACTTAGAGCATTTTTCTCCAATTCCAATTTCTGAGGAAACATGACTGAGATCTGAATGATCCAACTGCAAAGAAATCATCAAATTGTGCACTTGTTTTTGATTGTTTGGATTGAATGAGACCACCTGACTTGGCAATTAGGCAATGTCATGGTGTCCAGGAGAGAGAAGATTTGCAAACCAAGCAAATCATGTGCTGGGTGAAGTGGCAAGCCAACAGTTGTGTGTGGGTGGGTTTGTTTCTGTTGTTGGCTGCTCGCTTGCAGACCAAAAATGTCAGCTCAAAACAGTTTTGTGTTGACAAGAAATGTTACCAGTGTCAGTGAGTCAACACGAAAAAACAAAAGTTCAGCTAGCTTTTTCTTTTCCTTTGTTTTTCCTCAATTTTTTTGTTCCCTTTGGCACTTTCCAAGAGAGCAGCAAAACTAGGAAAAGAAGAATGAACAGAAGAATTCATGGAACATTTGATTTTCCGCACTTTTGGACCCCTGGCCGAAGGCTTCATTGCAGCACAATTTGAGCATTTGGCTGGTGCTGTGTGACACACTGTTGACACACTGTTGACACAGAGATGGAGATCTTATGGTTAGTTGTTTCACATGACATCTGGTCACTGGACAGGACATTTGAACATTGTTCAGTTTGTTTTGTCAGAATGTTTCTGTCATTGTCACACTGAGTCCCCAAAACACGCCAGTTGATCCATCAACTAGCGGTTTTGAATTAATTTAATTTGTGTGTGGACCTGAGTCTCCACACACTTCTCGAAAAAATAACACAATTACTTGTGTTTAAATTCATGTCACAAACTTCCAAATCAAAAGCACAATTGACACTTTCACTGTGGAGCAAAAACGCTGTCAAGAAGTGTTCATTCATGTTTTTGGATGCAAATGTCGAAAAGTTAAGGTCAGACCATTGGATCACTGTTGTAGCCAACAATCCAATGGAATTAACTCCATTCTTAGTAAATGGCACCTGCATTTCAGCATCATTGAATTGTCTTGCTTGCAGTTTTTACAACGAATTCATCACTGTCTTGATTCTTTTTGACATCATTTTGGTCTCTTCTGCAGTGCATTGTCTTTATTTCATGTTAGATGTAGCTATTTGTTATTTTAAAGTAGGTTTTGTTGTTGTTATTTTTGTTGCCCAAGGGGAGATTGCTGAGTGTTAGGCAATGAGGGTTGACTTGACCCACTCTTTTCTGTTAAATTTTGGATTCGAATCACGAGCGTGATCTTCGCCAATAAAATCAGGCAACATGACACGCACGGCGGATCCAAAGGGCAAATAATTTGCAAAACTTGATTAGTTGAGAAGAGCTAGAAAAATTTAAGATATTCCTTTTTTAGTAATATATCTATTTCTACTAGGGGGAGTTTCAATGTAGTTGCTTGTGATTGTCTAGCTAGCTATCGTGCTACTAGCGAATATCTATCTACGGTAATCTGCACAAAGCTTCTGCAGACAAGGGGGAAACACCTGGCTAGAAGTGCTGGTTCCTTGATATATTTCGTCGTTCTGCTCTGACTAGTCCAGGTTGTCTTCAAAAAGAAGGACACTTGTAGAACAGCTAATTTATCATTGCTGTACTTGTGATTATCAAAAGAAGGTCAGACCTCATTCGTGACCGTATTCGTAAAATAATCCATCATCACCTCAGCGGAGAGCCTCCTTTAGCGGCTACAGGGTTTGAGATTCATTCTTCCTTAGAAAACTATGATACAATGAGAGATTATAAAATATACAAAAATAATATGCATCATAGCTAAAAGTTCTCTAATCTACAAAAACCACTACTGTGTTGTGATTCCACTAGCCTCCATGCGACAGAAAAACAATAGAGAAATGGATGCTTTGGCCTCTTTCTTGTTCATCCAAAAAAATCCCCCAGTACACTGTCAATCGTATCGGCAGCTCTGGCATATTCCAAAGCGGCACTGTCGTTTTCGACTTCCTCCTTGACCACGACGGCTACTGGAGGATGATCGTCGCTGGCGGTACTTGGTTCGGTCCCCGGGAGAAAGCTCGTCGACTGCTTGGCAGCTGCAGCTGCGGCAGCTGCTCCTAGTTTGTGTTCATCGTCGTCCGAAACAAACCATCCAAAGCTCTCGTCTTCGGTAGCCCCAATGGCAGCGGCAGCTTCCAAGGCATTGGCAACATCTTCCATGGCATCATCATGCTCACCACAATCGTTGCCATCCTTCTCGTGGTGCTCTTCCAGATCTAGGTTGTCTACGGCACCCATGATTTGAACAAAATCCGTCATGGATTCAGCTTCTTCTCCCTCGCCGTCGTCGTCGTGTAAGGAAGCCCGAGGTAAATCCAAGGAAGCCCGAGGTAAATCCAAGGATGCTCGAGGCAAATCCAAGGTTGCTCGAGGTACATCCAAGGATGCTCGTGGCAAATCAAAGTCTTGAGGAGGGTAGGTATGGGAATTAAGACAGGCAAAATCATCGGTACTGTCATAACTGTTCTGGTGTTGTTGTTGAATTATTTCCGCCTTCTTGGATTGTTTGGCTACCGCCCGCGGGGAGGATTGTGGACGTTTCGCCTTCTTTTTCTTCTTCTTCTTCTTCATCTTCTTGGACGATTCTTTGGTGGTTTGGGACCTTGGTGGTGGCGAGACAAGCATGTCGTGATTGTCCTCCTTGTCGATGGGAAGTTGAAAATCATCGACATCGTCTCCTTTTCCCCCGCCGCCGCCACCGTCATTATCATTGTCAATATTGAGCAATTTGTTGAGACACTCATACGAAAAGCTACGTCGACGACTAATCCCAACACCACACCCTGCTTCCAGCATGCGTCGTTCGACAGCTGCCCGGTCCTCGTCGTCATCATCATTGTCCAATAACGGTGAGGGAGGTGGCAGACCATCGTCTTCTGTATATTGGGAAGAGGAGGGTGGAACGTCATATTCCGATGCTGCCATTTCCAAATCGACGCGACTTCGTTTTCGGACGGGTGGAGCAATGTCCTCGGCAGGATCGTAATGTTGTTGTTCTTGTGGTCCACCATAGGAACTTGGAAGAAGAAGAAGAGTGGACTCGGAGGGACCAAAAATGGCATCTGCTGTAGCCGCAGCAACGTCATGATGATGATTGGATGGATGGTCATGTTCACTACTAGGATCATCGGCCGTATCTTCCTGTTCCGTGGCACGAGCAATATCGGAAAAGAGTCCGGATAAGGATCGTTTGATATACGAACTCAAATGACACGTCACAGCAGGTTTTGAACTACTACCATCCGAGCTAGTAGTTGTTGTATTGCTAGTGCTAATTGTACCTGTAGAAGTGATGGCTGTTCCTACATCTGCAGTCTCATTTTTCATGGAAGAAGTAGCTGTTGGACACGATTTTGAAGCTGCTTGTTGTTCTTCCTCCTCTTCCATGGCGCCATGATGAGAGGGACTTGCCATGACGGATGACCCAGGAGATACTAGCGGTGTTGTGTCATCGCTGCCCTCCCCTTGTTTCATCATGGTAGTTTTTGTCGTGTCCTTTTTGTTCTCGACTGTAGCAGAAGCAAGAGCTGTTTCTGGACGCCCCTCTATCACTCGTACCTAACTAACTAGCTAGCTATACAGTACCTGAAATATAATTGATTCCCCGACTAAGGAAATGGGAATAGACGAATGGACTAGCTAGTATTAGTTAGCTTGTGCCTTCCACTCACTTGCTGCTGTCCACGAAAAGGGTTCCACAACGGATCTTCAATCAATGAATGACGAAGGAGGACCCGGTTCTCGTAGGTACTACTTCATCAACGAACCAATGATATTGATTTGTTTTTGCTGGATATATCTCAACGCTGTTGCTGTATCATTAGCGATCGACATCACTACTACGTGCTGCCTAAAACGCTGGTTACAATCCCTTCTATTCAATTCTATTCTCAATGCCAAAGCATTATTGCATATCCGGGGTAGAAAAAACATCACACAGATCCAAGAAATGGCAAGAATATATGTCGCAGAAGGATATGTTTTCAACTTGCAACGTCATTGACCAAAACGCCACGTTGACAGACTTATCATAAAAGGTCGCACACATGAATCAATCATGATCGGCCCATCATTTTCTACATAGCCGACTATGTTAATGACATAATCAGCGGGGGCCGATTATAGCTGTTATGATTGGGTTATGAGCGTTGTGATCGTCCAGAGCAGGTGTGCACTATAAAATGTTTCGGACAACCACTCAAAAACAACAAGCGACAATTATTAACAAACTTCTTCCTTTATTTTTGCACCAACCACCACTAACGACGATACGAACTGCTCCGAGGCAGATAACTGCGGCTCCAACATCAATTACATGTAGCTAGCTAGCTTCCCCATCGAGGTCCACCAATCCACCCAATTGATCAGTTTGGAGTTAGCCATGGAGAGAGTTTGGATGCCATCATGGACAGCAGCGGCATCCACAGTGCAGTCAGCTACCGTTTGTTTGCCGTGTGCAAAGTTTCGTCAACAGTTCGACAGTGCGACTCTGCAATGACAGGTCCACACTAGTAGATGGTGCTAGAAAATCGAAGAAGCGACAATTATAAGAAGGAGTTTATTCAGTGGCACCTGAGAATGTACGTACCGGCACGGCAATCCATCGTGATGCTAAAATGAACTCCGGCCTCCAACCGCTTCGGGCACTCTCGTCCGGGGGAGGGTTGCCCTCATCGGATTCCACAATTCGGGGAGGGATTGTACTAGCTACGGCGCTGTGCTGTCACCTCCCACATGCTGTCGTGGTATCACCTCCCATATTCTGTCGTGGTATGGGTGAAAAACCCACTTGGATTTGTTGGAATGTTCTTGCAACAAAATTCTCCTCTTTCCCAAATGGGGCGAATCGCTTCGTGCCGACTGGCGTCCGAATCAACTGTCCGAATCAGCTGGAAACCATTCACAAGGAATTCACAAACATTACTATCATCGTCGACCTTGAGTGACGGAGCCAACCCAAAACACATTGCAATCCATGCCCAAATAAGGCATCCTAGTATTTTTCGAGCACTAGTGGAAGAAGCCCTACGGCCTGTGATGGAGTTATTCCTACAAGCACAACGACAAGTCCACCACCACCACGGCTGCTGCTACAAGTGAAGTCGCATTAGCAGCAACAAACCTACGAACCATTGGAGCCCTCCAAAACATTGGCTCGGGCCCATTTTCAGTACCTGCAGGCTCTCTTTATTTCGACCGATCCCGTTTTTACCAATGGTGGGGGGCAGTCTCAGTCAATTATACTCGCTTCCCCACACCACCACAACTATGTCTACCAGTGATTCCGATTCGGTCCACCATGACGGAGAGGAAGTCCATGGCGGAGATAACGAGTAAGTTTCGAACGTTGCATTTGTGTGTTTCTGTAATTATTTTTTGTTATATAATTTGCGCACAATTAATAATTTACAATGCAAAATAACGATGGAATTTGCTCCTACTACTAGCCAAAGGATCCAGATAGCAATTTAAATTCGAGAAACAAGGGGCTAGAATAGATTTAAACTGGTGGGCTAGAGTAGATTCAAATTTCTACTACAGTGATCGGAGCTGCCTACCAGATTGCTCCAACAACCTGATGATGATCGAACTATCATCTTTGCAAGAGCTACACCAAGTTGACATCCATGCTAAAAAGCTGTTATGAGCTGTCATTTGTGACATGACACGACCATTCCGAAGGGGGACACCAAGTTGATGTCCATGCTAAAAAGTTGTTGCGCGAAGCACTGCATGATTCCCGACAGTGCAGTCACTTACTTGGCTGGGGTGCGGCGGATGCTGCGACGGCGGGGCGTGGCAATGGGAGTGGCTGGAGTTGCTTCGACACTCGGAGTGGCAGGAGTTGCTGCGGTGCTGCGAGCGGTGGTGGCTTCCACGCTCAGATCAAAATTGGATTCAGCGTATGCAATGAACTGCACCGCTTGAGCCACTAGCTTGACATCCGAGGGCTTGGTGGATTTGCCCAACATTGCAACTTTGGCCCGGGCGGAGTGCAATCTGTTTTTGGTCTTCCCGTCTAGGACACGCTTGCCACCAGGGGAGATGTCCAATTCCTCTTTGAAGACAACCCTCTTCTTCAAAGGGGACGTGACTGGAGAGAGGACCTTTTTGGCGCGGCCCAATGTGGACTTGGGCTTGGTTGCAGAAGCAGCCACAGCACGGACGGGAGTTTCCTTGGCGGGCGTTTTCAAGGTGGACTTGCGCTTGGACTTGGTTGCAGAGGCAGCCCCAGCACGAAAGGGAGTTTCCTTGGCGGGCGTTTTCAGGGCAGCAGAATCGGCCTCGGCCTCTTTCTTGTCCTCTTCTTCGACCCTGCAGCAAATGATGAGACAAGACAACAAACAATGATGGATAAGAATGTCACAGTGACAAATCAATCAACAAAGCAAATGCGGACTTACGCAGCCAAGTCTCCGGGAGGGCTAGGAACCGAATCAGGAGGGCTTGACACCGAGCTAGGCACCGAATCGGAAGGGCTAGAATCGGGGTTGCTGCTTGTAGTTGCAGACAAGGTGGTGGAGTCTGGACTGGACTCGTCCGAGGAGGAAACACCCTCTTTGTTGGATTTGCCAGGAGTGAGAAGGCGCATCTGCTGGATGTTGCTCTTGATCACTGCCTTCTTGGCCGATGCATGGACAAGGGCCACAGAAGTGACTTCTGTGGCCAGCTTTTCCATGCGCTTGGCCTCCGCTTCCATGTCATCAAGAGCTTTGTTATTCTGCTCCAAGTGTGCAAGAGCAAGGGCCTGTTCTGCGGCGGAGGACTTCTTGGACTTCTTCTTTGGAGAGATTGCCTTGACAACTTGCTTGAAAGAGCGAGCGAACCCTTCACGAGAGAACCAATGAGGCTCGTGCTCGAATGTGCAGAGACAGTTTTCCACCTCTCGGGAGTTGGTGACTGGGAAGTAGAACCACTTGGCGAGCTCTCGGAAGAGGACTTTGGGCGAAATGACAGCCTTAGGATCGTTGGTGCGCATGTCATCGGCCAGGCGACGGAGGGCTGGAAGAGCCCTCAAGCCAGTCATGACGGGGCGGGCGAGAGCTGTCTTGGTGGGCTTGTGCAAGGTGTCATGGTACAACTTGGCAAGGCTTGGATATCCCGCTTTGCGGCAGAGGGTCTTCCACATGCCTTCTTCAATTGATGTCCCGAGCTTGTAATACTTGGAAGGATCAGAAGGGACATATCCAACTTCCCACTTGTCCTTGAAAAAGTGTTCTTCTTGGTAGTTGTGAGGGAGGCGGCCGTGATTGAACAACTTGGTTTCAAGCAACTTCCTCAATCCTTTCAAGGATTCATTGCTGAACACTCTCTCACAACAGATGTGGATCACAGTGGCCAAGAGCCTGGAGTCCACATGCTTGTCGGATGAGTATAGCCAAGCTTGGACTTCAGCGGCCGATGCAACGTCCACAATGCCAATGGAGAGAAGGTACTCCAACGCAAAGACCTCCTTGGCGCTCAGGTCCTTGAAAGAATCCTTGGAAGGAAGAAGTTTGCTGTCAGAGCCAGACATGAGTGAAAAGAGAGGACAGTCCTGTTGCAGACTGAAAGGGAAAGCAAGGGGTCAGAAGGTGTCGGCAAAGGCTATCATTTCCTACAGTAACTGAACTCACTTTGGCGATGGATGTTTTGCATTTAGCAAAAGTGAGGCGATTGCAAGGTTTGTCTTGTTGGCTTACTGGGAAATTTTGGGAGCTGTGGTGGCCCCTCCAAAAGTGCTCTACAGTTTGCTGCACAGTGGCTGGCATGTTCAAACTGTCTTTGCTACGGGAGGCGTGTGGGCTTGGTACAAAAAGAAAAGAAGGTCAGTTTTGGCTTGTTTTGATCAATCTCAATTGGCTAGCAAACAACACGGGGGCCTCAACAAGCCTGCTGAATTGCAAAATTGGCAAGACCAAGAAGAACAAATGCGCACTTATCGCATCTGAGAATTTCAGTGCCGCAGAAGGTACATGTGGAAGCAGATGTCAGAAAAGTCTAAATGCTTGAGTGCCACATGTGAGGTAAAATCAGAAACTCCGTCTCAAACCGCAAACTCGGTCTCAAACCGCAAACTCGGTCTCAAACCGCAAACTCGGTCTCAAACCGCAAACTCGGTCTCAAACCGCAAACTCGCTCT
>Ga0163148_10005364_pt1 | contig 12861 bp, 5 predicted proteins | sample OliLakLV19MP7P2_FD_148606 | JGI IMG/M metagenome (GOLD analysis project Ga0163148, IMG submission 148606) | Freshwater microbial mat bacterial communities from Lake Vanda, McMurdo Dry Valleys, Antarctica- Oligotrophic Lake LV.19.MP7.P2 | ecosystem: Environmental > Aquatic > Freshwater > Lake >... | reverse complement strand
ATACCTGCCAAACCAGTACTTACACCTTCGCGACAAACGATCTGAAACTGGCCGTCGAGTTGTCCGTATACACAGAAGCTCAGTTCGTTCCCTCCTCGGGAATGCTGGCGGGTAAGCCGGTAGATCAGGAATGCGATGAACGTCCTGATACGCTGGCCCCGGGTTGACTACCCGCCCATCGCATTCTGATCCCGAAGGTGGGATATGGTCACCGCCCCCGCAGCCCGCACGCAAATCTGGGCTGCATCGACCATATGGAATCGGTGCGTCGCCGATCTCCCGATCCCGAGCCCCGCAAGGGTGATCCGGCATCGCGGCAGGGCAATCCGTGTTCAAAACAACTTGGTCGGATGAGTGCGGCGATGTCGCTCTTGTGCCCTCGCGCGAACGAATGCGCCGGACACGAAATCCAACGCTCGTGATCAGCGCCCACGCGAGCGAGCGGCTGGAGCAAAGGAGCATTGGGCAGCTGGGAATCCAGATCGCAATCGAATTCGGCGAGTGGTTCTACGCGGGCAATGGCTGCCAGGTCGCCTATCTCAGCCGACGCGCACTGCAAGCGGCAAGAGCCCTCGTCGGCCAGAGGGCCGCCGAGCTGGAGAGTCTTGCCGTGGTCATCTCCAGCGACGGCACCGTTCTGACGGCTTATCACGCTAAGCGACCCTTGAAGCACTGGCGCGGCGAGCGCTAACCCCAGTTCACCCTTGGTTTTTGACGTTCATATGACTCGTTGCCTAACATCAACTGCTGACCGTGACTCCCTGTCTGCTGGATGGCGGCGTGAGGCGAGGTTCGGATCTCGAATCGATGAGCGACGAGATCTCTCCTGCGGCCGTGCTCGTGCGAGCAACATGCTGCTACTCCGAGTCGAGGGATGTGCCCAACGGGCATAGCCGAGTGATTCCGCTCGGCGGCGACAGCACGATTCCGCCTCGCTCATCGGAGGTATCCCGATGGACACCCGTCCACAGTCTCACCATGTCCGTTGTGTCGCTGCGCTCGTAGCCACCCGTGGTCGCATCGATCTACTCCGCCAGCGGTCGATCCCCTCGATCCTCGCGCAATCTCGCCTGCCCGATCGGCTCGTGATCGTTGTGGATCAGTCGAAAGATGAGCTTTCAGACTCCGAGCTCAAGGCGCTTGCGGACTCGCTCCAGGCCGATTGCAGCGGCCGCCTTCCAGTGACGGTGCTGCGGAACCGGCGCACTCAGCAGCGAGCGTCTGGCGCGTGGAACACCGGCATCGACCAACTGCATCGCGATGGGCAGATCATGCGGCAGCCGGATCTGTGGTTCGTCGCCATCCTCGACGATGACGATGCATGGGAGCCCGAACATCTCGAGGCGTGCCTCGAAGAGGCAGTCGCCGCTGATCTGAACATGGTGGTCTCGGGTCTCATTCGACACGACTTCATCGATGATGCGGGGCGTCGTCAGACTATCCCGCAGACACTCGAACCCAGAGAGCAGTTCATCGGTGGGCAGCACATCCAGGGATCCAACCTTTTCGTCAGGCTCGACATCCTTCTTCAGGTTGGCGGGTTCGATGAGCACCTCCCTAGTTGCACTGATCGGGATCTATGCATTCGCTTGAGCGCTCTGCCGATGTTGCGTTTTGGCTGCACGTCGTGCCACACCGTGCACCACTTCGCGGACGCCCGCGCAGACCGACTTTCGGCACCCTCTTCCTCCGCCAAGTTCGATGGCCTAACTCGCTTCTGGCTCAAGCATGCGGATCGGTTCGACGAGGCCGCCAGGACCGAGGCCGCCGAGCGAGCGCTGAGGCTCTTTGGTTGGCGGCTTCCCCCCCTAGCCTGTGAGTCGGGGCACCTGCCCCCGCTTGTCCGCGGTGGACGTCAGCTGAGCCTGATTGCTGGATTCGTAACGGATGCCAAGCCACCGTCCCACGTCGATGGCCTGCTTGAGGACCTGCTCGCGCTGGCGTCGCAGCCAGACATCGGGTGTCTGACCGTTGTGATCATCGAAAACGGGCCGACTCCCGGCGATGGCACGCGTCCACTCCATGATCTCGTCTCCGGGTATCGCGAACGAGGGCTCGCCGTCGAACTGGTGAGCATCGAGCAGCAGCGTGCGGATCGGGAACAAGGCAAGCTGCTCGATACTCCTGACCCGACACGACATCGCTTGCGGATTGCAGTAAGCCGCACAGTCCTGAACACGTATGTCGCGCGGATCGCCGCCACCCTGCCTGGGGCGGTGGCATGGATCCTCGACGACGACAAACGCCTCGCGATACGTGTCGATACCGGGGGCCAGCAGGTGTATCGCTCAACGCCCGACGTGAGTGCGATCCTGGCGCTCCGCGATTCTGGCACCGACATAGTGATCGGCCCCGATACGGATGCGGCACCGCTGCCGTTCACGGCGACGCTCAGGGTCCAACTGATCGATCTCGAACGCCAGCTCGCCCTGCTAGCAGCGTCCTCGCCCAGTGCCGCGTGGGAAGACCGCAGCGCTGCGAACGCTGTCATTCACGACGCGATGCCCGATTCCTACTACGACCTCTCGAAGCACACCGAGCACCTTGAGACTCCTTTTTCACTGAGTCCGAGCGGCGAGGAAGCAACCCTGGCGGATGCTCTCCAAACCGTGGCGTCGCGGGTCGATCGACTGCTGGCCGGCGAGGCGGTATTCAGGCCACTGGCGGTCAACGTCGACTTGTTCGCCGTTGATGCTGCGATCGACTCAGTGCAGCGGGGTGGCTCGACGTTCTTCTTCAAGCCCGAGCACCTCTTGGAGTATCCGCAGAATATGGCCCGCTTCGGCGACCGCTTCGTCCGGCGCTCCGACATGCTGGTCACCCAGTTGATGCGGGACCAGTTGGGTCTGAAAATCGTGATGCACGCATCCGCCGGGGTCCGGCACGACCGCTCCTTCACCAAGCGGTCACAGCTCGACGACGTGACCTTGTGGGAAGACGTGCTGGGATACGCCCTGTATCGAACCGCGAATGAACTAATGCAGGAGAGATCGCCAGAGCGGCGTCGTGAGCCGCTGCTTGCATGGACCGCGGAAGAGCTCAAGAGCGGGGTTCGCCGCGTCAGGAAGTACATCAACGAGCGTTTGGCCGCGTTCACGCTGAACGCGTGGCGCATCTTGGGGCTCGCAGACAGCATCCGTCACGCCGCTCGCCGCCTGTTGGATGGTTCCACCGAGTGGTCAGTGAGCCCGGCTCGGGAGCACCTGGTTCGCATCGCCAAAGAGATGGACCGTATCTACAGCCAGTTCAAACCGACCGCTGTGGCAATGTTCGCGGAGAAGATCCGGAAGAGCGTCTCTGACGCTGATATCCGCAACACCTTCGCGTCGATGGACGGGCTCATCAGCGAGTATCGATCCACTCGCAGCACGCCCGGCGCTACAGACGCGGCGGTTGCTGCGGCTCGCGAACGTCGTGCCCGGGCGCTGCTCAAGCGGGCCTTCGGTGCTGCACATCTCCGCCTGTTGGGTGCCGGAGGCGAGGGCATTGTGTTCACCGACGAAGTGCGCGTATTTAAGGTTCTCGACCTCCTTAAACGCCGCCCGAATCACGACACCCTGGAGACGCTGAAGACCCTCAGCAATCGCCTGGACCAGCCGAAGCACCTGTATTCACTCTCGCGGGTCGAGGTTCGCGACGAGACGCTCCTGGTTGTGTACCCGTTCGAGTCGAGCGAGCCGTACAAAGGCGGCTGCGGGTCCGAGATGCTCGGATTACTGCGTGAGTGCAAGTCCAACGGCGTCATTTTCAGGAACATTCATCCGAAGAACCTGCGTGTGTCCGCGACCGGGCTAAAGCTTATCGACTACGGCTCGGACATCCGCACCTTCTCGGAAGATGGGTACCGCTCGATGGCCGAACGGGCGTGGCTGACGTGGCGCTGGCCGCATCGCACCGACCTCGACGAACTGATGCGTCGAGCCCTGGCGGACAAGTCCATGCCTGAGCTTGACGGGTTCGAGCGATTCTGGCGGGCATTGAACGACGAACGACCATCCGCGACGCGGATCGTGTCTGGAATTGTCGACCCAATCGTTCTGGAGTCAGGCGCGAAGAGCGTACTGGACTACGGCTGCGGGAAGAAGGCCAGAAGTGCACGCCGCCTCGCCGAGGCCGGACTCCGGAGCGTCGGCTACGACCCGGGAACGGACATGGCCGCCCGATGGCAGACGCTCGGCAGCTCTCCACCCGGGCTCACACTCACGACCAACCGAGTTGCCGCACTCGAATCTGGTCCATTTGATGCCGTGGTGTCGTCGCTCGTGCTCTGCGAACTTGGTAACGGTCCCAAGTACGAACAGCTCCTCCGAGACATTCGCGCCTCCGTGCGGCCCGACGGCTTCGTGGTGATCACACTCTGCAATCCGCTCGCTACGTTTGGAGGGCCGACGAACCTTCACCGACGGCGTGATCTTCCGCCCGGCATGACCTACGACGACTTGTTCTGGTACATGGAGAACGCAGAGTCTGGGCACGGGCGAAGGGAGTTCCATCGTCCGCTCGCGCAGGTCGAGCGGGATCTCCTGCGCAACGGGCTCCGGGTCGAGCGGCACATCGCGAGCGAAACGGTCGGCACCGACCGTTTTGAACCTGCCTCGGACTTCATGACACTCGTCTGCCGACCGGTGGGTGCGGCGGCCACTGGCGCTCAGGTGTCGTTACTCATCAAGACGTGCGCGATGGAGGCCTCCACCATCGAACGACAGGTAACGCATCTGGTCCACCAACTGGAAGGGCCACGCGTGTTTTGTGAACGGGTTCTCGTCGTCGACTCGCTTCGCGATGGATTCGTTCGACAGCACGCTGGGGCCGACATGGAGGAACTCATCCGTGCCGCTGAGCGATTGCGGGCAAGTGGGATCATCGATCGGATTCTCGTCAGCCCCGGAGCTGGCCAAGAGGCCCGTGGGGTGACGCGGAACTGGTTCGGTGTCGAATGTGGCCATACCCACAGCGCTGCCGGTGCACCGCTGGTCGCGCCACTTTGGGGAATGGGGCAGTGTGTTGGCGATTACATCCTTCAGGTGGACTCGGACATTCTCGTTCACCGAAGCTCGCACGCCGACGACTTCCTTGGCGAGATGATCGAGGCGATGGAAGGCGAACCGCAGGCGATCACCGCATCATTGAGCGTGCCGCAGGCGAGCGCAGAGCGATTCTCGACCGACCGAAACGGAGTTCCCTGGCGCACAGAAGTTCGGGGGTGCCTGCTTCACAAGGCGCGACTTCTCAATGCCCGTCCGTTCTCGAATCCGCTGAACGATGGCGTCCCTACGCTGTCATGGCACCGTTCGATGGATGTGGCGGCCAAGGACGGCCAGATCGCCTCGCTCCGAGGGGCCTCGTCACAGACCGCCTTCGTTCATCCGCCGAACGAGCTCAAACGGAACGTACCTGAGTGGATGCTCCTGCTCGATCTGGTGGAGAAATACCCAGTTCCAGACGCGCAGCTCGGAAAGGTCAACCTTGTCGGCGGACCACTTCTGTGGGCTCCCCGCAACCGGTCCGAGGCGTACATCTTCGTGATCACCGGGCGCAACGTTCCGGCAGGACGCATCGCTAGGTGTTTGGAGTCGATGGCCGTGCAGCACCGCACTGATTGGGGGGCAGTGATCATCGATGACAGCTCTTGCACGCTTTCGCGGGATGCCCTCATGCTCGCGATCGCACCGTGGAAGGGTCGAATCACGCTGATCCAGCCGCGTGAACGCCGAGGCCAGCTCGCCAATATGACGTTGGCCATCCGCCACGTGTGCTCGAATCCACAAAGTGTCATCGTCACGCTCGATCTCGATGATGCGCTCATCGGGCCCGGGGTGCTCGATCGCCTCGATCAGGAATACGCCGCGGGAGCGGAGGTCACGATCGGGTCGATGCTCCGCACGGACAAGCACGTCGAGTATCCGGTGGTCCTCGACGCACCACGACAAGCACGCGGCGGCAACGTCTGGCAGCACCTGCGCACCTTCCAAAAGTACCTGTTCGACGCGATCCCGGATCACGATCTACGGGTTGGCGGCAGGTACGTGGACATCGCGGTGGACTGGAGTTTCATGCTCCCCATCGTCGAGATGGCTCACCGGAAGGTCTGGATACGCGAGCCCCTGTACCTCTATGAGCCATCCGGCCTCGGAAAGGGCCAAGATCGGTCGAACCGCGAGTCCCAGATCGGAGCGATCGTTGCGAAGCCGTCGCGCCGCCCCCGAGTGGCAAGCGACACACTAGCGCCGATGACTCCGCACCAGATGACGGGCGCAGTTTGGGGCAAGAGTGGCGGAATGTTGTTCATTCGACACGGAGAGCGGCCCTCACTCGCGGGCCTGAACGCGGAACAGAAGGATGCCGTTCACTTGACCGAGAACGGTCGTGGCGAAGCGGCCGCGCTGGGAAGAAGATTGGGCGATGGCATTCATCTCGTCGCCAGCCCGGTGTTGCGAGCGGTGCAGACCGCGGGCGCGATTGCCACGGCCATCGCTCCGGCTCCTGGCGGCGTGCAGACATTGGACAGCCTGGTCAACTTCAGGATCGCGGATACCGCCACGTACGACCTGGTCAAGTCGCGACTGGGTTGGGCCGGACTCATGAACGCCTGGATGGACGGGTCGCTTGCCCCCGAGATCCTGATTCCTTGTCATACCGTGGCGTTCACGGCCATCAGGGACACATGGGCCTCCATGCGACAGTCAGACGCGACCCGCACGGTTGCAGTTACCCACGACTTCATCATCATGGCACTGATGGCTGCTGTGCGCGGGGTGCGCGTCACCGCGATTCCTTACCTTGGAGGGCTGTTTGTGTCCACCGAGGAAGCATGCGCGGTCTCCAACATGGAGGAAGTCCGATGAGCACGACAACCCACACTTCACGGCACGCTCACGATCCGTTGGTGGCCGCTTTCCGATCGCTGCGGCATGAAGTCGTGTATCTCCTTCGACATCAACTTGGCAGCTTACGAGCGCGCAGAACCCGACTTCCTGGGGCGCGCATGAATGTGGGTTGCGGGAAGTATCCGCTTCCCGGCTGGATCAACGCGGACATCGCCGGAAAGTCCGATGTCGTGTTCGACATCCGCAGACGATGGCCTTTTGATGATAACCAGCTTGACCTAGTCCGACTCGAGCACGTGCTCGAGCACGTGGAGTACTCCAGTCAAGCGGACCACGTACTGACGGAGTGCTTTCGCGTGCTACGCCCGGGAGGGTCAATCCGGGTCGGCGTTCCGAATACAGAACAGGCCATCCGAGCGTACTTCGAAGGACCCGAGTCGGAGTACTTTCGCATCGCACGTGAACGCTGGCATCCGCAGAGTGTTCAACTACCAATCGAGCACATCAACTTCCACTTCCGCGATCGGTTCGGCGAGCATCTGTTCGCCTACGACGTGCCCGCTCTTGAGGCGGCCCTCGCGCGGGCAGGGTTCGTCAACATCTGCCCGGCCGGGTTCGACGCAGATCTCGACCGAGCCGACCGTGAGGCCGGCACAATCCGGCTGTCGGGCAAGAAGCCACGAGCCAAGGAGACCCAATCATGATGCCAGATCATCGCCGGAAGATCATCGCGGTCATTGGTGACTCAAGGACCGAGCCCGGTTCAGACAAGAATCGACTCGCCGAAGATGTGGGTCGCGAGTTGGTGGATGCCGGATACCGAGTACTAACCGGTGGTCTGGGCGGCGTCATGGAGGCCGCGTGTCGAGGTGCCCGATCGTCGCCGAAGTATGCGTCAGGAGACACAATCGGAGTCCTTCCCGGACATGATCCCTCCGAGGCCAACGCCTTCACCGACATTGTTATCGCGTCCGGTCTCGACCACCTTCGCAACTCGGTAGTAGCACACGCGGATGCTGTCGTAGCTATCGGCGGTGGCGCGGGAACGATGTCCGAGATCTGCTTGGCGTGGATCTACAAGCGGTTCGTCATCGGGCTGCGTGTCGACGGGTGGAGTGGCCGCATGGCTGATCAGAGAGTCGACGAGAGAGTTCGGTATCCAAACGAACCAGACGATCGAGTGTTTGGAGCCGACTCAGCTCCCGAAGTTGTTCGGCTGCTCGCCGAACGACTGGCCAGATACTCCGGGAACCATCATGGCGTTCGCCGACGTCAGTAACCGCCGCCGGTGCCTCCCTGCTGAATCAAGTCGTCTCGGCTCTGTTTAGCCGAACCTCACCGTCCACCAGAGACGGTGAGAGCGTGAGAGTTGTTGGCCGCACTCATCCCGAAACACTTCGTTTCCTGACCGCTGGCCTCTGAATCGACCTCGAACCGAGAGCGCGTCACCGCAAGTGGCGAATCGCCAAACGAAGCGGATTCCGCGGGGGTTTGGGCCAACCGGCCGCGGCAGGCCAAAGTGACCCACCCGTAAACCAAAACGGCTCCGCCAGAGGCGGAGCCGTTCAGAAACTCCGATCGTGTGTCAGTTTCAAACTTGGCATGATTTCGGGGGCCGTTAGCGCCGCTTTCCGGGCCGAGAGAGCGGGATTTACCGCTCCAACGACCCCCAGAGGCGGCTGGGCGGGCCCGTGCTAAACAGGCGGATCGAACTCGGCGGCGAGACGCCGTTGCCATGCACGAAAAGGGAGATGATTCCGAGTCACACCTTGCGGTCCCGCCGATCACGCAACCTGGCCGTCGATTCCTGCTCGGTCCATACAAACCGCTTCAGCAGCTTCAGCAGATCGGCCTCACCACCGTCTTCCCATGCGGTCTTGAGCTGCGCCGCGCTGAGCGTGCTCAGGTCCTTCCACCACTTGGTCGCTCGCAGAGCCGCTTCGAGCTCCGCGGCTTGCTCGGGCTCCTCGCCCTTGCGGGGGAACATCACCTTATCGACCTGCTTGATCACGACTTCCTTCTCGCGGCCAGCAACCAGCTCCAGCCCTTCCCGTTTGGCCACATCGATGATCGCCTGTCGCACCTCGTCGATCTGTTCCTCCAAGTCCCCCTGCTCGCCACGCAGCTCCTGGCGTTGGGATTCCAGTTTGGCCCACCGATCCACCAACTTGACGGCTGGCTCCTTGGTCAACTTGTTCTCGGGCATGACCCGGACCTGGTAGAGGTGCTTGCGCGCAGGGCAGACCTCCTCGTAGTCGCAGTAGGCGCAGAGCGGTCCCTCACTGGTCGGGAATCCGTTCTCCTCCTGATCGCGGCGTTCGATGTCTTTGATCGTGGCGATGGCGCACGCTTTCAGCGACTTGAGCTGCTCGGGCGTCCGCGTGGACACAATGGAATAGTCGAACTGCAGGAAGTGCCACACCAGTTCGACGCGCTTGACCCCCTTCCACCTCCGCCGCACGCCAATCTCGTAGTACGCGAGCTGCGGGTTGGCGTCCATGTCCTGCTGCGTTGGCAGCCGGCTGTTGGTCTTGTAGTCGTGGATTTGCCAGATGCCGTCGGCCGTCTTGGCGAGGCGGTCGATGTAGCCGACCATCCCGTACTTCTCAGCGTCGTCCAACGGAAAGCGGATCATCTGCTCCAGCCCCACCACGACTGCCTGGTCGAAAGGGTGGAATCGCCGGTAGTACTGCTCGACACACCGCCAGCCCAGTTTCTGATAGTCGGCACCGGTCATCTCTCTGTCGTGGATCACGATGTCTTTGGTCCACTGCTCTTTCCAGGCGGCGTCGAACCGCTCCTTCAGCGCCTCAGGGGTCGGCACAATGCCCTTGCCCACGCGCTCGTACAGGTATTCGAGGCAATCGTGGGCGCGGGAGCCCATGAACGTCGCGATCTGCTCAGGAGCGTCTTCGAGCTCTACCTTGGCGATGTATTTGTAGTAGAACTTCCGCGGGCACTGGCGGAATGCTTCGATCTTGCTGTGCGAGTAGGTCGACATCGTGTTCTCTTATTCAGTGAGCGTACGGCAGTGGACAGAGCTCCGAACGCCGGTTCATAGCGATGCAGCATTCGACGGTTCTACTGACGGGGGTTCAAGGCTGATCCGTAGCTCACTCATGGCCTCATCGACCAGTTCGCGGGACATGTGCGTCAGCAGGTACTCCAGTAGCTCATCCTGCCGCGGCTGTCCAAGGACCATTCGGTACACGGCGAGGGACTTGCGAAGGTACTCGAGCCGGTTCGTGTCCTGCGAGAGCGGGAGGGAAGGTACATACCGCTCGATCGAGACCCCGCCCGGTGGCCTGTACACCCAGAACGGCTTGAGCTCGTTGCCACCGCCCGCTTGTTCACGCTCCGCCATCGCAACGACCATGCCCCACGGATCATGCAGCTCCGGCGTGGCACGCTGAGGACCGTACTGCATGGCCATATTCTTGCGAATCGCGTGACCCATGAACCGGTGAACCCGTCCCTCTCTTTGCTCCAGGTCCACGGGATTCGAGGGGAGATTCCAGTGCACAATGGCGTGGCAGTAGTGGTGGAAGTCGAGGCCCTCCTGGCCGACGGATGTGCTGGCCAGCACGAACGGCCAGAACGGCGAGTTGAACGCGGCGCGAACCTTGTCAGACCGCGTGGATTCACCAAGCTCGTCTTTGCTGTCCTGCCCGAAGCGAGCGGCGAAGCGGGACGAGATGCCTGCTGATTCGAGCTCGACACGATCTGCCGCGGACGACAATCGGATGTTGTCGGCCCGTACCGTTGACGCTCTCAGAGACAGGGCCAGCGTCATCGCGGACGCGATGTCCGCGGTTGCCTTCACCGCCGCCAGCGACGACACCCCGAGGCTCTCCCGGAGCGTGTGCACGTACTCGTCAAGCGTCGATTGCAGGCTTCCATCAACGGCGTACTCCAAGGCACGAAGCCAGTAGGGCTCGGCAGCATTCATGCCGCGGACCAGGGCGATGGCATCCGGCAGATTGAACAGGTTGCGGAATCGCCAGCCGACGCTGGCCGCCGCGAGACGGATGCTCGGGTCCGTAAGCAGCTCGGGCTCCGGCCGACCGCGCACAAAGCTTCGCAGTGCTGCGACGCCGGGCCCAGCCAGCGCAAGGCACGTGAGCACATCGCGAAGGTCTTCGGGCGGTTGTCCAAGCGCGATGCCGCCTTGCACAAGCTGGCGGGCCCTCTCGACATGGTCGAGCCAGCCCTGCTGGTCGGACCCATCCTCCGGGTCGCCGTCTTCCACGGCCTGCCCGCCCTTCCACTCAACCGCGAGTTTCGGACGCTCGAAGAACCGCTTGGTCGCTTGGGGATTGCTGTCTAGGTCCAGGAGCAACGGCGCCGCCCAATACCACGCTTCATCGACCGCCCCTTCCCTCGCGTGCTTGGCGATGACTCTCGCAAGAGATGGTTCCAACGCGGCCCGTGCTCGCGCACGCATCTCAAGAATCGTCGGGAGCACGTCGTCTTGACGTCGGTTGGTCGCTGCGGGATCAAATGCTCCCGCGATCATCGTGCTCGGGTACATCAACGCGAGTACGGGCATCCCGGTGTAGCGACCATCCGACCTGCTGAACTGAAGCAGCTGCGTGATTCGCTTGCGTTCGCCGTCGGCCGAGGGTGCACGGACATTCCGGTCGTAGAGCTCCATCGCACGCCGCTCGGCCTCGTAGCTGAGCATGGCCGCGATGACCTTCGGTACGACCTTCCAGGAGGAGAACACCAGCCGCTTGGTTGTCGCTGCGACAGCTACCTCCGAGAATGCACCCCCCGCCTGGTAGTACGGCAGGGAGGGTGGCAACCACAGGAGCTTCCACTGACCCTTGTCGACCGTGTCATGCGTCAGGCCGCGGAGCCGAGCGTTCGCTGGGTCAATGCGGCGGTAGGAACGCACGTCATCCCAGTTCAGCATCATGCCCGTGCCGCTCGCCACCGAGTCCAGAAGCTCCTTGGTCGCCAGCTTGGCCGCGGCGGTCTTGAAGCTCTTCTTCAGCTCGTACTCATCCATGAAGTTCAGCAGGAACGGCGAGGACTTCCAGTACTCGAGCAGGTCACCCTGGTCGAGCGAGCGGGACAGCCGTGCCGCCACGACGTACTGCCGCACGTCGCTCTCGCGCAGCTCGATGCCCCCCATCGCTTTGGATTCGAGCATGCCGCTGCGGTCGTCTGTTACCGCCAGCTTCTCAGTCCTGGCAATGACCGCAGCCAGTCGAGCGCGGATCTGATCCCGCAGGCCGCAAAGCTGCGGCAAGGTCGCCTTGCTCAGCCCGAGCAAGCGCGACCGGTATTCGTCCAGCAGCTTCTTGAGTGCCGCCACAGCCTCGGGCTTGTGGCGCACAAGAAACGCGTAGGTCGCCAAGAAGTCCTGGTAATGGTCGTTGCTGCCCGAATCGACCTCGTGCTGCATCGTGTACATCTTGTACGGGGTCGCCGAGAGCAGCAGCACTCGTACCTCTTCCCCACGCTCTTGGTCGGCGTAGTCGAACAACTCCCGGGCCAGCTCGGCTTCATCGGTTGCATCCGTCAGGAGGTGCTTGAACCGCTGGAACTCGTCGAGGATCACCAGGTCAGGTCGCAGCGCTCGGATGCACACGCGACCGAGCACCCGCCTGAGCTCCGCGATGCACGCCCACCGCTCGTTCCACACGTCGTCGGTGACCTGGGCATCCGAACGCTGGAAGTGCTTGCACAGCGCCAGGAACCTTGCCCGCAATCCACGACCCCCGGCCGCCAATTCGCGGGTATCCAGTTCCTTGAGGAAGGCATCCCTCAACTGCGGGTCGATGGTGTAGCCCGAGCCGGGCTTGACCAAGAAGTAGTCGATCATCTCGCGGAATCGTTTGGCGCCCTTGCCTACGCGCAGGACATTGGTTGCCTCAGTGTATGGGAGCTGCCAGTGGTCCTTCAGAAGATGGAACAGCAGCGCTCTCTCCTCCGCCACGCCGGTGCCGCCATCGGCCGCAAGCGAAGTGCCGGGCGTCATCGACACGTAGTTCACGCGACGCTCCGACAGCTGCTGGAGCTGGATCGG